>Ga0207649_10000053_pt1 | contig 104949 bp, 104 predicted proteins | sample KBSC43metaG_FD_184317 | JGI IMG/M metagenome (GOLD analysis project Ga0207649, IMG submission 184317) | Corn rhizosphere microbial communities from Kellogg Biological Station, Michigan, USA - KBS C4-3 metaG (SPAdes) (version 2) | ecosystem: Host-associated > Plants > Roots > Rhizosphere >... | reverse complement strand
TTTGATGGCTTCCGCGGGACATTCCGGTTCGCACACGCCGCAATCGATGCATTCGTCGGGATGGATGACGAGCATGTTCTCGCCTTCGTAGAAGCAGTCCACCGGACACACCTCGACGCAATCCATATATTTGCATTTGATGCAGGCTTCCGTGACGACAAAGGTCATGGCGCCCCCTGCCCCGCCCGGGGCGGAAATTTGTCAGCGCGATAGAACATGCCCATTTGCAGACTCCGCGCGATATTCTGTGCGCGCCCGACAAAAGCCTCTGCCGCGCGCGGCGGACAGACTTCGCCGGCCGTCTCCATGAACAGCGCGAGCCAGCGTTCGAAATGTTCGGGGCGCACCATCTTCAGCCGCATGTGGGCAATCATCGGATTGCCCTTGTAGCGGCCGCTCATCAGCATGACCGACGACCAGAAATCGCACATCTTCTCCAGATGCGGGTCCCAATCCTTGATCACGCGGTCGAAGACCGGGCCGATCAATTCATCGGTGCGGACTTTGCCGTAGAAGGTGTGAACGAGCGTCTTGATCATCGCGTCGTCCACGCCCGTCTCGTCGACGATGCCCTGCACGATGCGGGCGCGGCGTTCGGAATGTTCCTGATCGGAGGTCATTGCCGTATAAAGAAGTACACTACATACCTATTTAAGACCGTAAAAAAGTATATGCAATACTTCTTTTTGCACTGCGACATCGCGCGTCAGGCGGCCTTGCCGGAAAGCAGCCGCCGCATGCGGGTGAACGCAACCGGATTCGCAATCAGATCGGCCAGCGAATAGCGGTCGAGCACGGCGAGGAAGGCGGCGAGCGCCTCCTCCAGCGGCCCGCGCAGGCCGCAGGCCGAGGATACGATGCAACCATCCTTCTTGCGGTCGAAGCATTCGACCAGTGCGAGACTGTCTTCCGTCTTGCGTATGACGGCGCCCAGATTGATCTGTTTGGCCGGTTTGGCGAGTTTCAGCCCGCCGCCGCGGCCCCGCTGACCGTCGACAAAGCCTTCCTGTACCAGCGTTTGCGCCACCTTCATCAGATGGTTCCGCGAGATGCGATAGCGGTTGGCCACTTCTTCGATGGTGTGAATCCGGTCCGGCTCAAGCGCGAGCAGCATCATCAGGCGCAGGGCATAGTCGGTGTGCAATGTCAGACGCATGAGGATCTTTCCGGCAAGGCGCATGGCGGGCGCGCCACAATAGGTGTATACCACATACCACTTTTGGCGCCCAGGAGGGCAATGCCATTCCATCGCTCCAGATCAAGCGCGTCTACGAACCGCCGGACTCCGCCGACGGCTTGCGCATCCTCGTCGACCGCGTGTGGCCACGCGGCGTGAGCAAAGAGAAAGCCGCACTCGACCACTGGTTGAAGGACGCCGGCCCCAGCACGGCCTTGCGCAAATGGTTCGGCCACAAGCCGGAACGCTGGGCCGAATTCCGCAAGCGTTACCGGAAGGAACTGGCCGTAAATCCGGCAGTGAAGGAACTTCGCGCCCTCGTCAAAGGAAAGCGCACAACCCTGCTCTTCGGCGCACACGATGCGGAACACAATCAGGCCGTCGTTCTGGCCGAACTGCTGAGGCGCCAAAGGAAACCGGCTGCGATTCCGCGCGCGCGCAAATCCCGGAAACCTTCATGACCCAGGATAACGTCCCCCCATTCCTTCACTACGGCTTCCGGCCGATGTTCCTTGGCGCTGCGGGCTGGGCCATCGTCGCGCTGATCCTTTGGTTGGCGATGTTCTTCGGGGCACTTCAATTGCCGACCCGCTTCGATCCGATTGCGTGGCACGTCCACGAAATGCTGTTCGGCTTTGTGATGGCCGCGGTGGCGGGCTTCCTGCTCACCGCCATCGCGAACTGGACCGGGCGGCCGCCGGTCTCCGGTACGCGCCTGGCGATGCTTGCCGCTTTGTGGCTGGTTGGGCGACTGGCATGTTCGATCTCCGCCGATCTTCCGGCGTGGATCGCCGTGGCGGCCGACCTCGCTTTTCCCACTGCACTCCTTGCCGTTGCCGCGCGCGAGATCATTGCGGGGAAGAACTGGCGCAACATCGTGGTGATGGGGCCGCTTTCGCTCTTCCTCATCGCCAACCTGCTGATGCATCTGGAATCTTTGGGTTGGGCTGTCCCGTCCGGGCTTGGTTGGCGGCTTGCCGTTGCCGCTCCCATTCTGCTGATCTCCGTTATCGGCGGCCGTATCATTCCCATCTTCACGCGCAACTGGCTTTCCAGACGCGACAGCCTGCGGCTGCCGTTGCCGCCAAACCGTTTCGATACGGCGGCCATTGTATTGCTGGCGATTGCGCTTCTTCTTTGGGCGTTCTTTCCAGATCGCGCCGTCACGGGCGTGCTGCTCGTCGCCGCCGCCATTCTCCACGCAATACGCTTAAGCCGCTGGACCGGCCTTCCGACGCGGAGCGAACCACTCCTTTTTATCCTTCATGTGGGCTATTTCTGGGTCGTGCTGGGCCTGTTGCTGCTCGGTCTCTCGGCTTTCGACATCGGCGTGCCCGCGCCTTCGGCTATCCACGCGCTTACTGCGGGCGCGATTGCGGTTATGATCCTCGCGATCATGCCGCGCGTCACGCTGGGACATACCGGCCGCAATCTCACCGCCAGTCGCGCGACGATCGTTGCCTTCCTTCTCATCAATGCGGCTGCGCTCGCCCGTGTTTGCGCATCATGGCACCCGGCCTTGATGACGCAATTGCTGCTGATCGCCGGCCTTTGCTGGATCGCGGCCTTCGCAATTTTCGAGTTCGTCTACGGCCCGATGCTGCTCACGCGACGGGTTGGCTCGTGAGCGGACGCTTTCAACCTGGCGATCCTATTGCAGATCGATGCGCTCGCAGCCCGCGAATCCCAGAATGAAATCGGGGCCGAAGCTTAAAGACGGCGTCTGAAATCCCGGTTGGGCATTGCCCGCCAGTATCCGCTTCGCCGCTTCCAGCGTCGTCACCGCCGTCAGCGTGTAACCTTCGGGCGTGCGTAGCCGCGACACGGCCTTCTCGCCCTTTGCGTTCACCGCTTCGCCAAGCAACAGTCCAAAACCCGCCGCGCGTTCGGCATCGGTCGGCCCTTCGGGAAGGAAATCCGCGCTGAGTTTGAGCAACGCCTGCATCGGCTTGCTGCTCAACAACCGGCGCATCGTGTCGCCAAGTTTCGCCATCTGCTCCAGTTGCGGCATCGCTTCGAAATAGACGGTGATCTCGGGAATGCCCGTGGAATGATAGGCCGTCGCCACATCGCCCCAGCCGACGGCGATGGAAGGCCGCGGCCCCCTGCCGAAATCGAAACTGCGCCGGTCCGGCGGCCATTGCGTGACGATCCTGCCGTCGCGCCGCACGCGCACGGGATTGCCCACGCTCTCCATGCTCGATTTAGCCGTGCCGCGGGACATCTTCTCGAGCCCGCCGATGGCGAGCGTCAGCTTGGTTGCATCGGGCATCCGCTCTTTCATGTGCGCCGCCAGACAATCGCTCGGCACCACGTCGAAACCGACGCCCGGCAACACCACGATGCCCGCCGCCTTCGCCTCCGCATCGCGCGCGGCGCAGGCTTCCAGCACGTCGATCTCGCCGGTGATGTCCAAATAATGCCGCTTGGTGCGCAAACACGCATCGAGCATGGGCTTGGATGTTTTGGAGAACGGGCCTGCGATATGCAGCACCGCCTGCACTTCCGACAACGCCGCATCCATTGCCGCAATGTTGTCGAGACCGAACGCGCGATATTCAAAGCCGAGCGGCCCGGCGACAGCCTTTAGCTTCGCCTCGCTGCGCCCCGCGAGCAGCGGATTAAGCCCCTGCCGCTTCGCCTCTTTCGCCACCAGCTTTCCCGTATAGCCGGTAGCCCCATAGATCATGATCCTGCCGTTCATGGCGCGCCCCCTCGAAAACCGGACGTGTTTGTACCACGCCTCAAATTATTCGAGGACGCGCAGGAGGACTGTAGAAAAAGATATCTAGGCAGGGCGTCCAACAAATAGGAGTTTCAAGAGGTTAGAGAAAAATGGGACCGCGAAAACTCCCGCAGTTTTTTTATATTCTTGGAAGAGTGTCTTATCGCTTGGTCAGCTTTATGCCGCCAATATCGACCAGCTTGAGATGCCGTTCCTTTTCGGCATCGCTGTAAATGACCGCTCGATTTACGTCCAAGAGTTCTGGATTACTCAGCCCGGCCAGCCTCGGCCTGTCCAATCTGTTGTCGAGTTTAAACGCCTCAACGTCGAACGGAACAATCCCACCTAGAATAATGAAATAGTGCCCATCTGAGAGTGTCGCATTCCCCAGCTCAATAGAACCGGGTGGTCTCCGAAGTTCTCCGATACCTCTGCGGGAATAGATCATGTCGATAATTACGGCCTTCCCCGGCTGAGGGGCTGAAATCAAATACGTTTCTGCATCGATTGTTTGGCCGGTGTCAGCAAGAAATTCGGCAGGAATGTATATTTGTGCAGCACTCCGCCAGCCATTCGGTCCGACATCTTCTCGCGTCCATGATATCAAGTCCCGACGCGCTGCATTAAGTGCTTTTCCGGCAGACCAATACTGATAACTGAACGCCAAGTGGCACAATCCGCTGGCGTGCAGGGAAACCTTGATGGCGCCCGCCAGCGAACGAACTGCGAAGTAAATATCATCAGCGGTTCGGTGCTTCCAGATGCGCCAGATTGAAGACCCAATCTTGTCGCCTTCAGCAACCGCAAGACGGAGCTTGAAATCCCTTTTCGACATACACTAGCCGCCACATCTCGTAACCTCTTCTGCAGTGAACCTGCTCCTTCAAGAGTTAGCGGCGCAAGGAACAATTTGGGAGAGTCAAAAAGAATTTCGCCACAAACCTCTGAGGTGGGATGACGCTACCGTCTAGCGTGCTTCCCCCGTGCCATGAGAGCGCACCTGAATGAGATTTCAATGCGAGCATTTAGAAAATGGTGCCTAGGGGCGGAATCGAACCACCGACACGCGGATTTTCAGTCCGCTGCTCTACCGACTGAGCTACCTAGGCAAACCGGAAGGGTGGCCTTCATAAGGGAGCCGGGCCCATTCGTCCAGCCGGGGGCCCGATCCGGAAATATGATCCACAAAACAGGTGGTTAGTCGACGTGGTCACGCCCCGAAGTGTCTGTCCCGGGTAGGCTGCCCGCCCCACTGCGGCCCGCGGCACGCCTCTCCCGGCGGCTAACCGGCAGATCGTCGCCAGGTGGCAGGTGCAGTCCCAAATGCCTTTTTGAAGGCGCGCGAAAAGGCGGCTTCCGATTCATAGCCCACCAACTCCGCGATCCGCGCAAGCGGCGTGTTGGTCCCCTTCAATCGCTGCGCCGCCACCTGCATGCGCCAATGTGCGAGATATTGCATCGGCGGCATTCCAATCAGGCGCGTGAAGCGATCGGCGAGCGCGGATCGCGAAGCGCCAACTTCGCCGCATAACACTTCCATGCTCCAGCCGCGTGCGACATCGCTGTGCATGAGCGCAAGCGTGCGCGCGACCGCCGGATCGCGCAGTCCGGCAAGCCAGCCGGTCTGCGATTCCGGCAAGTCCTCCGCATAGCGGCGCACAGCTTCCACAAAGAGAAGTTCGGAGAGTTTGGCCAGAACGGTTTCCGATCCCGGCCGGCCTTCAGCGATTTCGTTGGCGGCATATTGGAACGTCGAGCGAATCCATTCCGCAGGCCCGGCATCTTCCATCTTGAATCGCATCATTGCCGGCAGCGTAGCGATAACCGGATTTTCATAGGCGCTATCACACCCCAGATAGCCACAGATCATCCGCGAAGTCGTGCCACCACCGCCATAATGAATATCGTAGAGGCCGTCGCCCTCCGGCGGTGTCATGAGATCCCGCACAATGGTCGGTTTGAGTTTGAGGTCGCTGCCCAAAAAATGCATGTCGTTGCGCGGGAAGAGAATGATCTCGCCATCGCGCAAAAGTAGCGGCTCCTCACCCTCTACACGCACATAAAGTTCGCCTTCGACCACGTAGTGGTACGGAATCAGATGCGTGGCCGGGCCCAGAAACGGTGCGCAAAGCTCGGGCGTCATGCGCGCGGAAACGCACCACGGAGCCGTAAACTCGGCATGCAAAAATACGCCCCCGCTCAGATGCGAAATGCGAAGCACATCGGACAAGGCATCCATGGCGAACCCGCGATTTGGCGTTTCAGTCATGCCTTCTGGCGGCCGGATCATATCCGAGAACGACCTCCGCACATAACTTCCCGGCTGAGACGAGGGAATGATCCCCCGCACCCAATTTCGAGAAGTCAGGAGATAGTTATGAATGCCATGGTCAAGTTTTCAAGTAATGGCAGCTATGAACGCGCCGTCAACGCATCAAAAGCGGTGCATTGGGAAATAGATAAGGACGTCATCAGGGGACGCAGCTTCGATATGTCGAAGAAGTATCTTCCCGACGGCCTGTCGCTGATGCAGGAAATGGATTCGCTTTCGGCCGACGAGCGCCGCTTCGCGGGCCAGATCCAGGGCCGCACCTATGCCAACATTTTTGGACTCGTCGAACGATTCATCACCGCGAAACTGCTGGAGATCGGAAAGGATCACTGGTTGGGCGATCAGATAGCGCTCGAAGCACTTGTGCGCTTCAGCGACGAAGAACTGAAACATCAAGCCCTGTTCCGCCGCATCGAAAAGATGATGGCCGAGACGATGCCCGAAGGTTATCGATTCGACGTCGACCCGGACATGGTCGCCCGCGCCGTGCTCAGCAAATCCACCTGGGCCGTTCTGGTATTGACGCTGCACATCGAACTTTTCGTGCAGAACCATTACCGGCAAAGTATCGCACCCGATGCCGAACTGTCCGAACTGTTCAAGGACGTGTTCTTTTTCCATTGGAAGGACGAATGCCAACATGTGGTTCTGGACGAACTGGAGCTCTCGCGCCACAACGCCACGCTCACCGACGATCAGCGGGGCGGTTCCGTCGACGATTTCATTGCCCTTGTGATGGCTGTCGACGGCATCCTCAAGATGCAGGCGAAATCCGATGCGGAATTCTTCACCGGCCGTTGCGGGCGCACCATGGCAAGTGACGAAGCCGATCGCGTGGCTATGCAGTTCCTGAAGGCGTATCGCTGGCAATATATCTTTTCCGGCGCCAGCCATCCGCGCTTTCAGACGATCCTTAAAAGCATGATCACCGATACGCAGTTCAAGCGCATCGAAACCGCGCTCGGCGCACTTGCCTGAAACCTGGCGAAAACAGGAACTGCTGCCATGAGTCTGTCACTTTGGATGCTGCTTGCCTTTGCCTGCTGGACGCTGCTCGTCCTGCTCGTCGGGGTCGGGATGCGGCGCTGGCTCTTGATCCTTCAAGGCCGGGCCGCACTCACGAGCTTTCCGGGCGACACGCCTCATGGCAGTCAGGCCTATCGCCGCGCGATGCGCGCTCATGCCAACTGCGTCGAGAATTTGCCCGTCTTCGGTGCGATCGTGCTTGTTGCCGCGTTCGCGCATCGTATCTCGCACACAATGGACGTTCTGGCCGCCGCGTTTATGACGGCGAGGATTATACAGAGTTCAATTCACATGGCCCTGCCGGAAACCAATGCGACGATTGCCATGCGGTTCAGTTTCTTCCTGATACAGATAGTTGCGATGACCGTCATGGCTGTTCAGATAGCCATGTAGCCTCAGTCGTCGTTGGAGGGTTCTTCCGGCGATGGGGCATCGTTGCCGGCCTCGTCCTCGGGCCGCGCGGGAATGGAATAGCCGCCCTTGAGCCACCGCCCCAAGTCGATGTCCGAACAACGTTTGGAGCAGAAGGGCCGGTAAGCCTGATCCTGCGGTTTGCCGCATAGCGCGCATTTGCGCGTTTCAGGGGTCGATGCCGACATCGAAACCTTCGCGCGTGAACGCATCGCGCGCCTCGAATGTCACGCGCGCGGCCCCCCGGCGAGCAAGCTGCTGGCGCACTTCCAGCCCATGATCGTCCAGCCACGCCACGATTTCCGGCGAGGCGCGCACATGGATCGCGCGGCCCGGAGAGGCGCTCGCCTCGCGTTCCACGCCGCGCAGCACTTCCAGCGCCACGCTGTCGCGCGTGCGGGTGCGGCCCAGCCCGTGACACGGTCGGCAGCTTTCGCTCATCAGCTTGATCAGCGGATCGCGCACCCGTTTGCGCGTGATTTCCACCAGCCCGAATTCCGACATCGGCAGGATCTGCGTCGGCGTGCGGTCCTTGGCGAGGCTGGCGGAAAGAACATCCAACACTTTCTGAATGTTCTCCGGTTCGTTGAGATGGATGAAATCCACCACGATCAAGCCGCCGATGCCGCGCAGGCGCAACTGGCGGCCGATTTCGTGGGCGGCTTCCAGGTTCACTTTCGCGCTCGTTTCTTCCAGACCGGTGGCGGCGGTGAAGCTGCCGGAATTCACGTCGATGGCGGTCAGCGCTTCGGTGCCTTCGATGGTGATCCAGCCGCCCGATTTCAGCGGCACGCGACGTTCGCAGAGAAGTTCGATCTCCGCATCTATGTCGTACATGTCGAACAGCACGCCGGGGCCGCCGAAGAATTCGATCTTGGCTTCCGCATCCGGCATCGCGCGGCGGCAATATTCGCGGGCGGCGCGTTCAGCCTCGCGGTCGTCGATCAACACGCGGCTTACGCTCGCGCCCACTTCGTCGCGCATGGTGCGTTCGACCGGATCGAGATCGTGATAGAGCGTCGCGGGCGCAAGCGCGCTTTGCCGCTTCGCCAGAACGGGCCGCCATGCTTCAGCCAGACGTTCGGCATCTTCCTTCAGATCGGCCATGTCGCAGCCGATGGCGGCGGTGCGGAAAATATAGCCGGCACCCGGCACAAGACTTCCGTTGGCTTCGGCGATCATCTGTTCGCCGAGCGCGATCAATCGGGCACGCTCGTTCTCGTCTTCGATACGGCGTGACAACGCCACACCCGCCTGATTGGGCACCAGCACCGCAAGCCGTCCCGGAATGGTGACGTTGGCGGAAAGGCGCGCGCCCTTTTCGCCGATGGGGTCCTTCACCACCTGCACAAGGATTTCTTCGCCCTCGTGCACGCAATCGCTGATCTTTGGTGCGCGCTCGTCGTCAAAACCCGGCAGGTCGGCAAGGCAACGCGCCTCGCGCGCGCCGAGAAAACCCGCGCGATCCAATCCGACGTCGACGAATGCCGCCTGCATTCCCGGCAGCACGCGCTGCACGCGGCCGAGGATGATGTTGCCGATCAGGCTGTGCCCGTGACGGCCGCCCTTTTTGCGGACATGGCCGTCGTCCAGCCCGATGGTCCGTTCCAGGAAAAGTTCTTCAAGCCGCCCGTCTTCGACGATGGCTACGCGGGTTTCGCCCGCGCCAGCGTTTATCAAGACTTCTTTCATGGTCCCGACAGTGGATATTGACACTCAGGACAATATCACAGATTTGCGAAACCGCATCCGCGAAGCAGGGCCAGGGTTTCCGCCAGCGGCAGCCCCACCACATTGGAGTAGGACCCGTTGATGGCGCGGACGAAGGCCTCGGCCCGGCCCTGGATCGCGTATCCCCCCGCCTTGCCCTCGCCCTCGCGGGTCTGGCCATAGGCTTCGATCTCGGCATCGCTCAGGCGGCAGAACTGCACGCGGGTCATCACGAGGCGTTCGCGCACCGGTCCGTCGGGCAGGGCAAGCGCAATCGCCGTCAGCACCTGATGGCGGCGCCCCGACAGCAACGCAAGACAGGCCCGCACATCGGATTCGTTTTCCGCTTTCGGCAGGATGCGCCGCCCGCACGCCACCACGGTATCGGCGGCGAGAAACAATGCGGGACCGTTTTGCCACGACGCGCGCACGGCTTCGGCCTTGGCTCTCGCCAGCCGGGTTGCGTATTCGCGCGGCAATTCGTGCTTTTTCGGCGTTTCGTCGAGGGATGCGCCGCGCACGGCGGCGGGCACAATTCCGGCCTGCGCCAAAAGCGCAAGGCGCCTCGGACTTTCGCTGGCAAGCACCAGCGGCAGCCGCGCCGATGGCTTATTTGAAACGATAGGTGATGCGCCCTTTGGTGAGGTCATAGGGTGTCATCTCGACCATGACCTTGTCGCCCGTCAGCACGCGGATGCGGTTCTTGCGCATCTTGCCCGCGGTATGGGCGATGATTTCGTGGCCGTTCTGGAGCGTCACCCGAAACGTCGCATTGGGGAGAAGCTCGCTGACCGTGCCTTCGAATTCCAACAGTTCTTCTTTTGCCATTATTCCTCTGGGATGGCTTGAGGGCCGGGAGATTGCACCGAAACGGGCGAAAATCAAGGCTTTACGCCCCTTCAGGCGTCCCCCGCCCGATCGGCGGCAAAACGGGCATCGGTACGGCCGCTGTCCACACCAGCGGCTGTGAAACCCGTCAGATAGGCACGGCCACAAGCCTGGGCTAGCGTCAGGGCGACTGCGGGATGGGGAATCAATGACCGATATCGCCACGCATATGGCGGCCAGGCCGCGCCCGACCGCTCGCCGAAATACTTTCTTTGCCCGCGCCGCGCTGGCGATGCTGGCCTGCGTGCTGTTGAGCTTTCCTTTGACGTTCTACTGGCCGCTCGTGACCGGTACGCATCATTTCGGCGCGCTCTTTTTCATCCATGGCGCGGCCTTCTTCGGGTGGATGTTTCTGTACGTCTATCAGACGCATCTGATAGCGAGCGGACGCACCGCCCGGCACCGCGAACTGGGCCTTGCCGGCGTAGCGCTTTCAACGCTGATGGTTCCGCTCGGCATCGCCGCCGCCATGCTGGCCGCACGACACCGGCAGGAAACCGGCGATCCCGAGCCCTTTGCATTTACGCTCTACAATGTGGTCGATATCGGCCTGTTCGCGGCGTTGATGACGGCTTCCTTCGCAAGCGTAACGCGCCACATCGAATGGCACCGGCGCTTTACCTATGCGGCCGCGTTGTGTCTGGTCGGCCCGGCGATTTCGCGTTGGTTCCTCCCGTTCCCGCCCGCGCCGCCGTTCACGGATTTCGGACCCAACATTCTAGCCGATCTGTTTCTTGTTGCGTTGTTCTGGCATGACAAACGCACGCTCGGCCGCGTGCATCCTACAACCATCTGGGTGACGGCGATCCTGGTTCCAATCCATTTTATCGAGCCGGTATTCACGACTAGCGTCGCGTGGAAGCATATTGCACCGGCACTTTTCAGCCTCACGCAATACTGATCGGCAAGCGGGTTCTTAGACGTCCCCTGCCCGATCAGCGGCGAAACGGGCCTGGATGCGGCGCATTAGTTCGTCCCGGACGGCCCGGTAGGCGTCTAGCCGCTGGTTGCGCGAACCTTCCACCGCAGTCGGATCCATCGTCGGCCAATATTCCAGTTCCACCGCCGAGGTGCGCGTCAGTTCGACCGCCTTATGCTGGGCTTCCGGCGAGAGCGTGATGACCAGATCGAACGAGGTGTCCTCCAGATCGTCGAACCGGCGCGGCTTGTGCTTGCCGATCTCTATGCCGATCTCCTCCATCACCTCGACGGCCATGGGATCGAGGTCGCCCGCGCGTGCGCCTGCCGAATCCACATAGACGAACTTGCCGAACAGGTGCCGCATCAGGGCAGCCGCCATCGGGCTGCGGACGGAATTCAACGTACAGGCGAAGAGGACGGCACCGGGCAGCTCCTCCCCGTTGGGGCCGCGCATCGCATCAGCCCTTCAGGTGGAGCACGCAGATCAAAGTGAACAGACGCCGCGCGGTGTCGAAATCGATCTCGATTTTGCCTTTGAGCCGTTCCTGCAAAAGCGTCGAACCATCGTTGTGCAAGCCCCGGCGGCCCATATCGAGCGCCTCGATCTGCGACGGCGGCGCGGTACGGATCGCCGCAAAATAGCTTTCGCAGACGACGAAATAATCCTTGATGACGCGGCGGAACGGGGTGAGCGACAGCATGATGCGGCCGTGCTCGCTACCGTCTTCCAGCCGGATGTCGAACACCAGCCGGTTTTCTTCCGATCCCAATATCAGCTGATACGGCCCGCCCGGCGAACCCGCAGGCTCGAAACTGTTCTCTTCCAGAAGATCGTAGATCGCGATTTCGCGTTCCTGATCGACCTCGCGCGTGCGCCGCACGACCGAGCGTTCGTCAAGCGTGATGGCGGTGATGCGGTAAGGCGATTTTTCCGTCATGTGCGGTTGAGACGGTGGGCGACCGAGCTTGCATGTGCATCGAGTCCCTCGGCCTCCGCAAGCGCGACCGCCGCGGGCCCGATCTCGTTGATCGCCTCGCGGCTGAGGGAAAGCAGGGTCGTGCGCTTGACGAAATCGAGCACCGACAGCCCGGAGGAGAAACGCGCCGTGCGCGCCGTGGGCAGCACATGGTTGGGACCGGCGATGTAATCGCCCATCGCTTCCGGCGTGTTGCGCCCGAGGAAGATGGCGCCTGCATGGCGCACCCGCCGAAGCAGCGCGTCGGGATGTTCGACCGCCAGTTCCAGATGTTCCGGAGCGATGCGATCCGAAAGCGTTGCGGCATCTTCGAGCTTTTCCACCACGACGATCCCGCCGAAATCGCGCCAGCTTGCCGATGCGATGGCCTTGCGCGGCAGCGTTTCGAGTGCGCGCTCGACGGCGGCACTCACCTTGTCCGCGAACGCGGCATCGTCGGTGATGAGAATGCTCTGCGAAGACGCATCGTGTTCGGCCTGGCTCAAGAGATCGGCCGCGATCCAGCCCGGATCGTTCGCTCCGTCGGCGATCACCAGGATTTCCGACGGCCCCGCAATGGAGTCGATGCCGACGACGCCGAACACCTCGCGCTTGGCCGCCGCGACATAGGCGTTGCCCGGCCCCACGATCTTGTCGACCGGCGCAATCGTCTGCGTGCCATAAGCCAACGCCGCCACGGCCTGCGCGCCACCGATGCGATAGACTTCCGTGATGCCCGCACGTTTTGCCGCCGCCAGCACAAGCGGGTTCACCTTGCCGCCGCTCGCGGGCGTCACCATGACGATGCGCGCGACACCCGCCACGCGCGCCGGGATGGCATTCATCAGGACCGAACTCGGATAGCTCGCCGTGCCGCCCGGAACGTAAAGCCCCACGCTGTCGAGCGCCGTCCAGCGCCAGCCGAGCTTGGCACCTATATCATCCGTATACGTCTCGTCTTTCGGAATCTGGCGGCGGTGATAATCCTCGATGCGCCGCGCCGCGACATCCAGCGCCTTCAGCGTCTCCGCCGGGCATTGCGCTTCGGCCTCAGCCATTTCCTTCGCGGTGACGCGCAGCGTTTCCGCCGTGAGCGACACCCTGTCGAATTTCGCCGTCAGTTCGACCAGCGCCGCGTCGCCACGCGCGCGCACATCGGCGATGATCGCGCGCACGGCTTGCGCCACGTCTTCCTCGGTTTCGCGCTTGGCCGAGATCAGCGCGGCGAAATCCCGCGCGAAACCGGGAGCGCGTGCATCCAGACGCCGCGCCATCTCAACTATTGTCCAGTGGATGTTGCGGGCGGGCTTGCGCGGCCCACGGTCCCGAAAGATCGGTCAGCCCTGCATCGAGGCATTCCACTTCCAGCTTCATCGCGCCGCCGCCGGCAAACAGAAGCTCCACAATGCCCCCACAATCTTCATCGCCATTGGGCGTGAACTGGATCGCGAGCAGCGAAACGATGGCGTAAGGGTTGTCGCGTTTCAGGTTGTGCGCCTTGACGCTCAGCACATTGTCGAAATGCAGCCCCGACCGCACGCGCAGATTCCGCCCGGCGAAACGCTCCGCATCTTCCCATTTGAAGCGGTTGAACACGCCCGCGAACCGCCGGGTCTTGGGCAGGTAGACGAGATCCTTCACGCGCGCGACCGCATCCTGCAACTGCGCGGAGATGATTTCGATATCGGCCGCGTCTTCCGCGGCGATGGTGAAACCCGGTTTCATTCGCGCAACCGTTCGATATTCGCGCCGACGCCGGAGAGCTTCTCCTCCAGCCGTTCGAAGCCGCGATCCAGATGATAGACGCGGTTGACGATGGTTTCGCCTTCCGCCGCGAGACCCGCCAGCACAAGGCTCGACGACGCGCGCAAGTCCGTCGCCATCACCTGCGCGCCCTTGAGCTTCGGCACGCCGTGCACGACGGCCAGATCGCCTTCGATCCTGATGTCGGCGCCCATGCGGGCGAGTTCCGGGACGTGCATGAAACGGTTCTCGAAAATCGTCTCCTTTATATGCGACGTGCCGTCGGCGGTTGCCAACAGCGCCATGAACTGCGCCTGGAGATCCGTCGGGAACCCCGGGAACGGTGCGGTGGTCACGTCCACCGCCACTGGCCGCACGCCGTTGCGATGCACTGTCAGCCCGCGATTGGTGACGGTCACTTCCGCACCCACCGCTTCGAGCAGCGGCAACACCGCGCCGATCAGTTCCGCGCGCGTGTTGACGAGTTCGATCTCGCCGCCTGCAATCGCCGCCGCCATCGCATAGGTTCCGGTTTCGATGCGATCCGGCAGCACGGGATATTCCGCGCCGTGCAGCGAACGCACGCCTTCGATTTCGATGCGTGATGTACCGAGCCCCGTGATTTTCGCACCCATCGCGATCAGGCAATGGCCGAGATCGTCGATCTCCGGTTCGCGCGCAGCGTTCTCGATCACCGTCAGACCTTCGGCGAGCGACGCCGCCATCAACGCGTTCTCGGTCGCGCCCACCGATGCGAATGGGAATTCGATGCGCCCGCCGCGCAATCCCTTGGGTGCACTGGCGATGACATAGCCTTCGGCCAGGTCGATCTGCGCGCCCAATGCTTCAAGCGCCTTCAGATGCAGGTCGACCGGCCGCGCCCCGATGGCACAACCGCCGGGCAGCGAAACCTTTGCGTGCCTCTCGCGCGCGACCAGCGGGCCGAGCACGAGAAAACTCGCGCGCATCTTGCGCACGATGTCGTAGGACGCGGTGGTGTCGGAAATATCGGCGGCGCGCAATTCCAGCCGTCCGCCCTCCCCCATCCGGGGTCCGCGCGTATAGCTCGCCTGCGCGCCCGCGCCGCGCAGAAGGTCGGCCATGAACGCGATGTCGGCGAGCCACGGCACGTTGGTCAGCGTCAGCGGCTGGTCGGTGAGCAGGCAGGCGGCCATCAGCGGCAGGGCCGCGTTCTTGGCCCCGCTGATCGCGATTTCGCCCTTCAGCCGCGCGCCGCCTTCGATGCGAATCCTGTCCATAACCCCTCACGCGGCCAAAGCGCCGATTCCAGTCCCTTTTATCGGCTGACAGCGGCTTCCGATAGAACCGGAGAATGCAAACTAGCCCTGCTTCGCGGCCTCTTTCGGGCGCGCTTGCGGCGCGGGCGCGGCATCGGCCGGCTTGGCCGCCGCGGGCTTGGTCCCGCCAGCTTTCCGGCGTTTCAAATTGGCCTTCAGCGCCTCTGCCAAACGCTCGGTCCGGCGTGCGGATTTGGCCTTCATTGCGCTCTTTCCCTGGCCCCTTTCGATGGGCTATAGGCTCCGGCCCGGCTGGATTCCAGCCCGGAAATGCTTGGATTGCCGGAGTAGCGTAGTGGTAGCGCAACCCCTTGGTAAGGGGTAGGTCGAGAGTTCAATTCTCTCCTCCGGCACCAGATATACAAGTAAAATCAATGCCCTACTTAACGGCCCGTCTGGAGAGACGGTCGTTGAAAATTAAGGTCTGCATCTATATCATACCCAATATGGGATCGATCAAACCCAATATGGGTAGAACCGCCGCGCCGGAAGTAGGCCTTGCAGGCGCGCTTTTCAGCAACGTTCAGCAGCGGCTGCTGGCCCTAATCTTCGGCCATCCCGACAGGAGCTTTTACACGGGGCAAATCGTGAAGACCCTGCGTTCTGGCACAGGCGCCGTCGCGCGAGAGCTGGCCCGGTTGGAGCAAAGCGGTCTGGTCCTCGCCGAAAAGATCGGTAATCAGAAACATTATCGCGCCAACCGAAAGGCGCCGATTTTTCAAGAACTGCAAAGCATCATCCGAAAGACAGTGGGCTTGCACGATCCCTTGAGAGAGGCGCTTCTGCCTTTTTCAGATCGCATAAAGGCCGCGTTCGTTTACGGCTCCGTCGCCAAAGGCAAGGATACAGCCCACAGCGATATCGACCTGATGGTGATTGGGGACGATCTCACTTATTCCGATATTTTTGCAGCACTTCAGGAAGTGGAGAAAACTCTTGACCGCCCAATAAACCCAAACATCATGGATATTCCAGGGTGGAAAAAGCGACAGTCGAGCAAGAATGCATTTGTGACGGCAATCGATAGCGCACCAAAGATTTTCCTAATCGGTTCGGAAGAGGATTTGACCAGTGAGCGAAAACCTCGCCAACCTGGCTAAAATTGGAAAATTGAAATCCGAAGTATTCTCGGAAACAGAATTCAATGGTTTGGTTACCTCAGCCGGCAGGCGTCTGAACGACGCTCGAAACAGCAGCCTCGCAAAGGAAAGCCGATTCGATCTGGCTTATAATGCTTCGCATTCCCTGGCACTGGCAGCGTTGCGACGGCACGGCTATCGTTCGGAAAATAGGGCAATCGTGTTTCAGGCTCTTCAGCATACGGTTGGTATGCCAGCCGCACAGTGGCGTGTACTCGCCAAATGTCACGACCTTCGCAATCTCGCCGAATATGAAGGCTTTACCGAAGTGGATGCCAAGCTTCTGGATGAACTTATCAAGATAGCGAACGAACTCGAAACGCTGGTTGTCCGACCGGTATAACAATTTTTGGCGGGGGTATCGGTATGGTGCCAAAGGCGTTCATCTCATGGAGTTCGGGCAAGGACAGCGCGTTCGCGCTGCATGAAGCGCGCCGTCTGGGATTGGCCGATGTCGTGGGCGTGCTCACCACCGTGAACGAAGTCCATGACCGCGTGGCGATGCACGGCGTGCGCAACACGCTGCTCGACCGCCAGATCGCGGAATTGGGATTGCCCGCCATCAAGGTGCCGCTGCCCAGCCCCTGCCCCAACGAAATCTACGAAGCGCGCATGGCCGAGGCGACCGCGCGTATCAAGGCGCAAGGCGTTCGCCACATGATCTTCGGCGACCTGTTCCTCGAAGACATCCGTGCCTATCGCGACCAGAAACTTGCCGCCGCAGATATGGAAGCCATCTATCCGCTGTGGGGGCGCGAAACGCGCGCGCTCGCGGAAGAGATGATCTCAAGCGGCTTGATCGCCCACATCGTCTGCCTCGATCCGCGCCGGATCGACCGCAAATTCGCGGGCCGCCGGTTCGACCGCGACCTGCTGCGCGAATTGCCGCCCGGCATCGACCCGTGCGGCGAGAACGGCGAATTCCATACGGTGGTCTCTGCCGGGCCGATGTTCAAATCGGCGATCTCGGTGACGATAGGCGAAACCGTCGAACGCGACGGGTTCATCTTCACCGACGTGATGTGATCACAACCGTGCGGTGAGCGTTGCCCCGAACGTGCGCGGCGCGCCGTAAGCGGTGGTTTTCAACACACCGATGGCCGAGCGGTCGTCGGCATAAGTGATGTAGGTGTCGTCCGTCAGGTTCTCCACCCACATGAGGACGGAGTATTTGCCGAAATCCACGCCCGCGCGCGCGTTGACGAGGCCGCGCGCATCGCTTTCGAACCGCTTGGAATTGGTCGCGTCGAAATAAACGGGGGACTGGAAATTGTAGTCCACGCGCGCGATCAGTGCGGCATCGCCAATCGGGCGGGTGTATTCGAGGCCGACATTGCCGGTCCAATCCGGCGCCGCGATGATCTGTTTGCCCGAACAATCCATCACCGCCCCGCCCAGCGAAGCGGGCGCAAGACAGTTCGGATAGGAACCATAACGCGGATCGAGCGCACCGATGCCCAGATCGAGCCGCAGTTCCGGCAGGATCAATGCCTCGACTTCCAGTTCCGCGCCGTCGATGGTCGCGCTGGCGGCATTGTCGAGCACGATGGCCGCGCCCTGCACCTGCTGCACCTGCATGTCGTTGTACCTGGTCTTGAAGATGGAGGCATTGGCGCGCATGCGATTGTCGAACCATGTGCTCTTGATCCCCGCCTCATAGGTGGTGGCGTTTTCGGGATCGGCGCTCAGGCCCAATGTCGATCCGACCAGATCCACATTGAATACCGCGCTCTTGTAGCCGCGCGCGATGCGCACATATCCCATCGCATCCGGCGTGAAGCGGTAGGACAACGAAGCGGTCGGCGAAAGATCGCCGTTCGAAACCGAATTCGCATAATCGATGTTCGGGAATCCGATGAACGTATAGAAGCCCGTCGCATCGCCCTGGAAGAAATGCACATCCTTGTCTTCATAGGTGTAGCGCAAGCCCAGGGATGCCGTCAGCGCATCGGTGATCTTGTAATCGACATTGCCGTAAGCCGCGAAATCGCGCGAACCGACATGGCCGCGCGTCGTGAGCAACGGTTCGCCCGGCACACCCAGATCGGCGCCCAGCGCGAACAGGCGATCCGTCGAAACCGACTGGCCGAGATAATAAAGCCCCGCCACATATTTCAGGTCATCGCCGATTTCGCCATTCAAACGGAATTCCTGCGACCAGAAGAAGGTGCGGTCGCCCCATTGGTCCACCGCCATGTAGTCGATCAGGTTCTGGTCGTCATCGAGCGAGGCGCGATACGCCGCCATGCGATAGGCTGTGAACGAGGTCACCGTGCCGAACGGAAAATCCACCGCGCCCGTCAGCGACACGCCGTAATTGTCGCGGCGCAGATAGTCGGGGCGGTTGTTGTCGATGGTGTGGGGCGTGGTCGTTTCGGGTGACTGGAAGAACAGGATATCGGTTGCCTGGAAGAACGTCGGGCGGCCGCGATCGTGCAGGCCGTCGACCGTCAGCACGAAGCTGCTGTTCGACGTGGGCGTGTAATAGAGCGACGAGCGATAGGAAAACAGGTCGAGGCTGTCGCCATCCGGCCCGCCGTGAAGATTCTTGGTGTAGCCGTCGCGCGTCACATAGCCGAGCGAAAGTTTTGCGCCCAGCGTGCCGTCGACCAGCGGCCCGGTGAGGTATCCGGCGAACCGCTTCAAACCGTAATTGCCGAATTCGGCGGAGGCCACGGCATTCACCTGATCGTCCTCGGGCTTCACCGTGGTGATGTTCAGCGCGCCCGCGATCGTGTTCTTGCCGAAGATCGTGCCTTGCGGCCCGCGCAGGACTTCCACCTGCGCCACGTCGATCAGTTCCTGATTGTAATTGTCGGGTCTGCCCTGATAGACGCCATCGACATAGATGCCCAGCCCCGACTCAACGCCGATATTGCGCACCAGAGTCGAAATGCCGCGAATGCCGAACTGCCCCTGCAACGCGCCGCCGATGCCGCCGCTCATCGAGACGTTCGGCACGCGGCCGAACAGATCGGCCGTCGTGTCGGTGCCGGTCGAACGCAGATCGTCAGCGGTCAACACCGTGAGCGAGCCCGGCACATCCTGAAGATTCTCGGCCATCTTTCGGGCCGTGACCGTGACGGTCTCGATCTGCGTGGCTTCATCAGCCATCGCTGCGCCGGTCAAAACGAAGAACGCTGCGCCCGCACAAAATGCCGAACGCACAGACAGGATTTTCCGCGACACCACCGACCCACTCTTTTCGAATTGCGAGCGGGCAAAGTGCCGAATGATTCTTTCTTTTGGGTAACCGCGCTTTATTGCCGGACGGGCTGCGGGAACGGATCGGTTCGGCTCACCATGGCGGGCAATCCCGACAGATTCAGTCGCCCTGCGAGCCATGGCGCCATGGCGTTGAGCTTTGCGAGGTCATACCCCGTCTCGAAGCCTGAACGGTGCAGCATATATATAAGGTCTTCGGTGCCGATATTGCCGGTTGCGGACGGGGCGAAGGGGCATCCGCCGATCCCGCCTACGCTGGCGTCCAGCCGATCCACACCCATCTCGGCGGCGGCGAACGCATTGGCAAGGCCGGTGTTGCGCGTGTTGTGGAAGTGACAGCGCAACGGCATTCCCGGAACGGCCTCGCGCAGCGCCGCGATCATCTCCTTCACCTGCGCAGGCACGCCCACGCCCACCGTATCGGCCACCGCGATCTCATGCGGCCCAGCCTTGGCGATGCCGCGCGCCATTTCGACCACGCGCGCAAGCGGCACTTCGCCTTCGAACGGGCATCCGAAAGCAACAGAGATTGTGGCTTGCGCCCGCCGGCCCGCTTTCCTCGCACGCTCGATCACGTCAACCGACACCTCGACGGATTCCCGCCAGGTCTGTTTCTGGTTGCGCAAACCGAACGCATCGGTCGCGACCGCCACCACGCCGATCTCATCGACCTGGGTGTTCAGCGCGCGGTCAAGCCCGCGTCCGTTCAGCACCAGCCCCACATATATAACGTCGTCGCGCTTCGGAAGTGCGGCCAGCACGCCTTCGGCATCGGCCATCTGCGGCACGCGCGCCGGATTGACGAAGCTCGCCACTTCCAGCCGCCGCGCGCCCGCGTCCAACAGCTTGTTGATCATCGCCACCTTGTCTTCGGTGGAAAGGATCGCACTCTGGTTCTGCAGGCCGTCGCGCGGGCCCACTTCGATGATTTCGATACGCTTCTTCATGGCTCAGTCCGAGGTCGCAACCCCGATAATATGCCTCGCCTTGAGATCGTCGAGGGCCGCGTCGTCCAGCTTCGCGAATTCCCGCAAAACCGCCGCCGTATCCTGCCCCACCAGCGGGGGCGCGGTGTAGGTGTCCTGATAGGTTTCGGACAATTTGATCGGATTTCCCGGCTCGCTCACGGTTCCCCCGCCCACCAGCGGCACATCCACCTTCATGTTGCGCGCCAAGGCCTGCGGATCGGAAAACGCATGTTCCAGCTCGTTCACGGGTGCTGCGGGAATGCGATATTTCGCCAGCGCCTCCAGCCAATGTTCGCAGGTCTCCTTCTCGAACGCTTTCTGCACCCGCTCCTCGATGAATGCCTTGTTGGCGAGGCGGCCGGGTTGCGTCTTGAATTCCTCGCGGCGCAATTCGTCGTCTTTCAGAAGTTCGACAAGGTTCACCCAGAAATTGTCGGTGATGACGGCGATGATGAGATAGCGCGTCTTGGTGCGGAACGTGTTGTAGGGCACATGCACGAAATGCCCGTTGCCCGAACGCCCCGGCGAGGTGCCAGACATCAGATACATCGTCGCCATATAGTTCAGCAGCGACAACTGGCAATCGAACATCGAAATATCGACGTGCTGACCGCGCCCCGTGCGGTGCCGCGCCTCGACCGCCGACAAAACGCCCAGCGCGCCGAACAATCCGCCCGCCAGATCGCCAATCGGAATCCCCGCGCGCAACGGCTCGCCATCCGCATAACCGGTGAGCGACATGCCGCCGCCCATGCCTTGCGCCACCAGATCGAAGGCAGGCCGGTCCGGCGCGGGCCCGGTTTCGCCGAAGCCTGAGATCGCGCAGGTGATGATGCGCGGATTGATCTTCGAAAGATGAGCGAAATCGATCTTCAGCCGCGTGGTGACGCCTGCGCCGAAATTGCTCATCACAATGTCGGCATGCTTGGCCAGCTCGTAAAACAGCTTCAACCCTTCTTCCGATTTCAGGTCGAGCGCCACGCTTTCCTTGTTGCGGCAAAGCGTGAGGAAATAGGCGCCCATCCCTTCGCGCGAGAAGTTGTGCGATTGCTCAAGCAAGCGCCGTGTGCCCTCGCCTTTTCCTGGCGGCTCGATCTTGATCGTGCGCGCGCCCATATCGGCCAGCAGCATCGTGCCATAAGGCCCGGCCAGCATGTGTGTCAGGTCGAGAATGACGAGATCTTCAAGAGCGCGCATAAAAGTCCCGATTCAAAATCAAACCCGCTCGACCGGCTTGCCGGCGGCGTCGCGAGGTGGGTGGGAAATGTCCTGCGGCCCCAACTCGCGCGTCCATGCCGCGAATTCAAGCCGGATACCGTCGGGATCGTGGAAATAGATCGAACGCACGAAGGTCGTGGGATCGTGGTCCTCGCCCATCGAATGCGTCGTGTCGCCGTGGTTCTTCACATCGGTGACCTCGATGCCCTTGTCGATGAGTTTCTGGCGATATTTCAGAAGCTCCGCGCCATCCACGTCGATGGCCAGGTGGTTCATCGAACCGTGCGCCGAAACGCCGCCGCCGTGCTTGGCCTGCACCACACCCGGCTGTGCTTCCGGCGCCTTGGGAAACCAGAAGAACGCGATGGAATTGCCGTTGCCGCAATCGAAGAAGAAATGCTGCCCGCCATTGTTGGGCAGTTCCAACGTCTTGATCAGCGGCATGCCCAGGATGTCGCGATAGAAGTGAACCGTCTTGGCCATGTCCTTGCAGACCAGCGCCAGATGGTTGATGCCGCGAAACGCGAAGCCTTCGGAGTTCTTGCGTTCCATGATCAGCCTCCCTTTGCCCATGACGTGCTGAGCCAGTTCTGAACCTTCTGCGTTGAAGGCACCGGAATCTCAACAATACGTTCCGGCACATCGTCATATTCCAGCCGCAAAGCCCGCCCCGTGACGGCGTGCAGCGAATACATGTTCACCTGATAGGAAAGGATCAGTATCTCCTCTTCGCTCAGATGCGCCTTCAGCGCCTCGAACACCTTGTCGTGCACGCGCCCGTCTTCCAGCATCATCGCATCGACATAAGCCAGCACCGCGCGTTCGGCGTCGCTGAACACCTTGGCGATGTTCCAATATGGAATGGCCTCTATCTTCTCGTCCGAAAGCCCGACGCGGCGGCCGCCCTTGCAATGCTGCGAAAACACGAACTGGCTGCCGCGCACATAACCCGTGCGGATCAGCGCCAGCTCCCGCAACTGCGGATCGAGCGGCGCATCGCGATAGGAGTAGGCGCTGAACGCCTTCAATATGCCCGGCACCCGCGCCCAGATCGTCCACCAGTTTCCCGGCGTTCCGGTCAGCGTGCCGTTCTTCAGGCCGTTATCGCCGAAAATCTCCTTCAGCCGGTCGGCGAATTCGGCGGGCATCTCGTTCTGATTCAGTTCGCGCACTCTAGGCATGATCTCTCTCTCTGGTTTGCCCCTCACGCATCGATGAAATTCTTGCGGCGCAGCCAGTCCGCACACACGCCGACGCTTTCGGCGAGCTTGTCGCGCTGGTCGAAGTAATAATGCGTGGCGCCCTTGATCAGGTGCTTCTCCTTGTCGTTGTGCTTGATGCCGTCATAGATGCGTTGCAGATGCGACGGCGTGCACACTTCGTCGGCCGAATTCTCCACCACCAGCACCGGCACATTGGTGCGGCTGGCGCATTTCGGCCCGTCGGCACGGCTGTGCGTGAACGACCATTGCGACAGCCACGAACGCAAACTCGAATAGCGCCCCAGCCCCGCCGGGCTCATGTTCACTTCGCCCGGCGCGCCCGACGACGTCCAGTTCGGTATCCGGTCGTTCGGATCGATGGCCGGATCGACCCAGCGAATATCCGCCTTCGTGCCATGCACGACGAAACAACGCTCCATCTCACCGCGCGGATTTGTCTTCAGCTTTTCCAGCCGGTCCCAAACCCAATCGTCGATCCGCTTCGAACGCGCAATCTGCGCCGCGCGATATCGAGAAATAAAGTCGGCGCTCAATGGCGCGCCATGTTCGCCGCTGAAGATATCCAGCGAAGGATCGCGCTTGTCGGGATCGTTCTCATCGAGGATGGAGGCATCCATCCACTCAGTCAGCGTGATGGAGCGCGCCACATGTGTCGCCACCTGCATGATACCATCGGCGGGAAGCAGTCTCGCCGCGGTCAGGTCGCATTCGTCGCCCGCGGGCGTGTGGGTGATCGAAGGATCTTCGGCTTCCGATTGATAGAACAGCGACAGCGACCCGCCGCCCGACCATCCCATCAGCACGACCTTCTCGTATCCGAGCTTCTCTTTCAGGTGGCGCACATAGGCGCCCATATCCATCGCCACCTTTTCCATGATCAGCGCGGTATCGTTCTTCGGATAACGGCTGCCGCCGCACAGGATCGGAATGCCCGCCGCCGCCAGCGCGTTCATCATCGGCAGCATGTTGAGAAGCCCGCTCGGATGCATCGCCAGCAGCGCGGTCTTCGAAGCTGGAGCGTCCTTGGGCTTCAAAAGCTGGCCTTCCAGCGTCACGCGATCGCCGCGCCCGCCATAGGTTTCCTTGAACTTCGCCTTCTCGTCCCACTGCACGATGACGGGAATGCGGTCGAACTCGTAGCGCGTGCTCATGGCAAAACCTCCGTCTTTTCCGACCACGCTTCGGAGCGCACAAGGCTTTCGCGATACGGCTTCAATCCCAGCGCCAGGATGACGGCCACTATCGGTAGGATCAGCGCGACCGCCGTCGAAAGCGAATAGCCGACGGAATGCTCGTTCTTGTAGAAATAATCCGTGATCATCGCGACGAAGGTGGGCCCCAGCCCAAGCCCCAAAATGTTCGCCGTGAACAGGTAGAACGAAAGCACCTGCCCGCGCATCTGGTTGGGCGTCACGATCTGCAGCGAGGCAATCGCCACCGCGACGGGAAAGCTGCTCAACAAGGTGCAGATGCCGAGCAGGATCAGCGACAATTCCGCCGTCGGCATCAGGGTGCACAACACCTGCGGCACCGCGATCACCAGGGTCACGATCAGCGGCGCGCGGACATAAGCATCAGTATAACCGCGTGCGGCGATCCATTCCGCGAACCGCGCTCCCAGCAGGACGCCCGCGGTGCCCAGCACGCCAACCATCATTCCATAGACGTAACCGATGTCATGCGACTGCCAGCCATGCACCCGCACGAAGTAGGACGGTATCCACGCCACCGTGCCGAAGCCGAGGATCGCGTGAATGGAGAACGCGCCATAGATCGCGCCGAACGTGCCCCTGTTGAGTTTCAGGAACGCCCACAATTCGGAAAACGGCACGCCGCCGTGGCCCACACCAGTTTCGATCAACCCGCGCCGCGGCGGCTCCTTCACGAACAGCATGGGGATGAGTACGAACATGCCAAGACTGCCGACGGCCAGAAACGTCATCTGCCACGGCGCGATGCGCCCGATGCCGGGAATGACGGGCGGCGACAATTGCGAGACAAGCTGTATCGCGAAGCCACCGACCACCAGCGCCAGGCCAGCGCCGAGATATTGCGCGCCGGAATAGACGCTGAGCGCGCGGGCCAGCCGCTCCCGCGGGAAATAGTCGCTGATCATCGAGGTGGCCGAAGGGCCCAGCGTCGCCTCGCCCACGCCCACCGAAATACGCGCAAGAAACAGCTGCGCAAAATTGCGCGCCAGCCCGCACGTCATGGTGGCGAGGCTCCAGAAGAAGATGCCCACGATGATGATGCGCTTGCGATTGGAACGGTCCGCCAGCCGCCCAATCAGCATCCCGAACACGACATAGAACAGCACGAAGGCAAAACCCGCGAGCAGGCTCACCTGCGTATCGCTCAAGCCGAAATCCTTCTTGATCGGCGCGAACAGGAGCGTCGGGATCAGCCGCTCGACATAGGACACCATGTTGGTGACCGACAGCGCGCCCACCACGAACCACGCATAGGCCGTGGTCGGATACGGCGTCGCGCGCGCGGCTGGCTGTTCGCCGGCTGTCACCGGCGTCGTGTCGAGGGACATCGTCATGGTGTGCCTAGCGGTGTATCAGTCGGCGTATTCCAGCGCGCCGCGTCGAAGCGGAACACGCTCGCCTTTTTCGTTGACGGGATCGTGGTGGACATCCCGCTCGTCGAAGGGCCGCGTCAGCGCCGCGAATTCGAGATGTATGCCGTTGGGATCGCGGAAATACATGGAACGGATCCATGTCTTGTCGCTCACCTCTTCCGAACCGTGGCGGTCGGTGTCTTCGTGATTGAGGATCTTGAGCGCGACGCCCTTGGCCCGCATCCGTTCCGCATATTCGTCGAACTTCTCCAGCGGAATGCTGATCGCCAGATGATTCATCGAAGCGTGCGCCGTCTGCGTTCCCAGTTTCGCGTAGTCGGCATGCATCGAGGCGATGCCGGGGGCCGCTTTCGGCGCGTTGGGAAACCAGAAGAACGCGATGGTGTCGCCGTTTCCGCAATCGAAAAAGAAGTGCTGGCCCCGACCGTTCGGCAGATCGAGGGTCTTGACCAGCTTCATCTCCAGTACGCGGGTGTAGAAGTCCACGGTCTCCGCCATGTCCCTGCACACCAAGGCGACATGATTTACACCCCGAAACTGAAACGGTTCCTCATGTGGTGTCATCGTTTTGTCCATCGCGTACCTCCAGTCGTATTTTCGTTCAGCCTACTCCTCAGTTGGCTTGCTTGTCGAAGTGGACATTCAACTGGATGCCGAATGTCCGCGGTTCGGCGAAATAAAGCTGCGTGAAGTAGTTGGAACTCGGAACCGCAGCCAGCTTGTGAACGACACTGGTAATGTTCTTCGCCCACAACGATACCGTGTAGTGACCGCTCGGATCGGTGTAGTTCAGGCTCCCGTCAATGGTGTTGTAGGCAGGTTGGAAGCCCATCATCGAATTGTTAAGATCGGTCATGTGGGAGGTTTCCATGCCCCACGCAATGTTTGGCGTCAGAAGTCCCAGATCGTCGGGCAGATGGATGTTATATTCCGCTGTGAAGCGCATCGTCCAAAGCGGCGAACGATACGGAACCAGGTAACAAGGTCCGTGCTTCGAGCGATCCACGGTCACATTGTTGCAGACGATCGGCTTGAAATCCTGATTGCCAAGGTTGACCACAAAGCTGGTATAGCGCGAGTCCAGATAACCGATGCTGCCAGTAAAGGTCAGATCGTCCATCGGCAGCGCCGTGAACTCTAGTTCCACGCCGCGAGCCTTCTGGTTCGCGCCGTTGGCGAGAACTTGCGGCGCGCCCGGCAATGGCAGGAAGTACTGGATCTGCAAGTCGTCATACTTGTTCCAGAATGCCGCCAAGTTGGCCTGCAGATGGTTGTCGAACCAGTTCGTCTTCGCGCCAATTTCATACGCCACCGCTTTTTCTGGTTTGGCCGGTGGATTGATGAAGAAATCGAACGGCAGCGGCGGCGCACCTGCCGGAGCACGGGAATTGAATGCCCCACTCTTGAAGCCCGTCGAATAGGAGAAATAGGCCATCGCGTGTTCGTTGACGCGATAATTTGCTCCCGCGTGATAGGTAAAGTTTGTCCAGGTGTGTTTGCCTGTGATGACCGTGCCATTGAACGGCGCCGCGAGTTGCTGCGGTGAGCGCGTGAAGTCCTTCGTTTCCGTCGAGAAGCGGATACCGCCGGTGAGCGTCAATTCGGGCAGGATCTTGTAATCGACCTGCGCGAACGGGGCGAGCGTCCAATCGTTCTGCGCGGCGCCCTCAATAGTGTGAGAAGGCACTGCGATCGTCGGGGTGAAGTCCTGCTGGAAGTAGAACCGATACCAGTTGTAGTAGAGACCAGCGACCCACGTCAGCGGCGACTCCTTGTCGTTCGACGCCAGATGAATTTCCTGTTGGAAATAATTCATCTTCTTCCGCGTGAACGTTTCGAAGAAGTTGAGGCCGGTCGTGTCGAAGTCGCTATAGGTGTTCTGCTTGCCGCGCATATACCCCGTGATCGAAACCACGTCCGCCCATGGCATGTGATAGGTCATGTTCAGCGAGCTGGTAAACGTGTCGCCAGTGTCGGCGTTGGGATAGTTGCGCTGTACGGTAAAGGCGTCCGTCGTGCCGCCGGGAAAGCCGTAGCCGGGTTTCCCGTAGTAAAATGGAAGGCTGAGATAATCGCCCAGCGTCGGATAGCCGGGAAGACCGATGCCACCTGCCGGCACCGAACCGTTCTGGCCGCCCGAAGAGTCACTGCGGTTCTTGATGTAAGACGCAACCAGCACTGCCTTGAAATCGTCGCTCGGTTCCCAAGCGAGCGAACCGCGATAGGTCTTGTAGTCGTCGCCGCTCAGCCACGCGTCGCTCGACTGCGGAGGATTGCCGAGCGGGTCGATATAGGTGTTGCGCACATAGCCGTCGGAATACTGGCTCTGCGCCGCCAGACGCAGCGCAAGCGTATCGGTGACCGGAATATTCACGATGCCGCCGAAATCCGCGCGGCCGTAGTTGCCGACCTTCAGATAGGCATCGATGCTATAGAGGCCCTGATCGGGTTCATGCGTCTTGATCTGCACGACGCCGCCGGTGGTGTTCTTGCCGAACAGCGTGCCCTGCGGACCGCGGTCGATTTCGATGCTGGACGCATCGTAAAGCTGCAGCAGCGCGTTCAAATTGCCGGGATAGAAGATGCCGTCGACCGAAACACCGACGCTGGGGTCGATGGCCTGGTCGATGCCCGAATAACCGATACCGCGCGAATAAAGCACGGCAGCCGACCGGTTGATCGCGCCCACCGGCTCGATGGTCACGTTCGGGGCCACGCGCGTCAGGTCGGTCATGTCCTTGATGAACAGCTTGTCCAGCTGTTCCGGACCGAGCGCGGTCACGGCAACCGGCGTGTCCTGGATGGATTCCTTGCGCAGCGTCGCAGTGACGACCACGGTTTCGATGCCGGTCGGCTGTTCCGCCGTTTGCGGCGCGGGCGTCGTCGTGTCCGGTTGCGCGAAAGCGGTCCCCGAGAACGCGGCCAGCCCGCACAGGGCACTACCGCACAGTATCCATTGGCGAATTTGCATTTTATTCCCCTTCGTTTCCTCGCAAGGACTCCGGTCGTCATATCGCGCCGGTATTGGTCCCGTGAACGCTTCGGAAACTAGTAAGCGGAAAATTGCTTCGCAAGCTAATTATCCGTCCGGACCGAAGCGCCCGTGTTATTTCGAAACCTAATCGACGAAAAAACCACAGCCTAAGCATTAATATTTGGGGGGTGAGCAAATTGGATTTGCCGCCGCACCTCGCTATATTGCTCGCAGTCCGCCAATTTTGGCTGACGGTGCTGTCAATAGTTGACCGGAATATGCCGCGTTTCGTGGTTTGCTCTTTCATTCTGCAGGGGTGCTGATGCGCCGTCTTCCGCCATTGACGGCATTGCGGGCATTCGAGGCGCTTGGCCGCCTCGAAAACGTGAAAGGCGCGGCCGACGAATTGAACGTCACGCCCGCCGCCATCACGCATCAGATTCGTCAGCTCGAAGAACATCTAAGCGTCGAACTGTTCAGCCGCTCCAACAAGGGCATGACGCTGACCAAGGACGGCCACGATTTCTTCCTCGTGGTGACGCAAGCGTTCGAACTTCTGCACGAAGGTGCGCGAAAGGTTGAAGGCGGCGGAAGCCACACGCTCAACGTCAACAGCCTGCCGAGCTTCGCAAGCTGCTGGCTGGTGCCACGCCTGCCGCGGTTCTACGCTACCAATCCCGGCATCGAACTGGAGATCAACACCGTCGGAAATCCCGGCCAGCCGGTCGATTTCGCCCATCTCGGCGCCGATGTCGCGATCCGCGTCGGCCCCACGGCGGAGGCATGGCCCGGCCTTGCCGTCGAAAAGCTGGTGCATGAGCAGATGTTTCCCGTCTGCTCGCCGCAATTGCTCAAAGGCCCGAATGCGTTGCGCCATCCGCGCGATCTCGCGCGACACACCCTGCTGATCGTCTCCCGCCGCCCCGAAGGCTGGCCGGAATGGCTGAATGCGGCCGACCGCACCTTCGGCGGCACCTGCGAAATCGACGCCAATCACGGATTGCGTTTCGACACGATCCAGATGGCCACGGCCGCCGCCGTCGAAGGTTTGGGTGTGACGATCGGGCGAACGCCGCTGATCAACGATTATCTGGAATCCGGCGCGCTGGTCATGCCGTTCGACCTGGAAGTCCGCAGCCGCGCCGCCTATTGGCTGGTGGGGCACAAGGGCACGATCAATTCGCGCCCCGTGCAGTTGTTCCGCGCCTGGCTCAGGCTGGAACTGGGCCTGCCGCCGCAGCACACATCCGCGGCGGCATAACCCTTTCGATCATTCCGCCGGTTCGAGGTGACGCACAGGCTTCTTGTGGCCCTGCGCATCCACCGGTTCGTGCTTCACGTCGATCTTCGGATCGAGAGGCCGTGTCCACGCCGCGAATTCCAGGCAGATGCCATCCGGATCGTAGAAATAGATCGAGCGGACGAAGGTCGACGGCGAAACGTCCGGGCTGATCTGGCGATCGGAATCGTCGTGGTTGACGACCTTGGTGCACTGCACGCCGCGGGCAAGCAGCTTCTCGTGATATTCGTCCACCTTCTCGGCCGGAATGTTGAACGCGACATGGTTCATCGAACCGTGACCGAAACGATGCTGCCCCCTCCCGGCAGGTTCGCGGCGGATGCCACGCCGGGGGCCGCTGCCGGCGCATTCGGGAACCAGAAGAAGGCAAGCCCGTCGCCGTTTCCAATGTCGAAGAAGAAGTGCTGGCCCATGCCGTTGGGCAGGTCGATCGTCTTCGTCATCGGCATGCCCAGCACGTTGGTATAAAAGTCCACCGTCTTCGCCATGTCCTTGCAGACCAGCGCCAGATGGTTCACGCCCTGAATGTCGAAAACCTTGTTTTTCAGTTGAGCCATTGTGCGTCTCCCATTCGATATCGAACCCCCTCTTACCATTTTTCGCGGGGTTGCACTATATAGAACTCTAAGCATTTGGCGGGGCGCAGCATGCACCGCCGTCAACATCCCGGAGGAAACCATGCCGCGCCTAAAGGAAGTCCCGCTCGCCCAGGCCACGCCAAGCGTCAAAGCCTATTACGAAAAACTCTTTCCCGGGCGCGATCCGGTGAAGGAACCGGGCACCGCAACCGGAACGCCCGGCAACTGGTGGACGGTCTTCGCGCTCGTGCCCTCGATCTTCGATCACGCCACCGCCCAGTTCGGCATGTTCGGCATGTTCGCCGACAAGAGCGTGAGCAAGCTCGATCCGACGATCCGCGAAATCGCCCTGTTGCGCGTGGGCTTCGAAGTGGGAAGCCAGTTCGTGTTCTCGCAGCACTGCAAGGCCGCGCGCCGCAACGGCGTCTCCGACGAAAAGATCGCCGCAATCCCGAACTGGAGCGTGTCCGATCTTTATTCGCCGCTCGAACGCGCGGTGCTCGCCTATGTCGATTGCCTCGTGCTGGATCGCGGCCGCGTGCCCGATGGCGTGTTCGAAGCGCTGAAAAAGCAGATGTCCGACGAAGACATCCTCGAACTCACCTATCACTCGATGTGCTATCACCTGCACGCGGTGACGTGCAGAGCGCTGCGTCTGGAATATGACGACGTGCCGGAACGCATCAAGGAAGTGCCCGTGCCGAAAGACGGCAAGCTCGCAGCCGATTGGGCGGGCGCGGCGTGGAATAGATGAGCGACGCCGTCAAACTCATCGCCTTCGCCGGATCGACGCGAAAGGAGTCTTACAACCGCCGCGTGGTCGAAATCGCCGCCGAAGGCGCCCGCGCCGCGGGCGCCGAGGTGCAGGTGCTGAACCTGAAGGATTTCGACATCCCCTTCTACGATCCCGATCTCGAAGCCGTCGAAGGCATGCCGCCCGGCGTGAAAAAGCTGCGAGACCTGTTCGTGGAATCCGACGGCTATCTGATCGCAGCGCCCGAATACAACGGCTCGATGCCGGGCCTGTTGAAGAATGCACTCGACTGGGTCTCGCGCCCCGCGCCGGGCGAGACGCAAACGACGCTGCGCGCTTTTCGCGGAAAAGTAGCCGGCATCATGTCCGCCTCGCCAGGACCATGGGGCGGCGTGCGCGGGTTGGCACATCTGCGCCAAATCCTCAGCGGCATTTTCGTGCTGGTCGTCGCCGAACAATTGGCGGTGCCAAACGCCGCCGACGCCTTCGAACCGCACGGTGCGCTGAAGAACGCCGCCTACCACGCCATGCTCGAAGCCATAGGCAAACGGGTGGCGCATTTGGCGAAGGCGATGAAGGAGAACTGAACTCTACTCACCTCCCCCTACGCGGGGAGGTAAGTGGTCTAAACCCGCTTCTCCGTCCACGCTGCGATCATATCCGCCACCATCGGACGCAATTTCGGATCGTCCTCGAAATAATGCGCGCCCGCCGGCGTCTCCAGCGTTTTGTCTTTCGCACCAAGGCTCGCGAAGATCAGCTTCCCGTCGCTCGGAAACACACCCATGTCGCCCGTGCTCTGGATCACCAGCGACGGCATGGTGATATGCCCCAGATGCACTTCGCCGCGGCATTGCGAAGTCTCAAGGCTCCACATCGAAAGCCATGTCTTGAGCGTATTCGCTCGCCCAATGCCCGACGGCGCGCGATTGGCCACCGCCGGATCGCCGCGATAGCAACCGGGGCAAGGCCGCGTCGAAGGATCGATCGCCGGGTCCATGAACCGCAAATCCGCCCAGGTGCGGAACAGCGGAAAGATACGATCGGGAATCCCCGCCGCGTTCACGCGCGCCAGTTCCCTCTTCGCCCAATCGGTGATGCGCTGGTTGCGCGCACGCTGCGCCGCGCGATAACGCTTGATGAAATCGGGCGAATAGGACGGCCCATTGTCCTTGTTGAACGGATTGAGCGATTCATCGGTCTTGGTGGGATCGGTTTCGTCGATCACCGAACCGTCCATCCAGTTCGTCAACACCTCGGGGCGTCCCGGATGCGCGTTGAGCGAAATATAAAGCTGCCCGCCCGGCAACGCCTGCAGCGATTCCTGCACAATCCCTTTCGCCGCTTTCGCCAGCGTCGGGTTCTGCGATTCCGCCTGATACGCCGCCATCAGCGAGCCGCCGCCCGAATTGCCGAGCAGCACGATCTTCTCCACGCCCTGCTCGCGCAGCCATTTCATGCCCGCCGCGATGTCGATCAGCGCATGTTCCAGCAGAAACTGATCTTCCGCGCCGCGAAACCGCGTGTTCCAGCCGAGGAAACCAAACCCCCGTTCCGCCATGAACGGCGCAAGATAATGTTCGGTGAAATCCACATTGTAGTGATTGGCGATGAACGCCACCTTCGGGCGCTTGCCTTTGGGCGTCCAGTAAAGCCCCTGGCAGGGATAGGAGCCGTGGCCGAAACGTGGCGCGGTGGGCGATTCCAGCCCCACAAATTGCGTTTCGACCTCAGACGGGATGCTCATGCTTTTCCTCCGGGAAGACTTGGGTGCCGTGCTAGACACTTCGAATTCGAATGAATAGAATTTCGCGCAAAAATCAAGGCTCCGCAAGGTGATCGAAGTCCCGCGCATTTCCTACGACGCGCTGCCCGCGAAGCTCCAGGAAGAACTGGCGGCGAAAGTGCAGCGGCTGGGTTATCTGGGCGAGTTCTTTCAGGTCGCAGCGCATCAACCGGACGCGCTTTACCATTTCAACCGTTTCACCGAGACCTTGAAAGAGGCGCTGCCGCACAATCTGGTCGAGTTGCTGGCGCTCACGCTCTCCACATGGAGCGAGAATTTCTACGAACGAGTCCAACACGAACGCCTCGTATTGAAGCTCGGCTTGTCGGAAGCATGGGTGAAGGAGGTCGAGCGTCTCACGCCCGACGACACCACGCGCCTCACGCCAACGGAGAAAGCGGCCCAGACCCTCGCGCTCTCCATGGCGAAGACGCAAGGCCGCGGGGCGCGCGCCGATGCCGAAGCGTTCCTGAAACTGACCGACCACAAAACCCTCGTCGGCGTCATGCTGACCGTCGGCCGATATCTCGCCCATTCCGCCCTGTGCAACACGATGCAGCTCAAGCCGCCGGTCCCCTCGCCCTTCGGAGACCGCGCGTGACCGCCCCCATCTGGATCGGCGAAAAAGATCTCGCGCTCGATCTCGGCCAGGCGATCGCGCTGTTGCGCAAAGCCATGTTGCGGCAGGCGAAGGGCAACGCGAAGAACATGGAGAAGACGCATCTCGCCTGGGACGGCGGAAACATGCACGCCATCGGCGCCGCCTTCACCGACACCGCGCTGCTCGGCGTGAAGACATGGGCCCACACACCGAAAGGCGCTACCCCGCTCGAAATCCTGTGGGACGCCGAAACCGGCAAGCTGCTCGCCATCATCGAAGCTTTCGCGATGGGCCAGCTTCGCACCGCGGGTATTGCGGGTCTCGTCACCGACATGCTGGCCGCCAAAGATGCCGACCTTCTGGCGATCTGCGGAACGGGCAAGCAATCGCTTGCTCAGGTCGCGGCCGTCAGTCTCGTTCGCAAGCTTCGCGTGGTGCGCGTCTACGGCCGCAATGCCGAACGTCGCGAGGCTTTCGCCAGGCGGGTGCAAACCGACCTGAACCTGAAAACCGAAATCTTCGATGATGTCGCCAAGACGGTCGCAATTGCGCCGATCGTCACCCTTGTTACGCGGGCCAAGGAACCGTTCCTCACCGCCGACATGCCCGCGCGCGGCGCGCACATCAACGCCATGGGCGCGATCACGCCCGAGCGGATGGAATTCGCCCCTGCCCTGCTCTCGCGCTGCGCGATCATCGCCACGGACAGCATCGAACAGGCGCTCGCGCTCGGTTCGGAATTCATCGCGGCCAAGCTAACGCCTGCATCGCTCAAAGCCGTCAGCGAACTCGTCGCCGCCGATACAACGCGCCCCGCTTCCGCCGATCTCACCCTGTTCAAATCGTTGGGCACGGGCACCGCCGATCTCGCCCTTGCCGAAGAACTCTATCGTCTCGCGCGCGAAAAAGGATTGGGCCGCGAATTGCCGACACCGGCGCCCGCGCCACTTTCCTTCCGTGCCAACTGAGGAACCGTCCGTGACAGAAGCCAAATTCCTCGCCGCCAATCCCGCGATCCCCACCCAAAACGAAATCTGGGAACCGGTCGTCATCAGCGGCGAAACCATCGAGCGCGAATCCGAACGCCTTCTCTCGCTCGACGTCGCCGACCCAATCGAACGCCAGATCCGCATCGTGCACCCGATGGCGTGTTCGCGCGGGCAAGGGCTCGCCCCCGGAATCGAAGTGCGCCTTTCCGCCCTCAAACCCGGCGAACGCACCAAACCCTATCGCCACAACGCCACCGAAGTCGGCTTCTGCATCGGCGGCGGCGGCCACGCGAAAACCGGCCCGGCGGAATTCGACTTCACGCAATACGATGTCTGGAACACACCGTCGTGGACTTCGATCTCGTATGAAAACACCACGAAGAAGCCGCAGCTTCGCCTCACCTATTCCAATGCGCCGCTTCTACGCCTGCTGAACGTCCACCTCGTCGAAGACAAGAAGACCACCGGCATCGTCCCCGAAGCCCCCGCACACGACAAAGCGGGCCACGGCGATTCCATGAAGATCAAAGATCTCTTCCAGATCCCCGGCGACGACGCATGGTTGATGTCTTACGAGCGCCTCATCAATCCACCCGCCGTCGAATCCAATCCGAATTTCTGGGAATGGCAGAAGGTGAAGCAGGAGCTGGACAAGCTCACCGCGCTCGGCGCGAAATATCGCGGGCGGCGTCTCTACCTTCTTTACAACCAGCTCACCGGCCGCACCAACGGCACCACGCCCAGCTTCTTCGCCACCATGACGGTGCGCCCGCCCAACATCATCGACCGCCCGCATCGCCATGCCTCCGCCGCGATCAACTATTATTTCAGCGGCGCAGGCTACAGCCGCGTTGCAGGCAAGCATTACGAATGGAAAGCCGGCGACCTCATGCTCTCCGCGCCAGGCTGGGCGATTCACAATCACGCCTCGCACGACCAGGGCCCCGTCTACGAACTCACTATTCAGGATCAACCGTTCCACATCTGGCAGGAATCCTTGCTCTGGCAGGAAAGCCTCGCCGAACCGCCCGCATTGCTCGGCGCGCAACCGGGCTTCAAGACCAATCGTGAAGAGGCGCTTGTGTGATGAGCGATCTCAACTGGCTCAAAGGCTCCATCCCGCCGCTCATTACGCCGTTCAAAAACGGCGAAGTCGATTTCGAAACCTATACCCGCCTGATCGAACGTCAGATCGAAGGCGGAAGCCATGGCATTCTTGTCAACGGCACCACCAGCGAACCCAGCACGCTGACAACCGACGAACGCAACGAACTCGTCGCGCTCGCGGTGAAAACCGCCAAAGGCTGCATCCCCGTGGTCGCCGCCACAGGCTCCCAATCGCTGGCCGAAACGCTGCAGCTCTCGCAATTCGCCGAACGGGCGGGCGCCGATGCGCAGCTTGTGGTGACGCCCTATTACATCAAGCCGCCACAGCGCGGCCTCGAAGCCTATTTCGTGGAAGTGTTCTCGAAACTGAAAACACCCGCGATGGTCTATCACATCCCCGGCCGCGCCGCGGTGTCGATGGATGTCGCCACCTTCGCTGCCGTCAAGGCGAAATGCCCAAACCTCGTCGGCGTCAAGCACGCCTCCACCGATCTCGCCTTCGTCACCGATCTCCTCGTCACCATGGGCCGCGATTTCAAGATCTTCGTCGGCCTCGAAGAACTCTGCTTCCCCATGATGGCCATCGGCGCGGTCGGCATGATGAACGCCGTCGGCAATCTCGATCCCAAGCGGGTCGCCGCGATGCACACAGCCGTCGAAGCAGGCGATCTCGCCAAGGCGCGCGAGCTTCATTTCGCGCTGTTTGAAATCTCCAAGGCGATCTTCTTCGATACCAATCCCATCCCGCTCAAATACATGATGAAGAAGCTCGGCCTCATCGAACGCAACGAACACCGCGCGCCCATGATCGCGGCCTCCGAAGCGTTGGAGCGCCGCCTCGACGACGTACTGAAGAAAACAGGCCTCGCATGACCGTCCACGAACGCAAATGGGACTTCAACGGCACGCACCGCGTGCCCTATTGGGTCTATACCGACGCCGAAATCTACGCGCGCGAGATGAAAGACGTCTTCGCCCGCTCCTGGAATTATGTCGGCCTTGAAGCCGAAATCCCGAACCCCGGCGATTTCAAGCGCACGCATGCGGGCGAAACCTCCGTCATTGTGGTGCGCGGCAAGGAAGGCGAGATCAACGTCCTCAAGAACCAGTGCGCTCATCGCGGCCTCGAAGTCTGCCGTCAGGATTATGGCACCGCCCGTGTCTTCCAGTGCCCCTATCACCAATGGACCTATCGCCTGGACGGCGATCTCTCCGGCGTGCCCTTCATGAAAGGCGTCGATGGCCATGGCGGAATGCCGGACGATTTCGACCGCAAGGATCACGGCCTGAAGAAATTGAAGGTCGCCACCCGCCACGGCGCTATGTTTGCCACCGAAGCCGAAGACATCGAACCGCTCGAAACCTATCTCGGCGACAAGATGCTGAAACTTTTCGACCGCGTGTTCAACGGAAAGCCGTTGCGCATCCTCGGCGTCTCGCGCCAGCGCATTCCCGCCAACTGGAAGCTGATGTTCGAGAACATCAAGGATCCGTATCACGCAAGCCTTCTGCACGTCTTCCTTGTGACCTTCGGCCTCTTCCGCGCCGACAACCCGTCGCGCACCGAAATGGATTCCACCGGCCGGCACAGCGCGCTGATCTCCCGGCGCAGCACCAACCTCGCGCCCAACGCCGCCACGCAGCAAATGGCCTCGTTCCACGAAAAGCTCGAACTGCACGACAAGCGCCTGCTCGACATCGTGAAGGAATTCCCCGATCCCGCGACAGTCGTGATGCAAACCATCTGGCCCAATCTCATCGTGCAGCAACAGGCCAACACGCTCGCCACCCGCCAGATCGTGCCCGCAGGCCCCGACGCCTTCGATCTCAACTGGACGTTCTTCGGCTATGCCGATGACGACGACGCGATGCAGGCCCGCCGCCTGCGTCACGCCAATCTCATGGGCCCGGCCGGTTTCGTTTCGCTCGACGACAGCGAGGTGATGGAGCTTGCCCAGCGCGGCATCCATGTCGATACCGAACGCGCGGCGGTCGTGGAAATGGGCGGGCGCGGCACCGAAGACCACGACCACATCGTCACCGAAACGGCGATCCGCGCCTTCTACGGCTATTATCGCGAGGTCATGGGCCTGTGAGCGCGGACATGATGCTGGAAATCCAGGCGCTCTACACGCGCTATGCCGATCTCATCGACGAAGGCCCGCTGTCGCAATGGCCCGCATTGTTCGTCGAAGACGCGACCTACAAGATCGTCACCCGCGAAAACCTCGCGCGCGGCTGGCAGCTTGCGCTCATGTCGTGCGACTCGCGGGGCGCCATCGAAGACCGCGTCTACGCCATCGAAAATCTGTCGATGACCATCCCCCGCCGCTACCGCCATCTGATCTCGGGGTTCTCGGCCGCGCCGCAAGGCGATGCCTGGAACGTCGCCGCCAATTTCGCTGTCTTCGAAACCATCGAAGGCCAGCCGACAACCAGCTTCGCCGCGGGCCGCTACAAGGACGTGGTGGTGCGCGAGGGCGGCGCGCTCAAATTCAAGGAAAAGATATCGATCTGCGACGCAGCGTCGATAAAGAACTCGCTGGTCTTCCCGCTTTAAGGCGTTTCCGATCCCATCGGCAACACCACGCCCGCGTGGGATTTGAGAAACGTCGCCTCTTCCCGCGCGAGATTGTCGCTCATCTTCAAGAGCACGCGCCGCAACGTCGCAATGTCCGCGGGATCGAGATCGCGCGCCGCGATGGCGTTTACTTCCGACACGCAGGGAATCAATTTGTCGCGCAGCCGCCGCCCCTTGGCGGTGAGGAAGATGTGCACCTTGCGCCGATCTTCCTTGCTCGGCACGCGTTTGATGAAGCCCGCCCGTTCCATGCCGTTCAGCGCCGTCACCGTTGTGGGTTCGCGCATGGAAACGCGGCGCGAAAGCTCGCGCTGGGTCATGCCTTCCTCGTTCCACAAAGCGCGCAGGAACGGCCACTGCCCGGCAGACACGCCAAATTCCAGCGTCATCCGTTCGAGGTTCCGCGAAAAGGAACGAAAAGTAATGCGCGTGAGATACCCAATGCTATTCATCGGGTTGTCATAGAAATGCGCGTTCTGTTCGGGGGCTTTCTTGGCCGCCATCTGCTTCGTTTCCCCATTGCTTGGGCAGAGGCATAGGGCGACCTCGCCCAAAACGCAAACCTCGCCCTAAGTCCTTGCCGCCCCTACATCATCCTGTTAGATAGCAATCTAATTATTTTACGGACGGCCCGTGACAGCGCTTCCCCTGATGCCGACGACAATCGTCGGAAGTTATCCCCAGCCCGACTGGCTGATCGATCGCGAAAAGCTGAAAGAACGCCTGCCGCCGCGCATACGCGCGCGCGAACTCTGGCGGGTGGGCGAAGATCTGCTGCAGGCGGCACAGGATGATGCCACCATCATCGCCATCCACGACCAGGAGCGCGCCGGAATCGACATCGTGGGCGACGGCGAGATGCGCCGCGAAAGCTATTCCAACCGGCTGGCAACTGCGCTGAGCGGCATCGACATCGAGAAGCCCGGCACGGCAATCGACCGCACGGGCGCCGCCAATCCCGTGCCGCGCGTGGCGGGCGCCATCCGCCGCATCGCCCCCATCGAGGCGCAGGACGTGGCGCTTCTGAAACGCACGACCGACAAACCGATCAAGATCACCCTGCCCGGCCCCTTCACCATGACGCAGCAGGCGCAGAACGATCATTACGCGAGCGACGAAGCGCTCGCGATGGATTATGCCGAGGCCGTCAACGCCGAACTCAAGGATCTGTTCGCGGCGGGCGTGAGCATCGTCCAGCTCGACGAGCCTTACGTGCAGGCCCGCCCCGAAGCCGCGCGCAAATATGCCGTGAAGGCGATCAACAAGGCGCTGGAAGGTGTGAAAGGCCGCACGGCGCTGCACGTCTGTTTCGGCTACGCCCATGTCCACAAGGGCGCCGCCAAGCCCAACGGCTATTCCTTCCTCGCCGAGTTGGACGATTGCGCCGCCGACATCATCTCCATCGAAGCCGCCCAGCCGCGCCTCGATCCCACGCTCCTGCGCGATCTGCCGCACAAGACTGTCATGTTCGGCGTGATCGACCTGAACAACCTCACCGTCGAAACGCCGGAAACGGTGGCCGCCCGCATCCGCGAAGCCCTGCAACACACCACGCCAGACCGCCTGATGATCGCGCCGGATTGCGGCATGAAATATCTTTCACGCGAGGTCGCGTTCGGAAAACTCAAAGCCATGGTCGACGGCACGAAGATCGTGCGCAAGGAAATCGCGGGATAACCACTTACCTCCCCCTACGCGGGGAGGTCGACGCGCGCCAGCGCGGCGGGTGGGGGGCCGCTCAACGAACTCCGTGCATGAAGCCCCACCCGGGCGCGTGCCGATGCACGCGCCCGACCTCCCCAGAGGGGAGGTAGGTGCTATTTCAGAAATACCGAGAGCAGCGCATTCACGTCCGCAGGCTTCTCCAGCGTCATCATGTGCCCGCAATCCTCCAGGATTTCGAGCCGCGCATCGGGAATAGTGTTGAGCATCTCGTTCTGGTGCTCGATGGTCGTGATCCCGTCCTGCCGCCCAAACACCAGCAATGTCGGACACGGAATGGACGCCAGCATCGGCCTGCTGTCCGGCCGCGCCATGATCGCGCGCTGCTGGCGCTGGAAAACCTCCGGCCCCGTATCGCTCGCCATCCGCCGCAGGATCGCCGTCAGCGCCGCATCGCCCGTGCGCGAGGGATGCACCAGCATCGGAATGCGTTCTTCGATGATGCCGTCGAACCGCCCCTGCTCGACCAGGCGGATATACCCCATTCGCCGCTCTGTCTGCTTCGGCGTGTCCGCAGGCGCCAGCGCGCTCATCAGCACGAGCCGCTGGATACGTTTGGGATCGCGCCGCAACATCTCGAACGCCACAAACCCACCCATGCCATGCGTGATCAGCGTGAAGCGTTCGGGCGACGCATCGAGCACCGATTGCGCCATCGCGCCGACCGTATCGTGGTCGCGCTGAACGAACACGCGCGGCCGCGCAAATGCGGAAAGAACGGGAAGCTGCGGCTCCCATACGAGGTCCGTGCAAAGCTGGCTCGGAATGAGAACGATATCTTGAGACATGACTAGACAACTCGATGCAAAAGCGTTTCGCCCGCGCCGACGCGGCGGCAATTCTCGATGGCGACGTCGATGCTGCGCGCCAGCGTCTCCGGCGTGAGCCAGGCGATATGCGGCGTCACCACGACATTGGAGAGCGAAAAGAGCGGATGTCCCGTTACCGGCTCGTTGCGCAACACGTCCAGCCCCGCCGCTGTCAGCGCACCCGATTTCAGCGCCTCCACCAGCGCCGCCTCATCGACCAGTTCGCCCCGCGCGGTGTTCACCAGAATGGCCCCGCGCTTCATCCGGCCGATGGCCTCGCGCGAGATCATGCCGATGGTCTCCGGCGTCGCCGGGCAATGCAGCGAAACGATATCCGAACGGGAAAGAAGCTCGTCGAGCGGCACAAATTTGGCATCGGTGGCCTGCTTGCCGCTGCGCGCGTTATAGAGAAGCGTTGCGCCAAGGGCTTTCAAAACCGGCGTCAACCGCTGCGGCACCGCGCCATAACCGACAAAACCGATGGTGCGTCCGGCAATCTCTCCCGTGCGGTCGAATTCGCTCGTGTCCGGCCGCCAGCCTTCGCCCTTGCGCATCAGCGGATCGAAATAGATCGTGCGCCGGATGGCGGAAAGCATCAGCATCAGCGTCATCTCGGCCACGGCCTGCGTGTTGGTGCCCGGCATATTGCACACCGCAATGCCGTGGCGCTTCGCCGCTTCAAGGTCGATGGTGTTCACGCCCACGCCGATCTTCTGGATCAGCTTCAGATTCGGCGCGCCTTCGATATCCGCCGCTTTCACGGGCCGCAACACATGCAGCAAGGCGGACGCCTCGCGCATCGCCGCCGCGAACGCCGCATCGTCGCTTTCGTCGACGATGGAAAGCGTCATCCCCGGCAGCAATGCCGCCTCAAGCTGGGCGCGAAAGCCATCGCTCGCGCGATAATGCAGAACGATCTTCACCGCCGCACCTGAGCGGGCAAACCGCCCCACCCGGCGAATGTCGCGCTGTCGCCCATTTCTTCCTCGATGCGCAACAACTCGTTCCATTTCGCCATGCGTTCCGACCGCGCAAAGGACCCGACCTTGAACTGTCCCGAATCCCAGCCCGTCGAAAGATGCGCGATGCTGACGTCCTCCGTCTCGCCCGACCGCGCCGAAACGATGGCCGCCCATCCGGCGTCCTTCGCCGCGCGCAACGCCGCAAACCCTCGCGAAACCGTGCCCGCCTGGTTCACCTTGATGAGCGCACAATTGCACGCGCCCGCTTCCGCCGCGCGTTTCACCCGCGCCGCATCGGTCACGAGGAAATCGTCGCCCACGATCTGCACCTTGCCGCCGATCGCCGCCGTGATCTTCGCCATCGCCTCGATGTGATCCTGCGCCACCGGATCTTCGATGGAGAGAATGGGATAACGATTGCACCAGCCGGTCACGAGTTCGATCATCCCATCGGTATCGAGCCGCGCGCCATCGAGCCCAAGCTGGTACGCGCCTTCGCGATAAAACTCGCTGGACGCAATATCGAGCGAGATGAACACGTCATGCCCCGGCTTGTACCCGGCCTTCTCGATGGCGCGCGTCAGCGTCGAAAGCCCGTCCTCGTTGGAATCGAAATTCGGCCACCAGCCGCCCTCGTCCGCCGTGCCCGAAAGCCGGTTCTCGTCCGCCATCAGCGCGCCCGCCGCGCGATAGACGTCGCCCGTGATCTCGAACACCCGGCGCAACGTCTCCGCACCCGGCGCCATCACCATGAAATCCTGAATGTCGGTGCGCCGCCCCGCATGCGCGCCGCCGCCGAATATCTGGATCTCCGGCACGGGCAGCCGCACCTTGCCGCCATCGGCGAGATATTTCCAAAGCGGCTTGCCCGCGTCGTCGGCGAGCGCATGAGACAGCGCCAGCGAAACCGCCACCGTCGCGTTGCCGCCCAGTCGCGAGAAATTCGCCGTACCGTCGAGTTCGGACAACAGCGTATCCAGCGCTTCCTGATTGGCTTCTTTGCCGACAAACGCCTTGGCAATCGGCCCGTTCACATTGGCAACCGCCTTGTCGACGCCAAACCCGCCGAATTTGCTGCCGCCATCGCGCAGATCGATGGCTTCGTGAATTCCGCGCGATGCACCGGCCGGCGCCGCCGCGCGCCCAAATGCGCCGCCCTCAAGGCGAATATCGACTTCGACCGTGGGTCGCCCGCGCGAATCCCATATCTGGCGAGCTTTGACGGAATGGATACGGCTCATAACCTGCTGACCTTATTGTGCCAGGCGCCCGCCAGGCCGGAGAGCGTCAGGTCCGATTGCAAAAGAAATTCCCGCGCCGCGGCCCGCACAAATTCCTTCTTGTGCGGATCGGTGATGTATTCCACCGGCGATTTCCCGTCGACGCGTGCGAGCAGAAGCGCGGAGAGCAAGCCTGCCGTCCGCTTGTCCAGCCCGTCGGCGCCTTCCCAATCGGCTTGCGAGAAATAGGCATGGCGCAAGGCATCGAACGCGCGGATATAGGCCGAAACATGGGCGGGCGCCCAAACGCATTTGAGCAGGAGATGATTGAGGCAGAATGCCAGATCGAACGCCGGATCGCCGTAACAGGCCGTTTCGGCATCGAGGAAGATCGGCCCCTTCGGCCCCACCAGGATGTTCTTGGGGCTGACGTCGCCATGCATCAGCGCGATGCGCGCGCCCGCCAAATCTCGCGCCATCGCCTCGATGTGCGCCGCGCGATCCGGGTGCGCTTTCGCCGTGTAAAGCAGATAGGGTTCAATCCGCAGCGCCATGAACATTTCATCATGCGCGAATTTCGCCGCCACGTCCGCCCGTCCCGCGCTCGCGCGATGAATGGAAGCGGTCGCACGCCCCACCTGCCCCGCGAAGTCGGAATCCACCCGCCCTTCCAGCAACTGCGCCTTCCAGCCCGGATAATCCGCAGGCTCGAAATAATTCATCGCGAACAGATGCGCGGTCTTGTCCTCGGCGATGATGCGCGGCACGCAACCGGGCTCCACTTCGCCCGCGAACCGAAACCAGTCGACCTCGCTGTGAATGCGCTCGACCGGCGCCAGCCATTCCGCCGCGACCCGCAACTTCGGCAACGCCCGCTTCACGCAGATCGTTCCCGAAGCAAGCTCCACCCGAAAGACATCCCCCGAAACGCCGCCCGAAAGCGCGGTGATGACCGGCGTTTCGTTTGCGCCGACCACTTTCATCCGGCGCAGGGCATCGAGGATGTCTGGAACTTCGCTCATGTGTATGGCGATAACGGGCCTTGCGGGCGGGGTCAATTCTAGACACTTCGAAATCTAAACAATAGTATCGCGCGAGAAAAACCGTGAGGAAACCCAAATGGACGACATCGCCGCGCTGGCCAAAAGGTTCTTCGACGGCCTCGAACAGGGCAACATCGGCATCCTGCGCGAGGTCTATGCCCCCAACGTCAAGATCTGGCACAACACCGACGGGCTGGAACAGACGCTTGAGGAAAACGAGACCACGCTGACGGGCTTCATCGAGCGCATCCCCAAGCGCCAATATGCCAATCGCCGCGTCCACACCTTTCCGGGCGGCTTCGTCCAGCAGCACACGCTGAAGGGCACCAAGAAGGACGGCAAAGAGGTCGCGCTGGACGCGGTGATCATCTGCAAGGTCGAGAACGGCAAGGTGACGCGGCTGGACGAATATTTCGATTCCGCGGCCGTTGCCCGCTTCCGGCAGCCGTAATCGCCCTCACCTTTTCCCTGCGGTACCGCTAAACTCGCGAGCCGATTGCTTCGGCTTCGCGAGGACGCCGCATGAAGACCATGTCCGTCGACCGGGAAACGCTTAACCGCCGCGTGGAAATCGCGGCGGCGCTGCGGCGCATCCTTCCGCTGGAGTCCGTGATCGACGACGCGATAGCGCTCGCGCCTTACGAGACCGACGCCTTCACCGCCTATCGCCAACCGCCCATGATCGTCGCCCTGCCCGCCTCCACCGAAGAGGTGGCGGCGGTGCTCGCCTATTGCCACGAACACAACGTCAAGATCGTCCCCAGAGGCGCGGGCACCTCCCTGTCGGGAGGCTCCATCGGGCTTGCGGACGGCGTGACCCTGGGCCTCGCAAAGCTCAATCGCATCCTCAAGATCGATCTGGAAAACCGCTGCGTGGTCGCCCATCCGGGCGTCACCAATCTCGGCATCTCCAACGCCGTGGCGAGCGACGGCTTCTATTATGCACCCGATCCGTCTAGCCAGCTCGCCTGCACCATCGGCGGCAACGTGGCGGAAAATTCGGGCGGCGTGCATTGCCTGAAATACGGCCTCACGACCAACAACGTGCTCGGCGTTGAAGTCGTCTTGATGACCGGCGAGATCGTGCGTCTCGGCGGCGCGCATCTCGATCCCGACGGATACGATCTGTTGGGCGCAATGGTCGGCTCGGAAGGTTTGCTGGGCGTCGTGACCGAAGTCACCGTGCGCATCCTGCCCAAGCCGCAGCACGCGCGCGCCATGCTGATCGGCTTTGCTTCCGTGGAAGCGGCGGGCGAATGCGTGGCGCAGGTCATCGCGCAAGGCATCATTCCCGCCGGCATGGAGATGATGGATCGCGCCAGCATCCACGCGGCGGAGGCTTTCGTCCACGCGGGCTATCCGCTCGACGTGGAAGCCCTCCTGATCGCCGAACTCGACGGCCCCATGGTGGAAATCGACCGCGGCATAGCCCGCGTTCAGGACATCGCTCGGGCGACGGGCGCAACCTGCTGCTACGTCAGCACCAATGAAGACGAAAGACTGAAGTTCTGGGCAGGACGCAAAGCCGCGTTTCCGGCCGTCGCCTGCATCACGCCGGATTACTACTGCATGGACGGCACGATCCCCCGCAAACGCCTGCCGGAAGTTTTGCGCAAGATCGAAGACATGTCCCGCCAACACGGATTGCAGGTGGCCAACGTGTTCCACGCGGGCGACGGCAATCTGCATCCCCTGATCCTGTTCGATGCCAACAAGCCGGGCGAGCTGGAAGCAGCCGAGCGCTTCGGCGACGACATCCTCAGATTGTGCGTCGAAGTCGGCGGCGTTCTGACCGGCGAACATGGCGTCGGTATAGAGAAACGCGACCTGATGCCCGTGATGTTCAGCGAAACCGATCTCGATCAGCAGATGCGCCTCAAATGCGCGTTCGATGAAAAGCACCTGCTCAATCCCGGCAAAGTGTTCCCGAACCTGAAGCGCTGCGCCGAATTGGGCCGTATGCACGTCCATCGCGGCCAGATGCGCTTTGCCAATCTGCCGCGCTTCTGATCCATGACGGATTTCGTTCCAGAGAATACCGAGGAATTGGCGCGGATCGTCGCCTCCGCAGCAGCGGATCGCGAACCCCTCGAAATCCTGGGCAATGGCACCAAACGCACCATGGGCCGCCCCGTTACTGCGCGGCACACATTGTCGACGTCGTCCTTGCGCGGCGTGACGCTCTACGAACCGGAAGAACTCGTGCTGACGGCGCGCGCCGGAACGCCGCTGTCGCAGATCGAAACCCTGCTCGCCGAACACAACCAGCAACTGGCCTTCGAACCGCCTCATTGGGGAGAACAGACCATCGGCGGCATCGTCGCCACCGGTCTTTCCGGCCCCCGCCGGATACAGGCAGGCGCCGTTCGCGATCACCTGTTGGGCTTCAGCGCGGTCAACGGCCGCGGAGAGATATTCAAGTCCGGCGGGCGTGTTGTGAAGAACGTCACGGGATACGATCTCTCGAAATTGATGACAGGTTCGTTCGGCACGCTGGCGGTTTTGTCCGGGGTGACGCTGAAAGTCCTGCCGCGCCCGGAAGCACGCGCGACACTCGTCCTGAAAGGAAAAACAGCGCGGCAGGCCACAACACTTTTCCGCGAAGCATTGGCCATGCCGCTCGACATCACCGGGGCGGCATGGGTGCCTTCGTTCAGCGGCGAATCCGTGGCCGCCCTCCGGCTAGAGGGTTTTGCGGATTCCGTTGCGGATCGCGCCGCTTCGTTGCAGCGAAGTTTCGGCGTTTCAATCGCAGGGTCCGAATTCGACGATTTTTGGACACAGCTTCGCGACGTTGCGTTTCTGGACTCCGCGCCCTGCCTATGGCGGGTGTCGGTCCCTCCTGGCTCTGGCGCAGACCTTCTGGACGGAATGAATACGCCCAATGCCTTGCTGGATTGGGGCGGCGGATTGGCATGGCTGGAAGCGCCGAACGAAAATCCGCAAGCGGAAAAGCTGAGAGCCCTCACGGCAAGATCGGGCGGACATGCAACATTGCTGCGCGCCGGCGCAGAGCTTCGGGCTAGGTTGGACGTTTTCCAACCCCAACCCGCCGCTCTCGCCGCCCTGACCGGAAGAGTAAAAGACAGTTTCGATCCGCTGCGGATTTTGAATCCGGGCCGCATGTACCCAGGAATTTGATGCAAACCTCCTTCACAGACGCGCAACTGGCAAAACCCGGAATGCGGGAAAACGAGAAGATCCTGCGCACCTGCGTGCATTGCGGCCTCTGCTCGGCGACCTGCCCCACCTATGTGTTGCTGGGAGACGAGTTGGACAGCCCAAGGGGGCGCATCTATCTCATCAAGAACATGCTGGAGACCGGGCGCCCGGCGACCGCGCGCGACGCACTGCATATCGACCGCTGCCTCTCCTGCCTTTCCTGCGTCACGACATGCCCTTCCGGCGTCGATTACATGCACCTCGTCGATCACGCGCGGCAATGGATCGAAGAAACTTATACGCGCCCGTGGCACGAGCGATTGCTGCGACGGCTTTTGTCTTTCGTGTTGCCCCACAGCGCCAGATTCAGAGCCGCACTTGCGGCGGGGCGATTGGCAAGACCGGCGGCGCGGTTTCTTCCCGCGCGGCTTCGCGCGATGCTGGAGCTTGTGCCGCCTTCAATTCCCCGGCCCGAAAGCCCGGCCACGAAAGCAACCGGACAACGCCGCATGCGGGTGGCAATGCTCGGCGGCTGCGTCCAGCCGGTGCTCGCCCCGCAAGTCGACGCGGCGACGATAAGGATTCTCACGCGCCACGGCTGCGAGGTGGTGACCGGCGGCGGATGCTGCGGAGCCCTGACGCATCATCTCGGAAAGGACGCAAAGGACTTTGCCCGCGCGAACATCGACCTCTGGACGAAAGAAATCGAAACCGAAGGCCTCGACGCCATCGTCGTGAACGTATCTGGCTGCGGCGTGCTCGTGAAGGATTACGGACACCTCCTGAGAGACGATCCCGCCTACGCGGAGAAAGCGGCGCGGGTGGCCGCCCTGGCGAAAGACCCTTGCGAGATTTTGGAATTTTTGGGTTTGGTGCCGGCCCCGTTAAACCAATCCCTAAAGGTTGCCTATCATTCGGCGTGTTCGCTGCAGCACGGCCAGCGGATCGTCGAAACGCCAAAAGAACTTTTGCGGAAAGTTGGATTCAAAGTCGTCGATGTGCCGCAAGGACATTTGTGCTGCGGTTCCGCGGGGACTTACAACATCCTGCAACCGGCAATCTCCGCTCAACTTCGTGACGCGAAAGTCATGAACATCCGTAATGTGGCGCCTGACGTGGTGGCAGCGGGCAATATCGGTTGCCTTGTACAGATCGCCAGCGGTGCGCCGGGAGTGCCGGTCGTTCACACGATCGAATTGCTCGACTGGGCGACGGGCGGGCCGGCGCCCGCTCTTTAGCATCCAACAACCATTCCGCGCGTTAATATCGATGATTGAATCGCTTCCGGGAGCATTTCCATGTCGAGCGTCAATATCGTCGTCATACAGCCTCTGCTGGCGCTGATTTTCGGGATCCTGATTCTGTTCCTTCCGCGCCTGCTAAATTATTTCGTGGCGATCTATCTGATCATCATCGGAATTGTCGGCTTGTGGCCGCAATTGTTCCCCGGTTCCTGATCTGGTCGTGGAACCACGGGCAGGTTGACGCCGTTCTCTAGCAACAGACTGGAGGACCGTCATGGCCCATACAGCCGGAGATACACCCTTGCCGAAAACCGGCGAGGCAAAACGCGAGCACAACAAGCAGAGCAAGCGCGTGGATCGCGAAAGCAAGGATTCGTTCCCTGCCAGCGACCCGCCCTCTTATAACAGCGGCAGCGCCATCGGGGCGCCGAAGAAACGCGAAACGCCCGCGCCCGAGCTGAAAGATTTCGAAGAAGCCGCAAAGAAAAAATAGATCACTCGGCCGCTTTCGCGCGTTGACTGACGTCTGCCTTCCGTGTCGCGATGCGTTCTTGCGCGATACGGTCGGCAACGGCGTTGGTGGGCGCGTTTTCTTTTTCGGCCGCGGCGAAGATCTGGGTCAGCGTGTCGGCGATGCCGCGCACACGGGCGTCCACCTCTTCGGCGGACCAGCCGAAAATCTGTCCGGCGACCCTAATGATGCCGCCGCCATTGATGACGTAATCGGGGGCATAAAGAATGTCCCTGTCCTTCAGCATCGCGCCATGATGATCGCGTTCGAGTTGGTTGTTCGCAGCCCCCGCGATGACGCGCGCCTTGATCTCGGGCACGGTCCTGTCGTTGAGGATCGCGCCCAGCGCGTTGGGCGAGAAGATATCGCAATCCGCCGTGACGATTTCATCGACCGAAACGGCATGCGCCTTGAACCGGTCGACGGCATTGGCCACAGCCTGCGGGTTCACGTCCGCCACAATCAGCTTCGCGCCTTCGCGATAAAGGTTTTCGGCCAGGCTCATGCCGACCTTGCCCAATCCCTGGATGGCCACGACCTTGCCCTTGGTGGTGTCGATGCCAAGCCGGAATTTCACCGCCGCCTTCAAGCCGGCATACACGCCGAGCGCAGTCGCGGGGCCAGAATCTCCGGGTTTGCCCGGCATGTCGTAGCCCGCGATGTGCTTCGTGCCGCGCGCGATCAGCGGCATGTCCTTCGGCACCACGCCCACATCCATCGCGGTGATGTAACGCCCGCCCATCGCGTTGACGGCGTTGGCATAGGCCGCGAAAAGTTTCTCGGTTTTGTCGCACGCCGGATCGCCGATGATCACGGCCTTGCCGCCGCCCAGCGGCAGGTTGGCCATCGCATTCTTGTAGCTCATGCCGCGCGACAGGCGCAGCACATCGGTCGCCGCCGCATCGCCGTTGGCGTAAGGATACATGCGCGTGCCGCCGCAGGCAGGGCCAAGTGCGGTGGAATGAACCGCGATGATCGCCTTCAGCCCCGCCGCTTTGTCTTCGAAGAAGGCGACTTCTTCGTGGGCATCGAAATCGGGAGACTCAAAAACGCTCATATCGGAAATCCTTTTGGGCGACTGATTTGTCGGCCGAACATACTCCGCCTGCGCGGCAATGGGCTTGCCATTTTGGCATCCCGCCAGCAATGCCGGAATGCAAAAGGCGCAACCGGGGCAACTTTCCGCGCGTTGCATACTCGCGCTTTACACACCGCTGTGAAGCGCCGTCTACTTTGGCCGGAGGAACGTGACCCATGCCTTCGCTCGACGAATTGCGCCAGCGCCATCCCGAAATCCGGCCCGATTTCACCATCGACCAGCATTGGGAACGCTACGGCGGAGCCGAGCATGGCGTCTGGCGAACGCTCTACGAGCGGCAGGCGGACATCCTGAAGGGCCGCGCGTGCGCAGAGTTCCTCGACGGCCTCGAAAAACTTTCGCTCGGCGCGGGCGGTATCCCCGATTTCGACAGGCTCTCGAACGATCTGGAAAAACTCACCGGCTGGCGCGTGGTCGCGGTGCCGTCGCTGGTGCCCGATGCGATCTTCTTCGAACATCTCGCGAACCGCCGTTTCCCAGCGGGGCAATTCATCCGCAAACCCTCCGAACTCGACTACATCGAAGAACCCGATGTTTTCCACGATGTGTTCGGCCATGTGCCGATGCTCGCCCACCCCGTGTTTGCCGATTACATGGAAGCCTATGGCAAGGGCGGCCTGCGCGCGCTGAACGAATTCCATGCGCTCAAGAACCTCGCGCGGCTTTACTGGTACACGGTGGAATTCGGCCTGATCGCAGCGCCGGAAGGCCTTCGCATCTACGGCTCGGGCATCGTCTCCAGCCGCGCGGAATCCGTCTATGCGCTCGAAAGCGATAAACCCAACCGCATCCATTTCGATCTGGAGCGCGTCATGCGCACGGATTACCGGATCGACGATTTCCAGGAGAGCTATTTCGTCATCGGCTCGTTCGACGAACTGTTCGCCGAGACCTACAAGGATTTCGCGAGCCTCTACCGCAAACTGCAATCGGGGCCGAATTACAAACCGGGCGATGTCCTGCCGACCGATCACCAACTGTCCTCCCCCGCTTGCGGGGGAGGTACCCTCGCGTAGCGAGGCGGAGGGGGGCAGTCCGGTGCCCTTAGCGACTTACCCCCTCCACCGCTTCGCCAAGGCTCGCGGTCCCCCTCCCCCGCTTGCGGGGGAGGAGAGATAGCGATTTTCTTTCAAAATCATCGTTTTAGGTAAATAAACAAAATATTTGAAAAATTATCCTTGCAGATATAGGCTAAAAGGCCTATATCATCCAGACCGCTCTTTGACATCGTGAATTCAACCTACCCGCCGCGGACCGCCGAAACGATTTCGCTCGCCGTCAAAACCTGCGGCAGCACCACGGGCGTCGAAGCCCCCGGTGCATAGTAGAGATAGAGCGGCACACCGGATCGCGCATTGGCGGCCAGAAGTTTGGTGATCTCCGGATTCCGGTTGGTCCAGTCCGCGACGAGATAGGAAATCTTGCGGGCCGCAAAAGCCTGTTTCACCTCATCGGACGAAAGCGCGACCTTCTCGTTGACGAGACAGGTGATGCACCACGCAGCAGTGGCGTTGACGAACACCGCGCGATTGTGAGCGCGCAGATCGTCCAGCCGCGCCTGCGAATAGGGCTCCGCCTTGAGCGCGCTTTCCGTCGCCTGTATGGCCGCCGCTTGTGGGCCCGCGCTTTGCACGAACCAAAGCGAAGCCAGCGCCGCGATGAAAGCGAGCACGGCACAAATATTCGCAACGCCGCGCCAGCGCGATGAAGCATTGCGCGACGCGCCCCACACCCAGGCCGCGAATGCGAACAGCACCATCGCCGCCAGCGTGGCCAGCACGCCGCCCGCGCCCGCCTGCAACGCAAGCACCCAGACAAGCCAAACGGCGGCGGCATACATCGGGAAGGCAAGCACCTGTTTGAACGCCAGCATCCACGGCCCCGGTTTGGGGATCAGGCGCAGCAACGCAGGCGACAATCCGATGGCGATGAAAGGCGCGGCAAAGCCCAAACCAAGCGCGAGGAAGATCAACAACGATTCCAGCGCGGGCTGCGTGATCGCAAACCCCAACGCCGCCGCCATGAAAGGCGCGGTACAAGGCGCGGCGACCGCGACGGCCAGAATGCCGGTGAAGAATGCCCCGGTCGCCCCGCCCTTGCGCGTCAGCGCATCGCCCGCGGTAACCCCGGAGGAAAGCTCGTAAACGCCGGAGAGATTCAAACCCACGGCGAACATCAACAGCGCGAAACCCGCAACGACAATGGGTTCCTGCAACTGGAATCCCCAACCGACCGCCTGTCCGCCCGCCCGCAGAAGAACCACGGCCGCGCCAAGCGCGAGGAAGCTGAGGATCGCACCCGCACCGTAAGCGAAGCCTTCGCGCCTGGCTTCACGCGGATGGCCGTGCGAGGCGGACGCAACGGCAAACGCCTTCATCGCCAGCACCGGCAACACGCACGGCATCAGATTGAGGATCAATCCGCCGAGAAAGGCGAAGACCAGCGCAAGCGGAAGACCAATCCCCGCCGATGAAACGGTGGGCGCAAAACTTGCCGCCGGAACGGCACCCGGTTCGGCCTGAATGGAAAGCGCCTTCGTCGAACCGTCCGCCGAAGTGAGAACAAGCACGCCGGTCAATTCCGGCATTGTCGAACGGAATTTGCGCCAGGTGAATTTGCGCCCCGGCTCCGTGCGCAGAACGATACCGCCCTGCGCGATGCCGAGCTTCTGCTCGGTGAAGCCGTTGATCATGCCCTCGCTGAGCGGAAAGAAATTCGCAACTGTCGGGCGCGCGGCGGCAAGCGTCGGGCTTTCGAGAAAAATATCCAGCGTCTTGTCGTCGGCGGCGCGATAGGTGGCGCGCCATGGCGAGGCTTGCGGTAGTTTCGCGCGGGCGGAAGCGAATTGCGCGGCGGTGACCGGACTGACGACACCCTGTTCGGCAACCGTGATGGGAAGCGTGAGGTTCGCATCTTCCGGGATGCACACCTCGCGGCAGACAAGCCAGCTTCCCGTGGCGTTCAACGTGACCGTATCGCCGGGCTTGGCCGCGGCAGGCGCCTGTACCGCCGTGAGCAGCCAGACCGTGCCCTCATAGCCGTAATCCATCAGCGGACCGACGGGCAGCCTTTTGGGATAGGGCCATTCGATTTCGCCCGCCTGCCAGCCCTGCGGCAACTTCCATTTGAGTTCTGTGGGCGTCCCCGCCTCGCCGGGGTTGATCCAGTAGGTGTGCCAGCCCAGCTTCATCTTGAGTTCGAGGGCGACAGGCACACGCTCGCCGGGGGCGACAATGCTGCGCTCGGCAACCAGCCGCGGCGCGACTTTCGGGCCGGGCTCGACCTGGGCCGCCGCGGGCAAAGACCCCAGCAGGAACAGGGCCATGGCGAGAAAGAAGCGCATCGAAGGCATATAGCCTTTGCGGGCCGCGCGGGCCACTCGCAGGTTCGTGATGTTAAGGTTAGACAGGCAGGCAACAGGGAGAACAGCAATGCGCAACAGCAATCGGCAATGGGTGCTCAGGAAACGGCCCGTCGGCGACATCAAACCGGGCGACCTCGAACTGGTGGAAACGCCCATCCCCGTGCCGGGACCGGGTCAGATATTGGTGCGCACGCTCTATCTCTCGCTCGATCCCACCAACCGGATCTGGATGAGCGACATGGAGCAATACATGCCGCCGGTGCAGATCGGCGAGGTCATGCGCGGCGGCACCATCGGCATCGTCGAGCAATCGAACAATCCCGATTTCCAGAAGGGCGATCTCCTTTCCGGCATCGCAGGCTGGCAGGAATTCTCGCTCGCCGATGGCGGCATGAAGCTGCCGCCGGGCGTGCCGCCGACCGCCGCGATGAGCGTGCTCGGCATGACCGGGCTCACGGCCTATTTCGGATTGCTCGATGTCGGCAAACCGAAAGCCGGTGAAACCGTGGTGGTCTCGGCGGCGGCAGGCGCGGTCGGCTCCATCGTCGGCCAGATCGCCAAGCTGAAAGGCTGCCGCGTGGTGGGCATCGCGGGTTCGGATGAGAAATGCCGACACGTCGTGAAGGATTTCGGGTTCGACGCCTGCATCAACTACAAAAAGGAAAACGTCTCCGCCGCCCTGAAGCGCGAATGCCCCAACGGCATCGACGTGGATTTCGAGAATGCGGGCGGCGAAATTCTTCAGGCGGTTCTCGACCACATCAATCTGCGCGCGCGCATCGCCTTGTGCGGAATGATCTCCAGCTACAACGACACCACGCCCAAACCGGGACCGAACATCACCAATATCCTGATGAAACGCGCCCGCATCGAAGGGTTCATCGTGATCGACTATTTCCCGCGCATGGGCGAGTTCCTGGCCGAGATGGGGCCGTGGGTGGCGCAAGGCAAGATCAAATACGACGTGCATGTGGTGAAAGGCATGGAGAACGCGCTCGATGCGCTGAACTTGCTGTTCACCGGCGGCAACACCGGCAAGCTCCTGGTGCAGGCGTCGGAGGCATGATGCTGAGCGTCGCTGTCGAGCCGTTCGACGAAGCGGCGGCAAAGATCATCACGGACAATCTTGTTGCCTTCAATCGCGAACGCGCCAACCGCCCGGAACCGCAGAAATTCCTGGTGCTGCTGCGCGATGAAAACCGGCGGGTATGCGGCGGCATCAGCGCGGCGCTGCATTACGACGTGCTCTACATCGACGATCTTTGGATCGAGGAAAGCGCGCGCAATCGGGATTTCGGCAGCCGACTGATGCGATTGGCGGAAGACGAAGGCCGCAAACGGGGCGCGCGCCTTGTCTGGCTCGATACCTATTCCTGGCAGGCACGGCCGTTCTACGAAAAGCTGGGCTACGAAGTGTTCGGCGAACTGCCCTATTGGAACGGCACACACCGGCGATATTTCATGCGGAAAGACCTATGAGGATCACCGGCGGAACATTGGGCGGTCGCAAACTGATCGCCCCGGAAGACAATCGCGTACGCCCGACGTCGGACAGGGCGCGGCAGGCGGTATTCAACATCCTCTCGCACAACGATTTCGGGATCGGATTCTCGCTGGAGGGCGCCCGCGTGGCGGACCTGTTCGCAGGTACAGGCGCGCTGGGAATTGAGGCCATTTCGCATGGCGGCGCCTTCTGCCTGTTCGTGGACGACTCCGCCGAAAGCCGAGCATTGATACGGCAGAACGTGGAAGCGCTGGGGCTGACCGGCGTCACGAAAATCTGGCGCCGCGATGCGACCAATCTGGGGCCAGCGGCGGCAGGATCGGGCGGGCCATTCGATCTCGCCTTCCTCGATCCGCCCTATCGGAAGAACCTGATCGCACCCGCATTGACGGCTTTGCGCGAAGGATGGCTGAGCGAAAAGGCGCTGATCGTCGCGGAATGCGGCGAAGACGAGAAAGTGGAAACCGATTTTCGCGTGCTAGACGAGCGCGTGTATGGCGATACGCGCGTGCTGTTTTTAACGGCGCCCGAATAGACGCTCGATATCCGAGAGTTTCAGTTCGACATAGGTGGGACGGCCGTGATTGCACTGGCCCGAATGCGGCGTAGTTTCCATCTCGCGCAGCAGCGCATTCATTTCCTCCCCCGTCAGCCGCCGCCCTGCCCTGACGCTGGTGTGGCAGGCGAGCGTGCCTGCGATTTCCTCAAGACGTTCCTTCAGCGACAGCGCGGAATTCGTTTCCGCGATATCGTCGGCAAGATCGCGGATCAGCTTCTTTATGTCGGTATCGCCCAGCATCGCGGGCAATTCGCGCACCAGAACGGCGTCAGGGCCGAATTGCTCGACGATCAACCCAAGTTCGGCCAATTCGCCCGCGCGCGACGCCACACGTTCCGCCTCAGCCGGATCGAGTTCGACAACTTCCGGGATCAGAAGCGGCTGCCGCGCGATACCGCCATTGGCCATCGCGCGTTTCATGCGTTCGTAGACAAGCCGTTCGTGGGCCGCATGCTGGTCCACAATCACGATGCCGTCGGGCGTTTGCGCCACGACATAGGTTTCATGGAGTTGGGCGCGAGCAACGCCAAGCGGCAATTGTTCCGCAACCGGGGCGTCCAACACCGGCTCGACGCGCGCCGAGGCCGTCTGCGCTTCATTGGAAAACAGGGGCGCATGAAAATCCCGCCCCGCCTCCGCCATGGCGGGCGTGACGCTCGGCGGCGTGAAATAGTACGGCACAGATTGCGGACGCAAAGATGCCAGCGTATCGCCCGCAACCGTGGTAGATGCGCGATGTCCGGCTTTGGCAAGCGCATGTTTGAGGGACGACACGATCATTCCCCGCACCAATCCGGCATCGCGGAAGCGAACTTCGGTTTTGGCAGGATGAACGTTCACGTCGACGAAGGCGGGATCGCAATCGAGAAACAATGCCAGCGCGGGATGACGGTCCCGCGCCAGAAAATCGGCATAGGCGCCGCGCACCGCTCCGACCAGAAGCTTGTCGCGCACCGGCCGTCCGTTGACGAACAGGAACTGCATCTGCGCGTTGGCGCGGTTGTAAGTGGGAAGGCCCGCGAAGCCCGTGATCTTCACCCCTTCGCGTTCGATGAAAACTTCCTCGGCATTTTCGGAGAACTCGCGGCCCATGATGCGCGAAAGGCGCTTGAGGCGGCCCGTGAACAGGTCGGCCTCCGCTTCCAGATCGAGCGCGACGCGGCCATCGAGCGTCAAATGGAAACCAACGTCGGGCCGCGCCATGGCCAGGCGCTTGACGATATCCGTGGTGGCCAGATCTTCGGACCGCGACGATTTCAGGAATTTGAGACGCGCGGGCGTCGCATAGAACAACTCCCGCACCTCGACCCGTGTGCCGGATTGCCCGCCGGAAAGATAAGCGGTCGGCGATGGTCCGTGCGCCGTGCCGCCATCCACGCGCATCTCGTGCGCATCGCCCGCTTTCGTGCGGGTGGAAATGGAAAGCCGCGCCACCGAACCGATGGAAGGAAGCGCCTCGCCGCGAAATCCCAAAGTGGCAATATGAGAAAGATCGTCCTCGCCGCCCGCGCGCGGAAGTTTGGAAGTTGCATGCCGTTCGATGGCGAGCGCCAGATCGCCCGCCGTCATGCCCTCGCCGTCGTCCTCCACCAGGATCAGGTCGCTGCCGCCGTTGGAGGTCGCAACCAAAATCCTGCGGGCGCCCGCATCCAGCGCGTTTTCAATAAGCTCCTTTGCGGCGCTGGCAGGCCGTTCCACCACCTCGCCCGCCGCGATGCGGTTGACCGTGCCCTCGCCCAGACGGCGGATTTTGAGTGATTCCGGCATGGGTCACAGACTAGCGCGAAAGCGGGTGCCGGTGGGAATCAGTGCGCGGCGGGACTTTTGCCGTCCGAAAAACTGCCGCCCACCACGATGGTCATCTTGGCGGGGTTGAACAGGCGTTTGGCCACGCGCTTGATGTCGTCCAGCGTCACCGCCTCGATCATGTCGTTGCGCTTGGTGATGTAGTCCGACGAAAGGCCGACGCGCTGGAAGGCGTTCAACTGGGCCGCGATGCCGGTATTGGAATCGAAGGCCAGCGGATAAGAGCCCGTAAGGTAGGTTTTGGCGTCGGTCAGCTCGGACGCGGTTGCGCCTTTTTCCGCAAAATTGCTCATCACCTGACGGATCACGTCGATCGTCTGCTTGACGCTATTTTTCTTGGTCGCCACCTGCCCCACGAAGACACCGGCCTTGCTGTAGGTGTTGAGATCGGTGTCGATGCCATAGGTGAGGCCGCGCTTCTCGCGCACTTCCTTCATCAGTTGCGACGAAAACCCTCCGCCGCCGAGAATGTAATTGGCGACATAAGCCGGGATGAAATCCTTGTCGGCGCGCAAAATCCCCGGCAAACCGAATTCGACGGTGGGTTGCGGCACGGGCATGGGCACGACGTGAATGCCGGGCGAACCCAGGCGGGTCACATTTGGCGGCGCGGGCGGCTTGGTGGCGGGAATGGCGTCGAAGGCAGCACCCAGCAGCGTCTTCAACGTGGCCTCGTTGATGTCGCCCGATACCGCGATCTTGAGCCCGCCCCTTACCCAGTGCGTGCGCGCGAACTGGCGAAGATCGTTCTGCGTGATCGTGGAAAGCGTGTTGATGTCGCCGCTAACCGGATGGCCGTAAGGGTGGCCGGGAAAGAACCGGCGGGTGAATTCCTTGCCTGCAACAGTGGCCGGTTCCTGTTCGTCCTGCTTGATGGATTCGATCATCTGCGCGCGGATGCGCTGGATCGCGTCGGCATCGAAACGAGGGTGCGCCAGCGCCAATCCCAGAAGTTGGAACGCCTCTTTCGCGTTCTCCGCCAGCGTGACGATGCGGATCACGGCATAATCGCGGCTGGGCGAAACGCTCAATTGGATCGCCTTGTCGTCCAGGGCCGTGTGATAGGCGTCGGAATTCATCTTGCCGGCGCCTTCGTCCAGCAACGCCGCGGCCATCGCGGAAAGGCCGTCTTTGCCTTGCGGATCGTAAGCCGAGCCGGCAGGGATGGCCGCGCTCATCGCCACGATGGGAACGGTGTGGTCCTCGACGAACCAGACTTCTTCGCCTTTCGCGGCGGGAACAACCTTCACATCGACGGCGTTTGCAAACTGCGGCACAAACGCGACAAGCGCGAAGGCGGCGGCAGCAAATATCTGGCGGGCGCTCATTTGCCGGGCCTCAGATAGCCGGAAACAGCTTCGATCTTCTTCAAATCCTTGATTGCCGCCTTGCGAACGGTTTCCGCCGTGACGGCGCGGATGCGGTCCGGCCATTGCTCCACGTCGTTGGCGGTGAGGCCGATGGACAGCGCCTGTCCATATGCGCTGGCGAGCGCATACTGGCTGTCGCGGCGATAGGTGGCGCTGGCGATCAATTGCGTCTTGGCGCGCTCCAGATCGGCTGCAGCCGCCTCTCGCGAAAACAGGCCCGCGATGACGCCATCGACGGCACGTTCGAGATTTTCCAGCGTCACGCCTGGACGCGGAATGGCGTAGACGCTGAACGAGCCGTCGTCCCGTGCATAGCCGTCGTAGTTCGCGCCCGCATCGATTGCCAGCTTCTTCTTCACCACAAGTTCGCGATAAAGCGTGCCCGTGGCTCCGCCACCCAGCAATTGCGCGAAGACTTCGAGCGACTCTGCCTCACCGGCAGTGGCTTCGGCATAGCTGGGCACCCGGTACATACGGATGAAAACCGGCACTTTCACATCGGGCCGGGCGACATTGAGGCGCGTTTCCCCAAGCCGGGCAGGTTGGGCGTATTCTGCGCGCGGCAGCAACTCGCGCGCGGACACCTTGCCAAGCTCGGCCTCCGCCATCGGGCGCACTTCATCCGGCGTCACATCGCCCACGATGACGAGCGTCGCGTTGTTGGGCGCGTAATGATGCTGGTAGAAATCGCGCGCCTCGACACGGCCGATGCGGCGGATGTCATCCGGCCAGCCGATGACGGGGCGTCCGTAGGGGTGCGAAAGGTACAGCGCGGCGGCAAGCTGCTCGCTCATCAACGATTGCGGGTCGTTGTCGACGCGCATGCGGCGTTCTTCCATCACCACATTGCGCTCGGTGCGCACGTTATTGTCGGAAAGATCGAGGTTCGCCATGCGGTCGGCTTCGAGCCGCATCATCAGCGGCAGGCGGTCCTTGGCGATCTGTTCGTAGAACGCTGTGTAGTCATGCGTGGTGAAGGCGTTGGTCTCGCCGCCATTGCGGGCCACGATCAGCGCGAATTGCCCGTTCGGATATTGCTTGGTCCCGCGAAACATCATGTGTTCGAAGAAGTGGGCAAGACCGGAAAGCCCCGGCGGATCGTCGTCGCCGCCGACCCGGAACCAGAGCATCTGGGTAACGACCGGCGCCCGGTGATCGGGCACGACCAGCACCTGCATCCCGTTTTGCAACGCGAACTGGAAAGCCTTGGGCGGCGATGGCGGCGGCGGTGTGGCGGCAGAAGTGAGAATGGCGACGCCTGCGAGAAGCAGTGCGCGACCGAGAAATCTTGCGACGTTCCCTCTCCCCCTCAGGGAGCGATCAGGAAGCATCCGCTCACAATCCCAACCAGCTGAACCAGCCGTCGTCGCTGTCGTCGTCGGAATTATCTGTCGCTGTCGGATCATCCTGATCGGCCGTGCCCTGCGTCGTCATCTTCTCGGCGCTTTTCTTGCCGAGACGTTCGGCTTCGGCATCGGCGTTCACCGGATGGCCGTTCTGGTCTGTCGGGGTGCTGAACAGCAGGCGGTCCGTGAAGCTTGGATCGGACGCTTCAAGGTTCGCGTTGTCGGCGGCGATCTGTTGGCGGATCGTCGGATTGGTCACCGCAGCGCCCGCATTTGCCAGCAGCAGCTTTTCGCCCTGGCTGTATTTGCCGGTGATGGTCGAGGCCACGGCAGCCGGATCGTTGGAGAACAGGCTTGCCTGCGCTGCTTGCGTCGGCAGCGTCTGGTTCAGCGGCGCGGCACCGGGCCGCGGCGGACGCAGATTGTAATCGGGCGGCATGATGAGCGGCGCCTTGGTAACCACGGCGAACTCGTCGGGAGCGGCCTTGTTCATGCCGGCAGCGCTTCGAATGCTGTCGCAACCTGTGAGCGCCAGCGCCGCACACGCCAAGGCCATTACAGGAAGGGCTTTCATCATGCGATCCGTCATCATGCGATATACACCCGGTTCCGTCAGGAGCTTTGCCCGGCCCGCGCTTCGGGCTTTATCAGCGCATCGTATAGCAGGGCGATCACGCCAAAGGTAATGGCGATGTCTGCGACATTGAAAACATACCAGTCGTAGCCGAAGGCGTAGAAGTGGAAAAAATCGGCAACCGCGCCGTAAGCCAGCCGGTCGATCAGGTTGCCCACCGCCCCGCCGACCACGAGGCCGAGGCCGATCGCCAGGGATTTCCGGTGCGAATGCCACATCCACCAGCCCAGGGCGCCCACGGCAGCGGCGGAAAAAAGACCCAGAAGCAGGGTTCCCATCAGCCCGCGCGCCGGGAACAGGCCATAGCTGACCCCGGGATTCCAGACCATCACGAGATTAAAAAACGGCAAGACAGACACAGATTCGCCCGCGCGCATCTCGTTGAATCCGAAGGCGTGAAGCATCAGGAGCTTCGAACCCTGATCTAGAATCAGTGCGGCCATCGCGGTGACAAAACCCCAATCGCGCGGAGCGAAGGTACGCCAGTTCAGATTCATGCGCCCACCGCCTCGTTGCAGCGATTGCAGAGATCGTCGTTTTTGTTCGTGCCGACCTCGGGAAGGATCATCCAGCAGCGGGCGCATTTGTTGCCCTGCGCATGATGGAATTCCACGGCCACCCCTTCGACATCGGGCAGACGGAACGCATCGGCCGGCGGCGTAATGGTCGAAACATGCGCATTCGACGTGATGGCGATCTCGCCGAGGTTCACGCCATCGAACAATTTGGCGTCATCCGCCTCGGTGACATAGAGCGTGGGCATGGCTTCGAGGCTGGCGCCGATCACCTTGTCGCGGCGCGCGACTTCCAGTGCGCCAGTGACGACGCGGCGAAGCGTGCGGACGCGATTCCATTTCTCGATCAACGCCGCATCCGCCCAATCGCGCGGTGTTTCGGGAAAGGTTTGCAGATGCACGCTGTGGTTCTCACCGGGGAAGCGATAGAGCCACGCTTCCTCCATGGTGAAACAGAGGATGGGCGCAAGCCAGGTAGCGACCCGGCGGAAGATCTCATCCGTCGTGGTGCGCGCGGCCCGGCGGCGCGGCGAATCCGCCCGGTCGCAATAAAGAACGTCTTTGCGGATATCGAAGTAGAACGCCGAAAGCTCGTTGGTGCAGAAGGCGAACAGCGTGGAGAACACGCGGTTGAAATCGAATTCGGCATAGCCTTCGCGAACCAACGCATCCAGTTCCGCCAGCTTGGCAAGGATGTAGCGTTCCAGTTCGGGCATTTCGTTGGCGGAAATGCGTTCCTTTTCGTCGAAGCCAGCCAAATTCGCCAACATGAAGCGGATCGTGTTGCGCAGGCGGCGATAGGCATCGACGTTCGCCTTGATGATATCCTGACCGATGCGAAGGTCTTCCGTGAAATCGGAAGACGCGGCCCACAAGCGCAAGATGTCGGCGCCGTTCTTGTCCGCGATCACCTGCGGGGCAAGCGTGTTGCCCAGCGATTTGGACATCTTGTGGCCCTGCTCGTCGAGCACGAAGCCGTGGGTCAACACCGCATCATACGGCGCACGACCGCGCGTGCCACAGCTTTCGAGCAGCGAGGATTGGAACCAGCCGCGATGCTGATCCGAACCTTCGAGATAGAGATCGGCGCGATCCTTCTTAGGCCAAGCCGCTTCGATGGGATGTTCCACCGTGAACGCATGGGTCGAACCGGAATCGAACCAGACGTCGAGAATATCTCTCACCTGCTCGTAGTCGGCGGCGTTGTGGTTGCCGAGGAAACGGGACGGCGGGGAATTGAACCACGCATCGGCGCCTTCCTTCTCGAAGATCTCCTTGATGCGCGCGTTGACGGCTGCGTCGTTCAGGATTTCCTGCGTTTCCTTGTGCACGAAGATCGCGATGGGAACGCCCCATGCGCGCTGGCGCGAGAGAACCCAGTCCGGCCTGCCCTCCACCATCGAACCGATGCGGTTCTGGCCGGTCTTCGGATACCATTTCGTGTCCGAGATCGCCTGCATCGCAATCTGGCGCAGCGTCTTGCCGTTCGAGCCTTTGAACGGCTTGTCCATATAGGCAAACCATTGCGGCGTCGCACGGAAGATGACCGGCGCCTTCGACCGCCACGAATGCGGATATTGGTGACGCAACGTGCCCTTCGCGAGCAGCGCGTTCGCCGCGATCAGTTCCTTGATCACCGCGCCGTTCGCGTCGCCGTCCTTGCCTTCGGGCGTGAGGATGCGCTTGCCGATCAATGAGGGAAGCCTTGCGGCATCCGTGAAACGGCCATCTTCGGCAACAATACTGAACGCATCCGGATTGTTCGCGGCATAGCCCTTGAACAACGTCGTCATCAACTCGAAATCTTCTTCGCCATGACCGGGAGCGGTGTGGACAAAGCCCGTGCCGGTATCGGCAGTGACGTGTTCGCCGGCAAGCACAGGTACTTTGAAATCGAATCCTTGAGTCTTGAACGGATGATCGCAGAAGTCGAATTGCCTTGGATTTGCAGACCGGACCCGTTGGAACTTTAGCACCTTTGCGTGCTGAAGCGCTGTAGCTGCCAAGCTGTCAGCAAACACCAATAACTCGCCGGTTCTCGCGAACGAACCTTCAGCTACTTCCTCAACTCGATAAAGTCCGTATTCAATTGATGGGGAGTAAGCAATTGCCCGGTTTCCAGGAATTGTCCATGGAGTCGTTGTCCAGATAACCAGCGATGCTGTCTGCCAGATACTTAGCTCCTCATTGGAGCCAGCGGCATTTACTCCGTTGATTGGAAACTTCACATAGATCGTGGGCGAGGTCTTCTCGTGGTACTCGACCTCAGCCTCGGCGAGCGCGGTCTTTTCGACCGGCGACCACATCACGGGGCGGAAGCCACGATAGAGCAATCCGTTGAAAACGAACTTGTGCAATTCGCTCGCGATCACAGCCTCGGCGCGAAAATCCATTGTGGTGTAGGGAGTGTCCCACAGCCCTTCGCAACCCAATCGTTTGATCTGTTCGCGTTGCACGCCGAGCCAATGTGCGGCGAAGGCGCGGCAATCGCGACGAAGCTGTTCCGTCGGGATGTCTTCCTTGGATTTGCCCTCGGAGCGGTATTTCTCCTCGACCTTCCATTCGATGGGCAGACCGTGGCAGTCCCAGCCCGGAACGTAGGGCGCATCCTTGCCCAGCATGTTCTGGGAGCGGACGACAAAATCCTTGAGGATGTGATTGAGGCCGGTGCCGGAATGGATGTCGCCGTTGGCGTAGATCGGGCCGTCATGCAGCACGAACAGCGGACGGCCCTTCGCGGCTTTGCGTTGCTGGCCGTAGAGGTCCATCGCCTTCCAGCGGGCGAGCCATTTGGGCTCGGCCTCGGGCAGCCCCGCCTTCATCGGGAAGTCGGTCGAGGGGAGGAACAGGGTGGCGCGATAGTCGCGCGGGCTTTTCTCGGAAGCGGGTTGGTCGGTCATGATCTTTCGGGTCTTGCGTCAGGGTTCTCGTGCGGCATCCCGGCGTCCGGCCCGGCGCTCAGCGGCGCGCGAGAGGAGCCGGGCCGCGAATTCGAGAAAAGCCCTTCAAGCCCAAGACCATGGAATAAGCCTGCAAATCAGCGGGGCTTCTTCTAGCAGCGAGGTCCGGAACGGTCCAGCGACCTACCCCTTACCAAGGGGTTGGGCTAGCCGCTCAATCTCTTCCAGCACAAGGTCCGGCCGTTCCATCGGGAGGAAATGGGTGGTGCCGGGCACCTTGATCAGCCTTGTGTTGCCGTGGCGGCGGGCAAAGGCGCGGCATTCGCTTTCGGGCGGCGTGGAGTGCTCCGCATAAAGCAGGGTCACCGGGCAGCGGATACGCCGCGCCAGGCTGACCGCGCCGATAGGCGTCGAACGAAAGGTCTGGGCCTCCCAGGACGGCGCACAGGCCAACCGGATTTCGCTGCCATTGCCTGTGGAGATAAGCCCGCCCTTCAGATAGGCCACCAGAAATTCCTCCGGCCACGTCCGGAAGGCCCCACGTCCCAGATAGGACACACGCGCGGCATCGAGGGAGGCGAAGGTGGTCCGCCGGCGCTCGGCGCGGGAGGCCAGATCCATGCTGGGCGGCCGCAGAGGTACCCAGCGCACAAAATGCAAGATCTTCGGCACCAGCACAGGCTCGAGAAGGATCAACCCTTTCACACGATCAGGCCAAAGTGCTGCGATCATCGCGCTCACCGTCGCGCCCATCGAATGGCCCGCAAGGATCACGGGCCCGGCGGCCGTAGCCTCCAGAAAGCGGGCAAGATCAGCCCGGAAGATTTTCCAGTCCCGCGCCAGCCGCGGCGCCGTGCGCAGCGTCGAAAAGCCATGGCCGCGGGCGTCGCTGGCCAGGATGCGCATCCGGGCGGACAGCGGCGTTAGCAGCGGCGCATAGGTTTCGGCATTGAACCCCGTGGCATGCGCGAAGTGCAGCGTCGGGCCGCCGCCCGTCCATTCGAGATAGGAAATGTTGCCATCGGAAAGGGCTAGCGTGTGGCGTACAGGCTGACTCATCCCTCTTAGCTTTACGGGCAAGGCGGGCATTTCGTAAACATGGGACACCGCTATCCAACAATCCGAGGAACGCCATGCATCCAGTCATCCACGCCGCCGAGGTGCCGGACAAAGCCGCGATTATCATGGCCCGAACCGGTGAAACGATTTCCTACGGGCAACTGGAAGACCGTTCGAACCAGGGCGCGCAACTGTTCCGCAAATTGGGGCTTGAGACGGGCGATGCCGTCGCGATCTTCATGGAAAACAATGCGCGCTTTCTCGACATCTGCTGGGCGGCGCAGCGCGCCGGGCTCTATTACACCTGCATCTCCTCACGCCTGACGGCCGGTGAAGTCGAATACATCGTGAAGGATTGCGGCGCGAAAGCATTCATCGCCTCGCACTCGCTGGCGAAAGTGGCGGGTGAAGTTGCGCCGCTTATACCGGGCGTGAAGCTGTTGATGGTGGGCGGCACAATTCCCGGCTACGCCGGTTACGAAGACTCCGCCGCGGCGATGCCCGCAGAGCGCATCGCGGATGAAACATCCGGCACGGACATGCTCTATTCTTCCGGCACGACCGGCCGCCCCAAAGGCGTGCGGCTGGCGCTCAGCGGATTGCCGATCGACGCACCGAGCCCGCTGACCATGCTGGCCTCGATGCTGTTCGGGATCACAAAGGATTCCGTCTACCTCTCGCCTGCCCCGCTCTATCACGCGGCCCCCTTGCGCTATTGCATGGCGATGCACCGGCTGGGCGGAACGGTGGTGGTGATGGACCATTTCGATCCGGAAGGGGCGCTGCAATACATCGAGAAATACAAAGCATCCGCGAGCCAATGGGTGCCGACCATGTTCGTGCGCATGCTGAAGCTGCCCGATGACGTGCGCCTGAAATACGACGTCTCATCGATGAAGACGGCGATCCATGCAGCCGCGCCATGCCCCGTCGATGTGAAACGCAAGATGATCGAATGGTGGGGACCGGTGCTGCACGAATATTATGCGGGCACTGAAGGCAACGGCTTCGTCTACACCAACAGCGAAGACTGGCTTGCCCATCCCGGAACGGTGGGCCGCGCAATGGTGGGTATCGTCCATATCTGCGACGACCAGGGCAAGGAAGTCGCCACCGGCGAAGAAGGCTTGATCTATTTCGAAGGCGAGAACCAGTTCGAATATCACAACGATCCGAAGAAGACGAAAGAGTCGCGCCACCCCGAACATTCCAGCTGGTCCACGTTGGGCGACGTGGGAAAACTGGACGAAGATCGTTTCCTGTATCTGACCGACCGCAAGGCGTTCATGATCATTTCCGGCGGCGTGAACATCTATCCGCAGGAAGCCGAAAACCTTCTGATCTCTCACCCGAAGGTGGCGGACGTGGCCGTCATCGGCGTACCCAACGAAGATTTCGGCGAGGAAGTGAAGGCTGTCGTGCAGCCCGCGAACTGGAACGATGTTAGCCCTGCATTGGCGGAAGAACTGATCGCCTATTGCCGTGCCGCGCTTTCCCCCATCAAATGCCCGCGTTCGGTCGATTTCGAACGCGAGCTGCCGCGGCATCCGACGGGCAAGCTTTACAAGCGTCTGATCCGCGACCGCTATTGGGGCAAACGCGAGTCACGCATTGTCTGAAGAAGTGCCGACAGAACTGCCGCGATCGCTGGGGCGCGATCTCCAGCGTGAAGACTTCACCGCCGAACGGCTGCAACTGCTGGCGCAGGCTGCGTTGCAAAACGGCGAGCAGACCTTCATCACGGATGTCGAGCGCGCGCAGTCGTTGCAGGCAATCCGCGACGCTATTCCTCCGGGCGAAGCTGCCTGGGTTTTCGGCTATGGCTCGCTGATGTGGAATCCCGCGATCAAGGTTGCCGAAAGCCGGCCCGCACGGATCAAGGGCTATCACGCTTACTTCTGCCTTTCGTTGAAAATGGGGCGCGGCACACCGGAGAAACCCGGACTGATGCTTGGCCTCGACGAAGGCAGCGGAGAGTGTCTTGGCGTGGCACATCGCGTCGCAGCAAACGAAGTCGATAGCGAACTCACCGTCTTGTGGTTCCGCGAGATGTTTTCGGGCGCTTACAACCCGCGATGGGTGGCCGCCGAGATAGAAGGCATTGGGTCACGTCGCGCGATTGCCTTCGTGATCAACAAGGCGCATCCACGCTATGAAGGCCTGCTCGACGATGCGATCATCGCCGAACGCATCGCGGCGAGCGAGGGATTTCTGGGTACCAACCGGGATTATCTTTACCGGACAGTTCAGCGGTTGAGCGAGATGGGCATGGTGGATGGACCGCTACACCGGATCGCCTCGCGCGTAAGAGAGATTGCAAAAGAAGGAAGCCGACCATGAGCACATCGACCACATTCGAAGACCTGCCGAAACTGGTGGGACAGGAGACCGGCGTTTCGGACTGGGTGGAGATCACGCAGGACCGCATCAACCAGTTCGCCGATGCGACAGGCGATCATCAATGGATTCACATCGACGTCGAACGCGCCAAGAAGGAAATGCCGGGCGGCAAGACCATCGCGCACGGCTATCTCACGCTTTCCCTCATTCCGTGGCTGACGGGAAGTTTCCTGAAGGTTGCAGGAGTCACGCGCGGGATAAATTATGGCTCGAACAAGATCCGCTTCACCAACATGGTGCCTGTGGGATCGAAAGTGCGAGCGCGCGCGAAATTGCTTTCGGCCGAAGCGCGGGCGGGCGGCATGCAGCTTGTCAATGAAGTCACCATCGAGATCGAAGGACAAGACCGGCCGGCTTGCGTGGCGGAGACGATCAGCCTGATCTATCGCTGATCGAAATGCAGGCATTTCTTGTTTCAATCTCGACGGTTGCCATCGCCGAGATGGGGGACCGCACGCAGCTTCTGTCGATGCTGCTGGCGGCGCGTTTTCGCAAACCATGGCCGATCATTGCGGGCATTTTCCTCGCCACCATCGCCAATCACGCTCTGGCAGCGCTGGTCGGCGTCGAGTTTGCGAAATATCTGACACCCTTCGTGCTCAACCTCGTGGTGGGGGTGAGCCTCATCGGCATGGCGATCTGGACGCTGATTCCCGATAAGATCGATGAGGATGCCAAACTCGGCAAGCGTGGGGCGTTCGCGGCCACGTTGATTGCGTTCTTTATCGCGGAGATGGGCGACAAGACGCAGATCGCCACCGCGGCGCTGGCCGCGGGTTATCACAATCTGTTCGAGGTGGTGGCGGGCAGCACGCTGGGCATGATGATCGCCAACGTGCCGGCCGTGTTCCTGGGCCATGGCTTTGCCGCACGGCTGCCGATGCGGGCGATCCACATCGGCGCGGCGCTGCTCTTCGCCGTACTGGGGGCCTGGTTTATCTCCCGAGCTTTGCTCTGAGGAACGCCACGATATTGGCGACGGCTCTTTTGGCTTCCGGCAGCACGTCGGCGGTGATCTGCCAGACGTGGAAGACGCCGGGCCAAACTTCGATGGTGGCGTCGACGCCCGCGGCCTTCATCTTCTCGGCCATACGAATGCTGTCGTCGCGCAGGAGTTCGTCGCGCGAACAATGAAACAACGTCGGCGGCAGCCCCGCGACATCGCCGCGATAGGGCGACACCAACGGGTCCATCGGATCGGCATCGGGGCAATAGAGCGGCGGCACCGTTGGGATCATGCGCACGTCGAACATCGCATCGCTTTTCGCGTTCTGCGTGCGCGATTCGAAGCCTTCGTGATCGGTGACGGGCGACATGCAGACCAGCGCTGCCGGCAACGGCAGGCCTAGCGCCTTGATCTTCAATGCGGTGACGAGGGTGAGATTGCCGCCAGCGCTATCGCCGCCGATGGCAATGTGTTCAGGCGACAGACCTTTCGCAAGCAACGCGCGATAGGCCTCGACGCAATCGTCGAGCGCTGCGGGAAAAGGATGTTCGGGCGCCAGGCGATAGTCGATCGCGTAGACCGGCACGCCCACGCCTTCGGCCAGACGCCAGGTGAGCGGGCGGTGATTGGCGGGCACGCCGGCCACGAAGCCGCCGCCGTGTATATAAAGAAGGGCGCGGGTCAGATCGGCGTTGCGCGGTGTGAGCAGTTCGGCACTGCATCCGCCCAATTCCACGGTTTCCACCTTGATGCGCTTCGGCGCGGGCCGGATCGGCATTTCCGACATGATGGCGCGCAGTTCCATCACCGTCGGATTGCGGCGGAAGCGGCGCTTCATCATCACGCGCACGACCTTGTCGGCGACGAAAAGCTGGATCGACATAAAAGCACCCCTCCCCTTTGGGCGGCGCTTCTTAGCAAGCCTGTGACGGATTGTCAGGCCGGAGGTCCTCATGTGGTTAGGGCACATTGAACGGGCGCGAACGAGGCCCTATGGTCCGCCGCCTTCGTGCCCCAAGGGGTGCGTCGTTTACCCGAAAACCTTTGTATTTCGGGCCTGTTGGGGCGTCGCCAAGTGGTAAGGCACCGGATTTTGATTCCGGCATTCGAAGGTTCGAATCCTTCCGCCCCAGCCAAATTTGGCTTTCGCCGAAGCCACTCCCTTCCACCGCCGCGGCCGGACGGTGGTAGTGCATTTTCTGCAACCATATCAAATGGTTCCGTGAACCAATCAAAGGCGCGCGCGAGTTGGACCTGCACGGTCGGCCCGACGCATCAGCCTGTCGAGCTTCGTGGGCTGCCGCTGGTTGCTCGGCGTAACCCACAAGAGCGAACAGCGAGAGTCGCCCCTTTGTCACTAACAAAGAAAACTGGGCGACGAATGATCGCCGCCCAGTCAAATCTTCTCAATGATTTGGCTCATAAGAGCCTACACGTTCACCAATTCTTGGTAACGCGAATGCCGAACAGGCGCGGATCCGTGGTGAAGACGTTGGTGGTCAGCGCCGTGTCGTCCGAGTTGAGGAATGCACCCGTGATGGCCGTGGTATCCAGCACGTTCTTGACATAGGCCATCGCTTGCCAACCGTCCTGATTGGTGAAGATCAGGGCGAAGTTCATGTTGGTGTAGCCGCGCAGCTTGTCGTAGTCGCTGTCATTGAAAATGCGCCAGTAGGAATTCGACTGCCAGTAGAAGTCGCCGTGCAATGTCCCAGCCCAATCCGCGGAAAGTGGCATGGAATAGTCCGCCGAGAGGCTGGTGGTGAAGTGCGGCGTGTTCGGGAGCTGATTGCCGCCGATGTCCTTGGTGAAACCCTGCCCCGCATTCGGTGCCGTCGATGGATCGAAGCCCGCATAGCCCGGCAGATTCACCGGATCCGGATTGGCGACATAAGGTGCGCCCGTTACAGGATCCGCGTTGAAATTATAGGCATTCATGCAAGCAAGAGAGATGGGCGTAAAGACGCCGCCGGGCTGTCCATATGTCATCAACTCATTGACGGCATCGGTGGGCAGGATGCAGTTCGAGGTCTGCGTGATCTGCGGCTTCACGACCATCCAGCCGGAATGACCCGCGGTGCGATCCATCAGGTCGATAGCGGACTGGCCATCGTCGAACGTGGCATTCTCGAAGCCGCCGTTGAATCCAAGCTTGAGGCCAGGTAGCGGCGACCAGGAGGATTGGATTTCCGCGCCACTCACCGTGGCATTGAAGTTTAGGTTGACGGCGGTGCGGTCCACGATCTGCGAAATCTGGTAATTTTTATATTTGTAGTAGAACGCATCGACATTGAGAACGACTGAGCCATCCAGCGCGGAATTCTTGGAGCCGAGCTCGAAGGCATCGTTGAATTCCGGCTTGAAGGTGACGGGATGTGTCAGGTTGCTGGGAGATGCCAGATTGTATTGGCCGATATAGATGTTCGTGACGCCAGGTGGATTCGCACCGCCACCCTTATAGCCGTGAGCGTATGACGCATAGACCATGGTCTGGTCCGTGAAATCGAGCTTGGGCGTCCAGTCCACAACGGCGCGGCCGGTGAATTCGCGCCATTCCTGGCGAATCGCACCTTGCTGCGGAATGCCTATGCCCGCCACCAGCGCCCAACTGGGATATTCCTGGAAATTCTTGATGTCATCGGTCCAACGCAATCCGCCGGTGAATTTCACGTCAGGCGCCACCTGATAATAAATCTCGCCAAAACCCGCCCACGATTTGAGCTGGTAGGGGTTATGGCTCAGGAAATAATTGTGGCCCTGGCCGTTTACCTGGTCGATCGGATTGGGATCGATATAGGCGCAGCCGATACCCAGCAGGGTGTTGTTGAAATTGTGCGGGTCCTGGGGAACGGGTCCGCAAGAATTTGCGACAGTTTCATTGAAGGGTATGTGCGGTGCATCCAACTGCTTGATGGCCTTGGGCTTCCGCGCGTTAAATTGTTCGACGAAGAGCGTCAGAAGATTGGAGAAGATGTAATAGTCTTCGGTGGTGTGGTAGTTGAGATAGTTGCCACCCACGACGAAATTCCAAGGCCCCTGAAATTGCGAGGAAAGGCGCAATTCCTGATAGAATTGCCGCGCCGTTTCCGAGGAACGGTCTAGTGCCACGAACCGGCTGGAACAGCCGAATTGCGGATCGCAAAATTCGTTGTCCTGGCCCACGAATGTCGAGCCGAAGGACGACACCGGGTCCTTCAGGAAATTTGCAATTGTGTTAAAGCGATTGAAGTCTTCTGTCGAATAGAGAAAGTCGTCGCCATAAGCGGTCTGCGAGTGAAGGGTCAGTTCCGGCGTGACGTTGTAATCGACATTGAATTCGTAGGTATTGTTTTTTGCGCGATAGGCCGGATCGACCTGCGAACTGATTCTGCGCAGATCGGGCGACTGAGACACGCTTGCATAAGGGTCGATGCTGTTGGGAATGGAGATATATCCGGGCGAAAAGGCGGCAAGCGAGGCAACGACGGGAATCGCACCTGCATTCGGCGTCTGATAGGACTCGGAAGAGTATAGCGAAACAGGACGGCAGCCCTGCGATAGCCAGACCGATCCCAAATTGCCGCCGAACCCGTAATAGCCGTCGTTGCTGATGAAATTGGGCACCTGCGGGCCGGCGGGACCATCGACAACGGCAGGCGAGTTTGAGCGCGCACAAAGCTGCTTGGTCGAGCGTGCGCGATTGTCGTCTTCCTGGAAGTGCTCGTAGACAAACGTGGCCGACAGAGACTGGATCGGATGAAGCAGGAGGGATACGCGGCCTGACCAGAGATCGCGTCCATCGATGGCTTCGTTGGTGATGTCGTTGAACGCGTATCCGTCGCGCTTGGTCCATTCGCCGGCGACGCGCAGGTCGATCTTGTCGGACAGCACCGGCACGTTGAGCATGCCTTCCAGACGGCGGCTGTTGTAGTTGCCGACATCCACCGACGCCTGCGCTTCCCAATTCTCGGTGGGCTTCGCGGAAATCACGTTGACGACGCCCGAGGTGGCGTTGCGGCCATAGAGCGTGCCTTGCGGCCCGCGCAACACTTCGACCTGCGACACGTCGAAGAATTCCTGCTCGAAGAAATGGTTGCGCAGGAACGGCACGTCGTTGAACGAGACGGCAACGGCGGGATCTGTAGTGGCAGAGATGGCTTGCGTGCCGATGCCGCGGATCTGGATGTTGTAGCCGGTGAAGTTCGTCTTCGTGAAAGTCAGGTTCGGCACCTGTTTCACCAGATCGGGGCCGCCGGCGGTTTGCGTGGCGGTAAGCTGTTCCTGGCTCAGCGCTGTAATCGCGATGGGGATGCTCTGCACATCCGCACCGCCCAATTTCGACGACGTCACCGTCACCGTTTCCACAGTGCTGCGTGGCGCCTGCATTGCCTGGGCGAGTTGCAGCGGTTCGACGATCTCGGAAGAGCGTTCGTGAACAATCGCGACCATGCCGGAAGGATCGCGCCGCGTGGTGAAACCGGTTCCGCTCAAAAGGCGCGTGAGGGCGTCGTCGTCGGAAAGTGCGCCTTTGACGCCGCTCGTTTCGATGCCCGATACGGCTCCGCTGGGATAGACGAGTGCAACACCGGTTTGTTTCATGTAGGCGTCCAGCGCCGGGCGCAGGTCGCCGCGCGGAATGTTGAAATCCTGCGCCCAGGCGGCGGTGGCGAGAACCGTGACGCAGGCGCTGCCTGCGAGCACTCTTTTCAGACCTGATGAAGCGGACATATTCCCCCCTTGAAAAATCATGACTAGCGCGAGATGACGATCTCGTTTCCGTGGTTTGCGACGCGCAGGCCGAAGACATCTCTCGCCACGCGCGTGAAGGCTTCCACGCCGTGGGTCGGGATGGTGGCGCCGATGGTCAGGCGCGCGACTTCGGGATCCGCAATGACGATCTTTCGCGTATTGTAGCGGTTGAGTTCTTCGGCCACGTCGGCAAGCGCGCTGCCGTGAAACACAAGCACGCCGCGGCGCCAGCCTAAGTCATTGGCGAGCTTTTGGGCCGGAATGATCTGCGAGGAGACGGTGCTTGCCGTCGCCACCACGACATCGCCGGGCACGAGATCGCGCGCGGGCGCGGCCGTTTTGCCGTTTGCGGATTCGAGGCGGGCGCGGCCTTCGATGAGTGCCACTTCGAAACGGCCGGGATCGCGACGGACGAAGAAGGTGGTGCCCAGATCGATCACGCGATGATCGCCCGCCGTCACGATGAACGGCCGTTTCGCATTGTGAACGACGTGGAAATAGACTTCGCCTTTTTCCAGCGTGATGCGGCGCGCGCTTGCGGTGAGCTGCACGCGGATCGCAGTGTCTGTGTTGAGTTCGACCTGCGAGCCATCGGCGAGCTTGAGCGTTTCGCGGCCGCCGACGGACGTTGCATAGAGCTGTTCCCTGGCAGGTGATGGACTGAGCGCAAGCCACGCGCCGCCGCCCGCCACAGCCGCCAGGGCGAACGCGACGGCAATGCGTGTGCCGGATTTCGAGACAAACGAACGTTGCTCCGCCGCAGGGGCGCGCAAGGCGCCCAGGCGATCGGCGCGCTGCCAGACGTGATCGACACGCATATAAGCGATTTTGTGCGCGGGCGACTGGGCAAGCCAGGCCGCCAGTTCTATCTGGTTTTCCGCCGTCCAGTCGCTGCCGTCGCGGCGTTCGCGCCATTTGGCTGCGGCCGCGCGGATTTCGCGCGTGGTCATGTCGCTCATGGCTTTGGGTCCGTGTCGATGGCTTCGCCCAGGACGAGATCGGTGATCGCATCCATGCCGGTGGCGAGATATTCGGAGACTGTGGAGGCGGCGATGCCGAGGCGGGTGGCGATTTCCGGCCGCGAGAGGCCCTCGATCTTACGCATCACGACCACCTGGCGGACGCGCGGCGGCAGGCGATCGAGCGCGAGCTGGAAGCGATGAAGCTCTTGGCGCGCGATGACGTTTCTGTCCGGCCCCGGCTCGTCGAGCGCGACGCCCAGCGAATCCAGATCGGCGACCGCTTCGATGGCGACGACATTTTCGTGGCGGGCGCGGTTGAGCAGGAGATTGCGCGCGACCGTGAAGAGGAAGGGCCGCACGGGATCGGGAATTTCCCGCTGCGCTGCTTCGTAAACCCGCACATAGACGTCATGGCACAGATCTTCCACGTCGGTTCTGTCGCGCCGGATCCGGCGCAGGAACTTCAAAAGGGCGGCTTCAAGCGGCAACACCTCGCGGACAAACCAGGCGTCGACATCAGGCGCAGTCATGGCTCCGCCCACCCTCAGCAGGTCGAGCCCTTCGCGATTGGTATCAGATGTTTCGGCCATCCCCCGAAAGCTCTCCGGCTTTAAGCAGGCCTCAGTTTACGTCCACACGAGATAGAACACGCGGGCGCAGCGACTTTAGGGGTAGCGCTTGACGAAAGCCTTGGGCTTTTCGGTCCTCGAACTAAGGGAAATCGCTGGACTAAACTGTAATATGCTGATTTTGTTCAACGAATTTGGCACCCATCGACAAGAGGCCAGTCATCGGATCAGGTGACGGAAACGCCCACCCGCCGACGCCGGTCGCAGCGCTGTCGATTTACGCGCGGGGCCGCTTCCTTCTTTTCGCGGCGCTTGGGGTGCGTTCGTCGGTTCGCTGCTGACTGCCTTTTTATGCGCACGCCCCGCAGCCGGGGTTTTGCTTTAAGCGAGATGGGGCGTGCAGCCGAAGGTGTCGAGGATTTCGCGCAGTTTCGCATTGCCCGATGCCGCGCGGTATTTGTCGCGCAGCACTTGCAGCGACTTCGCGTGGTATTTCTGCGGGCCCTGGACGTAGTGCTTACCCGCCAGGTCGACGGAAAATGTTTGCTCGCCTGCCTGCAGTGCCTTGGCGTTAGCAACCGTCCACGGGAGGAAATAGCGGCCGACATAATCGAGCAGCGGTTTCATTGTGGGTGAAAGCTGCTCCCATGTTTCGAACGGGCCGTCCTCGCGCGGTTCGTTCATGCGGAAACACCAGTCGAGTACTTTTGATCCGCGGGCGCGCAGGATGCTGCCGCAGGTGGGATCGACAGAACATTCGTAAAGTTGCGCGGCCAGACCGAAATCGCCGAAGGATGGGCGTGCGCCGAAGAGATATTTGCGGGCGGCGAGATGCGTTTGAAGAATGTCGACCAGTTCAAAGAAATACTCTTCGATCAACGGCGCGGTTTGAGCGCTGGAGCCGACGAAATGGCCGCGGCCTGACATGCGGGCGAGGATCATCTTGGAAATGTTGGCCACGTCTTCCCGGCTGCCATGCGGTGAAAACAGACGCGCGAGCGTCTGGGCGGAGGCGCGCTGGTCGATCTCGTCCCACCAACGATAGTGAAACATCAACTTGTTGCCCCATTCGTCGCCGAATTCCTCCAGCAACACCGACAGGAACATCAACTCGCCGTCGGGATGAATGGATGGCGTGGGAAATTTCGCGTCCATCGCCTCGATGATCGGCGTGGAATCCTGAATGCCATCGCCTTCCGGCGTGGCGACAGCGGGCACGATGGGAAGGCGCGCGTACTTTTTATATTCTTCCTCGTTAGAGGGATTGCGCGCGATCCATTCGTGCGGAATCTGTTTGTAGCGAAAATAGGAGCGCACTTTCACCGAATAGGGCGACATTTCTGAACCGAAGATTCTGTAGATGCCGGTCATTCAGTTTCCCCTCAATTCCTTCTGGCGGCGCGCGAAATCATCCTTGCCGATATTGGCGCCTTTCAACACGGCTTGTCTTGCACCCACGAGCTTGAGCCAGCGTTGCAGGTTCGGAAACTCCGCGCCCAAATCGATGCCAAGCGATTTGTAACCGCGCGTCCACGGCCACACAGCCATGTCGGCGATGGAATAGTCGTCGGCGAGATGTTCGCTCTCCTTCAGGCGGCGATCGAGAACGCCATAAAGGCGTTTGGATTCGTTGGTGTATCGGTCGATCGCGTAGGCGATCTTCTCCTGCTGATAATTGAAGTGTGCAGCCTGGCCCACCATGGGCCCGAGCCCGCCGACTTGCCAGAACAGCCATTCCTCGACCTTGGAACGCGCGCGGCGATCCTTCGGATAGAATTTGCCCGCCTTGTCGCCCAGATATTGCAGGATCGCACCGCTTTCAAAGATGGAGATGGGTTTACCGTCCGGTCCTTCGGGATCGACAATTGCCGGCATCCGGCCATTGGGCGAAATCTTGAGGAATGCTTCGCCGAATTGTTCGCCCCTGCCGAGATTGACGGGCACGATGCGATAGGGTAGCGCGCATTCCTCCAGCATGATGGTGATCTTCCATCCGTTTGGCGTGGGCCAGAAATGGAGATCGATGGGCTGCATCTTCACATCCTGATTTCGTCTCGGACCGTCTTTGCGGCGCGCAGGAAACAATAAATGGCGGCGAATTCGAATAGACTGACGCCGCATAACGCCCAGCGCAAGGCATCGTTTCCGAGGGCGGGATGCAACAGGTCGCTGGCGATACCGACTGCGGCAGGACCAAGGCCGAGGCCGATCAAATTGAGGATGAAAAGATAAAGCGAAGCCGCCATCGCGCGCATCCGCGGAGGCGAAAGCGACTGGATGGTGGCAAACGACGGACCGGTGAACAGATTGGCAAGGAAGCCGGGCGCCACGAACAACGCAAGGGCGAGCGTGGCGGTGCCGGCCTGAAAGGTTGCGAAATAGAACGGAATGGAAAGCGCGACCGAAATCGCGGGCACGAATAGATACCAGCGCAGATCGCGCTTGCCGAGCCAATCGGAAACAAATCCGCCGAACAACGTGCCTGCTCCGCCCATGACGCCGATGATGAGGCCGAGAGACAACCCCACGTCGCGCGTGCCGAGACCGAAGGTACGGATGAGATAGGACGGATTCCATTGCAGAACGCCGTACGCGCACACCGCATGCAGCGCGGAGGCCAGCGTCAGCCAGCGGAAGGTGCGCAAGCTCCACAAATGGCGCAGCGACTCCGTCATGCCGTGCATGGCGTCCGGTGTGCCGCCGTCCTGAGCCCCGCGAACGGGCTCGCGCGCGGTGAGATAGAATGCCAGTGAAAGCAAAAGACCGGGCAACCCGATGACGAGAAAGGCGGTGCGCCAGCCGAACGCCTGATTGACCCAGCCACCGCCTGCAAGACCCAAAAGTATGCCCACGGGAATGCCGGCGGAATAAATTGCGAGCGCGGCGGCGCGGCGCTTCGGCGGGAAATAGTCGGACAGCATGGAATGAGCGGGTGGGCTGGCGCCCGCTTCGCCGATGCCAACGCCGATGCGCGGCAGCAAAAGCGTGACGAAGCTCTGCGCGAAACCGCAACAGGCCGTCATCACGCTCCAGATCGCAACCGCAACAGCGATGATGTTGCGCCGCGAATGACGATCGGCCAGCCGCGCGATGGGAATGCCCAAGGTGGCGTAGAACAACGCGAAGGCGAAACCGGACAGGATGCCCAGTTGCGTGTCGCTGAGATGCAGTTCCTCGCGGATCGGCTCCATCAGGATCGAGAGCAACTGGCGGTCGAGATAATTCAGCGCATAAAGCACGAACAGGAAGGCGAGCGTGTAGCGCGCGGCGGCAAGCGAAGGTGCTGCGGGCGCGATGATCGGCATTTCGTTGGTGCGAGCATCCATCTCGGTCATCCCACGGCCAGGCGGTTGCGAATGCGCGTCAGCGGGCGCGCCAATTCGATAGAGAGCAATTTGGTTGCGCCACACTCCGCGGCGAGATTTTCGCAAGCGGCCCTGTCCGCGGTGTCGAGCGTGCGCAACCATCGAAGCGTTCTTTGCAGGAGCCAGAGCGAATGGATTTGCGAGACGGGCGTCATCGTCTTCCCACGCATGGGAATGGTGATGCGGCCGAGGTTTGGTTGATCCTTGTCTTCATCGGAGACGAGGCTGCCTGTGGGGCGATCTGCGTTGCGGCGTGCCCAGTCGTTATAGAGCCTGGCGCTCTCCGTATAGACCGCCGCATAATCGGACACGCATTGGCGCAGCAATTCCAACGCGGTTTCGGGGATTTTATCGCCTGCGAGATATTCCATTGGCGTCTCTGCGAATTCGGGCGAGCGGATTTCCGGCGTATTCATGTGCTCGACCCAGCGGAAGACACGCGGTGCGCGCGATTGCATGAGGTTGAGCGGAACGGGATCGCGGCCCAGATGGGCGAACAGCGGCCCCATCAAGCCGAAATCGCCGACGCTGGGAAGGCCGCCGAACAGGAACGGGTAGTTTGTGAAATGGCGTTCGAGCGTGTCGAGCAAGTCGAAATAGATTTGCTCCAGCGTGCCGTAGAGTTCGGGCGTGACGCCGAGATTCGTGCGGTGACCATCCATCTGTTTGGCGATGATGTCGCCATAGCGTTGCAGGTCGGCGTCGCTGCCCTGCGGCTTGAAGGAACGGCCGAAATCCTTTGTCACGAAGGGAAGGTTTTCTGGAAAATTCCAGCGATAGTGCCAGGCGATGCGCACGTTCTCGCTGGCGAAGAGATCGATCAGATAAGCAGCGAGCCTTTGGCGGGGACCATGCGGCAAGGCGGGCGGATTGGGAAATCTGGGTTCGAGATATTCGAAGATTTCCGTGGTGTCCTGGATCACCTGCCCGTCAGGCGTTTCCAGCATCGGGATGCGCTTGGAGTGCGCGGTAGGACTGACATATTCGCGAAAGCGCGGATGGCTGGGCAGACGCTCGATGAAGGGAATGCCTTTCTTGCGCAGATAGGAGCGTGTCTTGCCGGTGTAGAAGGAAGCGTAAGCGCCATAAAGGATGTAAGGGGGCGTACTCATCCGAACAGCACCGCGAGCGCCAGCGCGATGACGAGCAGCACGAAAAACACAAGCACGCGCGGCGAACCGAGCAAAATCTTTGGCGTGGCGGGATAGGCGTCGGTATATTCGACGGCGATGCCCTTCTGGTTCGCCTCGCGCGCAAAACCTTCGCTGGTGACGATCTTCATCAGATCGCGGCGGCTTCTGTATCGCATCAGCGCCACCTCGTCCCACAGCCTGTCCTCGAGCGCGCCCTGCACTTTTCCCGCAACCTGGCCGCGATAGATCGGGTGCGAGGCTCGCGGCACGGCCACCTTGCTCCACGCGCGCATGTAGCGCTTGTGCGCTTCGCTGTTCACATCCGCCCTGCTCCACCGCAGCAGATTGACCATGTGGAATTCGCCGCCGTCGTCGCTGGCGGCGAAGGCACGGAAGCGTTCGAGCATGGCGACGGCCATTTCACCCTGCGGCGCACGCTGGGCCTTCATTCTGGCGTAGTAGGTTTCGACCTCTGCGGGCGACAGCGGACGGCGGGGCCAGCCTTCATACCATGCAAGAAAGACGAGATAGATCGCGGCCGCGATGATAAAGTCGGCGCAAACGAAGCCGGATAAAACCACGGTCGGTTCCTTCCCCAGTCGCGGGCTCTTTTCGATTGCGGCGGCCCGTTTAATCGGTCATTGTCGCGAATGATGAACGGGAATTCCGGTTCTGTAAACCCCGGCCCGTTCCAAACATCGCCGAGGGGAAACACGATGGCTTTCACAATACCGATATCGCTGATGGGCGTGCCCGGCTCGCCCTACACTCGCAAGATGCTCGCCGTGCTGCGCTACCGGCGCATTCCGTATCGGTTGCTGCTGGCCTCGCATCGCTCACCGCCGGAAGGGATGCCGCGTTCCAAAGTGCCGCTGTTGCCAACCTTCTATTTTCCCGGCGCGAACGGCGAACTGGAAGCGGTGACGGATTCAACGCCGATCATCCGGCGGCTGGAGAATGAATTCCAGGGACGCTCGATTATTCCGTCCGATCCGGTGATCGCGTTCCTCGATTATCTGCTGGAGGATTACGGCGACGAATGGCTGACCAAGGCGATGTTCCACTATCGCTGGTATTACAAGGCGGACATCGAGAATGCCGGGAACATCCTGCCGATCTGGGCGGGCTGGCCGATCAAGGACGACGAACTGGCGCAAATGAAGAAATACATCTCCGAGCGCCAGATCGGGCGGCTTTATGTGGTGGGATCGAACGACACCACCGCGCCCGTGATCGAAGAAAGCTATCGCCGCTATCTCGCGATCATGGAGCGGCATTTCCAGACGTATAAGTTCACGTTGGGCAACCGCCCCTCCTCCGCCGATTTCGGCGCGTATGGGCAGTTGACCCAGCTCGTCCGGTTCGATCCGACGCCGATGGCGGTCGCACAGCGTGAAGCACCGCGCGTTTCGGCATGGGTGGATCTGGTGGAAGACCTTTCCGGCATCGAGCCCACAGATGCCGATTGGGTTTCGCGCGATGCGATACCCGAAACGCTCACGGCACTCTTGAAAGAAGTGGGCCGCGTCTATGTGCCGGTGATGCTGGCCAATGCCGAGGCGCAAATGACAGGCGCAAAGGAGGTCAGGACCGAGGTCGGCGGCAAGCCGTGGGTGCAACAGCCCTTCCCTTATCAGGTGAAATGCCTGCAGTGGCTCCGCGCCGAATATGGGGCATTGGCCGACAACGACCGAGGGCGTGTCGATGCGATCCTCAAGGGGACAGGCTGCGAGCGGCTGCTCGCTTAGCGCATTTCTTACCCTCCCGTGAGGGAAGGTTTAAATAAACAAAAAGGGCGGCCGTGCACGGCCGCCCTTTTTTAGAGCTACGTTCGCCTAGAAGCGGAACGTGCCCTCGATACCGAATGTTCGCGGCGCGCCATACCAGCCGGCGAAGCCGGCGGCACCGATGGGTGCGCCCGTCGGCGATGTGCCGCCGCTTGCAAAGGCTCCTAGCGGCTCCGGCACGGCGTAGACGTAATACGTCTCGTCGCTGAGATTCCGGCCCCAGATCGAAACGCGCCACAGGCCGCTTTCCGATTCTACACCGACGCGCGCGCCAAGCAGTGTGTAGGCTTCCTGGAAGGAACGCGGATCGAGCGTCGAATCCAGATATTGCGAGCCGATGTAGGAAATGTCGCCGGCAACGAACCAGTCGATGCCGTGCCATTGGTCGAACTGCTGTTCCCACTGCGCAGTACCGTTAACGCGCCACTTCGGATTGAAGGCAGGCGTCAACCCGGTGAAGCTGCAAGTGCCGGGGGGTGTTGTGTTGACTGTCGCCGGAAATGAACCCGGATAGGTCGGGCATTGTCCCGCGGGATAATCTGTGAACACGGCGTCGGCATAGGTAAGACCCGCGGTCAACGACAACTCGTCGACGGGACGTGCCTGTGCGTCGATTTCCACACCCTGCACACGGCGATTGCCCGCGTTGGAGACGATGAAGCCCGAACCCGTCAGGGGGTTGAGCGTCGAGTCCTGGAAGGCATGCAACAGCATGCGGTAGAGATCGGCGTTGATCACCAGTCGGTTGCCGAGCAGCGAAGTTTTCAGGCCGACTTCATAATTGATGGCGCTTTCCGCATCGAAGGTGATCGGCACCGTCGGGCTTTGGGCGCGCGCGTTGTAACCGCCGGTCTTGTAGCCGGTGCCCGCCGACACATACCCCATCACGCCTTCGGCAATGTCGTATTGCCCGCCAAGCTGCCAGGTGAGCCGGTGCTCCGTGCGGCGAAGATTTTCGAGATCGAGTTCGGGGAAAAGCGATTTGCGGAACACATTGGATTGCGCAGTCGTACCGCCCGTCGTGTCGACGTTCACAACGGTCGCGTTCTTGTGATCGTAGTTGTAACGCAAGCCGCCGGTGAGGCGAAGCTGATCGGTGATGTTGGCGGTCGCCTGCCCGAAACCTGCAAAGCTGTTGTTGCTTTCGTCGAAACTGAAATTGCTCATGTCGCCCGGATGCAGCATCACGCCCGGCAGCGCCGCACCGAAGGCGCGGTTGGGAGTGTGGACGGTGATGTTGTTCAGATAGACGAGGTCTTCGTGGAACAGATAGACGCCCGCGACATATTCGAGGAATTGCTTGCCCGATGCGATGCGCAGTTCCTGGCTGAAGGCGCCGCGATTGAGCGTCTGTTCGCCATGCGCAAGATCGAGCGGCAAGCCGTCCGCCGCCAATTCGCGGATGTGGTCTTGAAAGCGATTGTAGGCCGTAATCGACGTCAGCGTGTCGTTCCACGGCAGGGTATAATCTGCCGAAACCGAAACGCCCCAGATGTCCGTACCGTCGTCGCCGACGGTCTCATCGTCCACCTTGTGGTCATGTCCATCGAAATTGATGAACGGACGACCCGCCGCCTGCGACGCCGCAAGGAAGCCCGGCGTGGCGATGCCGCCGATGCCGGTGGGATCGATCTGGTCGGCGGTGCAGCAGTTCTGGTTGATCTTGGAATAGAAACCGATGACGTTGACCGACAACTTGTCGTTCGGGGTCCACAACACTCGGCCGCGCCCGCCATATTGATCGGTGCCGTTGATCGGCGAATTGTTGAAAAGGTTGGTTTCGTAGCCGCTGCGGCTGGACGTCCACATCGACAGGCGCCCCGCCACATCGTCGGTGATGCCGCCGCCGACATAACCGGCCACGCGGCGCTCGCTGTAATTGCCGATTTCGACGTCGAGCATCGCTTCGGGGGTTTGCGTCGGCGCACGGGTATTGATGTTCACCGCTCCCACGGGCGTGTTGCGGCCATAAAGCGTGCCTTGCGGCCCGCGCAGGACTTCGACGGTGGAGATGTCCAGCAGGTTCTGCTGGATCGCGCCGGCAGCCGCGATATAGACGCCGTCGACGAAGACGCCGACATCCGGCTCGATGCCGGGATTGGAGCCCGATGTGCCGATGCCGCGGATCTGGACCACGGAGTTTCGGTTGTTGTTGGTCTGCAGGATGCTGAGGCTGGGCACGAATTTCGCTAGGTCGGTCATGCTCGTGATGCCGCGATTTTCGAGCTGATCGCCGGAAAACGCGGTGATCGACATGCCGACTTCCTGCACATTTTCGGAGCGCTTTTCGGCGGTGACGACGACGGTTTCGATACCGCCAGTGTCTTGAACTGTCGGCGGAACAGTCGCCGGTTCGTTCTGGGCGCTGGCAGTGTTCATCGACATCGTTGTCGATAGCGCGATCACGGAAGCGCCGAGCCGAAATGAAAGGCGCAGCATGTCCCTGGAAATTCCTGGCATGTCTCTTCCCCTTTGTGTTCCGGCCGGGCTGTTTTGCCCCGCCTTTTGGCTCCGGTGCCCCGTAGTCGAACCGGAGTTTCGGTTCACATATTAGCAAACGAAGGGTCTTGGTCAACCGATGGGCGTGCCCGTCTCGTGTGAACTTTGCAACAGACGGAAATGAATCGGATGCCGATAGATGAAGATTATTTCTTGCGCTTCTGCGCCTTGCGCGCCGCTACCAGCTTCGCCAATTCGTCTTCGTCGACGGGGGCGCCCGCAACCGCCATCAGGCTGCGCGTCAATTGCGCCGTCAAATCGGGATCGTTGAAATTGTAAGGACCGGGGCCGTGCAGCATGATGCTGATCTGGCTGCCCGTCATCATGCGGATGGCAAAAGCGAGCGCGGGCACGAAATCGGAGCGGATGTTCTTCACGCCCTTCCTGCGCAGCAGCTTCTCGAAACACGCCGCTTGGTATTCCTCCAGCTCGCGCATCCGGCTCCAGACATTGCGGCCGCGCAGGCTGATCTCGAACAGCGCGCGATAGTAACCCTTGATCTTGATGGCTTCCGTGCCGGTGTTGTCGATCAAGTGGAAAAAGATCGATGTCAGCGATCTTTTCTCACCGATGGGATTGGCGAAGAACCTGTCGATGTTGGCGTGCGAGCGGGCGTGCATGTCCTGTTGCAACGCCAGGAACAACGCCTCCTTATCGCGGAAGCGGCGATAGAAGCTGCCGACCGAGCAATTGGCTTCCTTCACGATCTCGGAGACATGCGATTCCCAGAACCCTTGCGAAGCGAACACGCGCTCGCCTGCCTTCAACAAACGGTCGCGCTGTTCGCGCGAGCGCGATTGATGGGCGGGCAGAACCCAGCCTTCGGCTTGCTTCGAGACCTGGGCATCGGTTTCGGCTGTCTTTGGCATTATCTTGCGAGTCATTGCTTGTTTACCGCAGAGTTCAAATAAAGCGCAAAGGCACCGTCTGGCAAATGCGGTTTAATTGACGTTCCTCTCCCTGTTTTCCCAATAGGGCTTACGAAGCTCCCGCCGCAGGATCTTTCCCGCCGCATTGCGCGGAATGGCCGCTACGAAATCGACCGATTTGGGCACCTTGAAGCCGGCGATTCGCGAGCGGGCATGGTCGATCAGGATGCGTTCCGAAACCGCCCTGCCCGGCTTGGCGACGACGATCGCCTTCACCGCCTCTCCCCATTTCTCATGCGGCACCCCGATGACGGCGACATCGGCCACATCGGGGTGGTGGAACAGCGCGTTCTCCACTTCGGCAGGATAGATGTTCTCGCCGCCGGAGACGATCATCTCCTTCACGCGGTCGTGGATATAGAGATAGCCCTCTTCATCGAAGTAAGCGGCATCGCCGGTGTGCAGCCAGCCGTCGGCAATCGCGCTCGCCGTCGCCTTCTCGTCGCGCCAATAGCCTTTGGTCACCATGGGGCCGCGCACCACGACCTCGCCGATGGTGCGCGGCGGACAGGGGTTGCCGTTCGCGTCGACCACGCGCACCTCGGCGCCCGGCAGCGGACGGCCACAGGATTTGAGCTTGTTGCGCGCGGGATCGTGATCTTCCGGCGCCAGCATGGTGACGGCGCTCGTGGCTTCGGTCATGCCGTAACCTTGAGCGAAGGCACAGCCGAACACCTTGCCCGCTTCCGTCAGCACGCGCTCGGCGATGGGCGAGCCGCCATAGGTGATGAGCCTGATGCTAGAGAAATCGAGCTTGTCGATGCCCGGTACCTCGAGGCACATCTGAAGCATGGCGGGCGCGAGCGTGGCGCGCGTGACCTTTTCGCATGCGAACATCTCCACCACCTCCGCAGGGCGGAACTGATCGATGGTGATGAGGCGCGAGCCGACATGCAGGCTTCTGAGCGCCGCATTGATGCCGTTGACGTGGAAGAACGGTGCGGGCGCGAACATCACATCGTCGGGCGCATTCTGCTGCCACGGCAATTTCTCGAACATTTCGATATAGGCGCAATAGTTGCGGTTGGTGAGTTGCACGCCTTTCGGAAGCCCCGTGGTGCCGCTGGTATACATCTGCACCACCACATCGTCCGGCTCGTAAGCCAGGTGCGGCGACACGGCGGGGTTGGCATCGCGCCAGGCTTCGTATTGCGGGCCGATGGCAATCGGCGCACGCGCGCTTGCCGCTTTCACCGCATTCGCAAACTCTTCTTCGGAGAATACCAGTTCGGCCTCGCCATGTTCGAGGATGTAGCGGATTTCGGGCGGTGCGAGACGCCAGTTTACGGCGAGCAGCACTGCCCTCGCCTTCATTGCGCCGATGGCGATTTCCATGAACGTATCGGAATTGCGCGATACGATGGCGACACGCGCGCCCGGTTTGCAGCCCGCCGCGATCAGCCCTTGCGCCACGCTGTTGGCGCGCGCGTCAAGCTCGCCATAGGTGAGCGTGCGGTTCTGGAATTGGATGGCGACGTCATTCGGGCGGAGCTTTGCCTGTTGCTCGCTCCATTCGGCGAGGATGGGATTTTCGAGTGTCATGGGCGTTCCGGTTTGGCGGTTTGGGGGCCGGGCGCACGCAGCACGGTGCGGAAGCCCAGATGGCTTGCGGCGAGATCGGCTTCCTGCGGTTCGCGCGCGCCGGAGCGATAACGCATGCAATAGTTGGGCGCGCAGAGAAACGATCCGCCCTTGATGACATAGCTTTTGCCCACCATCGCCGTGCGCGCTTCGCCCATCTGCGAGGGTTCTTGCGTTGTGTGGCCGGGCACGAACACATCGGCCGTCCATTCCCAGACATTGCCGATCATGTCGTGCAGGCCATAGGCGTTGGGTGGGTAGCATCCTGCGGGCGCAAGGCCCACGAAACCGTCTTCATCGCTGTTCACGACGGGAAAGATGCCCTGCCAGGTGTTGGCGTTCTTCGGCTGGTCGTGATCGAGGCCCGCTTTCGTGTTGCCCGCGCGCGCCGCCCACTCCCATTCGCGCTCGGTGGGAAGCGCGCGGCCCTTCCATTTCGCGTAAGCCAGCGCGTCGGCATAAGTGATCTCGACCACTGGGTAGTTTTCATGTCCCTCGATGGAAGATCCCGGCCCCGCCGGATGGCGCCAGTTGGCACCCGGCGTGTAACGCCACCATTGCGCGATGTTCTGCATGCCTTCGACGCTCTTTGGCATAATGAACGTCATCGCGCCTGCTTTCTGCATATCGGGCGGCAGATCGGGATGGGCTTTGGTGTCCACCGGCTTTTCGGCTTGCGTGACATAACCTGTGGCTTTCACGAAGGCGGCGAATTCGGCGTTGGTGACTTCGTGCGTGTCCATCCAGAAGCCCGCGACATGGGCGCTGACGACGGGGCCTTCTTCGCCATAAACGGTGTCGCCGAACTGGAACGTGCCCGCCGGAATCCACGCCATGCCGGGATGTGGAGATGTGGGTGACGCGTCTTTCAGACAGGCAGAAGGTATTTTTGCGGCGAGCGTTGCGGCGCTGGAGAAAAGGAATGCCCCCACGGCTGCGACAAGCGCGGTTGAGAGAAGCCCGAAGACAATTCGCCTCATTCCAACCCTCCATCAAGGGCAGGGTTTAAAATGAGATCAATTCGACCAATAGACATATTCGTCGCCCGGCTTTTGCGGAAACGATAGCGGATGGTCGATATCGACCGGACCATCGAGCAATGACGGCCACAAAGGTTTCGCCTGCTTCGCGTCGATGGCCATCATGTCGGCCATCAGGGTTTTCACTTCGGCTGGGTTCGCGTCCGCGAGATTGTGTTTCTCGGTGGGATCGGTCTTGAGATCGAACAGCCAGATCTTTTTCGGCAATTCCGCCGATTGGATCTTCCAGTCGCCTTCCAGCATCGTGCGGTAAGAGCCCGAACGCCAGAACAGCGTCTTGTGCGGGTAACCGGTTGCCTGTCCCACCACGAAGGGCAATACGTCGACACCATCCATCACGCGGTCTTTTGGCACTTCCGCACCTGCTGCAGCAGCGGCGGTCGCGAAAATGTCCACATGGGCCACGGCACCGGCATACGTTGTTCCCGCCGGAATCTTGTCGGGCCACTTCATGAAGAACGGCACATGAATGCCGCCTTCGAAGAACGACAGTTTCCAGCCGCGATAGGGCTTGTTGATGTCGGGCAGGCCGATGTAGTTCGCGCCGCCATTGTCGCTGGTGAAGATCACCAGCGTGTTCTTGTCCAAACCATCTTTGCGCAACTGTTCGAGGATGCGGCCCACATTGCGGTCGAGCGCGCGCACCATGGCTGCGTAGACGCGCAACCGGTGATCCTTGATCTGTGGCAGCGCGTCGTAATCTTCCTTGCGCGCCTGCAGCGGCGTGTGCACCGCGTTGGGCGTGAAATACATGAAGAACGGCCGGTTGCGGTTGGCATGGATAGCTTTCGCCGCTTCCTTGCCGAGATAGTCGGTCATGTATTCCGACGGCGCGAAACGGTGGCTGCGGTTGTTGACCACGGAAAAGCGCAAATTCGCCCAAAGGAATTTATCGATCGGGTCAAAGTCCTGATGCGCTTCCACGCCGCGCGGATCGCCCTGCGGCAAATAATCGGACGCCCCGCTGAGGAAACCCAACACATCGTCGAAGCCGCGCGATTCCGGGCGCGTGGCGTCGGTCTCGCCCAGATGCCACTTGCCGAGGAAAAGCGTGCGATAGCCGCGGGTCTTCATCACCTGCGCGATCATGATCTCGTTGGTCGGAACAACCATCTGCTCCATCGGCGGCTCGGCGTCTTCGAGTTCGGAGCGGTAGACCGGCTTGTGCTGGCCGTAGTCATAGGTGCTGATGAGTTTCTCGAAGCCCTTCGGAGTGGGCGTGAATTCGAAACCGAAACGGGTGGCAAAACGCCCGGTCATGATGGCGGCGCGCGAAGGCGCACACGTCGCATTGCCCGCATAGCCATTCACGAAACGCACGCCATCCTTCGCGATGGAGTCGATATTGGGCGTCGGCACCACGCCGCCCGCGACGCCGCCGCCATTCGCCGTGATGTCGTTGAAGCCTATGTCATCGGCAAGGATGAGGATGACGTTGGGTGCCCGCTGTTCGATAGGCACGGCCGCCGTGGCCGGGCCTTCGCCCCAGGTCACGGGGTGGTTAGGTTCGATGGGGTCTTTGAAGTCGCGGATCCAACCGGGGATGTAGTACCAGTGCGACTGGAACCAGATCCATCCGCCCACCAGCACCACCGCGATCACGACAAGCGTGACGATCCACCCGCGCTTCATTGCCGCTTCCCCTTCGCCGTCTTCAGTTCGCCCAGCTTACCCATTCCTGATCGCCGCGGGTCTCTTCCACGGTGTTCGGGTCGTCCGGCTGCGCGTGGAACATGGCGCCCCCGGGGTAATAGATATGTTCGTCGAAGCCGCGCTTGCCGGGCTGAAGATCTGGTGCGAGGCCCATGTGCCACTTGCCGAAGATCGCGGTGGAATAACCCGCGCCTTTCAGCATCTGCGCGATAGTGATTTCGGTTTCGGGAAGGCCGTTTTTCTCGGGGGCGATCTTAACATCATCGCCAGAGAGGATTGTCGCGGGATAGTCCGGCTTGACGTAAGTGCCGTCCATCGCATGCACAAAGCCGCCCAGGTGCGGCAGATACTCGAAACCGAAACGCTGCGGATAGCGGCCTGTGAGCAATGCCGCGCGCGAGGGCGCGCAAACGGCATCGCCCGTATAACCTTCGGCGAAACGCGCGCCGTCCTTCGCGATGGAATCGATGTTCGGCGTGCGCACCAGCGGATTGCCGTTCAGCGAAACATCGTTGTAGCCGAGATCGTCCGCCAGAATGACGATGATATTGGGCTGTCGCGGCGCGGCACCGATGGCTTCGGGCGAAAGTGCCGCCCAACTCATGGCGGCCGCGGCCAAAACCAGCGCCGCAACCATGCCCCGCCTCGCCAAACGTCGAGCGTCCGCCACTGCCTTGCCTTCCAATGCGCCGGTTGGTAACCGGAATTTCCGTTCACATTGTCAGCAAAGACAGGTGGCGTCAATCGCCGCGCTCGCGTTGGCTCGGACAACTTCTGTTGCGTTTGCGAAAATTACGCCGGGTTCGCCACCAGCTTGCGATAGAGATGCCACGTCGCGTGCCCCAGCACCGGGATCACTACGACGAGGCCGATGAACAGCGGTATCGAGCCGATCACAAGCGCCGCCGCAACAATCAATCCCCATACCGCCATCGGCACGATGTTGTTGGTGACGGCGCGCACCGAGGTACGGATCGCGGTATCGAGCCCTACATCGCGGTCGAGCAGCAACGGAAACGATACGACACTGATCGCCATCGCGAACACGGCGAACAGGAAGCCGACGCCGACGCCCACAACGATCAGCGTCCATCCCACGCTGGTGAAGAACACGGCGTTCAGGAACGTGCCGAGGGATTGCGGTTCCTCCGGCCCCAATGTCGCGTGATAGATGCCCCACGCGGCGGCGAGCCACACAAGGAATGTCGCGATCAACGCAAGGCCCAATATCGAGATCGCGCCGACGGCGGGCGCACGGAAAACGTCGAACGCATTGCTCCATTTCACGTCGACGCCCTGCTCGCGCAAGCGGCTCATCTCGTAAAGTCCGATGGCCGCGAAGGGCCCGATGATCGCGAACCCGGAGGCGAGCGGGAACAGAAGGGGCAGCATGTCCATGCCAAAGGCAAGCCGCGCCAGCACCAGGCCCAGCGCCACATAGACCACGCATAGGAAGATCACATCGGTCCGATAGGCTTCGAAATCGACGAAGCCCTGTCTCAACGCATCACGCACATCGCCCACGGAAATGCGGCGCACCGCCGGAGCCGGCGAATGGATGGTTTCCTGGATGTGATGGAGCGAGTTGCCCGCATAACGCATGGCATGGGCCGCGTGCACAAGTTGCGAGCCGCTCCATTCGATCGGATTTCTGATGGTCATAAGCGATCCTCCCAAAGCGTTTGCTTCGAGGCTGCGGAAATCGCTCTTGGCCTGGCGGCCGCTCTCGCCGTCGGTCACGAGACAACCCGCAACCTTCGTTATGGGAGAACTATACGCCGATTGGCCTGATTAGTTATGGAAAAATGGATCGCTGGAACCTTCGACCGGCGGGCCATAGGTCTTCATCGGGCCCATCGGATTGGAGGCGTCGGAGTTCGGGCCGAAGGAATTGGGCTCGAACATGTTGTTGTGCCGATAGCCACCGGAATTTCCCGACACGCTGAAATGCCAGGAGCTTTTGTCTTCCTTCTTGTCGGCGGGCGTTTGACTCAGCGCCGCGGAATTGGGCGTGCTCGCGGTCAGCGAATTGGGGAGCATCAACGTGTCCAGCGCCATCGACGGCGAGGCGAATACCACGAAGGTCAGGGCGGACGCGGCCCCGATCAGGACTTTGCGATACATATTATGATGTCTCCTCGGCGCGGCCCGGACGAAGCGGCCCTTGAGACTCAGATTAGCAGAGCAATCTCCCACGGGGCTATCCCACAGGTGAAGTTTCCGCAATCCGTGTTAGCAGCGCCTACTCGCCGACCGGCGCACTTTGGATGACCTGCCCGCCGGCTTCCGGGGTAGGCGCAGCCTGGGATTCCGCTGCCGGCGCGGTGGACGGCGGCGCTCCGGGGGCGGGCGCCGGCTGGGGTTCCGGCGCGGATTCGGTGGGGACCTTGGCCGCTTCCGCAGCAGCGGACGCTGGTTCCGGTGCCGGATCCTGCTCGGCCTTGGCTTCAGGTGCCGCCTCGGTGGCGGCTTGGGTTTCCGTCGATGCAGGGGGAGCGGTGGTTGCAGATGGAGATACGTCGGCCACGGGAATCTGAAGGGAGCTTGCGAACGCCCAGCCCTGTTGCGCCGGCTTGCCGCCGGTCGCGTCCAGGCTGACACGCACCCAGCTGCCATTACGCTCACCGGCCACAACCTGCGATCCGGCCTTCAGCGTTGTGATGACGGCATCCGATGTCGACGGACCCGAGCGCACATTCACCGAGCGCAACACCGTTGCCTTGGGTACGACGACGGCCACAGGTGCAATGGGTTTCGCAGGTGCTGCGATCTGTTGTGGCTCTGCGGGCTGCGTATTCGAAGGCCAGATGAAGAAGAACGCGACAACGGCTGCGGCGGCAAGTGCGGCGGCGATAGCTCCACTGACGATGAGACTCTTGTTGCTGCTGTCTTTGTCTCCCGCCCTCTGACGGCGTTCGACAAAACCGCCTTTGATGATGCGCGTGTCGGTGGGACTGACGACATCGACCGACGCGGCATTGGTGAGAAGCTGATAGGCATCCATCGCCAGACGATCGAGCGCCTGGTCGGCGGCGGCGCGCGCATCGGCCAGCGGCTTCGGCGCGGAATAAGGCGCGTCCTGCGGAGGCGGTTCGAATTCCGGCATCGGACGGTCTTCGGCGTTGCCCGCGATATCGACGCTCACCGCTTCTTCCGGCGGGCGCGGGGGCGGCAAACGTCCGGCACGGCGTTCGGCGGCTAGCGATTGTTCCAGCGCCTTGCGGGATTCTTCCTGCCATTCGGCGCGCGCGGCGGCGAGCTTGGACGTTTCCGAGGCCTTCCACATCTTCTGCGCCTTGGCGAGTTCGGCTTCCGCCTGCTTTTGCCAGCGCTCGTAGGAGCGTTCGGCAAACAGGCGCGATTGGGCGAGTTCTTCTTCGCGTTCGGCAAGCTGGGCCTGCAGCTGCGTGACCTCGCCCTTCACCCGGCGCACCTGGATATCTTCATTCTCGTGCAGTTCTTCGAGCTGGCGTTCGGTCGCGTTGATGCGGGCGATGGCCTGGGTGAGTTCGAGTTCGCGGTCGGCGAGCGTGGTTTCGAGAATGGCAGCGTGTTCGCGCAACTGGCGCAGTTCGGTTTCCGCTTCGCTGCGCGCGGTTTCGGATTCGGTGAGCGCGGAGCCCGCCTGGTCGCGCAGCCGCTGTTCGACGACGGCGATCTTCGTGGCTTCCGATGCACGCCAGTTCTTTTCGGCATCGGCGAGTGCCGCCTTGCCTTCTTCGCGCACGCGGTCGGTCTTGGCGCGCGCTTCGGCCAGGGCTGCGTCGCGTTCCGAAAGCTTGGTCTGCGCGTTGGCGAGTTCCGTGCGCAAGCGCACCAGTTCGACCGCGCTTTCGTCGCGCGCGGCCTGGGCTTGCGCGCGCGCTTCGGAAACCGTTTTCGAAGACTTTTCCTTCCACTGAACTTCCGCCGTCATCAACCTGTCGGCTTCGCGCGCCTTCCAGGTTGCTTCGGCCTTTGCCAACGTGGCATCGGTTTCGGCCACCCAGCGCTCGCGAGCTTTCGACAGGGCGGCATCCAGTTCGGCCTTTGCCTGTGCCCGGGCATCGGCGAGCATCTTCGTGGAGGTTTCCTGCCATTGAACTTCCGCCGTCATCATGCGGTCGGATTCTCGCGCCTTCCACACCGCTTCGGCCTTCGCGAGCATTTCGTCGGCTGTCTTGCGCCCGCGTTCCAGTGCGTCTTTCACCGCAAGCTGGGCCTGGGCCAATTCCTTGTCGCGGTTGACGAGCTTGCTTTGCAGGGCGCCGGTTTCATCGCGCAGGCGGCGCAGTTCGGCATCGTTCTCCGCCTTGCCCGTTTTGACGTGGTTGTGCGCTTGCGCCAGTTCCTTTTCGCGATTGGCCAGTTTGGCTTGCGTCGAGGAAAGTTCGTCGCGCAGACGGCGGAGTTCGGGGTCGATTTTATCGTTGCCGGATTTCGCCTGTGCCTGCGCATCTGCGAGCGCCCTGTTCGCCTTTTCCTGTGCGCGCGCTTCTACGGCGGCAAGGCGCGCGGCCTCCGCTTCTTTCCATTCCTTCTGCGCCTTGGCGACGGCAGCTTCGATCTCCTGCCGGCTCGGACTTGGTATCTTGCCGGTGTTGGCCTGCGCCAATTCGGCATCGCGCTCGGCAAGCAAGTTCTGCATCGCCAGCAATTCGTCGCGCAGGCGACGCAATTCGATGGCATCGCCATGCTCACGCACCCCCTTCGAGGACGCGCGTTGTTTCTCTGCGGCGTGCTCAACCTCGGCACGCCATTTCGCTTCTGCGGCGGCAAGGCGGCGTTCCTCTTCCGCCTTCCATTCGCGCCTTGCTTCGGCGAGCACGGCCGCACTTTCCTGCTGCCAGCGCGCGCGTTCCTTGTCGATATCGATGCCAGAATCGTTTCTGGATTTCTGTTTCTGCTCGGCCTGCCAGGCAGCCCAGCTTTTTTCGAGATTGGCGGCCGCCTCGGCTTTCACCTTGGCGATCTTCTCGTCCATCTCGGCTTTCCATGTCGCGCGCGCTTCGATCAGTTCGGCATCGATGGTGCCGGGCGGGAGCCTGCCGGGCATGGCCGATTTCGCGCGCGCTTCGTTGAGCTCGGCTTCGCGCATCGACAGCGTGGATTTCACCCGCGTCAGTTCTTCGATCAGCCGGCGTAGTTCTTCGTTGCTGATATTGGCGAGGTCGATCTCGCCCAATTCCTCGCCGCCGAATTCCACCGGCAGTTCGCGCACCGCAATGGTCGAGGCGTCGCCGTCATCCAGCGTGATGATGCGCACCGAAAGCACGGGGCGCGGATCGGTGCCTTCGGGGGCGAGATATTCGAGATCCTCCAACTCGTCCATCATCAGCGAGTAGGAGCGATCACCGTTGTTACGGCCCGCGGACAGGCGCGCCTGCATCGGAAGCTTCTCGACGCGAACCGTCAGGCGCCCGCGTTTCTTGAACGGCGCGAGCAGCGGCAAGATTTCGAGCGGGACGCCGCGCAACTCCTCCGACGGAGAAGACGCGCGTGCGAGCGCGCCCACTTCGACGTGGCGTGACGTCTTCTTGGCAAACTTCGTCGCGCGCTGCGCCATCTGCGCAAAAGCCCCACTTCACGCCGCCTTCTTCGCGGTCGTTGGCTCATACTGCAACAGAATCCGATGCCAGCCGCTTACTGGTGGGGTCGGAATTTGTAGAAAGTTTTAGCGATTTACAAAACGGTAACGTTCGCAACCTTGTTGCGCCGGGGCTATCAGGCGTTTTGCGAAAGCACCTGTCCCGCAAGATATAGCGAGCCGCATATCAATATGCGGGGCGCGGGTTCCTTCGGGCGCGATCGGGTCCAGGCGTCGACCTGCATCATCGCGTCTTCCAGATCGTCCGCCGGCGAGGCTTCGAGACCGGCTTGGCGCGCGGCGTCGTATAGCGCCCCGGAGCCTTGGGCAGCCGGTTCGCCCTCGATGGGAACCGTGGTGACATGCCGGGCAAGGCCGGTGAACGCCGCGAAATAGCCCGCCGCATCCTTCGTGCGCAGCATTCCGCAGATCAGATGCAGCGGACGTTCGGCACGATCTTCGAGATCGGCGATGGCGCGCGCGATCGCTTGCGCGCCGTGCGGATTGTGACCGCCGTCAAGCCAGACTTCCGAACCTTTCGGCGCCATGGAAACCACGGGGCCGCGCGTGAGGCGCTGCAGGCGTGCGGGCCATTCCACCGTGCGCAAGCCTTTTTCGATTGCGGCGTCATCGCCCCAATCCTTGTTGGCGTGACGCAGCGCGGCGATGGATGTGGCGGCGTTTTCGATCTGGTGACGGCCGATCAGTTTGGGCAGCGGCAGATCGAGCAGGCCGTCCATGTCCTGATAGACCATCCGGCCATGCTCCTGATGGGCGAAGAAGTCCTGACCGAAGGCGATCAGCGGCGCGTTCAGCGCGTCGGCCCGTCGCGTGATGACGTCGCGCGGAATGTCGTCCTGCGCGCTGACGATCACAGGGATGCCGGGCTTGATGATGCCCGCTTTCTCGGCGGCGATATTGGCAAGCGAGGTTCCCAAAAATTCCGCGTGATCGAGGCCGACGGGCGTGATGATGGCCGCTTGCGGATGCGCGATGACATTGGTGGCGTCGTATTTTCCGCCCAACCCCACTTCAAGAACGAGCGCATCGGCGGGATAGCGCGCGAAGGCAAGGAAGGCGGCGGCGGTCGTGATTTCGAAGAATGTGATGGGTGCGCCATCGTTCACGCGCTCGCATTCTTCCAGCGTCGAGGAAAGTTCGTCTTCGGTGATGAGACGGCCCGCAAGGCGAATACGTTCGTTGAAATGGACGAGATGGGGCGAGGTGTAGACGTGGACCTTCAACCCCTGCGCTTCCAGCATCGCGCGGGCGAACGCACAGGTCGATCCCTTGCCGTTGGTGCCCGCGACGTGCAGCGTGGGCGGCAGGCGCAATTCGGGATGGCCGAGATCCGCGAGCAGACGCTGGATGCGATCCAGCACCAGGTCGATCTTCTTGGGATGCAGCGACAGCAGGCGTTGAAGGATCAGGTCGCTTTGCGCGGCCACGCTCATGCGCGCACGCGCAACGCCGTGCCCGTGACGGTTTGCGCAGGCTGGCGCGATTTGGGCTTCGGCCTCTTCATCAGGATATGGACAATGCGCGAAAGCGTGGGGCGCATCTCGTGGCGATGCACCACCATATCCACCATGCCGTGATCGCGCAGATATTCGGCGCGCTGGAAACCTTCCGGCAGTTTCTCGCGGATCGTCTGTTCGATCACGCGCTGGCCCGCGAAACCTATGAGCGCGCCGGGTTCGGCGATCTGCACATCGCCCAGCATTGCGTAAGATGCGCTGACGCCGCCCGTGGTGGGATCAGTGAGCACCACGATGTAGGGCAAACGCGCCTCATCGAGCATATCGACCGTGATGGTGACGCGCGGCATCTGCATCAGCGAGAGGATACCTTCCTGCATGCGCGCGCCGCCGGAAGACGAATAGAGAATGAAGGCACGGCGTTCGTTCACCGCGGCCTGCATCGCCTGCACCAGCGCTTCGCCAACGCCCATGCCGAGCGAGCCGCCCATGAAATCGAACGGCTGCACCGCGATCATCACCGGCAACCCGTCGAGCGTGCCGCGCGCGGCGACGAGCGCTTCCTGACGGCCCGTCTTGTTGCGGGCATCCTTGATGCGGTCGCTGTAACGCTTCTCATCGCGGAATTTCAACGGGTCGGCGGGCACCGGCGGTTGTGGCAGTTCCTCATAAGAACCCGCATCGAACGTCCATGCGAAACGTTCCTTGGGGCCCACACGCAGATGGAATCCGCATTGCGGGCACACATAGAGCGCGGCCACGAGATCCTTGTGGAAGATCATCTCGCCGCAACCCGGACATTTGGTCCAGAGGTTTTCGGGCGTGTCGCTGCGCCGGCCGAGCCAGCTTTTGATCTTCGGACGAACGAAATTGGCGATCCAGTTCATGCGCCTACTCTAGCACAGATCATCCGCGCGCCGCATGTACCGCGTTCGCAAGCTTCTGACAGAAATTCAGCGTTTCGGAAACGAGGCTTTCGCGGTTGCCGCCGTTCGCGGCATTTTTCGCCACCAAATCCACAATCGCAGACCCCACCACCGCACCATCGGCAAAACGTGCGATGGCGCCCGCCTGTTCTGGCGTCTTGATTCCGAAACCGACGGCGACCGGAAGACCACCCTTCTCTTTCAATCGCGCAACCGCTGCGCGCACATCGTTTTCGGCGAAACTCTTCGTGCCGGTCACGCCTGCGATGGAGACATAATAGAGAAAGCCGCCTGCGCCTTCGAGCACGGTGGGAAGGCGCTTGTCGTCCGTCGTGGGGGTGGCGAGCCGCACGATGTCGAGCGATTGCGCTTTCGCAGGCACGCGCAACACCTCGTCTTCTTCCGGCGGCAGATCGACGGTGATGAGGCCGTCGACACCGGCTTCCGCCGCGTCCTTCGCGAAGCGCGCGGTGCCATAGGCGTGGATCGGATTGTAGTAGCCCATCAGGATGATCGGCGTCTTGTCGTCGCCCTTGCGGAAACGGCGCACGAGATCGAGCACTTTGTGGACGGTCATGCCCGCCTTGAGCGCGCGCAAGGATGACGCCTGAACCGAAGGGCCGTCGGCCATCGGATCGGAGAACGGAACACCCAACTCGATCAGGTCGGCGCCCATTTGCGGCAGTTTTTCCAGAATCCTGAAACTCGTTTCGGGATCGGGATCGCCCGCCGTGATGAACGGCACGAACGCCGCGCGACCGTCGCGCTGCAAATCCGCGAAACGCTGGGCGATGCGGCTCATATCTTTTCACCCAACGCGGCGGCCGCCGTGAACACATCCTTGTCGCCGCGCCCCGACAACGTGACGACGATTATCTTGTCTTTGCCCATCTGCGGGGCGATGCGCATCGCGTGCGCCAGCGCGTGGGCGGATTCGAGCGCCGGAATGATGCCTTCGTAACGGCTCAGCGCAGTGAACGCATCCATCGCTTCCCTGTCGGTCGCCGAAAAATATTTCACACGGCCGATATCCTTCAGCCAGGAATGCTCCGGGCCCACACCCGGATAATCCAGACCCGCCGAAATCGAATGGGCTTCGAGGATTTGGCCGTCGCCATCCTGCAAAAGATAAGACCGTGCGCCGTGCAACACGCCGGGCGTGCCCTTGGAGATCGTGGCGGCGTGGCGCGGCGTATCGGTGCCCTCGCCCGCCGCTTCGACGCCGTGGATTTCGACATCGCGATCGTCGAGGAACGGATGGAACGTGCCGATGGCATTCGATCCACCGCCGACGCAGGCGATCAGGAGATCGGGCAAACGGTGCTCCGTTGCCATGATCTGCGAACGGATTTCATTGCCGATCACGCATTGGAAATCGCGGACAATCTGCGGATAGGGATGCGGGCCCGCAGCGCTGCCGATGATGTAGAACGTGTCGTGCACGTTGGCGACCCAATCTCGCAACGCCTCGTTCATCGCATCCTTCAGCGTCTTCGACCCCGACGTGACGCTGCGCACTTCCGCGCCCAGCAGACGCATGCGGAAGACATTGGGCTTCTGCCGCTCGATATCGACCGCGCCCATATAGACGATGCAGGGCAGACCGAACCGCGCAGCGACGGTTGCGGTGGCGACACCGTGCTGACCAGCGCCGGTTTCGGCGATGATGCGCGTCTTGCCCATGCGGCGGGCGAGCAGAATCTGGCCGATACAATTGTTGATCTTGTGCGCGCCGGTATGATTGAGGTCTTCGCGCTTGAGATAGATCTTCGCGCCGCCCAGATGTTCGGTCAGACGTTCGGCGAAATAGAGCGGGCTTTCGCGCCCCACATAATTCTTCAGCAGGCCGTCGAGTTCGGCCTGGAATTTGGGATCGTGGCGCGCATCTTCATAAGCGCGTTCGAGATCGAGCACGAGCGGCATCAGCGTTTCGGCGACAAAGCGTCCGCCATAGGCACCGAAGTGACCCTGACTGTCCGGGCCGGTGCGGAAAGAATTGGGCGTTGTCATGCGGCGGCTCCCGCGAACTGCGTCGCGCGCGCCGCCGCGATGAAGGATTGAATCATCTCCGGGCTTTTGACGCCGGGCGCCGTTTCTACTCCGGACGACACGTCCACACCCGGCGCATTCGAGGCCGCAATCGCGCGCGAAACATTTTCCGACGAGAGGCCACCGGCAAGAAACCAAGGCCGCGATATCGTCCGTGAACGGAGCAATTGCCAGTCGAACGCCACGCCATGCCCGCCGGCGCGATCGGCATTCGCGGGTGGCTTGGCATCGAACAGCAGCATATCGGCGGCTTCTTCATAAGCGGGCAGGCTCGCGAAATCGGAAGGCTCCGCGATGGGCAACACCTTGATGACGGGAACGCCGAATTTCTCGCGGATTTCGCTGACGCGCGCGGGGCTTTCGGACCCGTGAAGCTGCAGAAAATCGGGTACGGCGGTGCTCATCACATGAACGACGTCTTCGTCCCGGGGGTCGACGACGAGGGCCACCAGGCGTACGCGGCCGCGCAAACGCTGGGCGAGCGAGCGTGCCGCTTCCGGCATCAGATGGCGGGGCGATCTGGGATGGAAAACGAGGCCCGCGAAATCCGCGCCCGCGCGCGCGGCGGCATCCGCCGCTTCGGCGCTGTTTATTCCGCAGATTTTGACCAAGGTTGCCATTTGCATCCAAAGACCAAGGGCGGGCCTTATCGCCGCCCGACCCCCGGAAATCAAGGAATGGACAGCTCTTCTTCTATCGCATGGGCGGCGGCGGCCGGGTCCTTGGCGCCAGTGATTGGGCGGCCGATCACCAGGATGTCCGCGCCGGCCTTCATGGCCTCGCGCGGGGTCATTATCCGGCGCTGGTCGGCCACCTCTGCGCCTGCGGGACGGATGCCGGGGATTACCAGCAGGAAGTCCGGTCCGCAGGCCGCGCGGACCGCCGCGATCTCATGAGCGGAACAGACGACGCCATCGAGCCCGCCCACTTTCGAAAGGGTTGCCAGCTTCAGCACCTGATCCTTGGCGGGCCAGCTTTGCCCCACCATTTCGAGATCGCCGTCTTCGAGGCTTGTCAGCACCGTGACGGCCAGCACTTTCGGCCGGGATTCGGATTCGGCGGCGGCATCGCGTGCGGCGTGCATCATCGCAAGACCGCCCGCTGCGTGGATGTTGAACATGGCAACGCCCAGGCTGGCGATGGCGCGCGAGGCGCCTTTTACGGTGTTGGGGATGTCATGGAACTTGGTGTCCGCAAAAACCGGCAGGCCGACCTCCACGATCTGCCCTACCGCATCAGGCCCAAGCGCGGTGATGAATTCGAGGCCGACTTTCAGGCCGCCCACATGCGGTTTGACCGCGTGCGCGATTTCGAGCGCACGGCCCAAATCTGGTGTGTCGAGCGCAACGAAGATGGGATTTTGGAATCGCGCGGGGCGCATGACGAGCGTCGTAGTCTGGCAGGCGAAAGAGAGCAAGCCAAAGCTCGGTAGGACAAATCAACTAGGAAGCTACCCCTTGTTGCCGCCGTTCAGGCGTTCACGGAGTTCCTTGCCGGTGCGGAAGAAAGGCGCGCGTTTTTCCTCGACCGTCACAGGTTCGCCGGTGCGCGGGTTACGGCCCTGACGCGCCGGGCGGACTTTCACGGAGAACGCGCCGAAGCCGCGCAATTCCACGCGATGACCTTCAGACAATGCCTTGGTGATCTCGTCGAGCACCGTGGACACGATCCGTTCGACGTCCCGGTGATAGAGATGCGGGTAGCGTTGGGTGAGCCTCGCAACTAGTTCGGATTTGATCATCCCCCTGACCCTGACGGGCACCCCTTCTGTCGGAATCGGCCAAAGGACCGCGTCCGAGGAGAATTGTTGTCAGAGGGCACCGGGGGCGTCAATGGAAGCCCCTGTAAGGCCAGCGCTTTTTTCGTCCTGTGGCGGAATTCACGCAATCGGGAAGCGCCGCGGACCCTTGAAATCGTTGGAGAAATTCGGGCCGGAGCCACGGAACTTTTTACTAAATATTGTGGTATTCGGCAGACCTGACACTTTTTGTGCCCCAGGCCTTACAAGCAAATGGCCCGACAGGAGGTGCCTGCCGGGCCATGAGGATGGTCTGAGAAAATGATTCAGCTACGGCGGCGCTTCCGGGCGAAGCCCAGCAGGCCCGCTCCGAACAAAGCAAGCGTCGCGGGTTCGGGGACCGCGCCCACCGGCGGGTCGATCACCGCGATGACGAAGTCGTTGTAGTCGTAGTCTCCACCGACGCGATCTTCGAAGGCGACATATTTGATGACGCTCGTGGGCGTGGTGAACGAGGCAATTACGTCCGATGCGGACTTCGGCATCGAAAATATGCCCAGATCGTTATAGTTCGAGACCACCTTGGCATAGTAGTAGCCGTCCGAATCCGCACCCGACGTCTTGTAGACATGCGGCACCGAGATATCGCTCAAGGTGAAATTGAGGTCTCCGAAGAGCGTCCCAAGATCGACCGCATCACCGGTAACGGCGGCGGTGCAAGTGGGCGTGGAGTGGTTGCAGAAAATATTCGATGGACCGTCCACGAGCGACAGATAGCTCGTATCACCGGCGTCCGAACCGATGAAGACCAAGGTGACGTTGCCGTTGACCGACAACGACTCTGTGGCCGTCGTAACCGGCGAGGCCTGAGCCGCGGTCGCTGCCGCAGCAAGAAGGACAACCCCAAAAGCACCCAAAAGTCTTTTTACCATAACGCCACTCTTACGCTTACGCCTCTAGGCGGAAATCCAGCAATTTGGAGGCCAATGGCGGCAAGCTGCCCAAAATCATCGTTAAGACGATACGCGCTGTAGTGGCGGCTTACAAGTTCGAGGCTGGTTTGCAGAGAATGAACGGCCTTGCCGTCGCGGCCGCTTACGCATGTCCCGAATTGGAACTAGCGCTTTTCGATCAGGATGTTCTGAACCGCCCGGCCGAAATAGCCGGTCGTATCGGCAAGCTTCGCGAAAGCGATGCCGCCGCCGTTCGGAGCTGCCCATGTTTCGGCGTCCAGCAGCACCCACTCGCCCACAGGCTCACGCGCCAAGGTGATGGTAAGGTCCGCATTAATAAACGTCCATGAATCCCACGGCAGCACACTGGATGCGCCATTGCAGAAATCGGCGGCGACAGTGGTGCGCATCAACGGTGAAATCGGCTCGCCTTCGACAATCGGACGATTGGCGCGATACCAGATGGCGGCCGGTCCCGCCGTGCGGAAGGTGCCTTTGGCGTCGCGCATCGAAAGGCCCGTGAGAAACGGAACGGGTTCGCCGCTCAGTGGCGCGTCGCTCAGCGTTTCAGGCAGCGGTACTTCGACTTTGCGTTCGTCGGCAGCAGGCGGAAGCGGCAGATCGATTTTGCGGATTTTCAGCACGCTTGCGCGCACGACTTCCGTGCCGTCGGCGAGAAGGCGGATACTGGACAACTGAATCTTGCGGCCTTCACGGACGATTTCGGTTTCGATGTCCAAGGCCGCGATCGGCACGGGGCGCATCAGGTCGATGGTGATGCGCGCCACGCGCATAGGCGCGAGCGTCGGCATGTGTTCGGCGGTGTATGCGATGAGCGAGGCAGGCGCGGAGCCATGCTGCATGGCGTGATTCCACGGGCCGCCTGCGAATTTGCTTGTGTGCGCGCGGGCGCCTTCGAGGCGATAGATGGCTTCCATGAATGTGCGGGCTTTCTTCTAAGCGGAGAGACGGCGAACCGCGGCGGCGGTTTCCTCATCTGCCGGAAAAAAGGACTCCACCGCAAGCTCCGACAATGTCACGTCGACCGGCGTGCCGAAAACAGTGGTGGTGCTGAAAAAAGAAAGCACACTCTCGCCCACCCGGATTCTAAGCGGCACCAGTACCGCGTTTGGGTCGGCAGGCGGATGCGGCGTCTGCGGCGCGGGATAGCGTGCGACTTCGGCCTGAAGCGCGATCAATTCGGGATCGGCGGTGAGATCGGCTTGCTGTTTGAGGCGCGCGAGCAGATGCGCCCGCCATTCGGCCAGGTTAACGATGCGCGGTGCGAGGCCCTGCGGATGCAGCGAGATGCGCATCGCATTGACGTTCTGCATTAGATGGTGGGCGACGCCTTCATACATCGGCTGCAGCGCCGAATTGGATGCCACGACATTCCAATGGCGATCCAGCGCGAAGGCGGGAAACGGCTTCTGGCTTTCGAGCACGATGTCGATGGCGGCGCGGGCGGCGGCGAGCGCGGGGCTGTTGAGCGCGCGTTCTGGGAAGATCGGCGCGTAACCTCCCGCCACCAGCAGCACGTTACGTTCGCGCATCGGGATCTGAAGCTGTTCGGCCAGGTGCAGGATCATCTCGCGGCTGGGCACGGAACGCCCCGTTTCCACAAAACTCAGATGGCGCGGCGAGATTTCGGCCTCGCTGGCGAGCGCAAGCTGGCTCAGGCGCCGGCGCTGGCGCCATTCGCGTAAGTGATCGCCGACATTGCGGGCGGGAACGGCCATATGAGGAAGATAGTGCAATGACATGGCACTTCCATTCCCCCTCGCCCCCTTTCGGGGGCAAGGGAGCTATGCGGATTTAATGCTTCGGCGCTTCGTCGACGAAACCGGTGACGGAGCGGATGCGGCCGTCTTCCGCGATTTCGATGACGTCGGTTCCGACGAAATGCAGCGGCGCATCGGACAAGCCGCCCGCCTCCCATTGGAACCGCGCGCGGTTGTTATGTGCGTCGACCGCGCCTTTCAGCCGGAAGCGATAGGCGGGCGGGAACTGCTGGTGGACGGTGGCGATCATCCTGTCGAGACCGTCATGGCCCTTCCCGCTGCGCGCGGGGTCCACATAATGCGCATCGTCCGTATAGGTCGCTGCGATCAGCGCGCGGCGCTCGTTGTCGTCGCGCTCGTTCCACGCGGCAATATAGCGGGCGGCTGCGTTGTTTGCGTCTGTCATCTTCGTCTCCTTCGGTTGCGGCATCCGCGATGCCTGATGATGATTTTGGCGATCGCCGCGCGCGATGCGATTACGCGGCGGGTAAAGAAATGAAATTTAATAGATCGCGATTGACCTGTTCGGCGTGCGTCAGGAAAAGGCCGTGCGGCGCGCCGTCGTAGATTTTCAATTCGCTGTGTCTGATCAGTTGCGCGCACCGCTTGCCGGTCAGTTCGAGAGGCGCGCTTGCATCGTTGGTCCCATGCAGGATCAGCGTGGGCAGGATGATATCGCGCATCTCGGCGCGGAAATCGGCCTCGGTCAGTTCGCGGTTCAGTTCGATCACCGCCTGGAGCGAGGTCTCCCGCATCATGGCCATGAACCAGTCGATGCTGGCCCGCGGGGTGTCCGGCATCACAAAGGGCCGGGCGTTTTCGGCCAGCCATTGGGGGAAATCCCGCCGCCAGAGCCCCCGCACGGCCTCGAAGATCGCGGAATCGACGCCGTCCGGGTTGTCCGCGGTTTTCTTCAGGATGGGGCCGGCGGGGGCCAGAAACGCGAGACGGGCGATTCGATCCGCGCCGCGGCGGCTCAAATAGCGGGTGGTCTCGCAAGCACCCATCGAATGACCGACCAGCGTCACGTCGCTGAGGTCCAAAGATTCGATCACGCGCGCCAGATCGTCGCTGAGTGTGTTGAAATTGTAACGCCCGCCAGGGTCGCCGGAGCGGCCATGTCCGCGCCGATCATAAGCGATGCAGCGCAACCCTGCGTCGGTCAGCGCGGCCATCTGATACTGCCACATCGACGACGGGAGCGCCCAGCTTGCAGCGAAAACAACGGCTGCGCCCTCGCCCCAATCCCGGAAAAACAAGGGCGTATCGTCCGCCGCTTTCACATAATTTCGCATGTTCATCATGGGCCATCCTTCGGGTTGCGGACGGCAGCGAAGCGTGTTCGCGTCTGCGAAGCGATTACGCGCGAGGTAATTATCGTGCGTTTTTGAAAGTGGGGGATTTGGGCTTCGCGATTTTTGAAATTTGGGTCAAACTGATTTACATTGTTGTTGATAACAGGCGCCGCGGGGGGCGTAAGCCTGGGGGGAGACCGAATGTCAGCTGAAGTGGTTGGCCTGTACGGCCCATATGAACCGGAACGTCGGCGTCCGAACCAGCGCGTGATCGAGGAGCTGGAAAGGCTTCTGGAATCCGCCCGTTCGGGAGACATTGTGGGGCTGGCCGGCTCCTATCTGCATCGCGATAATTTCGTCTCCTACTCTCACGCCGGCGCCGTCCATGGTTGCGGCATCATCGGCGGGCTGGAGAGCGTGAAAGAAAAGCTGCTGCGCGGCATCGCCGTGCCGATGGAATAAGCGGTAGTCAAAATAATCACCATCACCCATCACCATGGCCGGGCTTGACCCGGCCACCCAGTGGCC
>Ga0207649_10000048_pt1 | contig 110714 bp, 111 predicted proteins | sample KBSC43metaG_FD_184317 | JGI IMG/M metagenome (GOLD analysis project Ga0207649, IMG submission 184317) | Corn rhizosphere microbial communities from Kellogg Biological Station, Michigan, USA - KBS C4-3 metaG (SPAdes) (version 2) | ecosystem: Host-associated > Plants > Roots > Rhizosphere >... | reverse complement strand
TGCTCGGCGAGGTAAGTGCCCAGTGCCTCAGCCGCGAGTTCGGGAACGGTAATCATGACCTCTGCCGGGTAACGCTGCAGCAATCGTGGCGCTTCGGCGTGCAATTTGCAAATCAGCGCGCTTTTCGCGAGAAGCCAAAGGAGTTCCGGCCCCTGGCTCCTGCATCGCTGGGCTGAGGCCCAGTCATTCGCGATAAATGTATGCCAAGCTTAGATTGCAGCGGGCCGCGCTGCGGCTACGGAGAGTGTTCATGGACAAAAAATACAAATCGGCCTTGATCGTCGGTGCCGGCACGGGCTTGAGCGCGTCATTGGCGCGGCTCTTTGCTCGCGAAGGCATCCGTGTCGCGTTGGCAGCCCGGCATACGGACAAGCTCGGCGCGCTTTGCAAGGAAACCGGTGCCACGGCCTATCCCTGTGACGCGATCAATCCGGACGATGTCACGAAGCTATTTGCTGCGGTCGAGCGCGATTCCAGCACGCCGGACATTGTCGTCTATAACGCAAGCGGCCGCACGCGCGGCGCATTGGTCGATCTGATCCCTGCCGATGTTTCGAAGGCCATCGCCGTCAGCGCGTTTGGAGGCTTTCTGGTCGCCCAACAGGCCGCGCGCCGCATGCTCCCAAACAGGCATGGCGCCATTCTTTTTACCGGCGCATCGGCGAGCGTGAAGGGCTATCCGCACTCTTCCGCCTTTGCGATGGGCAAGTTCGCATTGCGCGGCCTTGCGCAGAGCATGGCCCGCGAATTGTCGCCGCACGGCATCCACGTCGCGCATTTCGTGATCGACGGCGGCATTCGCAGCGCAACGCGGACCGAGCCAAAAGACAAACCGGACTCCATGCTCGACCCGGATGCGATCGCCGCCAATTACTGGAACGTGTTGTGCCAGCCACGCAGCGCCTGGACGTGGGAAATGGAGATGCGGCCCTGGGTCGAAACGTTCTAGTGCAACGTTTTCCGGTCCCCCGATCTTGACGGCTTCTTGCGAGGGGGACGCTCCTGACCGGCGGCGTCGCTGCTGGACACTCCCGATGGCCTTTGCTAAGCCACGCGCGCTGCGGCGGTTCCCGCCGCGGTAATCCGGGCGCATAGCTCAGTTGGTAGAGCAGCTGACTCTTAATCAGCGGGTCCAAGGTTCGAGTCCTTGTGCGCCCACCACCCTTTCCGGCCTCCACGACAGTCGTTGTGGAACAAACTAACAAAACTTTGGCCGAAAAGGACAAGACCGGGTCGGTCCGGTTGTTTTAAACAGTCATCACAATTCAAGAACAATTTGGCACTGGGGGCGTTGTTGGCAAGCCACAACGGCGGCTACGCAGCTTTTACGTCCGTGCGGAAGAACAGCTGAGTTTGGCGAGAGTCGGAGGAGACAGTGAAATGGTCGACGCAGAAGCAATGAATCCAGCCGCGGGAAAAAAACGACGGCGGCGTTCTATTCTGACCAAGGACGTCATGGCCGGCATCCCGGTGCTGGTCCAGCAAGGCTTGAATGCCGAAGCCATCGCAGCCCGCCTTGGCTGCACAGCCGGCACACTAAAAGTGCGCTGCTCACAGGCCCAGATCAGCCTGCGCGCACCCAAAGAGGTCAAGGTGGTACCCTTGGTGCCGCTGGTGCCCTCGGCCAACCCACCACAACCGCCAAAGCAAACGCGGTCCTCTGCCTTTGCCATGCCGACGACACTGCAACTCAGCCGGGTTGCCATGTCCCGGCTGCGCCAGCGGGCGGACGCCATGGGCGTGACCGAGGCCGAGCTGGCCACAACCCTGCTTGAGATGATCGCGCAGGACGACCTCTACGATGCCGTGCTCGATGCTGAAGGCAAGAAAATCTCCGCGTAAAGGATGGAACAAGAGAGCGGCGGGCGCTTTTTCTGAATACAAGCCCCGATCGTGGAGATAGATGGTGTTCAATCCCTGGCCTTCCTATTTTCAACTTGCACAAGCAACTTTGGATGCCAATGCCGTCGTCGCAATGCGATTGATGCGGCTGGCATCCGGCGGCGCCGTAGCGCAACGCGAGGCGCAGAGGATGGTCACGGAGAAGTGCCTTGCGTTCGCGCAAGCCCAGACGGCTGCTGCAGCCAGGATGATGACCGGCGGCGGTATTGCGGGCGCGACGAAGTCAGCGTCGGATGTGTACCGGCGAAAAGTGAGAGCCAATCGCCGTCGCCTCGCGCGCTAGCGCGGATTTGAGCCCGCGCTTCCCATTGGTATTCGCGGCAGCTCCTTAAGAAATCAATTTTTGGCCGCTGACTCGCCGTGGTCTCGTGCTAGCCCCTGTGCGCGGGCAGAACGAACATCAATAGCGCGCCGTGTGCACCGTCCGACGACGCGGACAATTGCCCGCCATGACGCTCGATAATCATGCGGCAAATGGCCAATCCCAATCCGGTCCCGTGGGATTTTGTCGTGAAAAATGCATCGAATATGCCGTTGAGATTTGCCGGATTGATCCCCGGTCCCGAGTCCTTGACCTCAACAACAATGGCATCGTCGCCATGCCGCTCGGTTTTCAGCCACAATCTCCTGCGGCCTGCCCTGACGGTGTCCATCGCTTCAATGGCATTCTGCAGCAAATTGACCAGCACCTCCTGCAATTGGCCCTTATGGCCCGTGACGCGCGGCAAATCGGATGCCAGTTCGACGCGCGCCACGACACCATGAGCCTTCAGCTCTTCGTGCAGAAGGCGCAGGACGCCCGAAGCAATTTCATTCACATCGACAGGCTCGTGCTCGCTATCGGTTTTTAAAAACAGCGCGCGAATGTCGTTCAATATCCGGCCGGCGCGGTGACTATCCTCGACGATGCTGTCCAAAGCCGAGCTCATTGCATGGCGATCGGGCTTTGTGTGATTGAGAACCAGCTGCACGGCCTCGCTGTTTGCCGAGATTGCCGTCAGGGGCTGCTTGAGCTCGTGAGCCATCGCGGCCGTCACCGCCTGCATGTTCATCAACTTGTTGTCCCGCTCGCGCTCCAGCATCAGGTTCGAGCGAGCGAGGCTAACCTCGTGCGCCTTTCGCTCTGCGAACAACGCCGCGAGAACCAATGCGCAGAACGAGGCTGTCAGGATACTCGCCTGAGCAACCAGTATTCGCTGCGCAGCCGGAAGGGTTGGATCGCCGAGAATACCGATGTCGAACGTTGTCGTCCAAACAACGGTCAGCGCCACGATGAATGCGGCGGCCGCGGCGAAGACCGGTCTGCAGCGTGCCGTCACCCACAACAACAACGGAAAGAACAACCCGGCTGGCAGCACCGCCATCCATGGCTCCCGCGGCAACAAAACAATGATTCCGCTCGCGATGAGGAGCAGGACCAACATCGCGGCGCCTTCGCTGATTTCATTGTGCGGTGGCGGGTCGCGCACTGCGGCACCGAGCCCGATCAGGAGCGGCGCAACCGTGACAATGCCAAGTGCATCGGACAGAAACCAATGGTGCCAGACAGTCAGAAAAGATGCGGTCGAACTGTGGAATAACCCGAAACCCAATGCTCCAACGATCCCCGAAACGGCAGTTGCGACGACCGTCGCCGCGAGCAGTCCGATGACGTTACGCAGCCGGTCCAGGCTGAACAACGGGCCCAAATAGCGTTCGATGAGAGCGGCCACAAGCCCTGCTTCGAGCGCGTTGCTCACGGCGAAAACGATGGCGCTCAGGATGTTACGATCGCCGAAAAGATTGGCCGTGACGGTTGCGGCCATCGTGCCGGCGATCGCGGGCAACAAGGCTCGCGGCCCAAGAGCAATCAACACGCCGGACGAAACCCCCGCGGCTGGCCAGAAAACGGCGACGCCATCGGGTTTCGTGAGAAGGAGCAGACTGAGGCGCGCCGCCAGGAAATAAGCGATGGCGACCGCAACGGTCAGGCCCACCGAATTCATCCAGCGCTGTGCCGGTTTAGAGGCAGTGGAATAGAGCATCTGTCGACACTCAGGATACGCGACACGAACGCCTAGACTAGCATGCCGGAAGGCCATGGGTGCTGGATGGGCGCTGGATAGCCGCTATGCGCCCATCGGCGGGCGTTTTCGCCCCTGGGGCATGCTTAGAAAGTCACCATGGGCCGGCAATAACGGCAAAAAGAAAAGCCGCCGGGTGCCTCAGCCGGCGGCTTCTCGGACGGCGGCGCGCGTTCGGGGAGACCGCGTTGGCCAGCGTCCACTTCCGTTGCGACGGCTTACCGGCCGCCGTCGTTATCCATCATGCCGCCGCGCGGGCCGTGATGATGCCCGTGGTGAGCGCGCATTTGGCCGCGGTCGAGGCGTGCAAGCAGCGCGAAGCGGCGCTTCTGGCCGTCATCGAGGCTCTTGTAGAGCGGACCCGCCGCATCGGCGAGCTTCTTGAGCCCGGCCGCGCGCTGGCCCATCACGTCCGCGCGCAGGTTCATGCGCTCGATCGGATCCTTCGGGCGGTCGGCATTGGCGCGCGCCGCGAAACGCTCGGAGCGCTGCTTGGCGAGATCGCGCAGCGCGGCCTCGACCGGCGGCCAGAGCTTCTCCTGCTCGGCGGTCAGCTTGAGACCCGCATGCAGCGCGGCGATGCGCGCATCGCCGAAGGCGCTAATGTCCTCGGCGCTGATGCGCGAGTGACGCACGCGCTGGAACTCTCCGCCAGCGCCGACGGTGCTCGACTGTTGCGCGTAGGCATACGCGCCGCCGGCAATCGCAAGCGCGGTCGCGCCGGCTAGGAACGTCTTCAACATGGTCAACCTCCAATGGCAAACCTGATGCGTCAATGAGAGCACGCGCCTTCGCCTTATCAAGTTAAAGTTTGGACAGAGATTAACCGCGCGCAATGTAGATTTACGGGCGTTCAGGTTGGTTTCACTGCGTCATTCCGGGACGCGCAGTTGTTAACGTCGTCGCTCACAACATCCCGAGCATGCGCGGGAGCCAGAGCGAGAGTTCCGGCACGTAAGTGACGATGACGAGGAAGATAAGCATCGTCACCAGCCACGGGAACGTCGCGATGGTGAGCTCGGTGATGCCCATGCGCGCGATGCCGGACGCGACGTAAAGGTTCAAGCCCACCGGCGGATGGCAGAGCCCGACCTCCATGTTCACCGTCATCAGGATGCCGAGGTGGATCGGGTTGATGCCGAGGCTCACCGCCACCGGAAACAGAATTGGCGCGGTAATGAGCACGATTGACGACGGCTCCATCACATTGCCGGCCAGCAGGAGGATGAGATTGACGAAGAGCAGGAACTCGACCCAGCCGATGCCGGCGGTGTTCATCCAGGCCGTGATGGCCTGCGGGATCTGCTCGCTGGTCATCAGGAACGAGAACATCACCGCGTTGGTGATGATGTAGAGGATCATCGCGCTCATGTTCGCCGAGGAAAGCAGCACGCGCGGCACATCCTTGAGCTTCATGTCGCGGTAGACGAAGACCGCGATCACGAAGGCATAGACCGCGCTCATGGCGGCGGCCTCTGTCGGCGTGAAGGCGCCGGTGTAGATGCCGCCAAGCACGATCGCGATCAGAGCAAGGCCCCAGATCGACTCGCGGAAGGCGGTGAGCGTCTCGCCCCAGCTCGCGCGCGGCATGCGCGGGTAATTGTTCTTCCATGCGCGATAGAAGGTGGTGGCGCCAAGCATGCTGGCGAGGATCAGGCCGGGGATGACGCCGGCCATGAACAGCTGCGCGACCGAGGCCGAGAGCACGCGCTTGCCCTCCGGATCGATCGCGACGCTGCCGCCGGTCGCGACCGCGTAAAGCACCATCACGATCGAGGGTGGGATCAGAATGCCGAGCGCGCCGGAGGTCGCGATCACGCCGGCGCCGAAGCGCTTCGGATAGCCCTGCGCCACCATCGCCGGCAAAATGATGGAGCCGATGGCGACGACGGTTGCCGGCGAGGAGCCGGACACCGCGGCAAACAGGGCGCAGGCCATCACGCCGGCAAGTCCGAGGCCGCCATACCAGTGGCCGATCAGCGAGGCCGCAAAGCGGATCATCCGGCGCGCAACGCCGCCATGGGTGAGGAAGTTGCCGGCCAGAATGAAGAACGGGATCGCCATGATCTCGAAGCTCTCGATGCCGGTAAAGAGCTTGAGCGCCACCGCCTCGATCGGCACCGTGGTGAGCACGAAGAGATAGCTGAGCACCGTGAGGCCGAGCGCGATCGAGATCGGCATGCCGGTCAGCATCAACACGATCAGCAGGCCGAAGATCAGGGCGCTGTTCATCGCGCGGCGCCTCCGGGCAAGGCAGCGCCCTCATCCACGCCCTCGACATGGCCTGGATCGTGGTGGGGCAGCTCGCCCCTCCAGAAGAACGTCCAGGCGACCTGCAGGAAGCGGAAGCACATCAAATAAGAGCCAAGCGGCACGCAGAGGAAGATGATCCAGCGTGGAAATTCCAAGTCGGGCGAGACCTGGCCGGTCGGGTAAAGCTCGACCACAAACTTCGCGCCCATCGTGCCGACGACGAAGGTGAAGAACGCTCCGGCGAGCAGGCTGAACAGCACGACCTTGGTGCGCCACTTCGGCTGCAGCATGTTGACCAGAACGTCGACGCCGACGTGGATGCCGGTGCGCACGCCATAGGCGGCGCCGAACTTCGCCATCCAGACGAACATGTAGATGCAGACCTCCTGCGCCCAGGTCAGGTTGATGTGGTAGAAAATCGGATAGAGCCAGGAGATGCCGACCGCGTAGCGTTGCACGACGGCGACGAAAATGATCAAAGTCGCCCCCGCGATCAGGGTGGCGATGAGGAACTCCTCGAGCCGGTCGAGAATTCGCAGGATCACTTACGCCTCGCGCGCTTCGAGATACGCTTGGGCAGGCGTTTGCACACGCATCTGGGGCTGGCGGGAAACCGCAGGCGGCAATTCGCTGTTTGCCAACGGCTGCCGTCCCCACGGCCGCCGCGCATCGCTAGACACTGCAATCCCCTACCCCTGGAAAGAAAACGGGCCCCGGCATTCCGCCGAGGCCCGCCATTCTTATTCTAGTTGGTGACACCCTGCGCCGTCTTGCGGACGTCGTCGATCAGCTGCTTGCCGACGCGGGCGGCCATGTCCTGATAGAGCGGGTCCATGGCCCGTTGCATCGCCGCCATCTCGGCGCCGGTCGGAACGATGACCTGCGTCTTGCCCGACTTCTTGATGTCGTCCAGCGCTTCCGCATTCTCCGACTCGGAGATCTTGTTGGCGTAAGCGGTCGACTCCTTCATCGCCTTGTCGAGCTGACTGCGGACATCGGCCGGCAGGTCATCCCAGAATTTCTTGTTCACGACGACGACATAGCCGATATAGCCGTGATTGGTCAGCGTCGTGTACTTCTGCACTTCATGGAATTTCTGGGTGTAGATGTTCGATGGCGTGTTTTCCTGGCCGTCCACGACGCCGGTCTGCAGCGCCTGATAGACTTCCGAGAACGCCATCACCTGCGGGATCGCGCCAAGCAGGCGGAACTGGGCTTCAAGCACCTTGGATGACTGAATGCGGAACTTGAGACCCTTGTAGTCTTCCGGCATGCGCAGCGGCCTGTTGGCGCTCATCTGCTTGAAGCCGTTGTCCCAATAGGCCAGACCGATCATGCCCTTGGGCTCCAGCAGCTTGAGCATCTTTGTGCCGAGTGGGCCTTCGGTCACCTTTCGCAGCGATGCCAGGTTCGGAATAATGAACGGCAGATCGAACACTTCGAAGTCCTTGATGCCCATCGGGCCGAACTTGGAGTTCGACGGCGCGAGCATCTGCACGGCGCCGAGCTGCAGCGCCTCGAGCTCTTCCTTGTCCTTGTAGAGGGTCGAGTTCGGATAGACCTCAACCTTCACTTTGCCGTTGGTGTATTTCTCAGCGAGTTCCTTGAACTTGTCGGCGCCCTTGCCCTTTGGCGTGTTCGGCGCAACCACATGGCTGAACTTGATCACGATCGGCGCTTGCGCGCTTGCAATGCCGGGAGCCACGAAAATAGCGGCCGCAGCCGCCGCGAGAATCCATTTGCGCATTAGCGTCTTCCTCCGGTTAAACCTTGGTCGAAACCGGTTCCATTGAACGGTTCGGTTCCGTGACCGCTGTCCTGACCGTACAAACCCCGCGAGAGGCGTTCTGCACGATTGGCAGATATTTGATCTTTCAAGACGGCCGGATTTGACCGTCCAGGACCGGTTTTTGCCTTGTTTTTCCGACGCAGACGTTCGCACTTATCTGGCCATCCTTCAAGTGGAGGATGGGCGCGCTGGTTAAGGCGGAACGGGCGTGCGGACATCGACTTAAGGCGTATGCGGCAATGCGCCACTTGGGGAGATCGTCATTCCGGGGCGTGCCCATAAGCGCATTTACGCGCGTCTTCGACGCGCTATGGGCGCGAATCCGGAATGACCAGACGAAACGAAATGGCCGGCATAAAGCCGGCCATGACAGAATTGGTGCTGAGTTCGATAGTTATTTCAGCGCCGCCACAACGGGCCCAAGACCCATTTCCTGGGCGAGGCCATGCGCGGTCTGCATCTGGTGCTCGTCAAAGGTTTTGACGAGCGGGCGAGCCGCAGCGACAAGCCGGTGAACGGTCGCGCTGTTGAGCGCAATCTGCACGACACGCTTGCTGACGCGGCGCACCAGTCCGTCATTCGCATCACGCTCCTGACGTTGCGCGAGCTCGCGCAACGCGGCTTCAACCGGCGCCCAATGGCGCTCCTGGGCCGGCGTGAGTTGCAGCGCGCTCTTGATGCGCGCGATGTCAATCGTCGCGGTATGGCCCGCTGTGGCATTATGCGGCGCCGACGCAGTGGTCATCACCACCTCGTCCGCGCGCGCGGCCGGAACAACGGACAACAAACCGAGAGCCGCGAGCGCGAAAACGCCCGCGCGTACAATCATCTTCATTTCGATCAAATCCCCTACGAATTCCATGTCGGAAGGTGACCGCAAGTACCTTTCAAATCCGTCGCTAAAGCGAGTGAAATGCGGACAAAATGTGATTTTTCGGGTTCCTGATGGAACGAAATACGGGTTTCGTGACCGGATTTCGAGCGCGAACGTGATTTAACACTAATTTCCCTCCGTTTCGCATGCGAATCAGGCCGTCAGGCCCGGACAATGCCGGCCTGACGGCTTTTATTAAATTGGAGCCTATTACCCAACATCGGTGGAGTGAATCCGCCGTTCGACCGAGGACGTCTTGCCGCGCTTCGACATCAGCTTGTTGAGTGCGCCGAGATAGGCTTTCGCCGACGCAACGAGCGTGTCGGGATCGGCGCCCTTGGCCGTAAACGAGCGCCCCGCTTCCGCGAGCCGTACCGACACTTCAGCCTGCGCATCGGTGCCGCCGGTCACCGCGTGCACCTGGTAGAGCTCGAGCGTCGCCTCGTGCGGCACCAGCGCGCGGATTGCCCTGAAGATCGCATCCACCGGGCCGTTGCCGGTCGACTGCGTGGTCACGTGCTCGCCGTCGATATCGAGCGTGAGCGTGGCCGTCTGCGGCCCCATGGTGCCGGCGATCACGGTGAGCGACAGCACCTTGATGCGGTCGTGCGCGTGCGCGATCTCCTCGTCGACCAGGGCCTCGATGTCCTCGTCGAAGATCTGCTTCTTGCGGTCGGCGAGCGCCTTGAAGCGCACAAAGGCATCTTCAAGCTGGTTGCCGGCGAGCTGGTAGCCGAGCTCCTCCAGCTTGTGGACGAAAGCATGGCGGCCGGAATGCTTGCCCATCACCAGAGAGGTCTGCTTCACGCCGACGCTCTCGGGCGTCATGATCTCGTAGGTCTGCGCATTCTTTAGCATGCCGTCCTGATGGATGCCGCTCTCATGTGCGAAGGCATTACGGCCGACGATCGCCTTGTTGTACTGCACCGGGAACGAGGTCGCCGCTGCGACGAGCTTGGAGGCGCGCGTGAGCATCGTCGCCTGGATGCCGGTCCAGAACGGCAGCACGTCGTTGCGGGTCTTCATCGCCATCACGATTTCTTCGAGCGCGGCGTTGCCGGCGCGCTCGCCGATGCCGTTGATGGTGCACTCGATCTGGCGCGCGCCCGCCTTCACGCCGGCGAGCGAATTGGCGACCGCCATACCGAGGTCGTTGTGGCAGTGCGTCGAGAAGCGCGCTTTGTCGGCATTGGGCACGCGCGTGTGCAACATCTCGATCAGCGCAAAATATTCCTCCGGCACCGTGTAGCCGACGGTGTCGGGGATGTTGATGGTGGTGGCGCCGGCATTGATGGCGGCCTCCACGCAGCGGCAGAGGAAATCCTGCTCGGTCCGGGTTGCATCTTCCGCCGACCACTCAACGTCGTCGGTGTGGCTGCGCGCGCGCGCGACCTGCGCAACCACCATCTCGTAGACCTCGTGCGGCTCTTTCTGGAGCTTGTATTTCATATGCACCGGCGAGGTGGAGATGAAGGTGTGGATGCGCTTTCGTTTCGCCGGCTTGATCGCCTCGGCGCAGCGATCGATGTCCTTGAACGCGGCGCGCGAGAGGCCGCAGATCACGGAATTCTTCGCACGCTTGGCGATCTCGTGCACGGCGGCAAAATCGCCATCGGAGGCGATCGGAAAGCCGGCCTCGATGATGTCGACGCCCATGGCGTCGAGAAGCTCGGCGACCTCAAGCTTCTCTTCATGCGTCATGGTCGCGCCGGGACATTGCTCGCCGTCGCGCAAGGTGGTGTCGAAGATGACGACGCGGTCCTTCTCGGACTTTGTCTGGGCAGTCATTGGCTCAATTCCTTCTCAATTCGAATGCGCCGTTGCGGGCGCTCTTAAGGGTTTATCGCGGTTCCCCCGAGTGCCCAGGCACATATGCCCAGCCGGCCCTCAGGGGCGGATAAGGAGAAGGAGCGTGCCCAGAATGAGGGAAGCCGCGGCGCCGGCGTTACCCGCCGTCCGCTCGGTCGCGCTGATATCGTAGCGCGTGGACATTGTTGTCCTTTGGTCCCTGACTCTTGCTCGCGTCACCGGTCAATCTGACGGACTTCGGTAAAGCCCGCGTTAACCGGGAGGCCGCTTGTAGCGGAAACGCTCGGCGTAAATCAAGCGCGACAAATCAGGAGATCGCGATAGGTCAGAAATGTTGGCCGGTTGCGGCTACCGCGCCGCCCTGAGCGGCTGGGTGGCAAAGCGAGAGGCCAGAAACGCCGTGACGAAGCGCGGCATGGCCTGGTCGAAATCGCCGGGCCCGTAGACCACGCGGATATCGGCGAGCTCGGGTTTCTTCTCGCGCGCGAGAAACCCCAGGATCCGCGCGTGCAGGGCTTTGGCGGATTCGCGCGCGCGCAGCACCTTGATCTGCCCGATCAGCGAGCCGTCGACGACCATGGTCCAGCCCGGCTCGGGCGTGAAATCATCCATCGCCAGGCCGGTCTCCTCGAAAAGCTCGCGCCGCACGCTGTGCTCGAAATCAACCTTGCCATCAATAATGTCATTCGCATCGGGTGTGCCGCAGGGGAAATAGACCTTGCCGGCATTGAACGTGTGCGAGCCCATGACACCGAGGAGGAATGCGTCATCGGAGCTCTGGACCGCCGCGGCGCTGAAGCAATCGCGCACCTGGGCGGGCGGGTGGCCCCGGCGCTTCCAGGCAATAAAGCTGGCGTAGTCGGTCTCGAGAAATTCTCCGCGCAGCACGCCGTGCTCGATTACCTGATGATGCATCAGCAGCACGCGGCCGTTCCACAGCGCGGGCTGCTTGCGCCGCATGTCGGCGAACCAGGCGTCGATCTCGGCCCGGTGCTTGTCCGCCCAGGCCCAGGGCCGTGGTGTGAATGACAGATCGAGCCGGTCGACATGAAAGACCGACGGCACGCCACGCGGCCCGGCCGCATGATCGTCGTGCGATAGCGGCGGCGCCTCCGAGGGCGCGATCGCCGGGGCATCGGTTTCGGCGCCAATAGACCCGAGCACCTGCGGTACGAAAATTCGGTTCGGCTTGACGATCTGGTCCTGCGCCGCGATCAGCTGGATCTCGCGCGCGCCGCTTTCCGCCGTCTTTGCCAGCACGCCGAAGATGCTGGAGGCCGCGCGCGACAACGCTTCGGCGAGTTTCCCGCTGCGCAAATAGTGAGCGAAGAACAGCGCGGCGACCGCATCGCCGGCGCCATTGATCGTCAGCGGCAGTTTCGGCGTGCGCACGATGAAGCGGCCGCTGTCGTCCGACGCCAGCATGTCGATGCAGTCTGCGGGCGTGTCGTCGGTGTGCAGCGAGGTGACGAGGATCGTGCGCGGGCCAAGATCGTGCACCGCTTTGACCGCATCGCACGCCGCGCGCAAGGTACCGCTTTGACGCTTGCTGAGATAATCGAGTTCGAACTGGTTGGGCGTGACGATATCGGCTGCGGGCACGGCTTTCTCGCGCATGAATTCGGGAATGCCCTCGCGCACAAAAATGCCGCGCCCGACGTCGCCGATCACCGGGTCGCAGCAATATCTGGCCGCCGGATTGGCGCGCTTGAGGGTTGAGACCGCATCGAGAATGGCTGAGCCGATATCGGCCGCGCCCATATAGCCCGAGAGCACACCGTTGCATTCGCCCAGCACGCCGCGCGCCTCGATCCCGGCCATCACCTCGCGGATCATGTCGGCGTCGAAAACACGGCCCTTCCAGCTGCCGTAGCCGGTGTGGTTGGAGAACTGCACGGTGTGGATCGGCCAGACCTCGATGCCCAACCGTTGCAGCGGGAACGTGGCGGCGGCATTGCCGACGTGCCCGAAGGCCACATGCGATTGGATGGAGAGGATATTCATGACAGGCGACTTATACCCCAATTTGTCGTGCGCGGACCTCCTCCGCACACCTTAAAAACATCATGGCCGGGAGTGACCCGGCCATGATGTATCAAGAACGCGACGTCGTTCGAACGAAGGCTCTACTTCATCCCCATCTTCTTGTTGGCCGCGTCGACATAAGTATTCGTATAGGTCTTCGACAGGTCGATATTGGCCTTGGCCACATCGGGCGAGGACAGGCTGAACACCGCGAGCACCGCTTCGGCACCCTTCGGATCCATGCGGCCGGTCTCCGAGTACATCGCAAGCGTGTTCTTGAGCGCGGTCACGTAGAGGGCCTTGTCCTTGCCGACGAGATTGGCCGGCATCTTGTCGGCGATCTCTTCCGGCGTGTGCGAGTGGATCCACTTGAGCGTGTTGACGATGGCATTGGTCATCGCCTGCACTTCCTTTGGATGCGCGGCGATCCACTCCGCCCTGGTGTAGAGCGCGCCACCCGGGTATTCGCCGCCGAACACCGCCAGGGTGTCCTTCTGCGAGCGCGTGTCGCTGAGGATCTTCAGATTCTTGTCCTGGCCCTGCAGGATGGTGACCGCGGGGTCGAGCATGATGGCGGCATCGATCGTGCCCTGCTCCATCGCGGCAACGGCGGTCGCGCCGAGGCCGACACCGATGACGCCGACAGAGTTCGGGTCGACGCCGTTCTTCTTCAGGATGAATTTTAGAAAGAAGTCGGTGGAGGAGCCGGGGGCGCTGACGCCGATTTTCTTGTTGGCGAGGTCCTTGATCGAATTGATCTCGGATGCGTGCTTCGGCGACACCACCAGCGCGAAGCCGGGGAACCGGTCATAGACCACGAAGGCCTGCAGGTGCTGGCCCTTGGCGGCGAGATTGACGCAGTGGTCGAAATAACCGGACACCACGTCGGCGCTGCCGCCGATCACGGCCTTGAGCGATTCCGAGCCGCCCTTGAAGTCGACGATCTCGACATTGACGCCGGCCTTCTCGTATTCGCCGAGCGCGTGCGCGAGCATCGTCGGCAAATAGCAGAGGCAGGAGCCGCCACCGACCGCAAGCGTCACCTTCGACTGCGCGAGCGCAAGACCGCTCGACAAAACGAGCGCCGCCAAGGCCACGCCGAACCGTCTCAAAACCACGGGCATGACATCCTCCCTTTCCTTTTTGTGTGCGGGCCTTTTCAGAAGGCCAATTCGGCCCGGACGATAAGCCAGCGGGCAGGCGGTGGCTAGGGCCTGGCATCGGCGGTCGCGGGCCGCCAGACCAGCAGGCGCTTCTCGACCACGGTGACGATCATGTCGATGACGAGCACGAAGGCCGCCAGCACGAACATGCCGGCGAAAACGCCCGCCACGTCGAACACGCCTTCCGCCTGCTGAATCAGGTACCCAAGCCCGGCGGCCGCACCCAAATATTCGCCCACCACCGCGCCCACCACGGCAAATCCCACCGAGGTATGCAGCGAGGAGAACATCCAGGACAGCGCCGACGGCCAATAAACATGGCGCATCAGCTGCTGCTCGCTCATGCCGAGCATGCGGGCATTGGCGAGCACAGTCGGGCTGACTTCCTTCACGCCCTGATACACGTTGAAGAAGACGATGAAGAACACCAACGTGACGCCGAGCGCGACTTTCGACCAGATGCCGAGTCCGAGCCAGAGCGTGAAAATGGGCGCGAGCACGACGCGCGGCAGCGCGTTGACCGCCTTCACGTAAGGATCGAACACCGCCGCCGTGCGCGGCTGGCGTGCGAACCAGAAGCCGACCAGCACGCCGCTGATCGAGCCGATCACGAAGGCAAGGATCGACTCGATCAGTGTCACCCAGAGATGCTTCCAGATCACGCCGGTGGCGAACCAGACGAAGATCTGGTGCGCCACGTCGACCGGGTTCGAGAAGAAGAACGGCGGCAGCAACATCTTCCCGAACACCGGATAGGTCGTGAGCACATACCAGAGCGCGACCGCGAGGATCGCGACCAGGATCTGCAGCGACGTGAGCTTGATCTGGGCCATGACGCCTTTATGGCCGCCCGAACAGCCCGACGAGTCCGGCGACGCCCTTGGCGTGCCCTTTGAGCTTCTCCCATAGCTCGTCACGGGTCAGCGCGGGCGGCAGCGCACCCGGCTCGAGATCCGTCGCGATGACCGTGAAGATGTAATGATGGATTCCGGTGTTCGGCGGCGTGCACGGCCCACGGTAAACGGTCGTGCCCGCGGTCTCCTTGCCGCCGGTGAACTTGTCGGACGGCGTGCCGAGCTCGCCCTCGGCAAAACCGGTCACGTCCGGCTTGATGTTGTAGGCGAGCAGATGATGCGAGCCGAGTCCGCTCTGCCCTTCCCAATCCGACATCACCAGCACCAGGCTCTTGGCCGCGGCCGGCGTGTTCTTCCACGTCAGTTGGGGCGACACGTTCTGGCCAATGCAGTTCGGATTGGTCTTGATGGCACCGGCGTGCTTGGCGTCCATCATCGTGTTGTCCTTGAAGTTGGACGAGGTCAGCGTGAATGGATCGGCGGCGAAGGCGGCCGTGCTTAGCAAAGCGAGCAAGGCGGCGGACAAAGTCAGTGTCTTCATATCGAATCCTCCCTTTTTGCTTTGGCAGTGTTGTTAACAACGACGTTCAAGCGAAATTCCATGCTCATACGGCCTCGCTTTGCGCATAGCCTTTGATGACCTCGGCCTTGAGCTTCTGCCAGATCTCCCGGTGCAGCGCGACGAAGCCGGGATCGAGCTTGATCTCGGCAATGTCGCGTGGACGCGCGATCGGCACGTTCCAGTCGCCGATGATGCGCGCGGCCGGTCCGGCGGACATGATCACCACGCGGTCGGAAAGCGCGATCGCCTCCTCCAGGTCGTGCGTCACGAAAAGCACGGCCTTGCGGTCGGCGGTCCAAAGGTCGAGCAAAAGGTTACCCATGATCTGCCGCGTCTGCGCATCGAGCGGGCCGAACGGCTCATCCATGAGAAGGATTTTCGGATCGCGGATGAGCACCTGCGCGAGACCGACGCGCTTGCGCTGCCCGCCGGACAGCATGTGCGGATAGCGGTCGGCGAAGGCGCCGAGGCCGACGCGCGTGAGCCAATCCTGCGCCCGGCCGCGCGCTTCATCGGCCGGCGTACCGGTGATCTCGAGCCCGATCGCCACGTTGTCGATCGCGGTCTTCCAGGGAAACAGCGCATCGGCCTGGAACAGGTAACCGGCCTGGCGGTTGAGCGCGCCGAGCGGTGAGCCGAAGACGTTCACGCTGCCCGCGGCGGGCGCGAGCAGACCGGCGGCGATGTTGAGCAGTGTCGACTTGCCGCAACCGGTCGGGCCGACGATCGCGACGAACTCGCCATCGCCCACGTTCAGCGTTGCACGATCGACCGCCGTGTAGGTGCCGACGGCGACGCGGAATGAAACGACCACATCGGTCAACGCGACCGCCGCGCCAGCATTTTTCGATGCGACGGCCGTGGCACCCGCCATGCCGCTCCTCCCCGCCTCGTTTTTATTGAGGGCAACCTATCCGGCCCGCGCAGGCTTGCAAAGGCGGCCGGTCTACAACCCCTTGATCAGCCCCGCCTCGATCAGCAGGCGGTTGAACCGGCGCGCCTCCTCGCCGCCGGCACAGCTGAAAAACGCGCCGTGGCAGCGTTGCAGAATTTTCTTCTGCTCGGCGAAGGACGGATCGAGTGGAACGCCCGCCGCCTCCTGCACCAGCAGCGGCAGATAGGGCGCCTCCAAAGTCGGCAGCGCCGATGACATGTCGGCCGGTTTGAAGTTCACCGCGTCGATCGCGTAGTAGCTCGTGAAGTAGCGCGGGTCGCGCGCCTTTATCTGGCGCGCCCGCGCGCCATCGCTGAGGCCCGGATCGATCATGAGATGCGCGAATTCCGGCTGGTGGTCACCGTAACGCACGATCAGGAAGGATTCGGACGGAAAGTCGTGCTTCAGGCGACCGAGCAGCGCCGCATAATCCTGCGCGGTCATGCCCTGGCGGCGCACATATTCGTCGACATTGGACACGTTGCCGAGATCGCGCCAGTTCGGCGTCAGCTCGGGCCGCAGCCGGATGTCCCAGGGAAAATGGTTGGCGACGGTATAGACGTAGAGGAAGAGCGGCCCGTGCCCGCGCTCGCGCGCGATGATTTTTTCCGCCTGGTTGAAATAGAAGCTGTCGCGCTCGAAATTCTTGGTGCCGAGATCGGTCATATCGAGATAGCGGCCGATGCCGGTCGTGGTCTGAAAGCCGCGCGAGCTCAAGAAGGCGCCGTAGAACGGATAGAGGCTGAACGTCTTGTAACCGCAATGTGCCAGCGAAGCGGGCAGTCCGCGCCCGACACGGCCGGCGGCAATGCGCGTGACCGAGGTCGCGAAGCGCCCGTAGGATTGCGCCGACAGGCCGGTGAGCACGTTGTATTCCGTGAACCAGCTCGGGCCGCCGTTGCCTTCGACGATCAGCTTGCGGGCTTTGCCGTCGAACGAGCGGAAATGGTTCTTGTAGCCGGGCGGCACGTTGACGCCAGGGATGGCGGTGATGTCGAAGTTCGACTCATCGTGCAGCAGAATAATATGGGGCAGCTTGCGCGTCGGCGCACAGGCGGCAACAGGCGGTACCTTCAACTGCTCGGCTGTAGCCGAGCGCGAGTCAAGATAGCCATGCGTGATCAACTCGTGCATCGCCTCGACGCCGGTGCGCGCGAATTTCGATACGTAGTTCTGGCCGAAGAAATCTTCGTAGAGATCGGTCGGGAACGAAAGCGACAGCACCGTGAGCGCGGCCAGGCAGGATGTTCCGCCGAGCGCGCTCACGCGCAGCCGCATGCGCAGCGGGTCGAGCCGCCAGGCGATCGCCAGCAGCATCGCCAAGACGAAGCCGGCGAACGCCAGCTGCGCGCGCAGTCCCGGGATCACCGCCAGCAGGAAGGCAGAGGTGTCGCGGTCGATGATCATCAGGTCGACGAAATCGACTGTCATCCAGAGCTTCTCGTGCTTGAACTGCGAGAGCAGGATGAGCAGTACGATGAACGAAAGGGAGATGAGGCCAGAGGCAATGGGTCGGCGCACAATCGCGAGGCAGACAAAATTCAAAAAGGCCCAGGCGAGCAGAAAGGCGACTTTCGCGACGAGGTCGACCTCAGTCGCCACCATGATGACGAGTGCGGCAACGTGGAGCAGCGCGACCAGCGATAATGCCAACGCCTCGCGGCGCGAAATCCCTTCGGCGGGCGCGAGGCGACTGAACAGTGCGGACGCGGCAGACAACATGTCCTAAGCGGCCCTGCCCGGCTGCGATCCTCTTTTGGTCTCCAGCGCACGGCCCGGCGTCATAAGACTGTAATCAAACTGTCATTGCAAGCGGCGGGCAGCGGTACGGCAGAAATTTCGTAAATTTAACCAAGGGGATGGACCGGCCAACTCAGGAAATGGCCGGTTCCGCCATTGCGCCGTGCATGCCATCATCGCCCGCATGGCCTTCGACGCCCGTCTTGCCGAGGCATGGTCGCGCCTGCCCGACTATCTCGGCAGCCATGTGCTGGTGAGCCTCACCGCGCTTGCCATCGGGCTCGGCATCAGCCTGCCGGTCGCCATCGCGTCAAGACATCGGCCGGTTCTTCGCGGGGCCCTGCTGGCGATGGCCAGCGTGGTGCAGACCATTCCGGGGCTCGCGCTGCTGGCCTTGTTCTATCCATTGCTGCTGGCGCTCAGCGCCCTGGCCGAGCGCGTGTTCGGCAAGGGATTCTCAGCTCTTGGTTTCCTGCCGGCGGTGTTGGCACTGGCGCTTTATTCGATGCTGCCGGTGCTTCGCAACACCGTGACCGGCCTCAACGGGGTCGATCCCCGCCTGAGCGAGGCCGCCCGCGTCGTCGGCGTGCCGCCCTGGCGGTTGCTGCGCGATATCGAGCTGCCGCTGGCTTTGCCGGTGATCATGGCCGGCATCCGCACGTCTGCGGTCTGGGTGATCGGCACGGCGACGCTCGCAACTCCGATCGGCCAGACAAGTCTCGGCAACTACATTTTCACCGGTTTGCAGACGCAGAACTGGGTGTTCGTGATTTTCGGCTGCGTCGCTGCCGCCCTGCTCGCTTTGGCGGTCGATCAGTTGCTTGCGCTGGTGCAGGCCGGCGTCACCCGCCGCAGCAGTGCACGGACGATTGCTGGCATTGCGGGGCTCTCCGCCCTGACGCTTGCCGCCCTGATGCCGGGTCTTGGACGGCCGCCGGCGGACTATGTCATCGGCGCAAAGACTTTCACGGAGCAATACATCCTCGCCGCCCTGATCGAGCAGCGCCTTCAGGCAGCCGGCTTCACCACCGAGCGCCGGCCGGGACTAGGCTCCAACGTCCTGTTCGATGCACTTGCCAAGAACGAGATCGATATTGCGGTGGACTACTCAGGCACGATCTGGACGAACCGCATGCAGCGTAAGGACACGCCGTCACACGACCAATTGCTCGCCGAACTGTCGCGCTGGCTGCTAACGACGCACAGCATCCGCATGCTCGGCAACCTTGGCTTCGAGAATGCCTATGCGCTGGCAATGGCGCGCACGAAAGCGCAAGCACTGAATATCCGCTCGATCTCAGATCTTGCGGCGCACGCCGGTGCGCTGACGATTGCCGGCGACTATGAGTTTTTCGCACGGCCCGAATGGGCGGCGCTGCGCAGCGCCTACGGCCTCCGCTTCCACACCGAGCGGCAAATGCAACCGGAATTCATGTATAAGGCCGCGGCCAGCGGCGAAGTTGACGTGATCTCGGCCTATACTAGCGATGGCCGAATCGCTACCAACGATCTTGTCGTGCTCGACGACGTCAAGCACGTCATCCCACCGTATGACGCCATCTTGCTGCTTGCGCCCAGACGCGCGCATGACGACAAGCTTGTCGCTAAGCTTACACCTCTTCTCGGCACCATCGACATCGTTGCGATGCGCGAGGCCAACGCACAGGCCTCGGATGGAAATACGTCGCTCGACGAGGTAGCGCAGCGGTTAGGGAAGCGGGTCGGCTTGAAATAAGCCGATCTAAAGCCATTCAGGTATAGTGCCGTTATCGAGAAGTCGTCGTGCCGCCTGTGTCCCAAAATGTGATCGACATGTCGTCTCGTGTTGAAAACTATTTCCCGGAGCGGACCGGCAGCGGCCCACCGGTGCTCCTGATAGGACCGGCGACGGATTCGCCCGTTCCGCCCCTCGATCTCTTGAAACTTTCCACCTTTCTGCACAAACGCGGTTACTCGCCGTCACTTCATCGTGGCGCGCTGGATAAGACAATCCCGGAACCGCATGCGGTCATACTGACGTCGGTGTTTTCGTGGGAAGTGCCCGGCCTGCGCCAGCTCATCGCCAGCGCCAAAGAGTACTGGCCCCGGGCAAGAACAATATTGACGGGCGTCTTGCCGAGGAAACTCGGTGAGGCCGCACAGCGAGAGTTCGCCGTCAATATTTTCGACGAGCGCTCCGAGATCTTGTTGGACGATGAAAGGCCGGACTACGGTCTAGTTTCCGAGTGGGATGCCAGCATCGTCATAACATCCAAAGGAGTTTGCCCGCGCGAATGTACCCATTGCGAAACCGCCACTCGCGGAAAGGGTGTCACAAAACTCATCCGGAAATGGCATGATCACTTACAGGCTCAATTGCCGCGGATCGAAGTCTGGGACAACACGCTTCCGCTGACTTCACGAGAGCATTTCTGCGACGTAGCAAAACGACTTGGCGAAACTGAAAAGCTGGTGGACATTGTCTGCGGAATCGCACCTGGCGGTGTGGACGAGGCTGAGCTTCATTGGCGCATCGACCGGCTTGCGCCGGTTCGGTTGGCGCCCGCCAGGCTCGAGTGCAATTTGCTCGAGGATTTGCCAAGATTTTTTCGTTTGTTGGGGCACGCCCGTGCCGCGTTTGGCAATAGCGTCCGTTTCCGGGCGTTCGCTGTTGTAAACGGCACCGAGAGTCCGCAGGCGGCGCAATCACGAATTGACCAGATGGCCGCCGAGGGAATCGAAATCGACCCCGTTTGTTTCACGCCGCACAATTGGCACGGATCGCAGCCCTACGTGAACAAGGCCACAGGATGGACTTTGATGGACATCGAGCGCTTCCGGAGGCGCAACTGACTGTCTTTCTTGCCTTCCGCGCAGGTCGGGCTCTACCTGATCGCCAGCAAAAGCAAAAGCGGCCGCCCCAACGAAGGCGGCCGCGGTTGTTGATGCAATGGAATGCGCTAGTTCCTGCTCTTGTCCACGAGCGCGCGCTGCTTGATCCACGGCATCATGTCGCGCAGTTTGGCGCCGACCTGCTCGATCGGATGCTCGGCAAGCTTGGCTCGCGTCGCCTTGAACGAAGTTTGGTTGACCTTGTTCTCAAGCATCCAGTCCTTGGTGAAACGGCCGGACTGGATGTCGGCGAGAACGCGCTTCATCTCGGCCTTCACCTCCGGCGTAATCACGCGCGGGCCGGAGACGTATTCGCCGTACTCGGCGGTGTTCGACACTGAATAATTCATGTTGGCGATGCCGCCCTCATAGATGAGGTCGACGATCAGCTTCACCTCGTGCACGCACTCGAAATAGGCCATCTCCGGCGCGTAACCAGCTTCGACCAGCGTCTCGTAGCCGGCCTTCATCAGCTCGACGAGACCACCGCAGAGCACGGTCTGCTCGCCGAACAGGTCGGTTTCGCACTCTTCCTTGAACGTGGTCTCGATGATGCCCGCGCGCCCGCCGCCGATAGCAGAGGCATAAGACAGGCCGAGATCATGCGCATTGCCCGAGGCGTCCTTGTGGATCGCGACCAGACACGGCACGCCGGCGCCACGCTGATATTCCGAGCGCACGGTGTGGCCGGGGCCTTTGGGCGCGATCATCAGCACGTCGAGGTCGGTGCGCGGCTCGATCAGGTTGAAATGCACGTTGAGGCCATGCGCGAACATCAGCGCCGCACCATCCTTCATGTTCTTGTGCAGATAGTCGCGATAGATGTCGCCCTGCAATTCGTCGGGCGTGAGCATCATCATCACGTCGGCCCATTTGGCGGCCTCGGCGACATCCATGACCTTGAACTTCTCGCCCTCGGCCTTCTTCACGCCGGCAGAGGTCTTGCGCAACGCAACCGCGACCTCTTTCACGCCGCTGTCGCGCAGGTTCAATGCATGGGCGTGACCCTGGCTTCCATAGCCGATGATGGCGACCTTCTTGCCCTTGATCAGGTTCAGGTCGGCGTCGCGATCGTAATAAACACGCATGGTACTTGGTCCTCGTGGTCCCTTTGTTCGGCTAATGGTCGATTTTTATGTCGGAATAGCCCCGCCGCGGTGCTTCTAGGTCGCTCAGGCAGCCGGGGCAAGTCCCTGGGCTGGCCTCCATTATTTTCCATCCCGCTGCCGTTTTATCTGCAGCCGTCCGGCATAGAGGAGTGCGAACCCAACCGCCACGCTCCCGTATTTGATCACCTCCGGCATACTGGATGCCTGCTCGAAGCAATAGGGGCCCAAGCCGGCAAAGCCAATACAGCGCGAATTCTCCAGCGCATACGGCTTCAGAAAAACACCAAGAGCGATGAACGGGATCGAAAGGATCGTCAGCCCCATCGTTACATTCCTTCCGGGCCGCGCATAATGGCGGCGATACCCGTGCGCGCGACCTCGACGAGACCCAGCGGCAGCATCAACGCAATGAACTGCTCGATCTTGTCGCTGGCACCGGTGATCTCAAACACAAAGCTCTCGGTGGTGGCGTCGATCACGCGAGCGCGGAAGGCATCGGCGAGCCGCAGAGCTTCGACGCGATTGTCGCCCTTCCCTTTCACCTTGACCATTGCGAGCTCGCGCTCGATCGCATCGCCGGCAAGCGTCATGTCGACGACGTGATGCACCGGGACGAGGCGGTCGAGCTGGTTCTTGATCTGCTCGATCACCATCGGCGTGCCGGTGGTGACGATCGTGATCAACGAGAGGTGCTGCCTGTGCTCGGTCTCCGACACGGTCAGCGACTCGATATTATAGCCGCGGCCGGAAAACAGGCCGATCACGCGCGCAAGCACGCCGGGCTCATTGTCGACCAGAACGGAGAGCGTATGCGTCTCCGCTTTTTGCGCCGTCGGCGCGGCCGGATAGTGACTTGTCGTGGGTGCGTTCATCAGACCATCACCTTGCCTTCTTCGGTGATGGCGTCTTCGGCAACGCCGGCGTCACCGAGCAACATCTCGTTATGCGCTCGCCCCGACGGGATCATCGGGAAGCAGTTTTCCTTGGGATCGACCACACAGTCGAACAGCACCGGCTTGTCGACGGTGATCATTTCCTTGATGGCGCGATCGAGGTCGCCCGGCTTCTCGCAGCGGATGCCGTGCGCGTGATAGGCCTCGGCCAACTTCACGAAATCCGGCAAAGCCTCGCTGTAGCTTTCCGCGTAGCGCCCGCCGTGCAGCAATTCCTGCCACTGCCGCACCATGCCCATGTAATTGTTGTTCAGAATGAAGATCTTGACCGGCAGGCGGTACTGCACCGCCGTCGACAGTTCCTGCATCGTCATCAGCACGGACGCCTCGCCCGCGATATCGATGACAAGCGACTTGGGATGGGCGAGCTGCACGCCCACCGATGCCGGCAGACCATAACCCATGGTGCCGAGGCCGCCCGACGTCATCCAGCGGTTCGGCTCCTGGAATCCATAGAACTGGGCCGCCCACATCTGGTGCTGGCCGACTTCGGTGGTGATGTAGACGTCCTTGTCCTTGGTCAGCTCGTAAAGCCGCTGGATCGCGTATTGCGGCTTGATGACGTCCTTCGACTGCCGGTAGGCGAGCGATTTCCGTTCGCGCCATTTGTCGATCTGCGCCCACCAAGCCTGCAGCGCCTTCTTGTCGGGGTGAATTGCGTTGGTACGCCACAAGCGGATCATGTCTTCGAGCACATGCGCGCAATCACCGACGATCGGCACGTCGACCTTGACGTTCTTGTTGATCGATGACGGGTCGATGTCGATGTGGATTTTCTTCGACCCCGGCGAGAACGCGTCGATCCGCCCGGTGATGCGATCGTCGAAGCGTGCGCCGACGCAGATCATCACGTCGCAATCATGCATCGACATGTTGGCCTCGAGCGTGCCGTGCATCCCGAGCATACCGAGCCATTTCGGATCGGCGGCAGGGAATGCACCGAGTCCCATCAGGGTTGATGTGATCGGGTAGCCGGTCAGCTTGACGAGTTCGCGCAGCAGATCGCAAGCCGCTTTCCCGGAATTCACCACACCGCCGCCGGTGTAGAACAGCGGACGCTTGGCATGCGCCATCAGATCGATGGCCTGCTTGATCTTGTTCAAGTCGCCCTTGAGCTTGGGCTTGTAGCCGGTGTGCGGGAAATCCTTCGGCTTGGAATAGATGCCCTTGGCGAACTGGATGTCCTTCGGAATGTCGACAACGACGGGGCCGGGGCGGCCGCTCGAGGCAATGTGGAAGGCCTCGTGCAGAACGCGCGGCAGATCTTCGATGCGCTTGACCAGATAATTGTATTTCGTGCACGGCCGCGTGATGCCGACCGTGTCGCATTCCTGGAAGGCGTCATTGCCGATCAGGTGCGTTGGGACCTGGCCGGTGATGCAGACGATCGGAATTGAATCGCAGAGCGCGTCGGTGAGGCCGGTGACCGCGTTGGTCGCACCGGGGCCCGAGGTGACCAGCACGCAGCCCACCTTGCCGGTCGAGCGCGCATAACCTTCCGCCGCGTGCACCGCGCCCTGCTCGTGCCGCACCAGCACATGACGAACCTGGTTGTTGGCGAAGATGGCGTCGTAGATCGGCAGCACCGCCCCGCCCGGATAGCCGAACAGATGCTCGACCCCCTGGTCGGCAAGCGCCTGGATCACCATTTCGGCGCCGGTCATTTCGCGTGTCATGTCACTCCCTTTCGTCACTCTCGGCCCGGACACAATAAAAAAGGCCCGTAGAGGGCCATGTCCGGACGCTCGCCGAGGGCCCCATTTCTAGGGCCATCGTAGCGTCCGAACCCTTACTACAGTAATAATATTGCGTATCATGGCCCGCATCCGACTTTTCATTGCGCGCGTTATAGGGACTGGACGGCCCCCGGTCAAGATAAATCACATCAAAAACGGGCCTGAAAGTGGCTCCGGATGCCAGAAAGGGCGTCATTCGGGTCGGCCCAGATCCAGTCGTTCATCTGGTTGCGAAACCAGGTGAGCTGGCGCTTGGCATAACGCCTCGTATCCATCACCGCGCCAGCGATGGCTTCCTCGCGTGAAATTTCACCATTCAGGTGACGGATCAGCCACGGCACGCCGTGCGCCTTCATCGCAGGCAAAGCCGGATCGAGCCTGCGCTCGGCCAGCCGGCGCACTTCATCCAGCGCCGTCGATTTTATCATCGCATCGAAACGCACCTCGATGCGTCGGACCAATTCCTTGCGCTCGCAGGTGATGAACACTTTTACGGCGCGCGCGGGGTCAATCAGTGGCGGCAAGCCTTCGCGATGCCAATCGGACAGCGCCCGGCCGGTCGCCAGCACGACTTCGAGCGCACGCGAAATGCGCGACCGATCATTGGCGGTGACGCGCTGCGCGGTCGCAGGATCGAGGCGCATAAGCTCGGCATGCAAAGCCGGCGCACCCTCTTGTTGCAGACGCCCCCGCACGTCGGCGCGAATATCGGCTGGAATTGGCGGAACGGCGGCGAGACCGGACGTCAGAGCCTTGAAATAAAGTCCGGTCCCCCCGACCAGGATTGGCACACGTCCTTGTTTGCCGATCTCCCGCAGCGTTTCTTCGACGTCACGGCACCAGCGGCCGACCGAATAGTTCTCCGCTGCATCGACGAAGCCGTACAATTCATGCGGTGCCCGGATCTCGTCGTCAGCCGTTGGCCGTGCAGTGATGATCCGCAGATCGCGATAAACCTGCATGGAATCGGCATTGACGATCACGCCGCCGAGGTTTTCCGCGACAGCAAGCGCGAGCGCCGACTTGCCGCTGGCAGTCGGCCCTGCAATAAGCACCGCTCGACCGGCATTGTGCATCGCATGACTCATGTCGCGACTCTGATAGATGCCTCCGGCTTGCTCCAGCCTTCCGCGCTCGAGCAGGCACGCCGCGTATTACGGGGGGCGGGCCCGGCGAAGGTGCTGGGTCCCGATGCTGCCGATATTTCCTTTAGCGCGGAAAATGTCCCGGACCAAAGTGCGCTGACGGCAGAGCTGCGCGCCCTCGCCCACCGCATCGACGTCGTCGTGCAGCCCTTAGCCAATCGGCGCAAGAAGCTGTTTCTGGCGGACATGGACTCCACGATGATCCGCCAGGAGTGCATCGACGAGCTTGCCGACTATGTTGGCCTGAAAAGCCACGTTGCGGCGATCACCGAGCGCGCCATGCGCGGCGAGATCGCGTTCGAGCCGGCACTGCGCGAACGCGTGGCACTGCTGGAAGGCTTGCCGGTTTCCGTTGTCGAGGAGGTCATCCAGAGGCGGATCAAGTTGACGCCCGGCGGGCTCACACTCATTGCAACCATGCGCACAAATGGCGCCCGCACCTGCATGGTCTCGGGCGGATTTACGCTTTTCACCGACCGCATCGCCGCAATGATCGGATTCGACGAGAGCCGCGCCAACTCGCTTACACTCATTGACGGCCATAAACTGGCCGGCAAGGTTGCAGAGCCGATTTTCGGGCGCGACGGAAAGCGGGCTGCCCTTATCGAGTTGCGCACCAAACTAGGCCTGACGAAAGCGGACACGATCGCGATCGGGGACGGCGCCAATGATCTCGATATGATTCTAGAGGCCGGGCTCGGTGTCGCCTTTCACGCCAAGCCAAAGGTCGCAACCGCTGCGGCCGCGCGCATCGACCACTGCGACCTTACCGCCTTGCTCTACGTGCAGGGTTACAGCAAGGACGAATTCGTACAGTCGTGACCGCGCAGCCTACTGGAGGCTCAGCGCGACGAAGCTCGGATCCCCGTCAGGAGACACCACAAGTAGCACGACGGCCTTTTTGCCGTCCTTCTTGAGCTTGTCGATCCGCTGCTGCAGCTCGGTCGCATTTGAAACGGGCTGCTGCTGAACTTCGGCGATGACCATTCCGGGCGCGAGCCGCTTCTCCGAAGCCGGCGAATTCGCATCAACACCGGTGATCACAACGCCTTTTACCTTCTCCTTGATGTTGTGCTTCTTGCGCAGCTCGTCGGTGAGATTGGCGAGATCGAGGCCGAGCGCCTTCTTCACCACGGGTTTGCTGTCAGGCGTCGCGTCCTTCTTGTCGTTCGACACGGCGGCGACCTTCTTCTCATCCTCGAGGCGGCCAAGCTTGACCGTTTTCTTTTCCTCTTTGCCCTTGCGGATGACGACAACCTCGACGTCCTTGCCGACCGGCGTGTCGGCAACGATCTTTGGGAGGTCCCGCATTTCCTTGACGTCTTTACCATCGAACTTGACGATCACATCGCCCGGCTCGATGCCAGCGGGCTTGGCCGGACCTTTGTCATCGATGCCGGCCACGAGCGCACCGCGCGCCGGCTTGATGCTCAGACTCTCGGCGATCTCGTCGCTCACCTGCTGAATACGGACACCGAGCCAGCCGCGCCGCACCTCTTTGAATTCGCGCAGTTGGTCGACGACAGGAACCACCGTTTTCGACGGAACGGCAAAGCCGATACCGATCGATCCGCCTGACGGTGAAATGATCGCGGTATTGACGCCGATAACCTCGCCGTTGAGGTTGAACAGCGGCCCGCCGGAATTCCCGCGGTTAATCGAGGCATCGGTCTGGATGTAGTTGTCGTAAGGGCCGGACTGGATATCGCGGTTGCGCGCCGAGACGATGCCAGCCGTCACCGTTCCGCCCAGACTGAACGGATTGCCGATCGCGATCACCCACTCGCCCAGACGCAGCCTGTCGCTGTCTCCGAACTTGACCGCCTTCAGCGGCCTGGTCGGCGTGACCTTGAGCAGCGCGAGATCGGTCTTCTGATCGCGGCCAACGACCTCAGCCTTTAATGTCGTCCCGTCGTTGAGAATGACGCTGACCTCATCGGCTTCGGAAATGACATGGTTGTTGGTCACGACAAGTCCGCTCGGGTCGATGATGAAACCCGACCCCAGCGAATTGACGCGGCGCGGCGTCGGCGTCTGATTGTTTTGTCCTGGGCCGTTCTGGCCGTTTTGCCCGCGCCGATTCTTGAAAAATTCCTCGAAGAATTCCTCAAATGGCGACCCTGGCGGCAATTGCGGCATCGCCCCGCTTCGCAGGTCAACCGATTGTTTGGTTGAAACGTTTACAACGGCGTCGATGACCTGCTCCGCCACATCAGCGATTCCCTCAGGTCCGCGCGCGGACGCTGGAACCGTAATCGCAAGAAGGGCGATGGCTGCTGCCGTGGTTACGGTCAAGCCGGCCCGACCGAGGCGTGTTTTCGGGCAGAAAGCGTTTGCGCCCATGGGCGTCAGTTCTCCTGGGAATAGGCTATTCGAGAGAGTGGCCCCGACTTACAGGCGATTCAAGGGCACCGCCAATCAATACCATGCGAGGCCGAGTTTCCCTATCAGCCCCGGACCAGCCAGACCAAGATCAACCCGATAATCGCGGAGCCAATACCGATTAAACGGAGCGAGATGTCTTGCGTTTCCAGCACGCTGGTCATGGCTCGCTTGGCCGACTCCGGGAATGCCGCGAAGATCAAGCCTTCGATGACGAAAACCAGTCCAAGCGCGGCCAGGAAATCGGACATGCGGGCCCGGCGCGGCTGCTATCGCGCCGGAGCCGAAGGAACCGGCGTTCCTGAATTCTCCCGCGGTTTTCCGGAGGGGTCGGTGAAATAGCGGAAGAAGTTCGAATCGGGCTTCAGCAGCATGCGGGTGTCACTGTGCTTGAGCCCCTGCTCGTAGGCCTGCATCGACCGGTAGAACGCGAAGAAATCGCGGTCCTGATTGAAAGCATCCGCGAAAATCTGGTTGCGCGTTGCGTCGCCCTCACCGCGAATCTGTTCCGATTTCGAGGTTGCCTCGGCCACGAGCACGGTCACCTCTCGGTCGGCACGCGAGCGGATCTCCTGCGCCCGTTGCGCGCCCTGCGCACGGAACTCCGCCGCCTCGCGCTGCCGTTCAGTCTGCATGCGCTGATAGACGGCCTGGCTGTTTTGCTCCGGTAAGTCGGCGCGACGGATTCGAACGTCGACAACCTCGATCCCAAAGGCAGTGGCTTCGTGGTCGACGAGTTCGCGAATACGAGCCATCAGATCGGCACGCTGATCCCGCACGACGTGGCTAAATGTGACCTCGCCGAGCACCCGACGCAGCGCTGAATTGAGCAGGATGGACAGCTGCGAATTTGCACCGTTTATCGAACCCAAGGTCTGGTAGAAGCGAAGCGGATCTTTGATCCGGTACCGGGCGAACGCGTCGACCACCAGCCGCTTCTGATCCGACGCAATCACCTCTTGCGGAGGCGCTTCCAAATCAAGGATGCGCTTGTCGATGTGGACGACTGAGTCGATAAACGGAGCCTTGAAGTTGAGACCAGGCTCACTGATCACGCGAACAGGTTGACCCAACCGGATCACCAGCGCTTGCTGCGTCTGATAGACCGTAAACACCGACGAATAGCCGACGATCAGTGCAGCTGCAATAAATACAGCGGCAATGCCTCCTAGAAAATTGAGCCTCATTGCCGGCCTCCGGTCTGTGACTGGGTGCGCGGCTGGGCTGGACGCGTGAGTTCGTTGAGCGGCAGGAAGGGCACGACATTGCTTCCGCCGCCGCCTGAATCCAGGATGATCTTGTCGGTACCGCTGAGTATGCGCTCCATTGTTTCGAGATACATGCGCTCACGCGTGACGTCGGGTGCCTTCTTGTATTGCTCAAAGATTTTGAGAAAACGGGCCGTCTGACCGGTCGCTTCGGCGACAGTCTGCTGCTTGTAAGCTTCGGCGGCTTGCGTGATCTGCGCAACGCGTCCACGCGCTTCAGGGACCACCCGGTTAGCGTAGGTCTGCGCCTCGTTGATGGCGCGTTCAAGATCGGCGCGTGCCGCCTGCACGTCACGGAAGGCATCGATCACCTGCGACGGCGGATCGACCTTCTGCAATTGAACCTGCTGCACCAAAATGCCGGCGCCGTAGTGATCAAGTGTCCGTTGCATCAACTCCTGCACCGCATTCTCGATGGTTTGCCGCGCACCGGTCAGGATCGGCTGAATTTCGGATCGGCCGACTACTTCGCGCATCGCGCTTTCGGCCACAGCTTTGACCGTGCCTTCCGGATTCTGTATGTTGAACAAGTAATCACCGACACCGGTCGGCTTAACTTTCCACAACACCGAGAAATCAACATCGACGATGTTTTCATCGCCGGTCAGCATCAGGCTTTCCTCAGGTACATCACGCGTTGCGGTGCCCCCGCGACGAAGATCGTCGACAATCCGCATGCCGATATCGATCTTGTTGATGCGCAACGCTTTCGGCGTGAGCACTTTCTCGATCGGATAGGGAAGATGGTAGTTCAAACCCGGTTGCACTTCGCGCACTTGCTTGCCAAAGCGGAGCACGACGCCGAGTTCGTCCGGTTCGACCCGGAAAAATCCCGAGAAGCCCCAAAGCACGAGCACGCCGAGCACGATGAGAGCGAAGCCGCGGCCGCCCAGATTACCGCCGGGCAGCACACGTCGCAGTCTGTCCTGACCACGCCGAAGAATTTCTTCGAGATCTGGCGGTGTCGGTCCCGGCGATTGCGGCCCCGAGCCCCATGGCCCCTTGCCGCCCGAGCCCCAGGGCCCGCCGCCGCCCTGATTTTGCCAAGGCATTGAAAATGTCTCCCGCGCCGCCCGTGCATCCGGGGCGCCTGTTGTCGGGAGGGTTATAGGGGACCGTAGGCGCCGTTACAACGCGCCGTCATGCCGCGCATTAACGCTGATTCAGCGGCGTATATATGTCGCGAACGAGAAGTCGGCGTCATCGTCGGGGCCGGCAAAGTGCTCTTCGCGTGATGCTTCTTGCCACATTTCGTCGTCAATCGGCGGAAAGGCTGCATCTCCCTCAGGCGAGGTGTGCACATGCGTAATTTCAAGCCGGTCGGCCATTGGCATGGTCATGTAGAAGATGTCGCTCCCACCAATCACCATAATTTCGTCGACCCCGCGTTTCGCCGCATCCGCGCGCGCGAAGCTAAGCGCCGCATCGAGACTGGTCGCCAGCACGGCGCCGGGAGTAACCAGACGGAAGTCGCGCGAGAGAATAATATTGGTGCGTCCGTCGAGCAGCTTGCCGATTGACTCGTGGGTCTTGCGCCCCATGATCACCGGGCGATTGAGCGTTGCTTTGCGGAAGTGCTGAAGGTCTGACTTCAGATGCCATGGCAACTGGCCGTCGCGGCCAATAATCAGGTTTTCGCCGATTGCTGCCACCAGCACGATTTTCATGACGCCGACGGTGAAATACAGTTGGAGGACATTGGCATCGCTTTCGGACAATACGAATAAGGCAAAACTCTTCTGACTTTATTACCAACGCATCTCACGGCCCAAGGTGCCAATTTCATCCGAATATGCAACGAAGTTCCCGCGTTAAAATCAGCTTAGCGCGATGTCTCGAAACGGCAGCAACAACGAAATCGCTTTTTGGCACCCAAGTCACACCGCCACCACGGCCTTGATGTGCGGGTGCGGATCGTAGTTTTCGATCGAAAAATCTTCATAGCGAAATGCGAATATGTCCTTCACGTCAGGATTGATCCGCATTGTCGGCAACGGCTTCGGCGCGCGCGACAGCTGCAAGCGGGCTTGCTCGAGATGGTTGAGATACAAGTGGGCATCGCCCAACGTATGGATGAAATCGCCCGGCTTGTGGCCGGTCACCTGCGCCATCATCTGCGTGAGCAGCGCGTAGGACGCGATATTGAACGGCACGCCGAGGAAAACATCCGCCGAGCGCTGGTACAGCTGGCATGACAGCTTTCCCTCGGCGACATAAAACTGGAAGAGGCAATGACAAGGAGGCAATGCCATCTTGTCAACCTCGGCCGGATTCCACGCGGTAACGATGAGCCGCCGCGAGTCCGGATTGCGTCTGATCATCGCAACCACATTGCCGATCTGGTCGATGGTCTTGCCGTCCTGCGCCGGCCAGGAGCGCCACTGCTGCCCGTAGACGGGACCGAGCTCGCCGCGCTCGTCCGCCCATTCGTCCCAGATGCGAACCCCATGCTCCTGCAGATACCTGACGTTCGTGTCGCCGGCCAAAAACCATAGCAGCTCGTAAACGATCGATTTCAGATGCAGCTTCTTGGTCGTGATCAGGGGAAAGCCCTCATCGAGCGCAAACCGCATCTGATGTCCGAACACCGACAACGTACCCGTGCCCGTGCGGTCGCGTTTTTCGACCCCGCGGCTGAGGATAAGTTCCATCAAGTCGAGATATTGGCGCATGTTCCGGAATATCGGTCCGCGACTCGAAGATGGGGAAGTTTATCGCGGGGGGGCAACGGCTGGCAGCGTTTTTTCAACCGCCCAAATGCCAGCCCGTGAGCTCAACTCCTGCTATAATCGCTCTGCTCGCAGCTGGGGGTACGCCATGAGCTTTGATCGCATTCTCGTTGCCCGGATACTGTTCACACTCATGACCGCCGGCTGGGCGCTGCTTACAGTGGTGGCCGATTTCAACAAGACCCATGCCACCAATCCGCAGTGGACGCCGCACGCGCGATTCCACGTGGTGTGGCAGATCTCAAGCTATGTCGGACTGGGCTTGCTCGCCTTTGCGCTCATCTGGTGGCCAGGACCGCTTGCCGTCGAGCGGCTCTATCTCGTCGCGGCCATGGGCGCGGTCGTCTATGCGGCTTTTTTCGCGGCGCTGATCGCGATGCCTATCTACGGAGGTGGCGCGTACGACAAAAACGGCTACCAGCCGTTCAACGCGCCCGTCCCGATCTTCGCAAAAAAATGGGACGCCAATATTACCGCCTTCTCAATTCAGCTTTTGATTCTGGTGGCGGGACTATTGACGGTATCCGGCGCCTTCGCCGGCTAGATGGAACGGCACACGGAAGCTCGCGCGCCATTCCAACTATTCGACGAATACTTCGTCGCGCCGTTTGCGGATCATCGGCAAAGCCGCAAGCACCAGCAGCGCTGCCGCAAGCGCAATCAGTGTCGCCGAAATCGGTCGTGTCAGGAAAACGGTGGCATCACCGCGGGCAATTAACATCGCGCGTCGCAGGTTTTCTTCCATTAACGGCCCGAGAACGAAAGCCAGCACAAGCGGCGCCGGCTCAAAGTCGTGTTTGGTCAGCCAATAGCCGACCAAACCGAAAATTGCCGCAATGACAACGTCGGTCGGCGAATTGTTGATCGAATAGATTCCGATGCAGCAGAACACGATGATTGATGGGTAAAGCAAGCGGTAAGGCACGCGCAGCAAGGCCACCCAGACACCGACAAGCGGAAGGTTGATGATGACCAGCATGAGGTTGCCGAGCCACATCGAGGCGACCATTCCCCAGAACAACTCTGGTTGCTTGGTCATGACTTGAGGTCCCGGGACGATTCCGTGAATGGTCATTGCGCCGACCATCAGCGCCATAACCGCATTCGGCGGAATACCCAATGTAAGCAGCGGGATGAACGAGGTCTGTGCCGCGGCGTTATTGGCCGCTTCCGGCGCTGCCACACCTTCAATGACGCCGCGTCCAAAACGTTCGGGATGTTTGGATATGCGTTTTTCGAACGTATACGCGGCAAATGATGCCACGACAGCGCCGCCACCAGGCAAAATGCCAAGGAGCGAGCCCAGAATCGTGCCGCGCGCGATGGCTCCGGAGGAGTCGATCAAGTCTTGTCGCGTCGGCATCAGACCCTTGATCTTTGCTTTCACGATGTCGCGGCTCTCCTGCGACATTTCGAGGTTGCGGATAATCTCAGCAAAGCCAAAAACACCCATCGCAACGTTGGTGAAGCCGATACCATCGGACAGCTCCGCGATGTCGAAGGTCATGCGGCCCGCGCCCGTCTCAAGGTCGGACCCGACCATCGACAACAGCAGACCGGTCAGGATCATAGCGATCGCGTTCAGCACCGAACCTTTCGCCAGTACAACAGCGAAGATGAGGCCGAGTACCATCAGCGAGAAATATTCCGCCGGTCCAAACAACAGGGCTAACGACGTCAGCGGTGTGCCGAGGGCTGCAACAAGCACCGTCGAGACACAGCCCGCAAAAAACGAACCTATGGCAGCGATGGCGAGTGCCGCGCCGGCGCGGCCTTGCCTCGCCATCTGATGGCCATCAAGACACGTAACGACAGAGCCTGCTTCGCCGGGAATATTTACGAGCACCGACGTCGTTGAGCCGCCGTACTGCGCGCCGTAGTAAATGCCGGCGAGCATGATCAGCGCACCGACCGGCGGCAGTCCAAACGTGATCGGCAGAAGCATGGCAACGGTCGCGACCGTGCCGATGCCCGGGAGCACGCCAACCAGCGTGCCGACGAGCGCGCCTAACAGGCAGAATCCGATGTTGTACGGATGCGCTGCAACCGAGAAACCGAGCGCAAGGTTGGCTAGAAGTTCACTCATGACTGCTTCTTCTCAGTACCAGGGCCAAAGCTGAAACGGCAGTTGAAGCAGATAGACGAAGAGACCCACGCAGAATGCGGTCATCGCTACCGCGGCGATCAGACTTTCCACCCACCGCATTTCGCTCGATCCGATGATCGAGATCATGAAAGCGGCAAACGTGGAAGGGATCAGGCCCAGGGGCGGAATTGTCATAAATCCAAGATGGACGCCTCGGATCATGCCGGCGAAAGCAAGGATTGCAAGGATGACCCAGGCTGGACCGCGAACCGCAAAACGTTCAATTGGCGGTCCGTCGAAGAGCAATCCGGTGAGCGCGACAAGCGCTCCAACGAGTGCAAGAAGACCTGCGAACAGGCGCGGCGCGGTGCCTGGACCAAATGCAAAGCCATGCATGCCGGGAAGGTCTCCCGACGCCCAGATTGCCAAGATGGCAACACCAATCAGCGAAAGCCCGCCGTAAAATTCGCGCGGGGCACGAACTTTGAAACGCAACCCACCCCCGTTCGGGGGGGCTTTGACCCCCTCGGCCATCTTTATCCTCCCGCCTGGTTGTTCTTGCTTCTTCTTACTTACGCTGTCGCCTGTGCCCCACGCCCGATCCCTAGCATATGACAAGGCTGGGCCGAAAGCACGGATGTTGGCGATCTTCCATTACAGCCATCCCGACAGGCCCAAAATGCCCCCGGCAGCAAATAGCCAAAGCGGATTAATGCGTGTTGCAAATGCGACTATCGCCGTAACCGCAGTAATTAGAGCGGCATAAATGTTGTGGTCTGCGCTTCGGGCCAGCACAAAAGCGCTTGCACCAATCAAGCCGAGCGAGACCGGCACCAAGCCGGCCTGTATGGCGATACGCCAGCGCGCCTCCTTGAAATGGTCCCAGGTACGCGCGACCAGAAACGCGAACACGCAGGTCGGGCCACACATTGCCACCGTCGCAACGGCTGCACCCGCGAGACCTGCGACATGGTAGCCGATCAGCGTGACGATGATGATGTTTGGTCCCGGCGAAATTTGCGCAATGGCAAAACTATCGGCGAACTGCCGGTCGCTCATCCAGTGCATCACATCGACGGCGATGCGATGCATTTCCGGAATTGCCGCGTTGGCACCACCGACGGCGAACAGCGACAACATCGCGAAATAGCCAAACAGCGGGATAAGCGGATTGTCGTTCATCGCTTTATCCACGCGAGACCGATACTGATCGGTGCGAGGACAACAAACACCAGGGGCAATGGCCATTGCATGATTGCAACGCCGACGAATGCGGCAATCGCTATGAGCGGCGCCCAGTCCCAGCGCTTGCGGAACAATGGCGCCGCCATCTTTGCCACGACCGCAATCAGCAAGCCGACAGCGGCCGACGTTATACCCGCAAGAATTCGGCCGAGCATTTCGATGTCGCCGAACTGCGCATACAAAAATGCGAGCACCGTGACGATGATCAACGGAGGGCCCATGAGTCCGGCGAGTGCAACCGCCGCTCCGGCTGCTCCTCCGAAACGCGAACCAAACACGACCGAGAAGTTTACGACGTTGGGACCTGGAAGGAACTGAGACAGCGCGAAGGCTTCATTGAATTCTTCCGCCGTCATCCACCCGCGTTGGTCGACGATCATCCGCCGCGCCCATGGCAATGCCCCGCCGAAACCCGAGACCGAGACGACGACAAAGGCGCGGAATAGTTCTAGCAGAGCGGGGCGTGCGGCAACCGATCGGGGTGGCGCGACGGAATCGGACATGACGGCAGCAATATCCCGAGCCACGGGTGCCGACTAGATGGATTATGCATGGCCGCCACGCCGAAGCTTCGGCTCGCAGTGACGTGGGAAATCAGGCAAGCTCGGTCTTTCAGCTCGGCGGTGAGTGCAAAGCCATGGGACCGGGTAGTTTACTCCTGAACGTTTTGTGGATTCTATTCGGCGGCTTCTACATGGCGTTGGGCTGGCTGATCGCAGCCGTGATCATGGTCCTCACCATCATCGGCCTTCCCTGGGCTCGCGCAGCATTCACCATCGCGGCCTATACGCTTCTTCCCTTCGGTCACACCGTGGTGTCACGCCCGACCGGCATCGGCAGCGGTTTGCTTGGGTTTGTCGGCAATTTGGTCTGGCTGCTGCTGGCCGGCTGGTGGCTTGCAATTGGTCATTTGCTTACGGCGCTGCTGCTGGCGATTACGCTTATCGGGATTCCTTTTGCATGGGCGCATCTCAAGCTTGCCGGTCTTGCTCTCTGGCCGATCGGCAAGGACGTGGTGAGCACGAATTAAAGCCTGAAATAACGGCCACCGCCTCACTCTTCCTTCGGTAACCTTTGCCTCCTATATTTCAGGTGCCGGGGCGACCCGGCTATGGCGATAAACGGCCGTCGTAATAAACCCATCGGACCCGGGGGCAGTACCCGGCGCCTCCACCCAAGCCCGGCGGGCACGGGCTTCGGCGGGGGCGAAATAGGATCGACGAGGGCGTAAAGGGCGGACTTTTGCTCGGCATGGTTCCGCCGTTATCGGGCCATTTCATAGTTGCAAACGACAACTATGCTCCGGTTGCTCAGGCCGCGTAAGCGGTTTGAAAGACCGATCTGAAGCCCTGACGGGTTAAGCTCCGTCAGGCGGGGTCCGGAGGCACCTGGCAACAGAAGCCTCCACTTCTCGTTGGGGCGCGCGCTATCCGTTTATGACAATGCGGCTGTGCGCGGGCAGTACGGGGATGGCGCGGGGCGCAGTGGCCGCGCTAGCATCCTGCGATTCCATCAACGGCGCCCTTCCGCCATGACTGACCAAATCCGCTATGACCTTCTGACCCAGCAGGCGCTGCGCGGCGTGGTCCGCAACGTGCTGACCGACACGGCCAAAAAGGGCCTGCCGGGCGACCATCATTTCTACATCTCGTTCGACACGAAGGCAGGCGGCGTGCGCATGTCGGATCGGCTGCGCGCGCAATATCCGGATGAGATGACCATTATCCTCCAGCATCAATTCTGGGACTTGAAAGTCAGCGAAGACACATTCGAAGTGGGGCTTTCTTTCGGTGGGGTCCCGGAGCACCTCACGGTGCCGTTTGATGCCATCAATGGCTTCTTTGATCCCTCGGTGCAGTTTGGCCTTCAGTTTGAGGAGGTCGCCGAAGGCGAAGAGCGATCGGCACCTGCCAATGCCCAGGAGCCCGTGACCAAGAAAAAGCGATCGTCGAGCAATCCGCCGCCGGCGCCAGCGGCCGGTGCGCCCGCCGCCCGCGCAGCTACGCCCGCATCCACACCCAAACGCGAAAAGCCTGAAAAGCCGGCAGGCGGCGGTGAAGTAGTCAGGCTCGACCGCTTCCGGAAAAAATAGCGTTACCTGCCTCGATCTGCGACCGGACTTGTGCCGGCGCTTATTCGGCATAATTTCGACGGGACGCCCGCACGACGGACCAAGTCATATGCCCAAAGCTGGCAATCGATCCTCGAAAACACGCGTTGAAAGTGACGCGTTCGGGGAATTGAAAATTCCTGCGAACAGACTGTGGGGAGCCCAGACGCAGCGCTCGTTGCATAACTTTCGCATCGGCACGGAATGCATGCCGAGCGAAATCGTGCATGCCCTCGGGCTAATCAAGCGAGCCGCGGCCGAGGTTAATCGCGACCTCGGTTCGCTTGACCGGAAACGCGCGTCAGCCATTGCCGCCGTGGCACAAGAGATCGCCGACGGCAAACTGGACGAGCACTTCCCTTTGCTGGTGTGGCAGACCGGCTCCGGTACGCAAACGAACATGAACGTCAACGAAGTGATCGCCAATGCAGCGAACCTGAAACTGGGCGGTCAACTCGGCGCAAAGGCGCCAGTGCATCCAAACGATCACGTGAATATGAGCCAGTCTTCGAACGATTCGATCCCGACCGCCATGCATATCGCGGCGACCATCGAAATCGAGCGAGAACTCAAGCCGGCGCTGGCGCACCTGCTTCGGGCGCTCGACAAAAAGGCGAAGGAGTTTTCCAAGATCATCAAGATCGGCCGTACGCACGCAATGGATGCGACGCCGGTCACCCTCGGGCAGGAATTCTCCGGCTATGCCGCGCAGGTCAAATCATCCCTTGCCCGGCTGACACTGGCGCAGCACGAGCTATATCCGCTTGCGCAAGGAGGCACGGCTGTAGGCACCGGCCTGAATTCCAAGCGGCAATTTGCAAAGGCCTTCGCAAAGCGGATCGCTCAACTGACGAGGTTGCCGTTCACGAGCGCACCCAACAAGTTTGAGCACATGGCCGGCCACGATGCCTATGTGTTCGCGCATGGCGCCATCAACTCCGCCGCCACGGCGCTTTTCAAGATCGCAAACGATATTCGCCTTATGGGGTCTGGTCCGCGCTCCGGCCTCGGCGAATTGATCCTTCCAAGCAACGAGCTTGGGTCTTCGATTATGCCGGGGAAGACCAATCCGACGCAGAGCGAAGCGCTGACGATGGTCTGCTGCCAGGTGTTTGGAAATCAAACGGCCATTACGGTCGCGGGAAGCCAAGGGCATTTTGAGCTCAACGTGTATAAGCCATTGCTCGCGTATTGCATGATGCAGTCGATCCGACTGCTCGGTGACGCTGTCGTCTCTTTCACCGACAATTGCGTCGTCGGAATTCGCGCCAACGAAGTGCGCATCCGCGAATTGATGGAGCGCTCTCTCATGCTCGTCACCGCCCTCTCCCCGAAAATCGGATATGATCGGGCCGCTCAGGTCGCGAAGGCGGCGCACGCCAATGGAACGACGTTGCGCGAGGAAGCGATTCGTCTGGGTTTCGTCACGGCGGCCGAATTTGATCGGCTCGTCCGGCCAGAAAAAATGACCAGACCGCACTGAGTTCCATCGACAACCTGAGCTCGGGAACAATTTGGGCTTATGTATTCGTGCGGGCGCGCGGGACGTAACCGGTACTATTGACGGGCTTCTTTACGTCAAATGACGCGGGTACAAAAAGTTACCCTAGAGTTTCGCGGGCCATACGTTTTACGTCTTCGCCAGTATAGCAAGGCTTGGTATGAATATTATTTGGGAATCCAGAAGTTTCCTAGGATATTCCCACTTTGTTTCTACTGATGCTCGTGAGGATTCATTTGCTCGCGTTTTGTAATCAACTAACTGTGTATTGAACTCTGCCCTCAAACAGCCCAGCAGTGTCCCGTTCAATCTTGTGAAGTTCGCCGTAAAGGCACGTTTCCGCCAACCTATGGGCGCATTTGGCAGCGATGGTTCAGAGTTAGCTGAACGTAGAACTGAAACTCGCTGGTTACTGTCGAGGACCCGGAATGGCTGAGGTGATCAATCTTCGGACCGTCCGCAAGCAAGCGAAACGGCAGAAGCGTGATCAGACTGCACAGACCAATCGTCTGGCTTTCGGCCAGCCCAAACATCTCCGAAAGCTCGAAGCTGCGCAGCAAGCCAAGGCTAGCCGCGACCTCGACCGGCGCCGGATTGAAAAAGGGGACCGCCGATGAAATCTCCGGTTGTCAAACGTTCGATTGTTATTGCGGGACACAAAACGAGCGTCAGTCTCGAGGACGCGTTTTGGAAGGGACTAAAGGAAATCGCTACTGGTAGAGAAGTGACGCTGTCAGACTTGGTCGCTTCTATCGACACTGATCGCCGTCACGGCAACTTGTCATCAGCGATACGTCTTTTCGTTCTCGACCACTATCGTGTGCATAGTGTCGACGACCACAGCAGCATGCATACCGATACCCGCGATATACCAGGTGCGCGCGTTATTCACTCAGTTCTGCGTGCCGACTGACGCTGCGGGCCGACCTACACTTCGTGGCTTGGGCGCCGGCTTTACGTCGGTCGGCGCCGGTAATGGCGGTGCCGGATTGACTTTCGGCACCGGCCGAGTTGCCGGTTGTTGTGGGACAAGTTCGATCGCACGTAACCGCTTTGTCTGATTTTCGACAGCCCGCAGGGTGAGCCACCCGGTGAGCGCCGAAACGTCAATATTGTACGAAACGTCAGGCAACGGCCCCCTCAGGGCCATGAAGATGTCCGGGCGCGTGCCGGCCGCCTCGTTTTGGCCGGACAGCACCAGCCGTGCATCGACCAGGCCGTCGGTTAGATCGAAAGCACCGGAGACAGACAGCGCTGCATCCTTGCTGTCGACGGCCGGGTTGCTGAGACGGATTTGCCCGGCGCTTACCGTCAGGACCGATTCTGCACGTCGGACCGAAAGCCGGCCGCTGCCGATTGACTTGCGGACGACGTCGGCAATACGGCCCTGCTCGATCGCAAGGCCCTGATCGACGGCACGGGTTACGGCGTCGAAAGTCCGTGGATCGAGACCAGCCAACTGGGCATCTGTCAGCTCGATCTTGCCCGATCCCCTTGCAGAGCCAACGAGCGCTACCGCGCTCAGGCCGGTCGCCTCGCCTTCCAAGCTCAGATTCAGCAACCCGGTAACCGGTGGCCGCGCCGCACCGGAGAACAATGCGCCGCTATCCGCACCCGCGAGCGACATTTTCACATGCGCGTTCAGGCCATCCTGCTCATTACGGAACGTAACGATGCTGGCGAGCTTTCCGCCTGCCACCTCACCGGCGCTGTCCAGCGCGATGCTGTCACCACCAAAACGCACCGTACCGCGCACGTCGCGTCCGTTGACATTTGGCAATAGCTCCACGCGGCCAAACCTGAATGCAATCTCGCCAGCAAACCTGCCGAACAATCCGGAACCGAACGGCTCGCTCGACCAGGACCAGCCTGGTCCATCTTTCAAGGCGCGCGGCAAACCGATGGCAACGGCGAGCAGACTCCCGCTATCGGCGACATTCACATCAACGGCGCCTTCAACACGCCGAGGAGAAGCATCGTCAATGCGAAAGCGGCCATGAATGGCCGAGGCACCCAATTTTGCATTGACGTCGTCAAACGTGAGAGCGCCCGCCGCAAGCGCAACGCGCGATGACAATCTGAACGGAAGCTGGCCTGCACTGGCGGCAACCGGTCCCGGTCGCAGCGGCTTCAGATGGGCTTCGCGCACCTCCACCAAAGCGTCGCCCTGAATGCGGCCCGTCGCAGGTACTTTTCCCTTGCCGTTGAGTTTTGCCGCCAGGCCCTCCCCTGCCACTTGAACATCAAATGTAAGGTCGCCGCCGACCGGCCCCTTCAAGCTGGCCTTCAGCTGCGCCGGACCATTGCCTGATGCGACGACCTCGTCGAGCTTGGCAAATTTCACCAAGGACCCAGCCGTCGCGTCGACGGTCGCATTCATCTCGACCACGGATATGCTGCGAGACTGCCAATCGCCACTGACGCGCGCACGCACATCGACACGCAGTTCGTCGAGCGTCCCCGTCACAGCAACCCGCGCGGCTGTCGACGATGTCTTGTCGTCGCCTGCGACATCAAGGGTCCCGTGCAGCTTTGCGCGCCCAACCCGCTCGAGAATTCTGACGGCAGACGCGATCCGCTCCGGCACGACCTTTTCTGCGATCGTGGCGATTGCTGCAGCTTTCGTCGTTTCCAGATCGACGACGAATGAGCCGCGCGGCACGTTTCCCTTCGTTTCGATGCGGCCCGCCGCGCTGAAGCTTCCTCCGCCGATGTCGCCGATCGTGAGCCGGTCGACCTGCAGTCCGTCCGGATCGACATGCATATGCACGCGCGCGTTTCCCGCATCGACCCCGCTGAACGTGGCACGCCCGATTTCGATCGCAAGCGTCATCTCGCGCGGGCGTTCGAGCGCGGAGCCGGCGAGGAGCGCGCGGCCAAACCCAAGCGCCGCGTCAATATCAAGCTGCGGCGTCTTCAGGTCCGCGTCGAGCTTCGCCGGCCGATCGGTGGAGGCGAGCGTGTAGAGAAGCCGACCCGTCACAGGCCTGCGATCGAATTCGGCCTTGAGCTGCTCAATCGCAATTCTATCGCTGGCAAGCGTGACGTCGCCGTGCAGGCTCAACGGACGAATATCGCCTTGCGGGGTATCGCCCCGCCCTTCGAGCCAGAGCGCCAGGGCTCTCGGATCGGACGAGTCGATCTGTGCCGGCCCCGAAAAAGCAACGCCGTCATTGCCGACGGCGAGGCGCCCACTGAGCCGCACCTGGGTCAGACCCGGCGCGCGGAATTCCAGACGATCGAGACTCCATCCGTTTGCATTGCTGCTGATATCGCCGCGCAGATTCTGCAAGCCGTTACCGCCGAGAGTCACCTGATCGATGCCGATACCAAGCTGCACCGGCAGCGACGTGCGGAATGCGCTTGTTCCGAACGCAACAAGCTGGCGTATCACGGCCGCAGGCGTCTGTTTCTCGGCACCGCCCCCAGAAACAGCCCGGTCGACATCGATCTGCCGTCCGGACAAGACCCCGTTGAATCGTGGCCTCGCGCCGAATTTGAAGTCGGCCACGCCGGTCAACTTGAGCCCCTGCTCTTCCGAGCCGTACTGGAATTCGACGTCCTGCATCAGCGCCGACTGCGCCGTTGCTTTGATCTTCCCGCCGATGCGCCACGGCTGGGTGACATTGCCGGCCGCAGGGCTTGGCCGGCGCAGACCTATGCCGACCGGCCGCGCCAAACCGAGCGTTCCGTCGAATCCTGGCGTGTTGCCGGCAACCGCCAGGATGCCATCGGCCTCGAAATTGAGCGGATAATCAGTGGGATCCACGTTGAGGTGCAGCCTGAGCGTACCCGCCTCGCTGACGCGGCCCAAAGCGAGCCGGTACGGGTAAAGCGCGCCGGCGACTGTGACCGCCCCCTCGCCCTTCACCGGGCCGACAAGTGACCGCGCTTCTCCGTTGAACCAAACCCGTCCGAGCGTGAGGCTTGTGCCACTGGCCGCGTCGGCCAGCGCAACCGTACCGTCTTCGATGCTGAGCCGGTCGATCGACAATTCGTCTGGCTTGAAAGTCATCGCCAGATTCGGCGCCTGCAATCGCCCGGATGAATCCAGGCCCAGGCGGACCTGTGGTCCGACAACATGAAGCTCGGCGGCACGCCATTCACCACGCATGAGTGAGCCGAGCGCGAATTCAACGCCGAGCGAACGAGCGCGGATCGTTTCGCTGCCATCTCCGATCTGGATGTCGTGCAGCGTGAGACGCGGCGACGGCAGAAACCGCGCGTCGATGCCGCCCGTCACGCGCACGTTGACACCGATCAGACGGCTCGCCTCAGCTTCGAACAGAGTGCGATGACTGCCCCAGTCGAGCAGCAGCGGTCCTACCAGCGCCGCAACGAGCGCCAGGATGATCGCAATCGCTAATCCGAGCAGTGTAGTTTGCAACGCCAACTCCCGCGCCAGACCGCATCCGGCATCCGTTCGCGCTCACGTTCAATAAAATATAGGCCAGATTTGCCGCTCTTGTCGGCAAATCTGTGTCGCGGAACATTTGCCAAGCCAATGTCAGCGAGAAGCGCGCAGGTCTCAGCTCAGTGCGACGATCTTACCCGGGTTCATGATGTTCTGCGGATCGAGGGCGCGCTTGATCGAGGCCATGACCGCCAGAGCAGCCGCGCCGTGCTCGGCTACCAGATACTTCATTTTCCCTTGCCCGACCCCATGCTCGCCAGTGCAGGTCCCGTCCATCGCAAGCGCGCGTTCGACCAGCCGCTCCGAAAGGGCCTTGGCGCGCTTGACCTCATCGGCATCGTCCATGTCGACAAGAAGCGTGAGATGAAAATTACCGTCGCCGACGTGGCCGACGATTGGCGCAAGGATGCGGCTTTCCGCAATGTCGCGTTGCGTTTCGGTGACGCATTCCGCCAGCCGTGAAATCGGCACGCAAACATCGGTCGGGACCATTGCGGCGCCCGGCCGCAGCGCAAAGTTCGACAGTGCCGCGTGGTGGCGCGCCTCCCACAACTTGGTGCGCTCCTCCGGCCGCGTCGTCCAGGTGAAGGGGCCGCCGCCGAATTCCGTCGCGATCTCACCAAAACGCTTTGACTGCTCGGCGACCGACGCTTCGGTGCCGTGGAATTCAAGGAACAGCATCGGCGTTTCCGCCAGCCCCAGCTTGGAATGCAGGTTGACCGCCCTCACCTGCAGCGCATCGAGCAGTTCGATCCGCGCCACCGGGATGCCGGACTGAATCGTGTGAATGGCGGTGTTGCAGCACGCTTCCACGGACGGAAAGGGGCAAATCCCGCCTGAGATCGCTTCCGGAATGCCGGAAAGCTTCAACGTCAATTGCGTAATGACGCCGAGGGTGCCTTCCGATCCGACCATCAGCCGGGTGAGGTCGTAGCCCGCCGACGTCTTCTTCGCACGGCGGGCGGTATCGATTACCTCGCCATTCGCCAGTACAACCTTGAGGGCAAGCACGTTGTCTTTCATCGTGCCGTAGCGCACCGCGTTGGTGCCGGAGCAGCGCGTCGCCGCCATGCCGCCGAGAGATGCGTCGGCACCAGGATCAATCGGGAAGAATAGCCCGCTGTCGCGTAGCTGCTCATTGAGAGCCTTGCGGGTGATGCCGGGCTCGATGACGCAGTCGAGATCCTCGCCATGCACGGCAAGCACTTTGTTCATATCGCGGAAATCGATCGACACTCCGCCAACCGGCGCGTTGACGTGCCCTTCGAGCGAGGTGCCGACGCCATAGGGAATGATTGCGACGCCGTTTTCGGCGCAGATCCGTACGATTTGCTGCACTTCTTCGGTGCTTTGCGGAAAAACGACGGCGTCGGGCGGCTGGTTTGCAATCCAGGTGACTGTATTGCCGTGCTGCTCACGCACGGCCTGCGAGGTCACGACCCGGTTGCCGAAGGCGGCGGTCAGAGCCGCAATAGTTCTCTTGATTGCGCCGGCATTGCGCTCCCGCCCGGCGACCTCACTCACAGCCATAAACCTGTCCTCTGCTGCGCGTCAGCCGACGTTAGCAGAGGACAGGTTGCGGGTGAAACGAGACCGGCGGCGGCGGGGTTGCGGGGACAACCTTCGGTTAGGGATCCGCCGCCTGCCGGCCTCGTTAGCTCAGGACGATCGTCCGATGAAGGGAACGATCATCGCCACCCGCTGCCGGTAGCGGCGATACTCGTCGCCGAACAGGGCAATCAGGTCATGTTCCTCGAGCGCGATACCGACAAAGATGTAAGCCGTCACGACCGCAGCAAACAGCAGGTGGCCGGCCGTCATCACGGGCGTCGCCCAGGCGAAGATGATGAAGCCGAGATAGATCGGGTGACGGACGACGTTGTACAGCATCGGCGTCATAAATTTCATCGGCGGCATCGGCTTGCCGGCGAGATTGTTGGCGACCTGATGCAGCCCGAACAGCTCGAAGTGATTGATCATGAACGTGCTGATGAAGACCAGCACCCAGCCGAACAATCCGAGATACAGGAGGAACGCGGCAATCGTGGGCTCCTTGACCTCCCACACCACGCCGGGAATCGGCCGCCACTGCCAGAACACAAGCGCGAGCGCGAGGCTGGCGAGCAGCACGTAAGTGCTGCGTTCGACGGATTTCGGGACGATTGTCGTCCACCATTTCTTGAACTGCGGCCGCGCCATAACGCTGTGCTGCAGTGCGAATATCGTCATCAGCACGAGATTGATGACGATGGATTCCACGAGAGGCCCGGCGGAACCGGAATCGATCGTTTTCGGCACCACCAGCCCGCTGACGAAGCCGAGCGAGTACACAATGACAACTGCGAAGACGAGATAGGCCACGATGCCATACAGAAACGCGACGAGCTTTCCCATGAACATCTCCTATTGACTGCGGTGATTCGACTTTGGCGTTCTCAGTGAACTGGGCAGCACAGAGACCTTGGCCGGCGCGAACGTCGAGCCTGCACCTTGCGGCAACGGATTGCGTGGCAAAAACAGAACGTAGCTCACGAGGATCGCGATAGCGCCAATCAGCCGCGCCAGAACAGAGTGTCCTAACCGGCGCAGGATTTGATTTGTGGTCTCCCGCCGCAACAGAAAGGCCTTGCGTCGATAGACATCCATATCGACGGTGCCGTTACTGCGGCGACGGATACTAGTGACCTGTATTTGCATTGCGTCCTCTGTTTGGATGACAGGTGCGCTCAATGAGATCCCGCGTCAGCAGCAGCCTTTTTGTAGAAAGCGTAGTCTGCGCTGTACGGCACGCTCAGGAATGTTCCCGGTGCATCGCAGGCCGCGTCGGCGCGGCCACCATGCGTGTTCAAACGTTGGACCGTTGTGGCTCCGCTGAGAAGTCCGGACCCGTGCCGGGCAGCGACATCCAGTCTCAGAATCGGAATATCGTTCGTGGTCGCGCCGGGCGCCTGCGCCGAAACCTTGGCACTCACGGCGCTGCCGTCCGCCATCACCCAAACCGGTCCTGCAAAATGGTGGCCGACGGTCTTGCCGTCGATCACCAGCGTTGCGATCGGCTCACGGAACTGCCAGGTCAATTTGCCTTCGGAATTTGTCTTGCACTCGTAGACTTGCGCGCCGATCGCGTGAACCGACGCAATCAGTGTTTCACCACGAGCAACAATTGCCTCGGGAACTTCAGCCGCCGCCGACGGGGCGATCACCCGCATGGACAGATACGCGGCAATGACTGCAAGGATGACCGGACGAAAAACGCGGCCGGCGACCCGGAGGAAGTCCGTTCTGGTCTGCGCGCGGAGGGCCAGCGCTTCCTTGCGATAACGGTAGATATCGACCCCGAAGCGCCTGATCGTGTGCAATTCCATCACATGCTCCATTCGTTTTCGGCAGCATGAATGCGCCCTTTGCGGCCGAAAGACTTTGAGTCCCGCTTGATTTGTTCTTGAGGAAGTCTTGATTTCGCTTTAGAGGGCCGACCCGTAGGGTTTTACGGCCGTTCGTGGGGTCCAACGTGCTGTTTTTATTCAATAATTATGTGTTGGACTGCCAGCGCCGGGAGTTGCACATGGGTGATATCCCGGTCGCTCTCGAGCCCCAGGTTTTCGATCTTCTCGTTTATCTCATCGAAAACCGTGATCGCGTCGTCAGCAAAGATGATCTGATTGCGTCGGTGTGGGCCGGCCGCATCGTTTCCGAATCGACGCTGACCAGCCGGATCAATGCCGTGCGCAGGGCCATCGGCGACACCGGGGAGAAGCAGTCCTGCATTCGCACCTTCGCAAGGAAGGGCTTTCGCTTTGTCGCACCCGTCGAGGCCACGGACACTACAGGGCAAATGGCGGGCCTGGAGGTCGATTCCGCCCTCGCGCTTCCGCAAAAGCCGTCCATCGCGGTCCTGCCCTTCAGCAATATGAGCGGCGACGTGGCAGATGATTCCTTCGCGGATGGCGTGACCGAGGAAATCATCACGGCGCTGTCGCGCGTGCGCTGGTTCTTTGTCATCGCGCGTGGCTCCGCCTTTGCGTACAAGAGCAGGGACATCGACCCCAACGACATCGCCCGCGAGCTTGGCGTGCGGTACGTCCTGATGGGTAGCGTCCGCCGCGCCGGCGATCGTATTCGAGTCACTGCCAAGCTCATCGACGGCAGCAATGGCAGCAGCGTCTGGGCCAGAAGCTACGATCGCGCGCTGTCCGACATATTTTCCGTCCAGGATGACATCACGCAGACAATCGTCGGCGGTATCGAGCCGGAGCTGGGCCGTGCCGAGCGCGAAAGAGCGCGCGTGAAGCACCGCGACAGCATCGATGCATGGAGCACATATCAGCGCGGCATGATTCATCTCTACCGCTACACGCAGGACGACCTCGTCGAAGCACGCAAGCAGTTTGCCGCGGCAATTGCGACTGACCCCGAGCTCGGGCCTGCCTATTCTGCCACCGCCGAGGCCTACTACTACGAAGTCGTCTATGGATTCGCCGAATCGGTCGCCCACAATCGCGAACGCGCCATCGAGTTCGCGCAAAAGGCCGTTGCACTCGACCGCGACGACGCAGGTGCGCATTGCACACTCGGACGCGCGCGCTATCTGCGACGGGAATATGCGGCAGCTATTTCCGAGCTCGAGCTCGCTCTGGATCTCAATCCGAGCCTGGCGCTTGCACATTATGGCCTGGGCGCCGCATTCGTGTTCTCGGGAAAACCGCATGAAGCCTTCCCGCATCTGGAGTCCGCGATCCGACTCAGCCCGCAGGACCCCAATATGGGCTCTTATCTCGTACGGCTCGCCGAGGCCAAATATCTGGTCGGTGAAGATGAAGCCGCGGTGCGTTTTGCGTTACGGGCTTTGGCGCAGCCAAGCTTCCAGTGGTCGCGCTACGCAGTTCTCATCGCGGCATTGGGACAATTGGGACGCGAAGACGATGCGCGGCGTTATCTCACCGAGTTGACGCGGATGCGACCGAACTTTTCTGTCGCCTTCGTGCGCGACATGCATCCCTTCAGCCGCGATATGGGCGCAGACCGTTACTATGAGGGTCTGCGCAAGGCCGGCGTGCCGGAAGGGGCGGCATAGGGTCCGCCAACTCAATGAAAGCGATTGATGCGAAATGGCTTCGCCCGCGCCGGCCGCATCGCCCAGGTGCGCAGCGCGGCGACACGTCGCAGGAGCCAATTCCACAGCCTGGTTCGTCGAAACATGTTGGCTCGCGGCTTGTGTGAGCCAGCACCATGACAAGGTCGTTTTCCGCCGTCGTTGCGGAAACATTGATAAGCCATTGAGGCGAGATTGATTTCTCATCAATGCCCGCGTGAGTTATAATCGCCGCGTCATTTTGCGGGCGACAACGTGTTGTTTTCATTTGATGATTTCACGCTCGACTGTGAGCGGCGGGAATTGCACGCGCGTGGCGCGAACATTCCGGTCGAGCCGCAAGTCTTTGACGTGCTGGTCTATCTGATCGAGAACCGCGATCGCGTCGTCAGCAAAGACGATCTCATTGCATCGGTTTGGAGCGGACGCATCGTATCGGACTCGACGCTTGATAGCCGCATCAATGCCGTGCGCAAGGCCATGGGCGACAGTGGTGAACGCCAGCAATATGTCCGCACTATCGCGCGCAAGGGCTTTCGCTTTGTCGGCGACATCAAGAGCGCGTCAGCGCCCGGGCCGGCCGCTGCGCCGCCACAGTCGACGCTGAACCAGGAGGTGCGTTTCTGCACGGCATCCGACGGTGTCCGGATCGCGTACGCGCTGGCCGGCCAAGGACCCCCTCTGGTGAAGGCCGCCAACTGGCTCAACCATCTCGAATACGATTGGCAAAGCCCGATCTGGAGCCACCTGTTGCACGAATTCGCGGCCCGCCATCAACTCATCCGCTACGACGAGCGCGGCAACGGGCTGTCCGACTGGGATGTGCCGGATATTTCCTTCGAGGCTTTCATTCGTGACCTGGAAAGCGTCGTTGACGCCGCTAGGCTAAAGCGCTTCGCGCTGCTGGGCATCTCGCAGGGCTGCGCGGTGTCGATCGTCTACGCCATCCGTCATCCCGAGCGGGTCAGCCACCTGGTGCTGTATGGCGGCTTTGCACGGGGCAGGACCAGGCGCGATCCGGAGCACGCGCGGACGTTACTCTCGATCGTCGAGCAGGGCTGGGGCAAGGAAAACCCGGCGCACCGGCAGTTCTTCACGTCGCTGTTTTTTCCTGACGGCACGCCCGAGCAGATGCAATGGTTCAACGATCTGCAGCGGTTGACGACCTCGACCGAAAACGCCTTGCGCATCATGCGTGCGACCGGCGAGCTCGATATTTCGGATCTGCTGTCGCAAGTGAAAGTGCCTACGCTTGTCCTCCACTGCCGCAACGATGCGTGGGTGACTTTTGATGAAGGACGCAGGCTCGCCGCTGGTATCCCCGGCGCGAAATTTGTCACGCTTGAAAGCCGCAATCACCTGGTTCTGGAAAGCGAGCCCGCTTGGGAGAAATTCGCCAGCGATATAACGGCGTTTCTGGCGACATGACGCTACTTGCGATCCCGGAAATATTGCCAGACTGCAAAGCACAGAAGCAGAAACGTAATCGTGGCGACCAGATACTTTTCGAACCCATCGTCGAAGTCGCCGAAGGGAATTACGACCTGTGCCAGTGCACTATTCATGTGCGTCGACCGTAAGCAGAGTTCGTCGCCGCCGACAGCCCACTACGAGTACATGTATGACACCTGCGGGCCGGTTTGCTGCGGCTTAGCGGGCGCTTCCTTGTTGACCGAAATGACCCAGGCGACGACCATCGTGCCGACGACGAGCACATAAGCTCCACGAGCGATCTTTCCAACCATTGCCGCGCTCCCGTATTTTTTTGAGAGGATAGTCCACCAAGCCCGTTCGGCGTGGCCGTCGTTAATTTTTGGTTAATCGCGCTAAGCCGTTGAAATCGCGGGCAGCCCTCGCCTGCTTGGGTGGACGCCTGCACGCCGCTGTCGTAGTTTTCGCGCCCGTTCCGATTGTTTTTGCATGTGGAGCTTTTGATGGCCGGCCCCGTAATTGCAGTGACCGACAGCGTGTTTCCGTCCCTCGACCCAGCCAAGGCCGCTCTATCCAGGCTCAACCCGACCTACCGTATGGCGAAGAGTGCCAATGCCGACGACATCCTCGCGGTCGCGAAGGATGCCGATGCCATCCTTGTCACCTATGCGAAATTGACCCGCGAGATTCTCAGCCAGCTGACCCGGTGCCGGGCGATCGGCCGCTTCGGTCTCGGCGTCGACAACATCGACTTAGCCGCCGCGAAGGAAAAGGGCATCGCCGTCAACTACGTGCCGGACTACTGCATCCGGGAGGTGTCCGACCACGCGATGGCCTTATTGCTTGCCCTCATCCGCAAGATCCCCTTGTCGAACAAGCTCGTCCAGGGCGGCCGTTGGGAAATGCCAGCGGTGGTGCCGATCCGCCGCATCGAGGGCACGGTGCTCGGCCTTGTCGGCTTCGGCCATATCCCGCGCCTGGTCGCGCCCAAGGCGCAGGCCTTCGGAATGAAAGTGATTGCCTTCGATCCTTTCGCAAAAGCCGACGTGTTTAAGGCTGCGCGTGTCGAGAGCGTCGACTTCGACACCCTTCTCAACAGGTCCGATTATGTGTCCGTACACGCACCGCTCACGCCGCAAACGCGCGGCATGATGAACGCTGCCGTCTTCGCCAAGATGAAGAAAGGCGCCTATATCATAAACACGGCGCGCGGTCCGCTGATCGACGAGCCCGCTTTGGTCGCGGCGCTCGATTCCGGACAAGTCGGTGGTGCCGGCCTCGACGTGGTGACGGCCGAACCGCTCGCGAAGGATTCACCCCTGCTCGGGCGCGACAACGTCATCATCTCCCCGCACACGGCGTTCTACTCGATCGAAGCGCTTGAGGAATTGCAGACCAAGTGCGCCAGCGACGTCGCGCGCGTCCTCAGCGGTGAAAAAGCGGTTTATCCGATCTCAGCCTGAATCATGCTCGACCGCACCGATCTCGACCCTGTCTTCTTCGCGCCGTTCGTCTCGTCGCTGATGCATGTCGATCCGCAATGGATCGACTATAACGGCCATCTCAACATGGCTTACTACAACGTGCTGTTCGATCGCGCGGTCGATGAGGTGTACGAACTCATCGGCATCGGGGCCGACTACCTCAAGCGCGCCAATCACTCGACCTTTACGGCCGAGGTGCACGTGCGCTACGTGCGCGAGTTGCACGCGAACGATCCCGTGCGCGTCACTTTCCAGCTGCTCGACTTCGATTCAAAGCGGTTCCACTATTTCGAGCAGCTGTTTCACGCGACCGAGGGCTGGGTTTCCGCCACTTCGGAAAACATGACGTTGCACGTCGACATGGCGGCCAAAAAGGTCGCCCCGTTCCCCGACTCAGTTATGCGCGCGCTTGCGCGGATGAAGGCAGCCCACGCACAATTGCCGCGCCCGGAGGCCGCCGGCCGCCGCATCGCGATGCCCGAGCGGTGACGCGCTTTATTTCCCCGCAATCTTGGCGGCGTCGGCGTTCACGCTCTTGTCGACGATCGACTCGATCGGCACCGTCTGCTTGATCACGCCGGCCTTCAGGAACAGGTTCTGCATCCAGTCGAGACGGTCGAGCGGGATGGATAGCGTCGGATCGATCTGCTTGTCCTTGATGGCCTCATCGGTGATGAACTCCGCGCGCTTGTCGTCCGGCTTGGCGTGAGTCATCTCCTGGGAGACCTTGATGGTCTCGGCGCGGTTCGCCAGCGCGAACTTGTAGGCATCCATCTCGGCGGCGACGAATTTAACGAGGTCGTCGCGGCGTTCACTCAGGACCTTGCCACTGGTCGCGACACAGAGGCGGAGGAAATTCGGCACCGCGCTGCTGCCTTTCGCCAACACCTTGATGTTTGATGGCATCACTGCCTCGAACTCGTTCGATACGACGGCGGCGTCGGTGATACCCGCGACCAGCGACTTATAGCGGTCGAGGTCTGCGCCCTGCGTAGCCAGCTTCACGTCGGCGAACGGCACATTCGCTTCGTTGAGCATGCCGCGGAACAGCAGGTCGGGCAGCGAGCCAGGCGAGGAGATCGCGACGGTCCTGCCCTTGAGATCGGACAGCGATTTGATCTCGGCCTTGGCCAGAACGACCTGCGGCACGCCGGGCCAGCCGCAGCCGACGATCTTCACGCCGGTGCCGCGCGCGCCCGCGACGATCGATTCCGCCGCACCCATGTCAACGCTGTCGATCTCCCCCGAGAGCAGCGCCTTCATCAGCGTGGCGCCGGCCTTGATCTGCAAGAGCTCGACTTTCAGCCCGCGTTTGGCGGCAAAGCCGCCTTTGTCAACCATGGCGATGAAGCCGGCGTCGCTCTTGGCTTCAAGGATGCCGTGTTTCCAGACTTTCTCTTGCGCTTGCGCGCCGGTAAGGCCGACGGCAAGCGCGACGACGGCCGATGCAAATGTCTTGCGCACGGATGAATCCTCCCGATTTGATGGTTTTGTTTGCCCCGAGGCTACGGTCTTCGGGATTGCGGCGCAATACGCGCTAAATCCTGTACTCTCCGCCGCGCTTGCGCCCCGTATCGATGGCGAGAAACAGCTGATCGAGTGTCGGACGTTTTTTGATCAGCCCCTGTTCGTGCGAATAGCCCACCAGTGTCTCGAGTACCTTGCGGTTCTCCTCCGTGAGCCCGTATTCCCATGGGTCAGGTCCGAGCACACGCTCTTGTTCTTCCCAGGCATCACGGTACCAGGCGAGCGGCACGATGCGCGGGTTCGCCATGCGCTTTATCGCGATCGTCTTTGCTTCGTTGAAAGCCCTGAACAGATTGACGGCAAGCCACGGGTGCTCCTCCGCGAGCGACTTGCGCAGGCCGAGCACGTGCATGATCGGGAAAATTCCGGTGCGCTTGAAATAAGCCATCTCTTCCGCCTTGTGGTCGGGGAAGAGACGCGCCACTCGCGGATCCTTGGCAAGGAACGGCTTGACGAAGTCGGAATGAAACACCGCGTCGAGTTCGCCTTCGGCCAGCATCGTCTCGATCGATTTGTCGTTCGGCAGGCAGGAATATTTGATATCCGGCGGCAGGCTGACTTTGACGTCGTCCTCGATCTCCGCGACCCACTCGATACTGTTGAGCGGCACGCCATATTCGCTCTGCAGGATGCCGCGCATCCACAGCACCGCCGTTGTCATCATCGTCTTGACGCCGATCCGGCGGCCTTTCAGGTCGGCCGGCTTCTTGATGCCCTTCGACGTGTTGATGAACATGAAGCCGTGGCGGAAGCGGCGATGTAGGAACACCGGGATGGCACGAAACGGCAGGTCATTGTCGCGCGCCGCGAGATAAGACGAGGCCGAGACCTCCGCAATGTCGAACTCCCCCTTGTTGAGGAAGCGCCAATGCCGCGTCGCCGAATCCATGTCGGTGAGGATCGTGAGGTCGACGCCGTCGACCTCGACCTTTCCCCTCAGCAAGGGGCGGATGATTTCGTAGTCACCGCAGGCGAGTGTAAGGGCGGGTTTTTTCGGCATTTCCCGGATAAAGCAAATCGATCGTCAGAACTCAATGCCCTGTCGCCACGGCAGCCAGCTTTCCCGCGTCCGGCAAATGATTGCCGCGCCAGACCACGTGCAGATCGGGGCGCAGCAGCAGGAGATCGTAACCATAGACGTCGCGCGGGCCCACATCGGCGACATCAAGGACAGTGAACGGCGCGCGATAGCGTGCAAAAGCCCTTGCCAGGAGGGTGCTGTCGGCCGGGGCGCCGGCGAGGCGAAGGAGCGTAAATCCGTCACCGATCCGGTCGTGCAGCGCCGTGCCGTCGGCAAGCCAGACGTGCGGCAGCCGCGCGCCCGGCCATGACGTCGGCGCATATTTCATGAAGTCGTCCGCCGGGCCTTCGCCCGCGTCCGGCCAGATGACCGGAGATTCCCGGTAGCGATAACCGAGTTCGGCGCCGATCATCTCGTTGCTCTTGCGCTGCTCGATGTCGGCAATTCCCGCGAGCTTGGCGCGGGTCTCGGCGCCTTCGGGCGTCTTGTCGCGAATATTCGGCTTGAAAGCCGCACGCCAGGCACGCCGCCCGCGCGAGGCATGACGTGAGGCCTCGACATTGCGCTCGCCGACCTGCCTGCGCTCGATCTCATAAGACGCAAGCAGCTTCGGCCCACCCCAACCTCGCAGGGTTGCCGCGAGCTTCCACGACAAGTCGATGGCGTCACCAACGCCGCTGTTCATGCCGAGCCCCCCGGTCGGGATCATCAGGTGTACGGCATCGCCCGCGAGAAAGACGCGACCCTGCCCGTAACCGTCCGCCAGCAGCAAATTCTGCCGCCAGGGCGCACAGGACAGCATCTCATATTGCACGGGCATCGCGACGACCTGCTCGAACATCGACATCATCGTATCGTCGCTATCGACCGTCGCATGCAGCGTGAAATGCTTTGTCGAGTCCTGCACGATCAGGAACGAATTGTGCGCATCAGCAACGTGATAGTGCCGGCCTTTTCCGATCGGAATACGCTCAAACAGGTCATCGCAGCGGTAGAGCGCCTGCCGCAATTGCAGCAGGTTGGCGTCACCGCTGAGCTTGATGCCGAGCTGGCGCCGCACTCCGCTGCTGCCGCCATCGCAACCGACGAGATAATGCCCGGCGAGCTCCGATACCGCACTGCGGGTCTTCACTTTCGCACGCACACCGGCGGCATCCTGCGCAAAGGCGACAAACTCGCAGCCATACTGCACGTCGACCGTCGGCAGAGTTTCCGCAATGGATTTGAGCAGTGGCTCCAGCGTGTACTGCGAGATCAGCTGATACGGCTCAAGCGGCATCGCGCCGTCGGTGCACGCAGCAATCTCGGCCTGTACCTGCGCCACCGACGGATACGGCAAATGAAGCAACGGCGGCTCGATCAGCGACGTGACAATAAAGACATCCATCGGCACGTCGCGCGGGAAGCCGGCATCACGGACTTTCTGTGCAATGCCGAGCCGGCGGTAGATCTCCATTGTCCGGGCGTTGCAGCGTTCCATCTTGGGCAGGAACTGCGGGGCGTCCTTCTGCTCCAGCAGAATGCAGCGTACACCCCGGCGCCCAAGATCGATCGCGAGGGTCAAGCCCACAGGTCCGGCGCCTACGATGATGACTTCTGTGTCCAAAATAGTCCTCGGCGAATTGCCACCATGCGCCGCGCTATTGACTGTTCGACCACCGCCTATAGCATTTTCATTACAATATCGGTTGTACTGCATCGTAAGACAAAAGCGAGCGACGTTCGTGCGTGTCGAAGAGACGACGGTGTCGGTGCGCGGCGTCAAGGCCGTACGTATCCGCGAACACAAGATTCCGAGTGCCAATAGTGCGCCCTACATCTGCGTCGAAGGGCCGGACGGCAATCTCTGGTTCTGCGAAAGCGGTGTGGACAAAATTGGCTGTTTCGATGCGCGTACAGCGAACTTTCGTGAATTCGCACTCCCGACACCCGGCGCAACGCCGATCGGCATCGTGCTCGGCAGCGATAGCAATCTCTGGTTCGCTCAGAAAAAGGCCAACAAGATCGGCCGTCTTTCGGTAGGCGGCATCCTCACCGAATTCAACATCCCGACACCGAATGCCGGGCCGGACGGCATCGCGCTCGGCCCCGACGGAAATGTCTGGTTTTCCGAAACCGATGCCGGGCAGATTGGCCGCATCACACCGAACGGCAACATCACAGAGTTCAGGAGTGGCATCACGCCGGGCAGCAAGCCATTGTCGATTGTCGTGCGCGACGGCGACCTATGGTTCAGCGACGCCGCGGGTAACCGGATCGGCCGCATTACCGTCGACGGCAAGGTGATGGAATATTCCATTCCGAGTGCCGACCCTCAGCCACGTGCCATGGTTACCCATCCGGACGGCACGATCTGGTTTGTGGAAACCGGCGCCAATGCGCTTGGCCGTTTTACGCGCAACCACACCTTCAGCGAATACAAATTTCCGACGCCGAACGCCTCGCTGCGCGGGGTAACCGTCGGACCAGACGGCCATCTCTGGTGCACCGAAAACTTCGCCAACAAAATCGGTCACATGGCCGCGGATGGCACTCTGCTCGGCGAGTACGACATTCCAACCGCCGCCAGCGGGGCGCGCTGCATCGCGAGCATGTCAAATGGCAGGCTCTATTTCACGCAATACGACGCCGGCTTGATCGGCGAGATCATTCTGGACTGAGGGGAACTCGTGACAATCGAACCTATTGAATACAAAGCGGGGAGCGTCGCAGCTCGTGGCTCGCTGGTGTACGACGAGAAAGTCAACGGCCCCCGCCCACTACTGCTGATCGCGCCCAACTGGCTCGGTGTTTCTGACGCATCGAACAAGCGCGCGGCCGAAATGGCCGGCAGCAATTACGTTGCTTTCGTCGCCGACATGTATGGCAACGGCAAGATCCCTGCCGGGCCGCCGGAAGCCGCACCACTGGCGAATGCGTTGCGTGCCGATGCGCCTGAAAGGCGCCGGCGCATCGTCGCCGCGCTGGAGACACTGCGCGCCGAAAGCAGAAAGCGCGGAATTGGCGATCTCAGTCGCCAGGCAGCCGCCGGCTTTTGTTTTGGCGGCGGCAACGTGCTCGAACTTGCGCGTACAGGGGCCGATGTGAAGGCCGTGGTCTGTCTGCATGGCGACCTTCTGACGCCGATCCCGGCGAAAGCCGGCGAGATCAAGGCGGCGGTCTGCGTCCTGCACGGCTCTGCCGATCCGGTCGTGTCGAAAAAGGATCGCGATGTTTTCGAGGCTGAAATGGAGGCGTCAGGCGCGAAATGGCAGATGCTGATCTTCGGCGGTCTGCTGCACTCGTTTGCGGAAATCGAATCCGACGTGCCCGGCATTGCGCGCTACGACGCAGGCGCGGCTCGGCAAAGCTATGCAATGATCGACGATTTTTTGACAGCCGCTTTTGAGGAAAAGCTATAGACGCCGCAGCGCGGGGAAAGGAACGTCATGCAAACGATCTGGCGCGTGCTTTTGAGCCTTTGTCTCTGTTGCTTTGCCGTCACGACGCGCGCGCAGACCTATCCGGACCGACCGATACGCCTCATCGTGTCGATCGCCGCGGGCAGCGTGACCGACGTGATCATGCGTAAGGCCGCGGCTGAATTGGCGCCGCGTTTTGGCCAGCAACTCGTCATAGAGAACCGTGGCGGCGCAAGCGGCATCCTCGGCGCGCAGACCTGCGCGCAATCACCGCCGGACGGGTACACGCTGTGCGTGATCTACCACAGTACGATGTCCTACAATCCACTGCTGTTCGACAAGCTGCCGTACAATCCCGACATCGACTTTGCCCCGGTGACGCGCCTTTTCTTTCTCACCGAGGGTCTGTTCGTTTCCACGGCGTTGGGCGTCAACTCCGTCAACGAACTGAAAGCGCTGGCGCAGAGCAAGCCGGGCGGGCTCAACTATGCAACGCTTGGCGAAGGCTCCTTCCCTGACCTGTTCATGCGCTGGCTGAATAACCAGTGGGGTACCAAAATCGTCGGCGTGCCGTACAAGGGCGGCGGGCCCGCGGCGCAAGCACTCGCCGCCAACGAGGTGCAAGTCACACGCTTCGGCGTCGGCAACTTCCTCGGACTGATCGAAGCCGGCAAAGTGAAGGCGCTCGCTGTGTCCGCCGATAAGCGCTCGCCGCTACTCCCCAACGTGCCGACCTTTGCCGAGGCCGGGCTCGGCGGCTATCCGGGCCAGGGCTGGTGGGGCCTTGCCGCCCCGCGGGGCACACCGCAGTCCGTTATTGACAAAATGAGCGCGGAATTCTCGAAGTTGTTCAGTGAGCCGAAATTCGTCGAATTCCTGGAGCAGAACGCGGTGGTTTCCGCGCCGACTACTCCGGCCAGTTTCGCTGCTTTTCTGAAGGAGGACCGCAAAGCGGCCGAGAGCCTGATCAAAATCGCGAACACCAAGCGCGAAGCATACAAACCGCAGTAGGTGCTATTGGCGCATATATTTAGAGCGGATCAATCGATCCTGCCTCCCGAAAATCTCCGCCCCGGCACACCGAGAAAGTAGCCGACCGCCTGCCCGCCATCGGAGCCGACCACGCTGCCGGTCGTGTAGCGCGACTCATCGCAGGCCAGGAACACCGCGGGCCCGGCGATATCCTCGCCCGAGCCAACACGGCCCATCGGCACGCCCTTGCGGCGGCCCTCATAGATTTCCGGATCGGCATACATTGCTTCCGTGCCCGGCGTACGGATGTAGCCGGGGGTGATCGCATTGGCGCGAATGCCGTAAGGCGCCCACTCCATCGCCTGCAGCTTCGTGAGCATGATGAGCCCGGCCTTCACGACGCTGTAGGCGCCGGCCCAGTTATAGGGGAAGAGCCCGGCAATCGACGCAATGTTGACGATGGCACCCGACTTCTGCGCGATCATGTGTTTGGCCGCTGCCTGGCTCACCAGGAACGCGCCCTTGAGACCGATGTTCATCGTCGTATCCCACGCGGCCTCGGGCAGCGCCTCGAGCTTGCCCGGCACGATCTTCATCGCATTGTTGACCAAGATGTCGATGCGGCCGCGCTCTTTGATAATGGTGTCGACGAGCCGGTTGATGTCGGCGGATTTCGCGACGTCCGCGACCACCGGAAGGCTCTTGCTGCCGAGCGCCGCGGCATCTTTTGCCGTCGCCTCAGCGGTCGCCGGATCGACGTCATTGATCACGACGTGCGCGCCCTCGCGCGCATAGGCGAGAGCAATGTCGCGGCCGATGCCGCGGCCTGCACCGGTAACGAGCGCCACCCTGTCCTTCAGTCGCACGGAGTTCCCCCAATACTGAAAATAACGCGGAAAAATCACGCTAAATCCGTGCCTCATGGCGCACAAGGCCGCTTCCGGCCTCGAAAATGGCGCCCGTGAGTGCCATCTTTGCTATTGAGAATCACCCGGCGGCCAAAGCCGCCTACTCCGGACAACATGGCCGAGCCGAAACGCAACGACCCCGCGCCTATGAGCCCGCAACCCGTCGCGGGCGGCATCGCGGCGCGCGCGCTCGGCGCCCGCTCCGCGCCCTATCTCACCGACCTCAACCCCGAGCAGCGTCAGGCGGTCGAGACGCTTGATGGACCGGTGCTGGTGCTCGCTGGCGCCGGAACCGGCAAAACGCGTGTGCTCACAACGCGCATCGCGCACATTTTGAATCTGAGCCGCGCGCATCCAAGCCAAATTCTCGCCGTCACCTTCACCAACAAGGCGGCACGCGAGATGAAGGAGCGCGTCGGCCAGATGGTCGGACAGATCGTGGAAGGCATGCCCTGGCTCGGCACTTTCCACTCGATCGGCGTGAAAATTCTGCGCCGGCACGCGGAGCTGGTCGGGCTCAAGAACAACTTCACCATCCTCGACGTCGACGACCAGATCCGTGTGATCAAGCAGATCCTCGAGGCCGAGAAGCTCGACGAGAAGCGTTGGCCCGCGCGCGTGCTCGCCATGCTGATCGACGGCTGGAAGAATCGCGGGCTCACGCCTGATCAGGTGCCGTCGGGCGAGGCCGCGAGTTTCGCCAACGGCAAGGGCAAGAAACTCTACATCGCCTACCAGGAGCGACTGAAGACACTCAACGCCGCCGACTTCGGCGATCTGCTTTTGGAGAACATCCGGCTGTTCCGGCAGAATGCCGATGTCCTTCGTTCATTTCAGGAGCGCTTCAAGTTCGTTTTGGTCGACGAGTACCAAGACACGAACGTCGCGCAGTATTTGTGGTTGAAGCTGCTGGCGCAGATGGCCAGTGCTCCGCCGTCTACGGCCGTTGTCCCTGAGCCCAGCAGCACGGCTGCGCCTCCGGAATCCACATTTGCGGTTCCAGCGCGCGCGGAAGAGCGAAAGCCCAAGAACATCTGTTGCGTCGGCGACGACGACCAGTCGATTTACGGCTGGCGAGGGGCCGAAGTCGACAACATCCTGCGCTTCGATCACGACTTCCCGGGCGCCAAGGTCATCCGTCTCGAGCGGAACTACCGCTCGACCGGCCACATCCTCGCGGCCGCCTCGCTCCTGATCGCGCACAATGAAGGCCGTCTCGGCAAGACGCTGCGTACGGAAGATGTGCTGGGCGAGAAGGTGCAGGTCACCGGCGCCTGGGACAGCGAGGAAGAGGCCCGCGCCATTGGCGAGGAGATCGAGCAGCTGCAGCGCGAGGCGCGCGAGCGCGGCGAGGACCACCCGCTCGACGAGATCGCCATCCTGGTGCGCGCTTCATTCCAGATGCGTGAATTCGAAGACCGCTTCATCCAGCTTGGCCTGCCCTACCGCGTGATCGGCGGTCCTCGTTTCTACGAGCGCGCCGAAATCCGCGACGCCCTCGCCTATTTGCGCGTGATCGCGCAGCCGGCCGACGATCTCGCCTTCGAGCGTATCGTCAACGTGCCCAAGCGCGGTCTCGGCGACGCGACCGTGCAGATGCTGCACGACTATGCGCGCAAGAAACGTGTCCCGCTCACAGAAGCTGCCAGCGCCCTCTCCGCCACCGACGAGATGAAACCGAAGCCGCGACAGGCCTTGCGTGATCTGATGGCGAGCTTCGAGCGCTGGCGCGCGAAGAAGGATTCCATGCCGCACACCGAACTCGCCGAGATCATGCTGGACGAGAGCGGCTACACCGACATGTGGCAGAAGGACCGTTCCGCCGACGCCGCCGGCCGCCTGGAAAACCTGAAAGAGTTGGTGCGCTCGATGGAGGAGTTCGAGAACCTGCAGGGTTTCCTCGAGCACATCTCGCTGGTGATGGACCGCGAGGGCAACGAGGCCGAACAGGCCGTCAACATCATGACCCTTCATTCCGCCAAGGGCCTCGAGTTCGACTGCGTTTTCCTGCCCGGCTGGGAGGAAGGCCTGTTCCCGCATCAGCGCTCGCTCGACGAGAGCGGCCGTGCGGGCCTCGAGGAAGAGCGCCGCTTGGCCCATGTCGGCCTGACGCGCGCGCGCAAGCTTGCGAAAGTCTATTTCGCCACCAATCGCCGTATCCACGGCCTATGGACCTCGACCGTTCCGTCGCGCTTTCTCGACGAGCTGCCCGAGGCGCATGTGGAGGTGAAGGAAGCCCCGGGCGGCGGCTTCGGCATGTCGGGCTACGGCGCTTCGCGCTTCGATGAGATGAATGCCTTCGGCTCGGGCTATACGACGCCGGGCTGGCAACGCGCGCAGGCGCGCAAAGGGCGCGGTGGCTTCCACGACAACGGCCAGCCGCGCTATGTGCCGGATGGCGTGTATGACGATGCTGATGTGGAGAATATCTCTCCTCTTAAGGAAAAGTCGGCACGCGGTGAGCGCCGGAAGGCCCAACGCAAAGCCCCTCTCACCATCGAAGGCGAGCTGATTGCCAAATCCACCGGCACCGCCTCGTCTTTTGCGGTCGGCGAGCGCGTCTTCCATCAGAAGTTCGGCAACGGCAACGTGGTGGCTGTGGATGGCAACAAGCTCACCATTGCCTTCGACAAGGCCGGCGAAAAGCGCGTGGTGGATAGTTTTGTGGAGCGGGTCTAGCCTGCGTTCGTCTTCCACCTGCATGTACGGCGGAAGCACCCAGTGCTAGACTTCTCAGCGGTTGGCTCGAAGCCGGCCTACGGGAGGCGGCGAATGAAGGCATCCCACGTCGTGACTTTGTCTCTGGCGGCTGTGCTCGCGGCTCTGGCAATCCAGGCTGTCCAGGCCCAAGACAACAAAAACATTCGCGAAGACGATTACGTTCGCAAGGTGCCGCTCGAGGACTTTAAAGTCCCAATCGTTCCGATCATTCCGCCGGGCTCATCACTCGACCTGCGTCCTGGGCGGACGCCGGATTCCGCCGACCGTGTTTACAATTCCACGCCGTTCGCCAGAGACCCGACGACGCCGTCGATCGGGCTTTCGATAAAATCGCCCTTCGACGACCGCAAGTAGTCTAACCGGCGTGAGCCGCGTGCTTTTTGTCCGCTGAAGCCTGCACCGCGGCATCGACCAGTGCAGTCAGCACCGCCGGATCATCGACACTGCGCACGATCATCGGCTCGTCGCGGCCGCGGATGGCGACTTCAGAACGCGGCAGTGCATCGGCCGCAATGCCGGCAGTAGCGCAGACCTCTTCGGAAACAACCGCCCTGCAGTTCATTGATTTCGTCAAGTCCTGCAGGCGCGCCGCAACGTTCACCGGGTCGCCGAGCGCCGTGAACACGGTGTGCTCCTTGAAGCCGATGTCCCCGACAATCACGTCGCCGCCGTGAATGCCGATGCCGTACTGGATCGGTTCGCGCAGGTCCGCCTTCATCTGCCGGTTCATGCTCTCGACATTGGCCGCGACCCTGGCGGCGGCCCGCAGCGCCTGGCGGCACGCGGTTTCGGCGTTCGTCTCAAGGCCGAACAGCGCCAGCGTGCCGTCGCCGACGAACTGGTTCGGCTGCCCGCCTGCGTCGAGCGCCGCCTGCGAGACGGCGGCAAGGAAACGGTTGATCAGGAACACGACGTCGAACGGCAGCCGCGCTTCCGCGAGCTTTGTCGAGCCGCGCATGTCAACGAACATGCTCACGACGTAACGTTCCTTGCCGATGTTCATGCGGCGGCCCTTGCGCAGCAGGTCGGCATTCATCGACGATGGCAGGATCGGAATGACGCCGATGTCCGACTGCGGCCGAAGCTGGCAGGCGAGGCGGATCGACGGGTTGGCGGCGACACCGACGCGATCGAGCACATGGGCCTCACGCCCGGACGGCGACGGCAACCCACTGACGTCGCCCAGCACGCGTATGCGGCAAGTCGAGCAACGCGCGCGGCCGCCACACACGCTGGCATGCGGGATGCTGTATCGCAGGCAGGCCTCGAGAACGCTCACGCCCTTCGGCACGCGTACCTGCCGGTCAGGAAACGAAATCGCGATCATGCCACCCCTGCGCTCGCGGAAGGAGCGCACGCCACGCGCCAGGAAAACGAAACCGATCGCCACGGCATAGCCAAGCGGGAAATAGACAAGGACAATGCTCTTGATCACCCGCGCCTGCGGCGCGGTCACGCTCTGCAGGTTTTCCTTACGCCATTCGGCATCCTCGGAAAGCTGGGCGACCTCGCGCCCGGCATGATGCGCGCCGACCATGGCAAGCGTCGGCAACAGGATAGCAACGGCGAGAAGATACGGCGCCGCCCAGTCGAAAAACGACTTCATCCGCAGCCAGAAATAGAGACCGATGCAGGCGTGCGTCCAAGCTACCGTGAGCGAGATGAACTGGATGGCGATGTTGTACGGTGCGCTGACCCAATAGGCGAATAACGGTGTTGCATAGTTGAACGGCGGCGTATCGAACAACGCGGCCGTCAGGCGTTGTGCGCCGAAATGGTCGGCGAGCCAAAGCGGAATGCTCAGGCCGAGCAGAAGTTGGGCCAGCTCGGCGCCGGTATAGCGAAAATGCCGGCGCTGATAGAGCGCCCACAGCCCGAGCGAGAAATGGATAACGGCAGCGATATAGAGCGCATCGTTGACCACCGGCAGCCGCCAGAAGGCCACGTGGTACTTCAGCCACGCTTCCATCGCGTCGTAGGAGATGACGCCGAGCGCGTGGTTGAAGAAGTGCGAAAAGATGTAGGCGAACATCACCAGGCCGGTGATCAGACGCACCTGACGCACGCCGATCCCGCGCAGCCAGGTCCGGACGTCGACGCTGCCCGTTGCTCGCGTCGTCGGAAGATCAACGTACGCAGGGACCTCTGCCGTCACGATGAATCACCGTCAAATGACCGGTCGGTTGAGGAACGCTAGCTGCGAGACTTCCACCGATCAACTGGCGCAAGCCCGCCATTCCGGGGCGTAATCGCTTGCACGCCGCAATATCCACCGCTTTTGCGCACGCGCCGCGGCGGAGCCAAAGCAAGCTTCGCTTGGATCGGGATTTCCTCGGCAAGCAAGCACGCACGTTGTGAGCGACGCGATAAAAATTTCAGTTGAAATTATTCCGCACGGAGACGACCCAAGTTGGTGTCGAGAAAATTGCGAAACGCGAATCTGATTTTTCGAATCAACGGCAAAACGCATAACCTTAATTGCCCCCGTTGAGCCGCATATCGGGCAGAAATCGCGGCAAATTGGTACCGAATTACGCATAGCTACTATACCGATTTACCGTTCGCACAGTCCTGCCTTGCTTCTGACACGTTATCCCGCCCTACCGGTTCCCAATATGAATCATTGAAGGGGACAGCATTCAATGAAGTACCTCGGCATTGGAATTCTCGTGAGCGTTCTTTCGTTCAGCACAGCCCACGCAGCGGGCTGGAGCTCAGTGCATAAGTACGTCAAGAAGTCCGGCAATTGTGCGGGACAGGAAGTTCTCGCAAGTCACTACTCATCCGGAAAACGAACCGCCAGTGGTGAGCGTTTCGATCCGAACGGTAACACTGCGGCGGCGCGCACGTGGCCGATCGGCACGACGCTGACGGTGACCAACCCGAAGAACGGCCGCTCAATCACCGTCCGGATCAACGACACGGGACCTTGGGGCATCGCGTATAAAATGGGCGCCCGGCTCGATCTCGCGCGCGGCGCCGCGCAGCGTCTTGGCATGACCGCGTCACAGTACGTTTGCGTCGCGTAAGCGACGGTATCAGCCGCAGCACCTGACCTGCATTAGAGCCGGCGGCACCAAGGTGCCGCCGGCTTATTTTTTGCCGCCACACGACCAACACCGCGGTCGCAACGATGCGTTCACCTTTCCAATTACGCCGCGTTCTTTCGTCATTTTAGCAGCCAGCCGGCCGACCCCTAAAATTATCCATTTCGCGGAAGCGCGCATTAACCACTGAATTCGTTGGTGTCACAAATCACGCGATGGAACCACATGGAAAACGAAATGATTAAATTATTTGCATTAGCAACACCGTATAGCGAGCGACGGGTCTTTCGTAAGCGGGCTTCAAAGTGCGGTGGATATCCAGACTTGCATCAGCGCAGGACGCGCGCCGGCAAAGCGGGATGGCAACGCCTGCGCTGAATTTCTTCAGCCCGGTGCGGCTGATCGTTGCCTGTGCGGTCACGCTCGCACTGATCGTCGTCGGCAGTGCGAGTTTGATTGCCTATAACCTGCGCACGCGGGCGATGTCGGAAAATGCGCAGGCCTTGTCGAATTCGGCGCTCATCGTCGCAAAGCAGATCGAGCAGACGTTCACGGCCGTGCAGGCCGTCGAACGCCGTTTCCACGATGATCTGTCAGGGCTTCCCGTCATCGACAGCGAAACAATCGAACGCGAATACAGGCGTCACGCAGTGCATCTGAAACTGCGCGACAAAGCGGGCGGCATGCCCTATGTGGGCTCGCTTGGCATCTTCAATGCGAAGGGCCAATTGATCAACTTCTCGCGCCAGTGGCCGATTCCCGAGGTCAATGTCGCGAACGAAGACTACTTCAAGGCCCTCAGCGCCACCCGCGACGTCACGTCATTTCTCGGCGAACCGGTCCGCGACTACGCGACCGGTAGCTGGGTTATCCATCTCGCACACAAGATCTCCGGCCCGAGCGGCGAATTCCTCGGCGTCATCTCGGCAGCGATCGAGCTGCATTATCTGCAGAACTATTTCCGCGACATCAGCCCTAATCCGAACAGCACCTTCGCGCTGTTTCGAAACGACGGCATGCTCCTGGCGCGCTATCCCGAAAAGGATGCGGATATCGGCCACAAGTTTCCCACTGCGCTTGCGTTGAAGCTGGCCACCAATTCCGACCGCAACGTCGGCTCGGTCGACGGCGTGATCGACGGCATCCCGCGAATGATCGCCGGTCACCGTGTCGAAGGTTACCCCGCCGTCGTCAGCGCCACCCGCGCCACCTCCTCGATCCTCGCCCACTGGCAGAAAACGACACCGTATCTTGCCGGCGTCGCGGCGCTCATCCTTGCGGTCATCGCGGCGTTCGCGCTGTTGTTCACCCGCCTGTTCCGTAATTACCAGGCACTCGAGCAGGCACGCGAAGAACGCAACAGGGCCGAGCAATCGCGGAGCCAAAGCCTGCGTTTCGACGTCGCGCTCAACAATATGTCGCAGGGCCTGGTGATGTTCGACGCGATGTCACGGCTCGTCGTCGTCAACACACGTTTTATCGAGATCTATGGCCTGTCTCCTGAGGTGGTCAAACCGGGATTGTCCCTGCTCAATCTGCTGAAGCACCGTAAGGAGCGCGGCTCGTTCGGCGGCGACCCCGAGGAGTATCACGCCAAGATCCTGGCGCAGATCGCCAAGCGGACGCTCACCAAGCAGAACGTGCCTACGCCGGCGGGGCGCATCATTCAGATCGTCAATCAGCCGATGCCGGACGGCGGCTGGGTGGCGACGCACGAGGACATCACCGACAAGATCGAAGCCGAGACCGCGATCAAGAAGCAGAAAGAGCAGCTGGACGCGGCGCTTGCCAACATTTCGCAAGGCGTCTGCATGTTCGACGCCTCGAAGCGTCTGATCATCTGCAATAAGCAATACGCAGACATTTATGAGCTGACCGCGGAGCTGACCAAGCCCGGCACCCCCTTCAAGGCCATCCTTGAGCATACGATTGCCAAGGGAAACGGCCCAAACGATTCCGCGGCCTATCTCAGGACACGGCTCACCGACGTGGCGGGCCGCGTGCCCTATCAGACCACCAACAAGCTGCGTGACGGGCGTTACGTCGCCGTCGTCCATCGGCCGATGGCCAATGGCGGCTGGGTGGCAACGCATCAGGACGTCACCGAGGCGAAACACCGCGAGGAGTCATTCCGCCTGCTGTTCGAAGGCAATCCTGTGCCGATGTGGGTGATCGACCGGGAGACGCTGCGCTTCCTCGCGGTCAACGAGGCCGCCGTCGCCCATTACGGCTATACCCGCGAGCAATTCATGGCGATGAGCGTTGCCGACCTGCGGCCGGCCGATGATCGAGAGCGTTTCAAGGCCTTCATCCATGGCCTGTCCGACGATCAGTTCATCGAGAATGTGGGCCAGCACATTAAGGCCGACGGAACGAAGATCGACATCGCGGTCTACTCGCGCGCGCTCACTTATAACGGACACAACGCGCGGCTGACCGTCGCCCATGACGTCACAAAGACAAAGCTTACCGAGGCGGAGCTACGGCGCACCAAGATCTTCCTGGACGCCGTCATCGAGCATGTCCCTCTCCCGATCGTTGTCCGACATGTCGACGGCACGGGCAAGGACGCACGTGGCGGACGCTTCCTGCTGTTCAACCGGGCTTACGAGGAACTCACCGGCGACTCGCGTGGCCGCCTGATCGGCAAGACTGCGCACGAGCTGTTTCCGCCTGAGCGCGCGGACATCATCGTTAATTCCGATCTCGAGACGTTGCAGGGCAACGCGATCGTCTCCACGCCCGAGCACTACATCAATACGGCAACCAATGGCCTGCGGTTGATCAAGGCGAGCAAGATCGCCATCCGCGACGACGACGGCGACGCGCAGTATCTCCTCACCGTGCTCGACGATATCACCGAGCGGCGCCGCAGCGAGCAGCACATATCGTATCTGGCCCATAACGACTCGCTGACCGGCCTGCCGAACCGCACCTCGTTCCTCAAACACCTGTTTGACACGCTTGATAGCGCGTCGAAAAACGGCAGCCGCTTCGCGATCATGTGCCTCGACCTCGATCGCTTCAAAGAAGCCAACGACACATATGGCCACTTGGTCGGCGACGCGTTGCTGCGCGAAGCGGCCCGCCGCCTGCAGGCCGCGGCCGAAGGCGCGTTCCTCGCCCGCATCGGCGGGGACGAATTCATCGTCGTTCTTTCCGGCGACGAGCCGGAGGGCGCGGCTGCCATCGTCGGCGAGCGCATGATCGAGGCATTCAAGGAGAACTTCGACGTCGACGGCCACCAGATCCAGGTCGGCCTGAGCGTGGGCGTGGCTGTCTTTCCTGTCGACGGCACCGATGCGACGGCGCTGATTGCCAACGCCGACGCCGCACTCTATCAGGCAAAATCCGAAGTGCGCGGGTCTGTCCGTTTCTTCGAGGAAAAGCTCGGCTCGCGCCTGCGCGAGCGCCGTGAATTGCAGACTGATCTGCGCAGCGCACCCGACCGCGGCGACCTACTTTTGCATTATCAGCCGCAGAAGACCATCGCCCTCGGCAAAGTCGTCGGTTTCGAAGCACTTGCACGGTGGCACTGTCCGAAACGCGGCTGGGTTTCGCCTGAGACTTTCATCCCGATCGCCGAACAAAGCACGCAGATCATTGCGCTCGGCGAATGGATCCTGCGCGAGGCCTGCAAGGAAGCGGCCTCATGGCCTAACCCCCTCAGGGTTGCGGTGAATATTTCGCCGGTCCAGTTCCACCACGGCGATCTGGCGAAGCTCGTCCACTCGATCTTGCTCGAAACCGGCTTGAAGCCTGACCGGCTCGAGCTCGAGATCACCGAAGGCGTGCTGATCGACGACTTCTCCCGCGCCGTATCGATCTTGCGCAAACTCAAGGTGCTCGGCGTCCACATCGCGCTCGACGACTTCGGATCCGGTTATTCCTCGCTGTCGTATCTGCACGCCTTCCCCTTCGAAAAAATCAAGATCGACCGGGTCTTCGTCGGGGACCTCGAGAATAACCATCATTCGATGGCCATCGTTCGCGCGATTGTCACACTCGGGCACAGCCTTAACATCCCGGTGCTCGCCGAAGGCGTGGAGAGCGAAAGCCAGCTCTCGTTCCTGGCGCTGGAAGGCTGCGACGAGGTGCAGGGCTATCTCACCGGCAAGCCGCAACCGATCGAGGCCTATGCCGATCTTGTCGATAACGTGATTGCGAAGCCCCGCCAAAAGGCCTTGGCGGGATAACACGGCCTACTGCGTCGCCGCAGCTAGCGCGGCGAAAACTCCAGCGTGCAGGTGACACCTTTCGGGTCGAACCGCAGTATCGCGGCGCCGCCGATCTGCGCGGCGAAGCCTCTCTCGATCAACGTCGAGCCGAAGCCCGCGTGATCCGGCTTCGCGACCGGCGGGCCGCCCAACTCCGACCAGAACAGCTCGACCGTGTCGCCGCCCCTGAGCGACCAATCAATGGCCACGTGGCCGTCTGGCACGGACAATGCCCCGTATTTAGTGGCATTGGTGGCGAGCTCGTGCAGCACCATCGAGAGCATCACCACCGACCGCGATGACAATGCGACCGCCGGACCCGACAGGCGGATCCGGTCCGGCGCCGCACTGGCGAAAGGCTCCATCGTTGCCTCGACGATTTCCCGGATATCGGCGCCTTCCCATTTCTTCGCGCTGAGCACATCGTGCGCGCGGCCGAGCGAGCCCAGCCGGGCGTCAAATTTTCCGCGCGCGGTGGCATCGGCGCCGTTACGGAACGTCTGCAGCGACAGCGACTGCACGGTCGCGAGCGTGTTCTTCACACGGTGATTGACTTCACTGATCAGCAGGTCGTGCAACGCCTCCGCACGCGCAATCGCGCTCGCCATGCGGATTGCAAATCCGAGGCCGATCGCCAGCATGATGATGCCGATCGTTCCTGTCAGGAGAAACGTCCGAACGGCCGGCGCCGTGAGCGTCTTTTCTGCAATGCCCGCGGCCGCCGTCCACCCCGTCAATTCGGACCGCACGAACGCCGTGAGCAGCGGCACGCCTTCGAGCGAAACCGTGCGCTCCTGTCCTTCCGGCGCTGTAAACATGACGGCAAACAGTGTGGGCGAAGCATGCGAGCCGATTGTTGTCTCGGGGTTCGGCACGCGCGCGAAATTGACGCCTTTCTGGTCGAAAATCGAGATCGTCCAGTCCGCGCTCGGCTTCTGCTGCTCGATGATGCGCTGAAAAATCTGAAGCGGAGGATCAAATGAAAGGTCGTAAATCACCTCACCGCTGCGAAACACCGGCACGGTGACGGTCACGATCGGGCGTTTCGAGACCGAGCCAACGAACAATGGAGAGAACGACGGCTTGCGAGTGCGGAAGACCTCGTCGCGGTTTTCGCGACTGGTACGGGTCGGCAGCGGCGTGTTGGGCGGTATAGCCGAGCTGAACAGCTGACGGCCCTGCCGGTCGGCAATCACAATCGAGGGGTCGTCAGGAAACTGCGACAGGAATGCCAGCGCACGCGCACGAAAGGTCCCGAAATCGTCGCGTGCTAGTGAATCGGCGCCAGCGAGAACCGCGAGGCCCGACACGATGCCCTGCATTTCGCGATCGAGCACCAGCTGGATGCCGCGCGTGAATTGCAGCACGCGCCCGAATGCATCGCGCTGGTCCTGCCTGTAGTGCTGATAAACGATGGCGGCGGAAAAGCCGATCAGCGGCAAGGTCGTACCGGCGACCAAGATTGCCAGACGCAACGGGAGCGACAGATTGCGGCGCATTGAATGCTGGCGATCACCCCTGAATGTGACATCAGTTATGCCGAGGCCAACATTCGCCGACAAGGCGGACATGGGGTACTGAGCAAAGTTCCATCGGTTGCAGTATGCGATATCCGAAAAAAGAAGCGGCCTCTGGGAGGCCGCTAGGAAGTTTGGAGGATCGTGAAACGGGGGGCCTGCCCCTTGGGTGGGGGGCAGGCCTTACGACGGTCAGATTGCGTTCAATATCCTGGCCGTCAGGCCGCCTATGGTGTGGGGACTTACCACCAGGCTAGCCAAGTTCGCGGAAGGGCCTTCGATGGTGCGCGCAACGCCGGTCACCACTGTCACGCAGGCAAGGAGCAAAGTGGCCGCGGCGAGGATGATGGTCTTACGCATGGTCGTTGGCCCTGAATGGTGCGGGAGCAACCGCGCTCCCTATGACCATGACACTAGGCCGGCAGATCCCATGACGATGTGACCAAGGTCACAGATAAGCGCTTTTTTCCTCAGGCGCGAAAACACCTGAAAAAGCTAGAGTTTTATTTCTCTTTCGAGCTTGGCTTTGTTCTCGAGGCAGTAATAGCCGGACAGGCGGGTCACCATTTTTGACCTCATCCACTCATTGAGAATCCGGCTGACATTCTCGCGTGCGATTCCCGCCATCGCCGCGACATCGCTCTGACTCAGCTTCTGCCGGATGACGACACGGCCGCCGCCGACATCATTTCCGAAAGCCTTGGCCAGATCCAAAAGGGCACGCGCCACGCGGCCCTTGACCGGCAGGAACGATCCCGCCGCCACAACCTGGTCGGTATCGCGCAAGCGGGTCGCCACCAGGTTGAGAAGGTGCTTGTAGACCTCCGGATTCTTGAGCGCCACGGCCTCAAAGGAGGCGCGGCTGATGAACCTGAGCTTGCAGTCGCGCAGGGCCGTGACGGACGCCGAGCGCGTGCGGCCGTCGACCATCGCCATGTCGCCGACGATGGAGCCCGGGCCGAGAATTGCGAGGATGCGTTCCGCGCCCTTCGGCGAGGCCATGCTGACCTTGACCAGGCCCTCATCCAGCCGGTAGCAGCCGTCACCGGGGTCGCCCGCAAAAAAAAGGATTTCATCGGCCGCCAGCTTGACCGGCTTGGCGTTGGTCAACAGCAAATCCGCCAGCCGCTCGGGCAGGTCCGACAATAGATCCGTGGAATGCGGCGTAGAAACCATCGAAAACCCGACCCACAACACATAAGGCGCCAGGTTTTCTAGCAGAAATCCGGACGAAATGCCTCAATAGCTGGTGAGGGCGGCTCGCGCGATAGTCTGACGGTTAAGGCCGCGCCGGGCGAGTTCCGGGGTCGAAAGCCGCGATAATGCGTGGTAGCGCGCGGCAATTTCCTGACCTTCGCGGACACCTTCGACGAAATGGGTGCACCAGGCCGCAATCCGCGACAATAAGGCGCTTTGGTCGGCTATGCCGATCGTCGTGGTCTGGTAAGTGATGTCGGTCATCGGTCCCTCCTGGTCTGTCCCCCACGGAGCGAGATGCTCGGAACATTAACCAGGCTTCGCCTTCGCGCGCTGTGTTGGCCATCACAAATTCGCGAATTTTGATGAGTGCACTCAGGCTGCATGCGGCTAGTGGCGCGAGCCCTTCCGCTTGCGCTCCTTCTTGCTCGCGGCGGCAAGCTGGATCGCCCCCTTCCCGCCTTTGTCGCGGGTCTTCCCGTGCCTGGTCTCGCTCTTGGCGCTCTTGCGCTCCGCGACGATCGCCGGCGTCTTTGGTCCGGCGGCCGTTCGGCGAACCGACGGGCCGGCCGACTTCGCGGCAGTAAGCGTGACCCTCTCCTGGCACGGCGCTTCACGTGGCAGAACCGCGGCGAGTTTGGCCTTCACACGGCCTTTCCAGGTTTCCGCCGGGCGCCCGGTGATCGTTTTCACATAGTGCTGCGTTTCTTCCGGAAGCTTGCCCTTCTTGGCGAGCCAGTCCTGGATTCGCCGCGGCCCGGCATTATAGGCGGCGGCAGCAAGGCCGGGATTTCCGAACCGGCGCACAAGATCGCCGAGCAAACGTGCGGATGCCGCGATCGCCTCGATCGGATCGAACGGATTGTTGAGACCGACCGTCGCCGCCGTTTCCGGCATGAATTGCGCAATGCCCTGCGCGCCGGCGCGGCTCACCACATCCGGCTTGAAACCGCTTTCCTGAAAAAGAAGCCGAATGAAGAACGGCAGCGGCAGGTCGTTCGAATGCGCCGACTCCGCCAGGGTGGTGCAAATCTCATGGTGCGAGCGGGCCACCACGCGATCTTTGATCGGCGGCGGGCGCTTAACCGGCACTGGCACTGCGGCCCCGAGCGGCGGATTCTCCGCCACGCCGGCTTTCGGTCCAGCGCTCCCGGCCTGTTCAGGAGATTCGCCGGCCGGTGCATCGGCAACCGCTGTCGGCGCCTTGCTGTCTTCGGCTTTGGACGAGGATAATTGCTGAGTCGGAATTTCGTCGGCGCCGGCCGCACTCGACAGAGTCATCAAACAGATACAGGCCGGCAGAAACAGATGCCGCATAATATCTCCAAATTGGCGCGAGCATGCCCGCGCGGCGCATCGCAATACGCCGGTGTCGATTTCGAAAAGGAGAAGTCCCCTCGCGTGGGCCGCGTCATGCGGTCGAAACGGGACTGTTTTTTGGTGAGCGTGTGGAAAGAATAAGAACGAGTTCGCCCCGGGTTTGCCGCAGTTCCCCGCCGAATCGCTTTATTAATTCTCTGGCGGGACTGATCCGCCCGATCACGTCCTGCCAGCGCTTATGGGGCGTTTGGACAAGGGCTGGCGTAGCGCGCGGCAAGACCTTAACATCGACGCGGCTGGTGAATTTCAAGACTGGGGGAGCAGCATGAGACAACGCCCACTCCTTGTGGCCGCTCTGGTTCTGACGATTGGCTGGGGCGCTTTCGGCTCCAAGGGCAACGATACCGGCGGCATCATTCCCTGGTCGCCGGAAGCTGAAGAGAATGCTTTCGACGTCGCGCAGGCCAATTGCAGCCAGTGGAATAAGTACGCGGTGATCACCAGCGTCCACCGCGTCTATGGCGACTACATCGCCTATGCCTGCTGGTGGCATCCACCGCGCGGCAAAAGATACCGCTCGTAAGTCCCTCCTCGGACAATTTCGCGCGCCGATGCTAATCTTGCGTCATGAGGCGCGGGCTGGTCATTGCTGCACTGGGTTCGATCGTTTTCGCGGACCCCTCATCCGCACTCGATCTCAATTCATTCCGCGCTCAGCACGGCCGACTGCCGCTCTCGCCGAGTGGCGCGCTGTCGGGTGCCGCGTATAGCCATGCGCAAAGACTTGCCGGACTCCAGCGTCTCGATCACGCCGGCTTTCGCCAGCGCGTTTCAACCGAGCGAGGTACCGCTGCGGAGAACGTCGGCTTTGGCTGCGACACGGAAGATTGCGCCATTCGCAAGTGGGCGGGGTCCGGCCGTCATCGGGCCAACATGCTGCGGCGGGACGTGACAAGCTACGGGATTGCCTCGGCCGTCGGTAGCAACGGACGGCGCTATTGGGTGCTCGAACTGGGAAACTGACGAGCGCGGGCTACTTTTTTTCCAGCATCAGCTGGCCCTTTTGGCCAATCACGCGCTGCGCAGCATGCGCAAAGCGCGCAAGCAACCACGGCAGCGTGACCTCGACGCGGACGTTCGCCTCATAGACATCGATGAAGCCGGTGGCAGTCTGGCCCAGAGCGGAAGCGCGGAACGACAGGCGGTCGCCGGTCCAGACGTCCTGGTCGATTGACAGCAGCCAGGCAAATTCGCCTTTGGCGCGTCCGAGTCCATCCTTGATCCGGCGCAACGCCTCGTCTTTTCCGAGGCGATGCGGAAGGAGCACGACGAGCGGTTCTGACATCGCAGGCGATCTCCCGGGCGCCTCCGGACATGTAGGGACGGCATCGACGCAGCAAAAGGTCTCAGAGGAAAGGATAACCGTTCGGAACTTGTGCTACCCTTTCGGCATCATGATGAAACGCGAGACCTTCGCGGTCGACACCATTTACGTGCCAGTCGGACGGCGGACGACGCTTGATCCCAAACGCGTCGAGGAGATAGCGCACAGCATGCTCACGGACGGCCAGAAGACGCCAATCCTGGTGCGGCCCGACGGCGCACGCTTTGTGCTTATCGAAGGCCTGCATCGGCTGGAGGCTGCCAAGGCATTGGGGGAACAGACCATCGTTGGCTTCCGCGTCGACGCGCGGAAGCACTAACGTTGCAAACCGGCCGTTAAGGCGGTCGCCTCTATTTCCGCTCGCTGAGCATCTTGGCGCAGGCGTCGGCCACCATACGATTGGGCGTGCTGCCGGGGAATGTTGCCCAGCCGCCTTTTTCGATGAAGGCGTCCCGATTCCAGTCGTTGGTGGCTTTCAGTGCGGCCATAGTGACCTTGGCATCGTTCGCACTTTGAAACTTGTCGACGCAGATCGGCGCCAGCGCTGCGACCACTGCTTCGTCGGCACGTTGCTGCGCCAGCTTTTCCGACTTGCTGTGCAGGTGCCAGCCACCCCAGCCAAAGCCAATAGCGATCGTAACAACGGCGCCAACGACGGCACCCTGCAGTAGACGCGTCAATTGCTCGCCTTGCAGCATGGGTGGCAAATTCATGGGTTTTCCTTTCGCCCGATCTTGGTTCGGTGCGGGGGCAACGGATCCCCGGATGGGGTCCGGTCACTGAGTTGGATTGGAGGCCCGGCCGCTTTGATCTGGCGTTTCGGTCGTTGTCATAGTGCGCTCTATTCGGGATAAAGTCGATGACGCCGCACGACCTCCCAAATCCACGCCGAATCCTCAGGTGACCCCATGCTCCCCGACACCATCAAGACACTGATCCGCAACGCCTGGGATGACGGCTATCCGTGCCTGGTCGCGACCAACGGGCCGCAGGGTCCGAACATCACGCCAAAGGGCAGCATGATCGTTTTCGACGACCAGCATCTGGCCTGGTGGGAACGCAGCAAGCGCGCCGTGCTGGAGAATCTCGGGCACGACAAGCGCATTTGCGTCATGTATGCAAACTTCAAGGCGCAGCGCGATGGAGTTCTCGATTCAGGTTTCCTGCGATTCTTCGGCTCGGTCGAGCTGCACGAGACCGGGCCGGTGCGTGAGGCGATCTTCGCGAAGCTGTTGCCGCGCGAGCAAACTCACGCCGGCGCCGAGGCCGGGATCGGCGTGCTGATAAAAATCGAAAAGGCGATCGACGTCCGCGGCAAGCCGATCATGTGATCGGCCTGCCGCGTACTGTCTTTAGGGGTGCTTCTCGTTCTTCGCGGCGCGCAGTCCCTGGCCCTGGGCGTCCCGCTCGCACATATATGCGCCCGATTTGGTCTGGCCGTAGGTCTTGTTGCCGCTGAAGTGATAGATCTTTGAATCGAGATTGGCCCAGACGACCGTTCCACCGACGCAGCGGAATTTGGCCTGTCCTTCTGTCGCGTACTGGTTTGCACCGGTCGGAGCCGTCGCTGCAGGCGGCGCAGCCCCGGTCGTCGCCCTCGGCTGCGTTTGTTGCGGCGGCGGAGCCATTGGCGCCGTCGTCGTTGTTCGTGTCTGCGTCTGCTGTTGTGTCGGGAACAGCGTCGGCTGAGCCGTCGTCGCCTTGCCGGCTCGGCAATCCGCCACGTAGGCCTTGAGCGTTACGCCCTTGGCCTGGTTAGCGTCCTTGTTCGCCCGCCATTCGTCGCTACAGGCCTTGACAGTCTTTTGGCCCGTCGCTGCCGGCGCAGCCGCTGGTTTCGCGGCGGCCGTCGAAGGAGCAGGTTTAGTCTGTGCCGCACCGCCGCGGCACTGCGTCACGAAGGCCTTGAGCGTGATGCCCTTGGCCTGGTTTGCGTCCTTGTTTGCCTGCCATTCTTTTGTGCAGGCCGCGACCGTCTTTTCCTGTGCAAAAGCCGGGACAGACAGAAGCATTGCGCCGATGATGGCGCTTCCGACGACGATGGTACGCATCTTCTACTCCTTATGTTGGAGTGATTAGGCTTCCTTCTCGCACTTGGTCATGAAGCTCTTCTTCGCGGCGCCAGCGAGCGCCTTGCCGTTGCTGCCGACAGCCTTGCCTTCGCAGGCGTCATGCTTGCACTTCTTGACGAAACTGTTCTTGGCGGCGCCGGCGAGCGGCTTGTTGTCTTTGCCTACAGCTTTGAGCTCGCACGACTGAGCAAATGCGGAGCCGGCGGCAAATGCACTAATCAGCGCTACAAGAAGAATGCGCTTCATCATTTTCCTCCATCATTTGGTGACGTTGAATTCATGGATTGAGACGACAACCCATGCCGAATTTTTGTCCTGGTGCGACAAATCGTCAATTCAATTCGCTCGCTGTGTATTAGTTTCAAATTGCTCGCTGAACGTTTGTTCAGGCGAGCGCAGTGCGTGTCGCGTTTTAGCGACGCCAAATACCGGGCGAGGAATTTGCGCAGTTGCTTGCCGCGTGCGGACGGTGTCCGGGCACCGCCGCCTTAAGCTATTGTTTCGACTTCTTCAGGCGCTGGATCAGCTGCTCGTTCTTCAGGCGCTGGATCAGCTGCTCGGTTCGCGTGGCGCTGGTGCGCACCAGCGGCGGAGGAAAGTATTTGCCGTCGGTGACGTCCTTGGTCGGGCCGTAAAAACGGAAGGTCACGTTGTATTTCTTGCCCTCCGGCGTCGGAAGCCAGTTGGATTCGGGAATGCCCTCCGGCAGCTTCGGTGCAAAGATCAGCGTGAGCGATCCATCGTCGCCGAAATGCAACGGTGATTGCTTGTTCAGCAAAAACCGGTTGAGCGAATTGGGTATGACCTTGTAGTCGACATCGTCGACGACAATCGCCGACCAGAAATAGCGCGTCTTCGAGCGCGGCAGCGAGTCCTTCGGAAACGTCTGCACAAAGGTCTGGCTGCCGTCGAGGCCCTGCGCCGTGAAATAGACGACCTCTTTGCTGTTGTTCGCCCAAATCCCCGCGTAGTTGGCGATGCTCCGCATCACGTAGTCGGTGCGGTAATTGCCGACGACGCGCGGATGCATCCAGCCGTTCTCCGCCTTGCCCATTTTCAGGATCTCGCTGCGGAAGGCGGGAATCGCCTGTTTGCGGATGACCTCGTCGATGCGCGCGCGCTGCGTCCGGTCGGCTGCAGCTTTCGCGACCGCGCTCACTTTCTCGCGCACGTCGATCATGCCGGGATTGAGATCGGCTTCGCTCGCGAGAATCTCTTCGGCCTTGTCGAAAGCCTCAACGCCGGGAAGCTGGCTGTTGGTGAAATCCGGCTTCACGACGGCTTCCTCGACGACCGGCTTGCCCATCGCCTTCATTGTTACTTTTTTCTGCAGGGCAATTGCCTCGGCGGGATTGGCGCCAATCTCGATCCGCATCAGCATGCGAGACTTCCGGCTCGGCAGCGTCACGCGCAGGGTCCCTTTCGGCAGCACGGGGGTCGCACCCTTGATGCAGAACAAAAACTTGCCGAACGGATGCTTCTGGAAATTCCGTTCGTTGATATTGGCGGTGGTCTCACCCCAGCCGTTGAGTATCTGCACGGTGTAATAGCGGCCCTTGATTTCCGGCAGTTCGATCAGCGTACAACTCTTCTCGTCGAGCGCGATCCAGGCCTCGCTATAGATGACGTCAAGATTGGGGTTCGCCCAATCGACGCCACCCGGCGCCCGGTGGATGATCTCGTTCCACTTGAAGCCTTCCTTGAAATCGAGATTTTCCTGCCGCAGCACCAGCAGGCGCCCGAGCATGTATTGGTAGGCCTCGACGATATCGCGATCCGCGAGGCGCTTGGCGGGCTGCGCGCATACCGGGCCGGCCATTGCAATTGCCGCAAGCGTTGCGAGAGCAAATCTCTTCATGGCCCCACGCCCTCCCCACGCCCAGAGCATACTCAATTCACGGCTTTTGCCTCGGGAAATTTCCACTTGCCGCTCAAAATCTCGTCGCGCGGGCGATAGAGGCGTACCATGTAGTTCCATCCATTCATGGTCGGAATGCAGTTCGGAATTTTGCCATCACAGCCGCCGAACTGCACCGGGATGGTGCCGTCCGCATTCTTTTTCGCGGTGATGCTGTTCAGGGAATAGGAATTATACTCGTTCTTCTGCAGACGGCCTTCGGCGTCATAGACGATCACTGACCAGAATGCGTTGACCGGGATCTTGGCAGGCACATCGAGCTTGTAGACCGTTGAGCCGTCGTTCTTCGCCGGCGTAACGTTGAGATAGGTGGCGTCTTTGTCGGGGTTGCCGCCCCAGGCCGCCGCCGTGCCGATAAGATGGCGCACCGGATCGACCTGCACCCGGCTGCCGAACGCGCGTCGCAGATCAGGCAAGGTCGAATTCAGCGCGAGCAGTGCTTCGCGCACTTTCTTCTGGCTGGCCTGATCCCAGTTCGGCGCTTCGAACTTGCCCGGGCTTTTCTGGCTGACCTTGACGGCATCCTGCAGCGCCTGCGCCTGCTTCATGTCATTCGGATCGGCGGGGTCGACCAATGTCCGCAACCCGATGAACACATAGCGTGTGCCGACTTCCGGCCTTGTGAAGCTGTAATTGCCAGGAGTGTAGTTGACCTCGTAGATATAATGGTCCTCATTCATCGCCATCATCGACATGAAGCGCTTGCCGGCGTTCGGCATCGTGATCTTCACCGGTCCGGCATCGAGATCAAACACGGCCTCCGAATAGAGCGTGTCTCGATTGGGCCGGACGACAGTGCTTTCAACGGGTAGCTCGCGGTAGTGAAAGAATTTCCCCAACGCGCCGCGCTTTGCGGCCCCGGCGAAATACATGTCTGTCTCGGCGCGGTTGAAGTTATCCGCCGTGACCGGAATGGCGCGCCCAGCGGGCGATTGCGCATATGCCCCGCCCGTCGCACCGCAAATCGCGAGTGCTGCAAGAACCCCCCACCTCATCGTCCTTCATCCTTCTCCGCTATCTGCGCCCCACGGGATTCTTAATCAAATTCTTCGACGCGGGATAAGATTCGGTCTGCATTGCGCAGAAACCCGCGTCATGCTGGGGTATTTGACCTGCCAACGTCGATTGGACCGTGGTCCAATCGAGGATTCGGTCCCGTGCGTTTTCTCCGCGATCGCCGACGTCGAATTACGCAAAAACGTATAGGATTAAAGTCACGCGCGGAAGCGTTACGACAACCGTGCGTGATGCGGTGACAGGTTACTCCTGTTCGGACGGCTGGCCGCTGAAAACAAATCTTTGGCGCCGCACAACAGGACGCGCGCCTCGAACTTCCCATACATACGGCCATCCAACGATGACGAGTCGTGACGCCGCGCCATCCGGTGCACCGTTGGGCAAAGCGGAAACGTCCTGATGATTGATGTCGATAGTCCACCCCTGGCGCCCACGTGCGCCGCGTGCGGCACCGAGCTGATGTTCACTCCCAGCGGTCACCACTTCTGCAGCGATCCGGCCTGCACGGACGGATTCGGTACCGATATTCTCCGTCAACTTTTCGGTGACGTCCTCAGCACCAAGCCGATCAACCTCCACCGGAAACAATCGCGATAAGGTACGCGTTCTTGCGGCCCCGTCGCGCACAGTCACGTCGCCGATGGCCATGACACGGCCCGTGAAGTCGGCACCTGTTACCTCTGGTTTGCGCCCAGTTCCTTGATGACCGTTTGAGCGTTGTCGCCGACTTTGGCGATCGCGGCTTCAATCTCAAGGCGCGACTTTTTCAGACGCTTGCACCAAAGACGCGCCATATCCTCGCTGGACATATCGACGCGATTTCGCGCGCTCTTCCCTAAAGATGTCGGCATGATGGCGGTCCTCTGTGATCATGGACAAGCGGCGAATTGTCTTTTTGTTCCTTGCCCTTCGAGGGAACGACCGAGGTTCAACCGAATTGTTTGACATATGCCAACGCACCACAGGACGGTGCGTCAAACAACACAGGAGATGAGCCATGGATTGGAATCGCGTCGAGGGAAACTGGAAACAGTTCAAGGGCCGGGTCAAAGAGAAGTGGGGCGATCTCACGGACGATGATCTGGACAAAATCAACGGTCAGCGCGATCAACTGGAGGGAGTAATCCAGGAACGCTACGGCACTGCGAAAGACCAGGTCAGGAAGGACATCGACGCCTGGCTGGACGGGGAAAAGGTGTAAGACCGTCGTTACGAATATCAGGCATTGGCGGACATTGCTGAAAAGCAGTGTCCGCTTTTCATTGCCATCCTCAGAACGGATTGACGTAGTTCACGATCGCGATCTGCCGCAGGATCACCTTGCGGATAATGTGGCTCGGCTTGATGTGCTCCGTGTAGATCGCGGCATCTCCCGCCGCGCCGGCCGGGAGACTGGCCACAAGCTTGGCGTCGTCGAGCTTGATGCGGACGACGAGCGGCGCTGCCGCCACTTGCCGCGGTGTCACCGCTGCGCCTGAAGCAACCACCTGGCCGGCCGCCGTCGCTTCAAGAACGGACTCGACCTTGCCTTTGTAGACCTGGCCGGGAAAAACCTTGAACGTGACTTCGACGTCCTGGCCGACCTCGATATAGCGCGTGTAGATCTGATGAATTTCGACGCCGACGATCGTTTGCGACGTGTCGATGAACGCCATCACCGGTGAGAGCGGCAGGTTTGCCACCCGTGCGCCTTTCATGAGCCCTAGATTGGTGACGTAGCCATCGGAAGGCGCTTGGACGACCGTCTGCTCCAGATTGTAGTTTGCTCCCCGGAGCTGTCCTTTCAGCTTGTCGACCTCAGCCTGGCGCTGCTGGACGTCGAAGGCGCGGCCGGAGTCGCTGAGCTCCAGCTGGGTCATCTGTGACAGCCGCAGTTCCTCGAACTTGAGCTGCGCCCCGATCGAGTCGACCTGCGCCTGATAGGGCACCGGATCAATCTTGAACAGCACGTCGCCCGCCTTGAGTGGCTTGTTGGCGACAACGGGGACGTCCGTCACCTCCCCCGCCACATTGGGAACGATCTGCACCGAATTGCGCACCACCATTGCGGGACCTTGCGGAGCGCCCCACCCCATCGGGATGAAGAGGCCGAACATCAACAGCAAAAGAACAATGAGCGGCGAGCATTTCCAGAACAAATTGAACGGAACGATCTTCGTCTTCACCAGAATAAAAAGAATGACGAGATAGACGTTCAGGATGGCGACGATCATCGCGCCGCCTCGCTTTTACGCGCCGGAATGTCGACATAGGCCCAGATCAGCGCGACCGGCCACAATGCGAAACCGCAGATCAGCGTCACCCAGCCGGCGACGGTGACGGCCTGTGCCCAGGGATGACCGCGGCTTTTGGCAATGTGCCCGGGAAGCGAACCGGCGATGAAAAAGATCGCGATCACGCTCGCCACGAGAATGAGAAGAACTATCCAGGCAAAGATGTCGATCATCGCTGCCTCACAAATTCATCAATTCATCGGCCGTTATGCGTGCGGCGGGCGTCACCGCCCGCCGCGGTTACCAAAGAAGGGCAGCCTTACTTCTCGGTATCGACGACCTTCCTCCAGGTGTGATCGGGATTGAAGGAGGTCATTTGCGAGGCGATGCGGGCCGTGCCTTCGCCAAGATCCTTTTCGTAGATGTCGCCTTCGTGGTTGATGATGAACGTCATGATGCCGGAATTGCCGTATTCGGCCGGATAGGCAACGGCCGCAAAGCCGCCGATCATGTCGCCCTTGACGATGTAATCAACGGCGCCGCCAGGCGCAGTGGGGCCCTGGCGCAGCAGGATTTTGTAGCGATAGCCGTGGTAAGGTTCGCCGGCGCCCGGGCGATTGCCGCGTTGCGTTGCCTCGGCGACCGCCTCACCCAGCGGGCTCGGTGGTTCGTTGCCGCTCGTCGGCCAATAGAGCCCGTCTTTCTTGCCGGGCGAGCTGATGATCCGTTGCGCATAGATCGCCTGGCCACTCTTGCTCTTGTTCATGTCGGCATAATCTTGCTGCGCGTCCCAGTACGCGAGCATCGCCTTCATGGTCGAGAGCTCGTTGCGGCCGATGCGCCGCGCCAGGACTTCCTCGCGGCCGGCGGGAACATCGAAAATCCACTGGCCGTCGCGCTGCACCATCGGAATCGGGAACGGCCAGTTGTCTGGCCCCATGACCAGTACAGACGGCTTGCCGGGTTCTGAAACGATGCGGTGCCCGGCGTCATAGGTGGCGAGATATTCCTTCCGGACTTCCGCATCCTCGACCGGATCACCGGATGAAACAAGTTCCTGCGAGCCTGGCCCGAGAATGCTGACGACCGATTTGCTGTCACCGCTTCTCGCCGCCTTGACAAGCGCCTCGACGGCTTCTTCGGGCGTCTTGAAACGCTGCTGCGCCTGCGCCAGCGAGGACAGCGCGAGGATAAGCATCGCCGCGCCGGCCACGATCGTGATCTTGCTCAAGAGGCGTAGGTGATGTGCGTTCATCATAGCGTTCACCTCTCAATGCAGCTGCGGAGCGGCGGATGGAATCCGCGCCCCCGTGGCAAGCCATTGGTCGTAGGTTTGGAATGGCAGCCCAAGCTTTTCGTAGTAGACACGCAGGTAGCCGTCGTGACCGCGGATGACAGCATCCGGCCGCACGGTCTGAACTTCCTGCGCCATTACGCCGACATAACCCTTGTCGCTGCCGTTGTAGCTGAAGCGATAGAAGCCGAGGCCATTGTCGAGATGCCCGAGCAAGATGACATGGTGCTTGAGCGCGATGTCGGAACGTCGTCCGCCACCGCCTCCGCCGCCGCGGCCACCGCCGCCACCACCGCGGCCGCCACCGCCGCCGCCTGCGCGCGCGCCACCACCACCGCGGCCGCCGCCGCCCGCGCGTGCCATGCTCGCTTGACCGCGTCCAGCAGAAGCCCTCGCGGCTCCGCCGCCACCGCGGGCGCCGGCGAATGCGTTTCCGCCGCCGCGGCCGCCGCCACTCGGACGCTGGCCGGCGCTGGGCCTGCTGCCGCCGCCGCTGGGCCGCTGACCGGCGCTGGGCCGATTGCCGCCGCCTGGACGATTGCCTGCACCTGCACCGCCACCCGGACGATTGCCTGCACCTGCGCCGCCACCGGGACGGTTGCCTCCGGCGCCGTCGCGCCCCCGGAAGTCCGCGCGGTTACCTGCACCGCCGCGGTTCTGGTTGCCCCTGCCCATTCTGTCGGCGACGCCTTTGTTGTTGTAACGGACGCCCTGCCGGTGCTCGGGCCTGTGGTTCCAAGTCCCACCGCCGCCAGCGCCTGGCCGATTGATGTTGATGTTGTTGTTATTCCAGTTGATGTTGGCGTTACCGCCCCAATAACCTCCGCCGCCGGCCCAGCCGGCCCAGCGCCCAACCGCATAGCCCGCGCCAAATGCCAGGCCCGCGCCCAAAACTGCGCCGCCATACGGCCAGTAGCTGGCGCCCCAGTAGTAAGGCGGGTACGCCGGGTAAGACCATGCACCATAAACGACCGCCGGGTCGTAATACGGCACATACATCGTCTCCGGGTTTGTCGGCTCGATGACGATGACCTGCTTGCCGCCTTCGGACCGCTTTGAAACTTTTTGTTGCGGAGTCGACTGCAGTTTGTTGTTTGCCTCGGCCTTGACGCGCAGACGCTGGACGCCGTCCATCACATCGTTCTGTTGCGCGAGCATGGCGTCGCCGAGCTTCTGCGTCCAATCGAGCTTGTCCGCCATCATGTCGAGCACCGAAGGTGTCGCAGCGAGCGACTTCACACTTTCGTCCCAGCCCTGCTTGTCGAGCGCGGCCCTCAAGGCATCGTCCTTGAGCCCCTTATTCTCTTTCAGCCACCGGCTCGCCTGTATAACCTCGAGCGGATACGTCGCCGCCATCAGCACCTGGGCCATCAGTGCGTCCGGATAAAGCGCGATCGGCGAGAGCAGCGCATCGATCTCTCCGGGCTGGAGCAATTGATCTTGTGCGGGCGCGCTCGCCGGCGCGGGTGCCGGCTGGGTCTGCGCGTTCGCCACCGGGGCAAAGGCAATAAGCAGAATAAGTGCTAGCGCCTGCGCGAGGAATTTCGACATGACCACTCCCCTCGGTTCGCCGTATGGAGGCGACGTCAATACATCAGGATATCAGCAATGCTGGCAGCATTTTGACTTAGGTCAATCCCGGTGATCGAGTTGGACCGAGGTCCAATAGCCCGCCGCTACCGGAACTACGGCGACGGGAGGCCTGTGCGAACGCTTGCCGGAAAGCCTGCAAATATCGCCGCAAAAAACGTGCGGCGGCCGACGGGAACCCTCATCGTGAGAGATCTTTGGTTGCGGCGGCAGTCTCCGGCTTGGCGCGATCGCTGCGCCTGAAATGATCGAGCACAAAGACCCGGATCGCAGACGAAAGATTGTTCGTGGTGCGGCCGTGATCGATCGTGGCGACCAGCGCCGAGATCGCCATATGCTCGTGGTCGGCAATCTCGCGCAGTGCGTCCCAGAACTGATCCTCCAGTGAAATGCTCGATTTGTGTCCGTTGCGTATGACCGAACGCTTGACCACGGACGAGTTCTTGCGGCCCTGCGGCGGGTGAACGCGGCCAGCGGCTTCTACGGACGCGGCGTGATGCATAAGTGTCTCCGTCATTTCTGCGGACTCCGGCAAATTCCCATATGACGAGATTAAACGTGGACGCGCACCATGATCGAGTTGGACCATGGGCCAACGTCGAGGTTCGGCACGCGGCTGTTCAGCGTTCTTTGCGCAAAATCTGCCGGGCTTTTTCCAGGTCGCCGCGCGCCGCGCCGGCCACTTTGGGATATTTGAGGCCAAGCCGGTCCAGCGCATCGACCACTTCGGCCGCAACGACGAGCCGTGTGAACCACTTGTTGTCCGCCGGCACGACGTGCCACGGGGCTTCCGGCCTGCTGGTGTGGCGGATCATGTCCTCGTAGGCATCCATGTATTTGTCCCAGAGCTTTCGCTCCTCGACGTCGCCCATTGCGAACTTCCAGTTTTTCGAAGGCTCTTCGATACGCTCCAGAAACCGCCGTTTCTGCTCGTCCTTCGACACATGCAGAAAGAATTTCAGGATCAACGTGCCGTTGCGCGCAAGATAACGCTCGAACGCCCGAATATCCTTGAACCTTTCCTTCCAGATATCCTTGGTCACGAGCTTGTCGGGCATCTTCTCTTTCGCGAGAATCTCCGGGTGCACCCGCACCACCAGCACTTCTTCGTAGTACGAGCGGTTGAAGATCCCGATCCGTCCGCGCTCGGGAAGGCAACGCGCGCTACGCCACATGAAGTCATGGTCGAGCTCTTCGTGGCTCGGCTGCTTGAAGGAATGCACCTCGCAGCCTTGCGGATTGATGCCTTTCATGACGTGCTCGATCACGCTGTCCTTGCCGGCCGCGTCCATGGCCTGGAAAATCAGCAGTACCGCCCAGCGATCCTGCGCATAGAGCCGTTCCTGCAATTCGGACAGCCGATCGACACCCTCGGCCAATAATTCCTTGGCCTCTTTCTTTTCGATGTCGAGGTGGTTGGTATCGCCGGGATCCCAATCCTTGAGATTGAATTTGTCGGGATCGTCCACGCGGTAGAGTTCGGCGAATTTGGCGAGGCTCATGCGAAGTCGATTCCTTCGATCATCTCGCCACAGGATGTGGCATAAGCGATGCCCTCGCGCGTCCGCGCTGAGCGGCCTGTCACGACGTTATGCAATTGAAAATCACCGCGCAATTGGGATCGATGCGCCGGCCGGCGTCGCTGCCAGCCGGCCTTTCAGCACATTGTTAATGCGGTGGCTCAAGGCTCCTCTGCATATTTTCGACAAGTTGGTCGATGCTGAAGCTCGATGGGCGCTGGCTCGGCGGAAACTCCTTGAAGGTGGCCAGAAAGGGCGCCACGATGGCTTGCGAGGCGATGAACGGACCCGCTCCGTCGGACAAGAAGAAGTCGTAGAAGGTGTTCGACGTGACATCCGCGCGCTCATACGGGTCCGAGCGCAGGTCGAAAAGTTTCGGGACACGCAGCTTGGTGAACGGCTCGGCCCAGATTCGCATGGTGCCTGGCGCTCGCTGCTCCTCGAACACGAATTTCCAATTTTCGTACCGCAAGGCGACGAGGTCGCCGTCGTCGTTGAAATAGATGAACTCCTTGCGCGCGCTGTTCGGCTGCTGGCGTGTGAGGTAGGACAATTGATTATAGCCGTCGAGATGGACCTTGGCGGTCTTGCTTCCGACTTGATAGCCCTTGAGCAGCTTGTCCTTGATGTCGGGATCACCCGCGGCCGCCATCAGCGTCGGGAGCCAGTCGAGCCCGCTGACAATGTCATTCGAGACCGAACCCGGCTGTATTCGGCCCGGCCAGCGGATCAGGCACGGCACGCGAAACGCGCCTTCCCAGTTGGTATTCTTCTCGCTGCGAAACGGCGTGGTCCCGGCATCCGGCCAGGAGTTCTGATGCGGACCGTTGTCGGTCGTGTAGATGACAATTGTGTTGTTGCCGATGCCGAGATCGTCCACCGCCTTGAGAACCGTTCCGATCACCGCGTCGTGTTCCATCATGCCGTCGTTGTACTCGGTTCTTGATGTCAGGCCCGGTTTGTCGCGGTGAGCTTCCCGCACATGCGTGCGGAAGTGCATTCGGGTGGAATTGAACCAGCAGAAGAACGGCCGGTTCGCCTGCGTCTGACGCTTGATGAAGTCGATGGCTGCGGCCGAGGTCTCGTCGTCGATCGTCTCCATGCGCTTTTTCGTGAGCGGCCCGGTGTCCTCGATGGTCTGCTTGCCAACCTTGCCCCAGCGCGGGTGATGGGTCGGGTCGTCGCGATCGGAGGCCTTGCAGCGCAGCACACCGCGTGGACCGAGGGCTTCCCGGAACCTGGGGTCGCGCGGATAGGTGCGCGACTCCGGATCTTCCTCGGCATTAAGGTGATAGAGATTGCCGTAGAATTCATCGAAGCCATGGACGGTCGGCAGAAATTCGTTGCGGTCGCCGAGGTGGTTTTTGCCGAACTGGCCGGTCGCATAGCCAAGCGGCTTCAGCAACTCGGCCAGCGTCACATCTCGCGCTTGCAGACCCACGGTTGCGCCGGGAATACCTACCTTCGAGAGCCCGGTGCGCAGCGTGCATTGGCCGGTGATGAACGACGACCGCCCCGCTGTGCAGCTCTGCTCGGCATAATAGTCGGTAAACATCATGCCTTCACGCGCGATGCGGTCGATGTTGGGCGTGCGGTAGCCCATCAGCCCGAACGAGTAGGCGCTGATGTTGGTCTGCCCGATGTCGTCACCGAATATGACAAGGATGTTCGGCCTTTGACCCGACGGGGCCGGCGCTGGCGCCGGTCGTTGCTGGGCTTGCGCCGTTTGGACCGGCGCACTCACTGCCAGGGCCGACGCCGCCGCCAATGTCGTTCCAGCGAGCAGAATATTCCGACGACTGACGTCGGCGGCGCGTTGCTGGTCGATTTTTTTGGACATAACTCTCTCCCTGCGAAAACTGGTGTCGCCCCGACGCGTCCCGCCCCACTTTAGTGACACGCGCGGCAACCAGCCGCGCGCGTATCAATCGAAATTGCAGCTTCCGCGCGCCGGCTGGCCCGCCATCAAGTTCTTGATCAGGCCAACGATGAACGTAAGGACCGCACCCGCCACGCCGCCGCCCACGGCTTGTCCGAGCAGTGCGCCGACATCCACGCCGCCTGCCGAACCTGCCAGCATCGGAATGAGTGACTGCAGGACTGTGCCGCCGGCAACACCGCCGATCGCGCCAGAAATCGAGTTGCCGAGCGTGCCGAGATCATAGTCCTTGAGGGCATTGCCCGCGGCATTGCCGCCGATCGCGCCCGCGATGAGCTGGATGATCAGATTGATCAGTGTGCCTGACATGAGCGTCTCCATCTGAACCGGTTAAGTTTGAACGCGAACGCACACCTCCCCGTTTGCCCCAAATTGAAATGTTCACGCGTCTTTCCGCGCCCGCACAACGCAGCGAAACCCGACATGGCTGGTTGAAGTGTCAATCGGCTGCGCATGACGCGCGGCCGGGCGATAGCGTCGGCAATAGTTCGGCGCGCAAAGATGCGAACCGCCCTTGAGAACCTTGCGCGGGATCTTAATGGTCGGTTGGCACTGGTCGTAGCTGCCGCACTCCGGGCCGCCACGCGGATTTTCAGGAATGCAGCAGGCTTTCGGCGCGTCTACCTGGTGCTTGGGCGAGAACCAGTCGCTGGTCCATTCCCAAACATTGCCGATCATGTCGTGCACCCCATAGCCGTTTGGCGGAAACGCCGTTACCGGCGATGTGCGCCGGAAGCCGGGCTTGCGCTGGTGCGGAAAGTCGCCATGCCAGGTGTTCGCCATCGGGCAGCCCTTGGGCATGAACTCATCGCCCCAGGCGAACTCTGTATCCTCCAGCCCGCCGCGCGCGGCGAATTCCCATTCGGCTTCGGTCGGAAGATCCTTTCCGGCCCAGCGCGCGTACAAAAATGCATCCGAATAAGCGACGTGCACCACCGGATGGTCGTCGAGGCCCTTGATATTACTGTCAGGGCCGTAGGGATGCTGCCAGTTTGCCCCCTTGAGAAATGTCCACCACTGGCTCCAGTCACGCAGATCGACCGAATGCTTTGATGGCGTGAACACCAGCGAGCCCGCGAACAGCATATCCGGGCGCGCGCCCGGATAGTCCTTCGGGTCGGGAGGAATTTCCGCGAAGGTCACGTGTCTCGTTGCCTTCACGAATTCCCTGAACTGACGATTGGTGATCGGCGTGCGATCGATCTGGAAATCGCCGACGGTCACGCGGTGGACCGGCGCTTCTTCCGGATAATGCTTGTCCGACCCCATGCGGAACGTGGCGCCGGGAATCCGGATCATGTCGGCGGCAGTAACCCCGGGCGCACGAAAGCGCAGCTCGCTTTGCAGCCATGCGTGCTCGCTCATGGGCCAATTGTTACGCGCAGGCGCAGTACAATCGAGTTGGACCGAGGTCCAATGACTTCCCCTGGCGGGGAGGCCAAAACGCGCGAGGCGGCAGGGGGACGGGGAGGTGGGGGGATTGCCGCCTCGCGCATCATGAGGCCGACATCACAATGGATGTCTTAACGTGGGAATTTCTACCGATAAAATGTTCCTGTCGATTGGACCGTGGTCCAATATCCGGCGCAGTTGCATAGCTCCCAAGCATTTTCGTGGAGCACACGCATGGCTCCTGGGCATTTTCGTAAAGTTGCCACGGCCTCGTTTGGCCCAAAGACGGATGCTATAAATACCGTTCCACGCCGGCGGACGGACGACGATGGATCAAGTGGCGTCTCATATTTCCGTGCAATCGCCGCAGGAACGCGGTGCGCGCTTTGGCGGCACGCGCACGATCCGGAACGTCTTCATTGTCGCGATCGCCTACTACCTTGGCGCTGAAATTGCCTTTCTGATCGGAACGCTGTCGGACAGAATTTTTGCACCCTTCTGGCCGCCAAACGTCGTCCTGTTTTGCGCGCTTCTGCTCGCACCGCCGCGGCAGTGGTGGATCTACATCGCCGCCACCCTGCCCGCCCATATGCTCGCCGAGTTGGGCGTCGGCATGCCGATCCCGCAATTGATCGTGGCCTTCGCGACAAATTGTCTCGTTGCGATCGCAAACGCATTTGCCGTGCGACAACTGATGGTCGAGCCGCCGTGGTTCGGCACTATCCGCAAGACGATCATCTACGTCCTGGTTACCGCTTTTCTGAGTCCGGCCTTTTGCGCGCTCGGCGGCGCTTTTGTCCAGGTGCTCGGCAGCGGATCTCTGCACGACTACGGACTTTATTGGGCGCGCTGGTACGCTTCCAATGCCCTCGGCAGCTTGACGCTCGGGCCCATCGCCATGATCTGCCTGGAGCGCACGACGCGGCCGACTCTCGCACCGACTGGGCGTGCGGTAGAAGCTGCCATCATCGCGGCATTTCTGATTGCGGCCTGCATCATTGCGTTTGAAGATCTGCCATCCATTGCGAGCGGTTATCTGCCGCTGCTTTTGTATCTTCCTCTTCCGATCATTATCTGGGCCGCGGTGCGCTTCGGCGCCAAAGGCGCCAGCGGCGCGATATTCGTGATTAGCATCGTGCTGATCTGGCGCACGCTCAACGGCCCGAGCCTGTTCGACATCGGCTCGCCCGAAGCAAACGTCTTCGGCATGCAGTTGTTTCTGATCGGCCTGTCGCCGCCGATCCTGCTGCTTGGTTCCGCCATCGAGGAAACGCGCCGGGCCGAACGGACCACGCGGGAGAGCGAGGAGCGAATTTCATTCGCAGCGGCGTCTTCGAACGTTGGACTTTGGCAGTACGAATTTGCAACGGGCGCTTTCTGGGCGACGGACTACTGCCGGACATTGTTCGGGCTGTCTCCGAACGAGCCTCTGAACCTTGACCGGTTGGTGAGCCGGATTCACCCAAACGACTCGCCGACAGCAAGCGCAGCGTTAGCATCGGCAATTTCACGCGCCACGCCGCTCGACGTCGAGTTTCGGGTGCAGGACGGCGAGCAGGTTTGGTGGATCGCGGTGCGGGCACGGCCGGTCGCCGGCAACGACGGCAGGCCGACGGCGATGGCGGGCGCATTTGGCGATATCACTTCCCGCAAGTTGGCAGAAGCCGAAGCCGATGTGCAGCGACAGGAAATCGCACACCTGATGCGGGTGTCGATGCTGGGCGAGCTTTCCGGCGGGTTGGCGCACGAACTGACCCAGCCGTTGACGGCAATTCTCTCCAACGCTCAGGCCGGAAAGTTGCTGCTCGCGAAAGGCAACAAATCTCTGTCAGAAATCGGCAACATACTTGATGACATAATCGCCGAAGATGAGCGTGCTGGAGAGGTGATCCATCGTCTCCGCGGCATGCTTAAAAAGGGCGAAGTCAGACACGAGCCGATCGATATGAACGACCTCATTGCCTCAACGTTGCGGCTCCTGCACAGCGAGTTGATCGACCGGCGGATGTCTGCGAGCTTCGATAACGCCGCCGATCTGCCGGCAACGCACGGTGACCCCGTGCAACTGCAGCAAACATTGCTCAATCTTTTGGTGAATGCGATGGACGCGACGGAAACTGTGCCGCCGGCCCGGCGCACCATCTCAATCAGCACCGCAGCGACCGACGATGGCGGGATCCAGGTGCAGATCTATGACCGCGGTAGCGGGCTGCCTCCATCGCGGGAGCACGAGGTTTTTCAGCCGTTTTTCACAACAAAGAAGCGAGGTCTCGGCCTCGGCCTATCGATATGCACGTCGATCATAAAGCTCCATGGCGGCACGCTTTCGCTTCAAAATAATGTGAGAGAAGGCGCGAGCGCAGTTTTTCGGCTTCCGCCGCCACTGGATTGAGGTAACCTTTGCCGTCGTGAGGTGAGTGCGTGATGGGCGACGTGGGCTTTACAACCTATCTTGTGGACGACGATCCGGCCGTACTTCGGTCGATTACGCGGCTTTTGAAAGCCGGCGGCTACAAGACAAAGTCCTTCTCGTCTCCGCAGAAATTTCTCTCCGCGCACGATCCGTCCGTTCCCGGTTGCGCGATCATCGACCTCGTAATGTCGGAGCTCGATGGCCTGCGTCTGCAGGAAGCCTTGGCCCAATCGGGCTCCCAACGTCCCATCATTTTTTTGACCGGACGCGGCGACGTCTCGACCAGTGTCAGGGCCATGAAGGCCGGCGCCGTCGACTTTTTGACCAAGCCGGTCAAGCGTGACGCCCTTTTTTCCGCTGTCCTGCATGCGGCCGAGCTGGATGCGGCTTCACGCCAGAAACGGCAGGAATTCAAATCGATCGACAACCGGCTCGCCACCCTCACCCACCGAGAGCGCGAGGTGCTTGAGCACGTGATCGCGGGGCGACTCAACAAGCAGATTGCCGCCAGCCTGGGTACGGTGGAAAAGACGATCAAAGTGCACCGCGGACGCATGATGGCGAAGCTGGGGGTGCGAAGCGTCGCCGAGCTCGTTCGGCTCGCCGACCGGGCCGGAATCGCGCCGGCGGGCAGTGGGCAGTAGTCCACTGTAGGACTTTGGGTCAACTCGACGACGCATACCGTTTCGCACGACAATACGGCGATATGTCAAAAGCCCCCATCCGGGTCGCGATCGTGGACGACGAGGCATCCGTGCGCACCGCGCTGGCACGCCTCCTGTCCGCCTCGTCATTTGAGCCGACAACCTACAGTTCGGCGCGCGAGTTCATCGATTCGATCCGTACCGACGTACCAGAGTGCCTCGTCGTCGACGTGCACATGCCTGATTTCACGGGATTGGACCTGCAGCGCTATCTCAATCGCATCGACAAAAAGATTCCGACCGTCGTCATTACCGCTTTCGACGATGCCGGCGTGCGTGAGCGGAGCACAGCGTCGGGTGCAAAGGCATTCCTCACCAAGCCGCTACACGGCCCGACCCTCGTCGAGGCGATCCTGAGCGCAACAGGGAGGGCGTTGCCGGCTGCGTCGCCTGCGCGGGCGGCGAATGCGGCGAATCTGAGGAAAAGGAGATCCTAGGCGTTCTTGCAGCGGGCCACTCGTGTACAATTTGGGTGGAGCAAATAAGGGGGACGAACGATGAGGCAGATCGGTTCTGCAGGCTTCGTAACGGAGAATCCATCAGCCCGATTGAAGAGATGTTTGCGATCCGCCGGGTTTACCGCAGCGCTTCTGAGCCTCTGCTTTTCCAACAGCGCGCGAGCAGACGAAGGCGGCGTCAGCTTCTGGATACCTGGATTTTTCGGAAGCCTTGCGGCAGTACCGCAACAGCCGGGATTTTCGTACGCATCAATTTATTATCACACGACCGTATCGGCAGGAGGCAATGTGGCGTTCGCGCGCCAGGTCACCGCCGGCCGCCTCACCGCGAATTTCAACGCGAATGTGAATGCAAATCTCGATGCGAGCGCCGATATTTATATGGGCATACCGCAATACGTGTTTGCGACTCCGGTGCTCGGCGGCCAAGCGGCCATTGCGGCTGCAGTGCCCTACGGACGCAGTCGGGCTTCGGTCGATGCCACACTGACAGGATCGCTCGGTCCTCTGGGCTTCACTGTTTCGGGTAGCCGGGAGGATGCAACCACCGGGTGGGGCGACATAGCACCGATGTTTACGCTGCGCTGGAATCAGGGCGTCCACAACTTCATGACGTACCTGACCGGCAACCTGACAACGGGCCGCTACGACCCCTCCCGGCTTGCCAATCTGGGCATCGGCCACAATGCGATCGATGCCGGCGGTGCCTACACCTACTTCGACCCACAAAAGGGACACGAATTCTCCGCCACGCTCGGCTTCACTTATAATTTCGAGAACGTGCACACCGATTACAAGAACGGCATCGACATGCATCTCGACTGGGGTGCTTCGCAGTTCCTGACCAAGCAATTGCAGATCGGGCTTGTTGGCTATTGGTACAACCAACTGTCTTGCGACAGCGGCACAGGCGACAGGGTCGGCTGCTTCGAGTCGCGCGTCGCAGGCATCGGGCCGCAGATCGGCTACATCATTCCCATCAGCAGCGACTACCAGGGCTACGTGAACCTGAAGGGTTACAAGGAATTCGCAGCGGAAAATCGCCCCGACGGGTGGAACCTCTGGTTGACGTTTGCAATCGCCCCGGCGGAGAAACGGCCGCCAGCGGCAGCAAGGCCCATGATCACGAAGTAAGCGTGCCGCTTTGCGGGGGGCTGTGTTGCGTAGATGAGTTTGAAATCTCCGAGGGCTGACACCAGGCGAGGCTTGCGGACCGGCGCCCTGCTCGGTCTCTGCACTTTAATGTCTGCCGCATTCGGTGGCTGCGCAACGCTCGAACGCCTTCCCGCTGTGACCTATGCGGAGGCGCGGCAGATCGACATTCTCGATATTCCCGACGCGCGCTTTTACGTGAGCGACACCAACCGGATCTACGATGTCGCGACAAAGGCCTACCAGCGCATCAACCGCACGCGACCGGCACAGACCCGTCATTTCCTCGCGCTGTCCGGCGGCGGCGACGATGGCGCTTTCGGCGCCGGACTTCTGGTCGGATGGAGCGCGCGCGGCAACCGCCCCGAATTCGACATGGTGACCGGTGTCAGCACCGGGGCCCTTTCGGCGCCGTTCGCTTACCTGGGCCGCGCCTATGACCAGAATCTCACCCAGCTTTACACGGAAACAAGCGCCGCAGACATTTTCAACAGGCGCCCGCTCCTGATCGCCGCCGTCGCCTCCGATTCGCTCGTCGACAACGCGCCGTTACGCACAATGATCGAACACTACGTCGATGCAACGATGGTTCAGAAAATTGCCGAAGAATACGCCAAGGGCCGGCTGTTGTTCGTTCTGACGACGAACCTCGACCAGAGCCGCCCCGTCATCTGGAATATCGGGGCAATTGCTGCAAGCAATAATCCGAAGGCCCGCGATCTCATCGTCGATGTGCTGCTGGCATCGGCGTCGATCCCTGCCGTGTTTCCGCCGGTCATGCTGGATGTCACGGTCGACGGTCAGAAGCGCCAGGAGATGCATGTCGACGGCGGTACCGTAGCGCAGGTGTTTTTCTACCCCCCGTCCTTCTCCATCCGGCGCGCTGCCGCACGCTTTGGCGTCGACGAGCAGAGCCTACGCTCGCGCAAGCGCGTTGCCTACGTGATCCGCAACGGCCGGTTCTTCCGCCAGGACGAAAGCGTGCAGCTGCGCACCATAGCGATTGCCAAAGAAGCGCTGTCGACGATGACCATGTCGAGCGGTATCAATGACACCTATCGCATGTATACACTTGCCAGACGCGACGGCGTCGATTTCAATCTTGCTTCGATCGGCGAAGATTTCACCGAGCCTTACAAAGGGCCCTTTGATCCTGGTTACATGCAGGCGCTTTTCGCTTACGGTTACGAAAAAGGCCGCGCCGGCTACTCTTGGAGAAAAGTGCCACCCGGCTACACCAACTGAAACACAGTCAGGATGCTTTCAGATTTCGTCTATTTGTCTTTATCAATGCAACAACCAAGGAGGCAATGATGTTGAGTTTCACGCGCACAATTAAGTCTGCTGCAGTGGTATTTGCGGCTGCGGCTATGTTGATTGTTGCTACGCTCCCCTCACAGGCGGACACCGGCGCGGTGCGCTTCCGCGTCGGCAGCGCCGGCTTCATCATCGGAGTCGGTGGCGGCTCGGGTACCTTGACGTTCCATGGCAAGACTTACCCGCTGCGTGTCAGCGGCGTCAGCCTCGGCATGATCGGCGTCAGCAGCGCCGATCTTGTGGGTCGCGCGCGCAACCTGCGCAGGGCAAGCGATATTGCAGGCTCATACACAGCGGTGGGCGCGGGCCTTGCCATTGCGGGAGGTGCGTCAACTGCCCGGATGCAAAATGCGAATGGCGTCGTTCTTGAGGTGAGAGGCACCAAGGTTGGGTTTTCCGCGTCACTGGACCTCAGCGGGCTGACGATATCGATGCAATAGATCGGTCGCGCTTGCCGCTACCGGAACGGGACTTCATTAGCAGCGTTACATTGTCGGCCCCGGCAACTTCGTTGCCGGGGCCGACATCGCCGATGCACGCGCATGCAATCCTGTATCGTTTGCCTCCCCTCGCAGGCCGCGAGCGTGCTAGGCTGCGACTGTCGAGGTGGAAGCCGGAGTTGTCGCATGCGTCTCCATCGTATTGCGCTCCCCTTTGCAGCAGTTATTGCAGTGATCACATTGGCTCAGGCCGCGCACGCCAATGTCATGATCATCATCGACAAGTCGGCGCAGAAGATGACGGTCACCGTCAACGGCGAAGAGCGTTACATCTGGCCGGTGTCGACCGGCCGCGACGGCCACGACACTCCTTCCGGCGACCACCAGCCCTTCCGCATGGAAAAAGATCATTACTCGCGCGAGTGGGATGACGCACCGATGCCGAACTCGATCTTTTTCACGAAGATCGGCCACGCCATCCACGGCACATTCGAGGTTCGCAATCTCGGCAGACCGGCCTCGCACGGCTGTGTGCGCCTTTCGACGCAGAACGCCGCTACTCTCTATGCCCTGGTCAAGGAGGAAGGCGTCTTCCACACGCGCGTGAGGCTCATCGGCGAAATTCCGAAGGGCAGCGACGACGCAGTCGCCAGCCGCGATCGTGGCAACGGTAATGAGCAGATGCCGCGCAGGACCTACGATCGATACTATTCGACGGAAAACGCTTACATGAATGACGGATGGCAGCGCGACTACCAAACCCGCAGCGGGCGCGAAACGCAGTACGGCTCCCGTTCCTACTACTACCAGCGCCCGTATCCCGATTACGAGCGCCGCTACTACAACGGGCGTGGTCTCTTCGGCTCGTCCGGCTGGTGACGTCGTGATCCGCAAGATCGCAGGCCGGAAGTACCGGCTCTACTCGCGCAAGAAGGACCCACGCACCGGCAAGCGTCGCAACCTCGGTACCTTCAGTTCAAAACGGGCGGCGCAGGAACACGAGCGCGAAATCCAATGCTTCAAACGGCACTGACGCTACTCGCCCACGTCCTCGTAGACTTCAGCATCGGCCGCCCCGGGAAACATCGCCCGCCAGGCCTGCAGGAAATTCTGCATTGTCGGATCGCTCGCCATCTTCTGGCGGCTGCGCTCGACCGCCTGATCGGACTGAAATTCAATGATTTGAAGAAACTGGCTAGGATCGTCGGCGTTGCGCAAGAGCTGCACCTTTGCATCACCAAAAGCTTGGTACATCGCAGCGGTGTTCTGCATCATAGCGCCAAGCACCTTTGCCGCGTCAGGCGTCGGCGCTTTCAGCCGTAGAAGAAGCGTCCGCCTCACCTTCACCGATTCGTCAGCCATGGTCGTCTCTCCTCAGCCGTGATGCGCGACGCCCAGCGCTTTTTCGCTGCGGTCGAGAATCAACGGCACGATCAGATCCTCCTCGTCGTCGAGGTGGCGGACGAGGCCTTTAAGCAAAGTCCCACTCGCATCGGCATAGTTGTCGCCGGATCGGCGCATCGTATCACCGCCGCCCTGCAACGAACGTAGCAGCGCATTCGCGGTCTCGGCGGTACGCGCCATGTCGGCATGGATGTGGTGGTGGTCGCCCTCCAGCACATCGAACCCTCGCGCAAGCCGATCGTCAGCCGCGCGGAAGATCGGGAAATAATGCAGGTCTTCGATCTGATGGTGGACGTTGAGCTGGTCGAGCATGAACTGCAGTCGCGGCACGAACTGGCGTGCGAACTCCTCCGGCGGAATCTGGCCTGCGCGGAAAAGTGCGGCGATCTGCTCGATCGCTGTCGACAGCTCGCGAAACATGGCGTGGCGCGACAGCCAGAAACGCGCCATTTCACCGAGGTTGGGATGGTCGTCCCACTGCTCGCGCGGATAGCGCGCCACCAGAACGCGCAGGTCCTCTGGCCAGCCGCTGCGGCAGGCAAGAGCGAGGGCGCCCAGATCGGCAGAATTGGGGATTTCGATAGTCACAGCCGTCTAGATAGTCGTTGCGCGCCGGATTGCGAAGGGCAAACTTATTCCACATGAATTCGTCCACCACGGTCGCAAAGCTCGCCTGCGACGAGCACACCGCACGCCGCCTGGCGGCATTTCTTGGGGAAAGCCTCGACCCCGAGGAAACGGTCTGCGCGGCCTTCGAAGACAATGCAGGTGGCTGGCAGGTGGCCGTCCATTTTCGTCAACCTCCCGATGAGGCAAGCCTGCGCCGGCTGGTCGCGCTGGCAGCAGGCGAGAATGCGTCGCGGTTGCTGACCATCGAGCCGGTCGCTGCGACGGATTGGGTTGCGCAAAGCCTCGCCGATCTCAAGCCGGTTCGCATCGGCCGCTTTCTCGTTCACGGCGCGCACGACCGCGCAAAATTGCGCGCCAACGACATCGGCATCGAGATCGAGGCCGCGCTCGCCTTTGGCACCGGTCACCACGGCACGACGCGTGGGTGCCTGCAGACGCTTGCCGATCTTGCAAAGCGCCGGCACGTCCACCGTGTGCTCGATGTCGGCACCGGCAGCGGCATTTTGGCAATTGCCGCAGCAAGGCTTCTTCATGTTCGTATCAAGGCAAGCGATATCGATGGGCGCGCAATCGAGACGGCGCGCGGAAACGCGCGCATCAATCGGGCCGCACCCATGCTTGCATTTGTCTGCGCGTCCGGCACGACGGCGCGTGCGGTCACATCCGCTGCGCCCTATCGGCTGATCTTCGCCAATATTTTGTTGAGCGCGCTCACGCGGCTGGCCGCGCCACTTCGCGGGTTGACCGAGCCGGGCGCACGAATCGTTCTTTCCGGCCTGTTGCCGAATCACGCAAACGCTGCTCTTGCGATCTACCGCGCGCAGGGCCTCGTGCTCGAGAAACGCATCACGCTCGACGGCTGGGTCACATTGGTGATGCATCGAAAAACAAAACCGCCCCGGGCGGGGAAGCCGGGGCGGTTTCGCCGGTGAAAGCGGCTGGATCAGCCGCAAAGCTTGTTGGCCTTAGCGGCCGCGCCAATCGTGTTTGTGATCGAACAGATATTCGCGGCGCGCGATTTCGCGATAGGCCTGCCGCAGCCGCGCTTCCATAACCGCGGTGAAGAAGCGGCTGATAATGTTTTGACGTGGGGTTACGCCTCGCGAGCGCTTGGCGCTCTTCGGGGCAACGCCATAAGTGATGGCAACCATGGCAATCTCCTTTTCTCAAACGACGTCCGCAAATTGCCTTTAAATTTGCTTCCGTATTGCAATGCAACATAGCGCGTTTTCCCAGTATCACCACCGCTGAGAATGCATGATCCCTCTGAAATTACAGCATGTATTCACGAATAGTTGAGAACTGATCAATCGCATCACGCAAACGGATTGGTGCGTCGCACAAAGACCAGCCAAACGCTCCTCGCCGGGCGTTTTCGGCATCACTCGTCAGGCACCATTGCTGTGGCGATGCGCCTCCTGCGGTGCCGGCATGCCTGCATTGCCCGGTTTGCGTGGCGCGCTAGAGTGCGGACATTCCATGTTTGAAGCCCGCTTCCAGACCTTCGAGGATGTGAGCGCGCGCGCCCAGAGTGCAGCGCGCGTCGCGGCCTTGCGCGCCGAGTTGCAGCGGCGCGGTCTCGATGGGTTTGTCATTCCGCGCGCCGACCGGCAGCAGAACGAGTACCTGCCGGCGAGCGAGGAACGCCTGGCGTGGCTCACCGGCTTCACCGGCTCGGCAGGTGCCGCGGTGGTTTTGCACGATGCCGCAGCCGTCTTCGTCGACGGCCGTTACACGTTGCAGGCCGACGCGCAGGTCGACGGAAAAATATTCTCGATTGAGCACATGGTGGAGCGTCCGCCCGACCAGTGGATCACCGACAACCTCAAAAGCGGTGCGAAGCTCGGATACGATCCATGGCTGCATACCAGCGAGCAGGCCGAACGTCTGAAAAAGGCCTGCGTGGCTGCCGGCGCAGAGTTCGTCGGCGTCGACAGCAATCCTATCGATGCCCTGTGGCAGGATCGTCCGCCCTCACCTGCCGGCGCGGTCAGCCTGCGCGACCCCAAGTTCGCGGGCGAGGCCGCGCCTGACAAGCTCAAACGGATCCGCGCCGAAATTACGAAGCTGCGCGCCGACACGCTGCTGGTCACCGACCCACAGAACGTCGCCTGGGCGTTCAACATACGCGGCGCCGACGTCGCCCATACGCCGCTCGCGCTCGCCTTTGCGACGATCCCGCGGGATGGCAGACCTTCGCTCTACGTCGACAGCGCCAAGCTCGACAACACCGTGCGGCACGCGATCGAGGCCTTTGCCGACGTTCGCGCGCCGGACGAGCTCGCCCGCGGCCTGGAGAAACTACAGGGCAAGACCGTCCGCATCGACCAGGCGAGTGCGGCGGATGCCTTCACGCAGATCCTCTTCCGCCACGGCGGCAAGCCGCAGCGCGGACCGGACCCGATCACGCTCCTGAAAGCGACCAAGAACCACGCCGAGATCGTCGGCAGCCGCAGCGCCCATCGGCGCGACGGCGTCGCCGTCACGCGCTTTCTGGCCTGGCTCGACAAAGAGGCCGCGCCGGGCGGCAAGCTGACCGAAATCGACGTCGTTGCGGCACTGGAAAGCTTTCGGCGTGACACCGGCGCGCTCAAGGACATTTCCTTCCCGACTATCGCGGGCGCCGGGCCGAACGGAGCCATCGTCCATTACCGCGTGACCAAGACCAGCAACCGGCGGATCGCCAAGAACCAGCTGCTGCTGGTCGATTCCGGCGCGCAATACGAGGATGGAACGACCGACATCACACGCACCGTCATTGTCGGCGAGGCGAGCGACGAAATGCGCGACCGCTTCACCCGCGTCCTCAAGGGCCATATCGCGATCGCTACCGCGGTCTTCCCCGAGAACACGAGCGGGGCCCAGCTCGACCCGCTGGCGCGCACGGCGCTCTGGCAGGCCGGCCTGGATTTCGATCACGGGACCGGCCACGGCGTCGGCAGCTACCTGTCGGTGCACGAAGGGCCGGCGCGAATCTCCAAGCTTGGTCACGTCGCGCTCCGCCGCGGCATGATCCTGTCGAACGAGCCCGGCTATTACAAAACCGCCGCCTACGGCATCCGGATCGAAAACCTGGTGCTGGTGATCGCCGCGCCTGAACTAGTGGGCGCCGAAAAGCCGCTCAATGCCTTCGAGACGCTGACGCTCGCGCCGATCGACAGGCGGCTGATCGATTCGGGCATGTTGACGAGCAAGGAGCGGACCTGGCTCGACAGCTACCACGCACGCGTGCACGAGGTGATCGGTACGCTGGTTGATCCGCCGACACGCAAGTGGCTCGAACAAGCCACGCAGCCGATTGGCCCCGCGTCGCGGAAGCAGAAGAGACGCCGTCTGGCTGCAAACAAGCGGAAACAGTCACGCAAAAGAAAGCGCTGACACTGTCGCTTTACTCCCGTGTGCACCAGCCTATGTCCGCAAAGGGCCAAAAAGCAGACTTTGGTCACGTGGCACTCGTCACCGCGGCGGCATATACGGATCGGGCGTTCCCATCGCGATCAAAGGATGCTTTTTCACGCTCGCCTCGAATTCGCCGACCATCTTCAGCACCGGACCGGAGATCCAGCTATCGGTGATCACCTTCTCCGTATCCTCGCGCGGGTTCGTGTAGAGATTGAACAGCAGCGGTATTAATTTGGTGCCGAACATCGCCCGGAAGGCTGGAACGCGTGGCTTACCTTCGCAATTTCTCCGGCCGAGCGCACAGTAGCGCCTCCGGCACGACGCATGGTCACGAAATAACCGGATGTCCGCTAATGGGTCACTAGCGGACATTCCTCAGCGCTAAATTAGAAAACCCCGAGCTGATGAGGCTCGGGGTCTTCGTAGCTCTAATCGAGTCAGAGAGTTTAAACCCTACCCCCCGAATCCCCCGAATCTGTAGTTCACACCGACCAAGGCAGTGGCCGCAGTCGCTTTGGTACTGAAAACACAGGCGCCACCCGCACAGACGGGGTCAACTATAGTTCGATCACGCGAGCCAAAGTCATAGTAATTGCCTTCGATAAACACCGACCACTGCGGCGAGAATCGATATTCCCAGCCACCGCCAATCGTCCAGCCGGTTTTGGTAGTGGAAGCCGAGCCGGCAAAAACTGCGCCGGTGGCCGTATTGGTCAGAACTAAGTTTGCCTCAACACGACTCCAGACCGCGCCGCCCTGAAAATAGAGCAACGAGTTGGGTTGCCACGAATAGCCGATCCGACCCGTCAGGGCATCGAACCATCGCATACGCAATTCGGCCGCTCCAGTCGCGACTAGGGTTCCAGCTGCGTTTACGACGTTGAATGCCCGGTCTCTGCTGTTGGTTGTCCCATCGAACATGTTGCGGAAGCCGAACACCCAGCCGCCGGCAAATTGATAATCGCACCCGATCTGGCCGCCGCCGACAAAGGAGGCGTTATTAGTACTCTGTTCGGCTGAACCACCAAATGGACCCTCTACCCTGAAGCGGCCCCATGCTCCGCCAAGGTTGGCGCCGATGTAGCATCCGGTCCAGGTCAACGGCGGCGGTGGCGGCGGCGCAGGTGGCGCCTTGCGCGGCAGGTCGGCGGCCGATGCGTGACTTGCAGCCAGACCCATAACGACAGCAAGCAGCGTCAATGATGATTTTCTCATGATCCGATCCCCTTACTAATTCCAGTGCCAGATGCGGTCGGGACGCCCTATTGCGCCGTTTTTAACCTGTGAAATTTGAAAAGGCTTCATAAAATCCGGTCGTTTGCACAATTTCCCGCCGCTCTGTGGCTGAAACGCAACCATACCATAGTACCCAAAACCCCGGTCGATCGCATTGCAGCCCCTTTCAGTGGAAGGGTCGGTTGGGATCAACCTGTCTCTTGGAGTCTCCGGTCTCACGCTCCAGTTTGTGCAATGAGCATATGAGCAATACACGGGTGGCGCGTCGCAGATGATCCCTCATCCTCCATCACAACCCTGCGACAACTTCGGCGAAGCCGCTCGGCAATGTTCGGAGCTAGTCATCAGAGGACGATCAATGAAAAACAAAATGCATTTACTGGCCACGCTCGGACTTTTGCCCTTGCTGGTCCTCTTGTCGCTCGGCTCCGCATCCGCGCAGACCGATATCGCGAAAGCGATCCAGGAACGATTGGCAGCCCAAATTGCAAAACTACAGAATGCCTGCGCTGATGAAACCAACAAATATTGCAGTGCCGTCACACCGGGAGAGGGGCGCCTGCTCTACTGCATGCAAGCCCATGAGGACAAGATAGGCGCGAAGTGTGCATACGAACTGGGAGAGGCCGCAGCGAGGCTCCAAACTTCGGAAGACAATCTGAGAGACGCAATAAATGCCTGTAAGACTGAGATAACAGGCGTTTGTGGAAAGACGCCGCCCGGCGAAGGTCGGGTCGCTGCATGTCTGATAGCGAACAAGTCAACGCTTTCAAAGAATTGTGCGGAAGCCCTTCAGAAAATCGAAGCTATGGCGGCTCAATAGCGGACAAAATATTACGCGGGCACCATGAGTGAAAAGTAGAAAAGCGGACATCGCGCGTTTCGTTTAAAATGAAAGAGGCCACCAACTGAGGCGGCCTCGCGCTTTTGCCAATCAGTCCGAAACCGCGGGACGGAGTCGGTTCATAAGTATTTCGCGCAAGTAGCTCCATTCCATCGAGCACATCTGCGAGCTTGACGTTTGTGGTGTCTGGACACGCAGACACCGTTAACTCGTGTCATGCCCACTCCGCACCCGGCGACGACTTCCGTGACCATGCTGTCCGGTTGTTGGATAGCCGCGAGCGGCATCGCCTGTGTCGATGACGACGCGAAAGCCAGAACAAAGGCAACGCTGATTATTCTGATCATATGACGATCCTCCATAATAATTTTTCTTTGGAGGGTGCTGCCAAAGCCGATTGTCTGGCAATTGGCCTTAGGGGCAACAATGTCCGCTTTGGGTCATTAGCGGACAGACCTTCGCGAGCTTCGCAGCCGAGATTGAAATGCCATAGCAGACATACATTCGATCACTTCGTCGGGCGGGCGAGCAGCGATGTTGGCACGCTGAGACCGAGTGCCTTAGCCTCTTGAGATTGAATCAAATTGAGCCCGTCAACGTTAAGCGCAGGTGCCAGCGCACTACCACGGCCGGCGGGCATCGGTAATGCACCGTTCAGTAACGGTGGGAGACCGAAGGAGAACGGTCATGTCGAGGTTTTATTTTCACTTGTCAAACTGCGACGAGTGTTTCCCAGATGACATCGGGCACGATCTCCCCGACATTGCTGCCGCGCACACGAGAGCCAAGCGGCTTGCGAATCTGGTGATGACGATCTCTCGTTTGGCTAGCCACCCGTTTGACTGGCGTCGTTGGACCGTGACGGTCACCAATGATTCACAAGGCGCGATCCTGATCATGCCATTCGGTGCCTTCGGGAACGCCACTCGAGCAGCATTGGCCACGTTCGTTCCAGCCGGTCGCCTCGGCACTGTCCGCGTCCGGTCATAAGTGGATATTTAATGATGTCCGCCTTTCGCTGAATGGATGTCCGCTTTATCCCCAAAAGCGGACATGTGCATCGCAAAAAGCGATGTCCGCTTTGCCCCTGATGGCGACCGGGAAAGTCACTTCGAGCGCGCCGTTAATCCGAAAAACTTGCGATGCTAGATGCCAAATCGATCATTGGCTGCTGACTGTTCGTTATGAACCCGGCGCTCGGCCGATCAAGATCCATGATCAGATAGATGACGGCGGAGACGAGTGTTCCCATGACATAAACGGGTATGCGCGTACGTTCTGCATCGATCCCGCTTGCATAGCCCGCGAATGCGCCGGCGACGGATGCGATGGCAAACAGCGTAAGGAGCACAGCATTGGGAATTCGGTTGCGCAGTGCAGACAATCTTTTTCCTTGATCGTCGATCATCTCATTCAGTGACTGTATGAAGAGTCCCGTGGGAACGGCCCCCTTGTCTTTGGCGGCCATTGCTTTCGCCTGTTGCCATAGCGCCTCCTGAAGGGCATTCGAGCGTTCGACCGCCCGCGTCAGCTCAACCAACGAGGTGCCGCTGCGGACGATATCTAGCCGGATCTGCACGTATTCCCGCAATAATTTCAATGTCTCGGATCGCTGTGGGTCGGGCAAAAGCCGCGCTCGAAGCGCTGTCGTGCCGATCGCGTTCGCCTCATTCAGTACAGCATCACGGCGAGCTTCAAAGCGCGTCAGTGCCATTGAGAAGGTAAAGGCGAGCATCAGCGCCAGTAGGCCGAGGATCGCGCTCTCCAACGTGGAAAAATTGCTACCAACTGAGCCCGTGTTGTTGCGTATGCCAAGCTGCCAACCAAACTCAGAGACGACCAAAATCGCGGCCAGACCAATGATAAAGGTCACGGCAAGCGGATGACTGGAAATATCAAACATAGTGGGGGTACCTCGCACAATCAGGCCCGTACATCACATCGTACCGAGACTGACATGCACTCTGGAAGGGTTCGCACAATGTCCGCTTTGGGTCAGGAGCGAGGTGATTTGCGCAAACAGAAAGATCGCCTCTCGGCGGTCTTTCCGAAATCCAGTCCGACATCCTTGATCGATTAAGCGACCGCTACGGCCTTCCGCTTCCTGCGCAAGACAATTGTTTGACATTGCCCCTAGGGACAATACAGCGGCGTCTTAACAAACGGGTAGAATGGACCCATGCCGGGTGGGAGGACTGCCCATGACAGTACGAAATGACCACCATTCTGACTTCGAAGCGGGTCAACTGCCGCTTTTTTCGCGGCGGCATTTGTGCTTTTGGTCTGCGCGTGGACCTTTGTCCCCTAGCGTGCCTTTCAGGGTGCGGTCTGTGCGGCGTCGATAATTGCGCTGCTTGCAACCACTCGAACAAAACTATGCAGTGCAAGCCATGTCTGCTTTACCCTAAAAGCGGACAGTCGCAGGCCTGACCGTAATGTCCTTTAAGTGCCATTAGCTGACACAGGTGCTCTTACGCAGCGTCAAAGGGAGGAGGGTTGTATGAACCGTCGTCACGCGTTGAAAGCCTTGACCGGGCTCGTCCTGTGTCCGCTCTGTGCATCCACTGCCTTTGCCGCCGAAGGGGCGCATTGGACCTACGGAGGCTCCACTGGCCCCGACAAGTGGGGCGATCTCGACGCCGCGAGCAAAGTCTGCTCAGTGGGTAGCCAGCAATCGCCAATCGACATTGGCGGGTCAATCAAGGCGCAACTGCCGCCGCTCAGGATCGCCTGGGGCAAGACCGCCGACAGCATTGTCAACAACGGTCACACGATCCAAGTAAATGCCGCCGAGGGCAGCACGCTCAGTTTCGGCGGCGATCCTTACGCGCTAGTGCAGTTTCACTTCCATCGTCCGAGCGAGCACCTCATCCGCGGCAAGAGCTTTCCGATGGAAGTGCATTTTGTCCATGCTCATGCTTCGGGCGCGCTCGCCGTGCTCGGTGCGCTGATGGTGGCGGGAAAGCTCAACTCGGTATTCAGCAAGATCATCGCAACCATGCCAACGCATGAAGGTGAGACCGTCAAGGCCGACCCGGCTATCAACCCGAACGGACTCTTGCCCGCGCGGCTCGCCTACTATCGCTATCCTGGCTCCCTGACGACACCACCCTGCTCCGAAACCGTCGAGTGGCTGCTGCTTACCGACCCCATACAGGTCGCGGACGCGGGCATCGACGGCTTCGCCAAACTCTATGCGATGAACGCGCGCCCGGCGCAGAAGGCGAACCGCCGTGCCGTGCTGCGTTCTGGTTGAGAACCGCACGAGGGTGGGTCGGCACAATGTCCGCTTTGGGTCATAAGCGGACAAGTGCGCCGCAATACGTCGTGTCCGCTTTACTCCCAATAGCGACCGCGAAAGCAGACTCGCGCTAACCGTCATGTCCGCTTTCCCCCCATAGCGGACATCCTTCAGCTTAGTTGCTGTCATCGCCGCCGAGACATTTCGGAACAACAGGACGGCCCGGTCGGTTGCCAATTGGACCTAGTTTAGTAGGACGGCGCTTCTGACTATCGCGGCTCGGCACTTACTTTGCTCGTCAGCCGCACCAATTCGGCAACACTCCTTACGCCCATTTTCTTCATCATGCGCCCGCGGTGGGCCTTGACGGTCTGTATGGTGGTGCCGATTAGGGCAGCGATATTCTTGTTCAAATGGCCCTGAACGACCAACTCCATGACCTCTTTTTCGCGCGGCGAAAGCTTGTCAATTAGTTTGCTGGCGGCCTTCCGTTCTGCGGCTCTTTGCAGCCTGACCCGGTCGCGTTCCTCGGCGACCTTGATCGCATTCAGCAGTTCGGCGTCCTCGACCGGCTTGGGCAGGAAGTCTACTGCACCGGCTTTCATTGCCTCTACGCTCGCGGGAACTGTTCCTCTCCCAGTGAGAAAGATAATAGGCCGCTCGATCCCCCGCGTAACAAACTCGCGCTGAACGGCCAGCCCATCCATGCCGGGCATTGACAGGTCGAGCACAACGCAACCGGGCATCGACGGATCGTAGTCATCGAGAAAAGTCTGTGGCGAGGAGTAGGCCTTCGTTTCGTAGCCAGCTGTACGCAGAAACCTGACTAAGGCGTCCAATATGCCTTGATCATCATCGATGACAAATATCGTAAAGTCGGGCACCGCCATTCCCCCGTCAATAAACACCGGACAGAAATCTGCGTCGCCCCCACGCAACGGTATCTGACGCCATCAGTGATACGCAATGGGTCCAACTGAAATGTCCGATTGCGCCAATAACGGACATTACTCCATCCACGGGTCAAGTCATTGGTCTGATCCCGACGATGCTGTACGCTCGGCCACAACAATTTTCGGCTAAGCGTCGGTGTCCAAATGAGGGAAATGCAAAGGGAATTACCTCAGGAGGTTCCTCACCTGATCGCGAGCATACCGGCCAGCGCGCAACATCGCAGGATTGCGCTCGGCGTTGTTATTTTCTTAGCTGGTGTGTTCGCCCTGGTTATCCCGTTCGCGCATATGCAGACTGCGCGTATTGACGCATTTATCCCGGTTGTTCAGACCATAATTTTCTTTGCCGACCTCATCACGGCGGTTTTTCTATTTGCTCAATATACAATCCAACCTCAGCGCGCTCTTCTCGCTCTCGCAAGCGGCTATATATTCAGCGGCGTGTTCGCGTTCTTGCAAACGCTTGACTTTCCGGGTGCCTATAGCGCGACTGGTCTTATCAGCGGAAAACCGAGTGGTGCAGCGTGGCTCTTTTCTTTTTGGCACATTACATTCCCTCTTGCTGTTATTGCCTATGTTCTGTTGAAGGACGTGAATGAAAGCGCCGGCCGGCTCGTAAAGGTCGAACCGCGCCGAGCTATCACTATCACCATCGCTTGCGTACTCGCGGTGACCGCTGGGCTGACTTGGCTCGGCACCGCAGGTTCAGAATATTTGCCAGCTCTGTTCGTCGATCAAACACGACAGACTTCCTTTACTCACCGTTTGGTCGGCGCAATGTGGTTACTCAACGCTGCGGCACTCGTGCTGCTATTCGTCCGTAGGCGGACCATCCTCGATGTATGGCTCATCGTGACGCTTTTTGTGTCATTACCTGATCTTGGATTGTCAATCTTCTATACCATCGTCCGTTACTCTGTCGGCTGGTACACGGCGCGCAGCTACGCACTGATCGCCAGCTGCACGGTTCTGGTTGTATTGCTCTGGGAAACGACGATGCTATATGCGCGACTTGCCAGCGCGATGATCTTGCAGCGGCGCGAGCGTGACAATCGGCTAATGAGCCTGGACGCAGCGACAGCCGCAATCGCGCATGAGATTAGCCAGCCACTAAGTGCAATATCGCTAAACTCCACGACGGCCTTGCGTTTGCTCGAAAGAACGCCACCCGACCTTGGGGAAGTGCATGCCTGCCTATCGGACACGAAAAATGACAGCGATCGAGCGAACGAAATAGTTGAAAGCGTTCGTGGACTGTTTAAACCAGCCGCTCAGCACAAGACGATCATTGAAATGAATAGCATTGTTCGGCAGGTGTTGAAGATGGTTGAAAACGAGGTGCATGTTTACGGAGTATCCGTTTCCACCGAATTTCAAGACGACCTTCCGCAAATAATGGCCGACCGCATCCAGCTACAGCAAGTAATCTTGAACCTGGTCAAGAACGCTATTGATGCAATGGCCGAAGGTCGCTCAGCCGCAAAGACGCTTCGGCTGGTAACGACCCAAGATGCAAACTCAGTCGTCTCGCTTACTGTACAAGACACCGGACCCGGAATAACTCCCGAGAACGGAACTCAGGTATTTGATCCATTTTTTACGACGAAATCTTCCGGGATGGGATTGGGACTTTCCATCTCACGGAAGATCATCGCGGATCACGGCGGTGATTTGCGGCTCACCAAGACGAGTTCAAATGGCTGTACTTTTGAAATTACTTTGCCAAGTGTAGCCACGAGCGACCGTGGGGCCTCACGCGGGCAATCGCTCCCGCCGGAACAGGCATTAAACGAGTAGGGCTTACAGGCAAGTCTCCCGGACTGGCAAACGAACGAGGAGACCATCGTCTGTGGGAGTTGAAAGCGAAGCAGCCCAAAACGACACTGCTTTAGGAGCAAGCCGTATGCTGAAGCGCATCATTCTGTTGCTGACATTGCTCGCCGTGAGCGATGCACATTCGCAGCAGCAGACGATCTACGGGCCGGATGGCAAGGTCACAGGGCGCGTGACCACCGACAGCCAAGGCTCGATTGTGATTTACGATGCGAGCGGTCGCGTGACCGGGCGCACGTCAACCGACAGTCAGGGCACGACGACGCTATACGATGCGCGTGGCAACAAGGTCGGGACGACGACCAGCCCGCAAGGTCGGAACCGCTGACGTGATCGTGATCGGGCGTGCCTGCCCATGACCGCAGCGCGCAAGTCTTTGGCATGAAATCGCAAGACTAAGCCCGTCCAGCGGCTTTGACTGTGCGGCTCCCGCATCGTTGAGGCAGTAGGACCTATGCACATCGTGTTTTTGGCGCTCGCCGTCTTTGCCGCCTTCATGGCCGCACAGTCGCTGATGGCCTACATCGCAAATCAGTAGCGGCGCGGCGAAAGCGCGGCAAATGAAAACCCGCGACATAGCAACCGAATTGGACAGGGCTTTCGCAGCCGCCAGATCAAACGCGCTGATGGGTGGCGGGCAGATGGGCGACACGATTGCCCCCCTGCACGTCATCCACAAAGTGCTCAAGGCCGAACATGCCGCCGGCGAACTGACCGACAAGCAGTTCACGGACAAGGCTCGTGAACTTTTGGAGTTGCTCGGCAATGCTGTCACGTCGCTTTACGTCCAGCGGAACACAAGCAAGCCCAAATGACTGATACGGCAGCGCAGGCAACGGTGAGCACGGCACGTTACTTCATTCACAGGCAATCCGTAGGCGATGAGAACACCAAGAGGCGCGGTCGTCGTGCAGGGCACGCGACTTTTTTGCCACTAGTGGCGTGTTGTGACCGATTTGCTTGCGCTAGATTTGAT
>Ga0207649_10000047_pt1 | contig 110856 bp, 116 predicted proteins | sample KBSC43metaG_FD_184317 | JGI IMG/M metagenome (GOLD analysis project Ga0207649, IMG submission 184317) | Corn rhizosphere microbial communities from Kellogg Biological Station, Michigan, USA - KBS C4-3 metaG (SPAdes) (version 2) | ecosystem: Host-associated > Plants > Roots > Rhizosphere >... | reverse complement strand
GGGTGGCGTTGACCGGTCCTCCAGGTCATTCGGGTCGCCGATTTCGAGGCCGCCCTGGCCGAGGCCAACGCCACCCGCTACGGCCTCGCCGCCTCGCTGATCGGCGGAAGCCCGGAGCTTTACGACCGGTTCTGGGCGAACATGCGCGCCGGAGTCATCAACTGGAACAAGCCGACCAACGGAGCGCCTTCCAACGCGCCGTTCGGCGGAATCGGCCTGTCGGGCAATCATCGCCCGAGCGCCTATTATGCCGCCGATTACTGCGCCTACCCGGTGACCTCGTCGGAAGCCGAGCAGACCCGCGCCTCGATCGGAGTCGGTCTAAGGGACCCCTATGCGGCGAACAACCTCGAGGGTTGAAGCCTAGCGCGCCGCGAGGCGGCGGCGCGGGAGCAGAACCGTCGACGGGCCGAAGGACTGCACCGCCGGCGGAGCCCGGGCGGGCGCCGCGGCGAGCCTCGCCTGAGTCGCGAGGACCGCCGCCTCGGCGAGGGTCTTGACTCCGAGCTTCGCCATGATGTGCGCGCGGTGCATCTCGACCGTCCGGACGCTGATCCCGAGCAGGTGCGCCACCGCCTTGTTGGAATGGCCCGCGAACAGCGCGAGGGCGATGTCCAGCTCGCGGGGCGTGAGGCGGCCGAGCCGCTCCCCGGCGAGGCGCTGCGTCTCGTTCGCCTCGAGCGACCTTTCGAGGCTCGTCCAGGCGGGCAGGAGAGCCGCCGCGAGGGCGGCCGCTTCGACGGGCTTTTCGAGGAAATCCAGCGCTCCGAGTTTCATCGCCTCGACGGCGACCGTGACCTCGGGCGCCGCGCTCATCGCCACCACCGGCCACCCCGGCCGGCGGTGGCCGAGTTCCGAGATCACCTCGAGTCCCGAGGGCGCGACGACGTCCATGTCGAGCAGGACGCAGGCGGGCATGAGATGATCGAGAATGTCGAGGAATTCCGCCCCGCCGGCGAATGGCCAGGCTTCGGCGCCGATCCGCGCCAGATGGGCGGTCAGCGCGCGCCTCGACGCAAGATCCCGATCGACCACGTAAACGGTGCGTTGGTGGGACATTAAGCTCCCCTCCCCCTTCGGCCAGCGATACACGGCCCCACGCAAGCCAAATGTCTGACTTTGCTGGTTAATGAGCAACCTAGGGAAATTACGGTGAACCGCTGCTGACACAGTTCGGCAGCTTGTAGAAAGCTGTTCCCGCCATGTCCCTGAATGGCACGCCATGTGTACGCACATAGATCAACTTCGGTGCCCATTTACGAGCCAAACACTTCGTATTGACCGAGTCCAGCCACCGTACAGTTACCGGTGTAGAAGTCCCATGATGCACCGCCAAAGGGTTAATGCCTAAGCTTTGTCCCGTCGGGCCGATGTTAGGCCCGGCGAGTAGCGTAAGGGGGCGTAAGCGGACGTGGAGGTGGGGCCTCTTTTCGGCGGCAACGCGATCGGTGCGGTGACCGCCGCCGGGCGGCTCCGCCTTCCGTCCTTCGTTCTCGAGACTCTGATCCGCCGCTCCGGCGGCCGACGCATCGTCTTCGGAGCGCACGAGAGCGAGCCGTGCCTTAGCGCCTACGATCCGGCCTGGCGCGTCGCGCTCGCCGAGCGGCCGGACCGGCGACGGCTGCTCGGCTTCGCCGAGGAGGCGGAATTCGACTCCGCCGGGCGGGTGACGCTTCCTTCGATGATGCGCTGGAAGGGCCGGATCGGAGACCTCGCGCTGTTCGTCGGCACCGGCGGCGCGTTCGAGATCTGGAACCCCGACATCGCGGTCGAGGCGGGCGGGCCGGATCTGCGCGAGATGGCGCGATATCGCCTGAGGGAAATCGGGAGCGAGGAGAGGAAGGAAAGACGATGAGCATCCTTTGCACGATCGGCGGCCATGAAGCCGGACCGGACGAAGTCTATAATAGCGGCTATTGGTTCAGCCGCTGCCGGCGGTGCCGGCGCGACATGATCCGCTCCGGCGGCTCGTGGGACGTCATCCCGCGGGGCCACCGCGTGGTATGGCGAAGCGGTCGGGGAAGCCATTCGCTGGCGACCGATTTCGCCCATGTGCTGCCGGTCCTTCATCCCGCCGCGAACCTGCCGATGGTGCGCCCCCGCTTCGCGTCGTGGAGCCGCCAGCTCGCGCCGTCATCGTCGCCGCTCCCACGCCCGGCCGAAGCGACCGCCGACGCCGCGGAAGCGGCGGTCAGCCAGGAACCGCCTTACCCTTTGCTGATGGTCGCGGCGCTCGTCGCCGGCGCGCTGCAGCTGGCGTTCGGCCTCTCCCGCCGACGGGCGGGCCTCGGCTGAGCCTTAGGCGTGCCCGGCCGGCGCGTCGGCCGCGCTGGTGCCGAGCACCGCCGGGCCGCGCGGAGCCGGCGGTTCAGGCCCCGCCTCGAGCACCTGCTGGATCCGGGCGGCGACTTCAGCGATCCGGAACGGCTTCTTGAGCAGCCGGTCGACGCAGATCTCCCGGCCGAAGGTCTGCAGATCGGCGTAGCCGCTGGCGAAGAGCACCGGCATTTCGGGCGCCAGGGAACGGGCGGCGCGGGCCAGCTCGACCCCGTTCATTCCGGGCATGGCGACGTCGCTGATCAGAATGTCGAATGAATGGGCGCGAAGATACTCGAGCCCCTCCTCGCCGGTGGCGGCGGCGGTCACTTCGAAGCCGATCTCGGCGACCATCGCCGCGGCGACGGTTCGGACGTCGCGATCATCGTCGACGAGGAGGACGCGGCCGCGGGTCACCGTCCGGGTCTCCGGCAGGCTCGGCTTGGCCGCCTCGGCCTGCGAACGGCTTCGCGGCAGGTATATGGTCACGATCGTGCCCTTCCCTACCTCGCTCTCGATCCGGGCGGTGCCGCCGGACTGGCGGGCGAAGCCGTAGAGCTGGGCGAGCCCCAGGCCGGTTCCCTTGCCCTGCTCCTTGGTGGTGAAGAAGGGTTCGAACGCGTGCTGTAGAACCTCCGGCGACATCCCCATCCCGTCGTCGCAGACCGAGATGGCGACATATTCGCCCTCGGTAAGATCGGTGCCGAGGCCGCGCGGCACGAAATCGTGGTTGCGGGTCTCGATCCGCAGGGTGCCGCCCGACGGCATGGCGTCGCGGCCGTTGATCGCCAGGTTGAGGATCATCACCTCGAGCTGGGTCGGATCGGCGAGCGCGTGCCAGAGCAGCCCGTCGAAGCGGGTCTCGACGCGGATATGCGGGCCGATGCTCCGAGCGAGCAGATCGCCCATTCCGGCGAGGATGGCGTTTACGTCGACCGGCACCGGAGCGAGCCGCTGGCGGCGCGAGAAGGCAAGCAGCTGGGCGGTCAGCTTGCCGCCGCGTTCGGCCGCCTCGAGCGCGTTGGAGGCGAGCCTTCGAAGCTTTTCCTCGTCGGTCCGGCGGAGGAGAAGCTCGAGCGAGCCGATGACCGCGGTCAGCAGATTGTTGAAGTCGTGCGCGATCCCGCCGGTCAGCTGGCCGATCGCCTCCATCTTCTGAGCCTGGACGAGCCGTGCCTCGGCCCGCTCGCGCTCGGCGATCTCCGCGGTCAGACGGTCGTTGGCGGAGGCGAGGTCGCGGGTGCGCTCGAGAACCTTCTGCTCGAGAGTCTCGGCGAGCTCGCGGAGCTGCGACTCCGCCCGCTCGCGCTCCGCCAGATAGGCGCCGGCGAGCCGCTGGCGGTCGCGCCCGCGCATCGCCGAGCGGACCGCGCTGATCAGGGTCGCCGGATGGAGCGGCCGTTCGAGCACGGTGACGTTGACCAGCTCCTCGATCGACCGCGCGCCCTCGCGAGTCTCTCCCCGGCGCGACAGGAGCACGAACGGGAAATCCGACCAGCGCGGCTGGCCCTCGATGGCCTCGCGAAGCCGCGCATGGTCGAGCCGAGCGATGGCATCGTCGGTGATCACCGCGCCCGCCGCCGTTCCGTCCATCAATGCCTGGAACAACCGCTCGCCCGAATCCGCCTCCCACGGGATGGACGCGCTCTGAAGAAGCTGTCCGATCACCTGCGCGTCGCGGCCCGCCGGAGCGACGACCAGGAAGGGGCTTTGCGGAGTGCTGCTACTTACGGGGGACAATGCGATCCTCGAGCAGGGAAGAACCCCCCTCGTAAGTTGGGGTTCCGGTGAGCACGCCGCGAAAGCCCGTCAGCCGGGGCCCGACGGCGATTCCGCCCGCCGCGATCTTGAGCTCGCGGATGGTCGATTCGTGGGCTCCGGTACGCTTCTTCAGAACCGACAGGGCGCGGCGGATCTCGCCGTGCGCCTCGAAGAAGCGGAGCAGGAGGACGTTGTCGGAGAGATAGGTGAGGTCGACCGGCGAGGTCATCTGACCGACCATCCCGGACTGGGCGAGAATGAGGAAGGTGAGCACGCCCTGCTGATTCAGGTAGGTGACGATCTCGTGCATCTGCAGCAGCATGAACTGCTCTTCCGCCATGGCGTGCTGGTAGCCGGACAGCGAGTCGATGACGACCATGCTGACGTCCTTCTCCTCGACATGCTCGCGGATCAGGCCGGTCAGCTCGCCCGGGGAAAGCTCGGCGGGATCGACCTGGCGGAAGATGAAGGCGCCGTTCTCGACCCATTCGTCCAAGCCGAGGCCGAGGCCGGCGGCACGCTTGTGGAAGACCCGGCTGGTCTCGTCGAAGCTGATCACCAGCGCCTTCTCGCCGCGGTGGAGGAGCTGGTGGACATATTGGAGCGTGAGCGTAGATTTCCCCGATCCCGACGGTCCGATGACCAGGGTCGTCGTGCCGTAGTCGAGCGACCCGCCGACCAGCTCGTCCATTTCGGCCACACCGCTCAACGCCTGCCGGTCTTCCTGGCCCTCGTCCGGATGGGCGGCGGCGACGAGACGGGGGAAAATGTCCATCCCGCCGGTTCGGATGATGAAATCGTGGAATCCGCCGAGGAAGTCGCGGCCACGCATCTTGTAGACGCGCAGGCGGCGCCGCTCGGATCCGTAGGCGATGGCCAGCTGCTCGAGCCGGATCACTCCATGGGCGAGGCTGTGAAGGCTAAGATCGTCGATCATCTCGGTGAGATCGTCGAGGAAAAGGGCGGTGCCCTGGCGCTGGGCGAAGAAATGCTTCAGCGCCAGCACCTGGCGCCGGTAGCGAAGCGAACCCTGGGCCAGCAGCCGGATCTCGGACAGGCTGTCGAAGACGATCCGGGACGGGGCGATCCGGGTGACCTCCTCCATCACCATCTTCACCGTCTCGCCGAGCTCCAGGTCGGAGGCGTAGACGATCGACTGCTCGCGCTCCGGATCGAGGCTCAGTTCGGGCGGGACGAGCTCGAAAATTTCGACTCCGTCCAGGTTCCAGCCATGGGTCCTCGCCACCTGGAGAAGCTCGTTGCGGCTCTCCGACAGCGTTATGTAGAGCGAGCGCTCGCCGCGCTTGACGCCGTCCATCAGGAACTGGAGGCCGAGAGTCGTCTTGCCGGACCCGGGAGCGCCTTCGATGAGGTGGATATGATTTGCCGCGTAGCCCCCGCTCAAAATGTCGTCGAGCGCCTTCGAGCCCGTTGAGATCGCCTCGTCTTTCGGCGGCGAGGGTGCGTCGGACGGCATGCTGGAGTCTCCCGGAAAGGCGGCCAAATGCCTCAACCTTTTCGGCGACGCAACGCTCGGAAAGGGCGGAAGAAACTAACCTGCGTGAAATTTTTCGTTCGCGGCGGCCTCTCCCCGGCCCGCTGACTTTTCGGCGCGACGCGCCTAAATGCCGGCTATGAAAGCCCGACCCCCGTTCGAAAGCGCCCGCCGATGAAGCCGATGGGCGAGGAACATCTGGCCATCTTCCGCCGTCACATGGTGGAGATCGTCGACCTTCATTTCGACCTGGCCTGCGAGGAGATCGGCAAGGCCGCTCCGGACCCGGCGCTTCGCCAGGCGCTTCTCGACGTTCCGAGGCATTTGTTCGTCCCGGCTCAGCTGGCGCTCGCCGCCTATCAGGATACGCCGCTTCCGATCGGGTTCGACAAGACGGTGTCGCAGCCCTTCATCGTCGCTCTGATGCTCGACCTGCTCGACATCCAGCCCGGCGAGAAGGCGCTCGAGGTGGGCACCGGCCTGGGCTATCAGGCGGCGCTCATGGCGGCGCTCGGCGGCGCGGTCTGGAGCGTCGAGATCGTCGAGGAGTTCGCGACCGAGGCCGAGGCCCGGCTCTCCGCCTTCGGCTATGGCGAAGTCCATGTCCGGATCGGCGACGGAAGCCGGGGCTGGGCCGACGAGGCGCCGTTCGACAAGATCCTCGTCACCGCCGCCGCTCCGGCCCCGCCCCAGGCGCTCGTCGAGCAGCTTCGGCCCGGCGGCCGGATCGTCATCCCGCTCGGCGGAAAGGACGTCCAGCAGCTCGCAATCGTCGACAAGCGCCTCGACGGAAGCCTCGATACGCGGGAAGTGATGGCGGTGCGCTTCACCCAGCTCGAGACTTTGGTCTAGGCTGGATCACATTCAGCCGGTCGCATGGGGAACGTCCCTTTCCCCGCTGGGGAGAGGGAGCAGCCCTGGCCCTCGCATTCCCCGTCACCGATTGGTTTTTAGAGTGATCCCTTGAGCGATATTGCCGCCATCCTTCTCGCCGCAGCCGCCGGCCTTGTCGGCGGCGCGATGAACGCGCTCGCCGGAGGCGGGACGTTTGCGACCCTCCCCGCCTTGATCGCGCTCGGGCTACCGGCCAATTTCGCCAATGCCACGTCGAACGTTGCGCTTCTGCCGGGGGCGGGCGCAAGCGCCTGGACCTATCGCGACGAGCTCGCGCCGGTCGCGGGCCTTCCGGTCCGTCTGCTCGCGGCGATCACCTTCGCATTCGGCCTGGCCGGAAGCCTGCTTCTCGTGCTCACCCCGACGAGGACGTTCGACCTTATCATTCCCTGGCTGCTTCTCTTCGCCTTCGCCGTGATGGCTTTCGGCAAGCGAGCCGCCGACTGGCTTCATGCCCGAGTCACCATCGGGCGCTCGACGCTGCTGGCGACCCAGGCTCTGCTCGGCATCTATGGCGGCTATTTCGGCGGCGGGGTCGGCCTCATCACGACCGCCCTTTACGGCCTGCTCGCCAATATCCGCCCGCGGGAGCTTTTCGCGATCCGAACCACGATGCTGGCGGTGGCCAACCTCGCGGCCGCGCTCGTGTTCATCGCCTTTGACATGGTGCGATGGTGGGCCTGCCTGCCGATGCTCCTCGGAGCGGTCGCCGGCGGGTGGCTCGGCGCGCTGGTGGGGAAACGCCTTCCACCGAGCGCCGTCCGCCTTTGGACCCTTGCCGTGACCGGAGCGACCACCCTCGCCTTCTTCGTCCGCGCCTACGGCTAATCAAGCCGAGGCGCGGTTCACCCGGGCCCGTCGCCCCGGCGGAGCCCGGGGCTTCGTGGAGATTGTCCGCTGCGCCTCCGACGCCAGGAGATTCCGGCCTCGCCGGGATGACGGCGGAACTACTACACAATCGCCTCCGCCTGCCCTATGTCGCGGCTTCTTCCCGATTGGAGCAGACGATGAGCGAAGCCGCGGCCGCGCGGGCCCGAACCGATGCCGACGGCGCCGTGCTTGAGCGGCGTACCTTCGCGATCATCTCCCACCCCGACGCCGGCAAGACCACCCTCACCGAGAAGCTGCTCTATTCGGCCGGAGCGATCCACGAGGCCGGCGAGGTTCGCGCCCGGGGCGACCGGCGGCGCGCCCGGTCCGACTGGATGGCGATCGAGCAGCAGCGCGGGATCTCGGTCACCTCGTCGGTGATGACGTTCGAGAAGGACGGACTTCTCTTCAACCTGCTCGACACGCCGGGGCACCAGGACTTTTCGGAGGACACCTACCGCACCCTCACCGCCGTCGACAGCGCGATCATGGTGATCGACGCGGCCAAGGGGATCGAGGCTCAGACCCGCAAGCTGTTCGAGGTCTGCCGGCTTCGCAACATCCCGATCGTCACCTTCATCAACAAGGTCGACCGCGAGGGCCTAAGCCCGTTCGCGCTGCTCGACGAAATCGCCGAGACCCTCCAGCTCGACGTCTGCCCGCGCAACTGGCCGGTCGGCATGGGCGGCATGTTCCACGGCCTGTTCGACCTCGCCGACCACCGCCTCCTCCTCGCCGACCGGAGCGAGGGAACCGCTCCGGGCCGGATCGTCCCGACATCCGGACTCGACGACCCGGCGCTCGACCGCGAGCTTCCGGCGGAATCGGTCGAGCTGCTTCGCGAGGAAGCGGGTCTCGTCACCGCGGCCTATCCGGAGTTCGACGTCGGCGCCTTCCTCGGCGGCGACCTGACGCCGGTCTTCTTCGGAAGCGCTCTGAAGCAGTTCGGGATAAACGACCTGCTTGCCGGCCTCGCCGACTTCGCGCCGGCGCCCGGGCCGCAGGCGGCGCGCGGCGGCGCGGTTTCGCCGAACGAGCCGCGCTGCTCGGGCTTCATCTTCAAGGTCCAGGCCAACATGGATCCGAACCATCGCGACCGGGTCGCCTTCATGCGGGTCTGCTCGGGCGCTTTGAAGCGCGGGATGAAGCTCACCAATCCCCGCGTCGGCAAGGCCGTTTCGATCCAGAACCCGATCACCTTCTTCGCCCGCGACCGCGAGCTGGCCGAGCTGGCGCGGCCCGGCGACATCGTCGGGATCCCGAACCACGGCACGCTCCGGGTCGGCGACACCCTCTCGGAGCGCGGCGACGTCGCCTTCACCGGCCTTCCCGACTTCGCCCCCGAGATATTGCGCCGGGTCAGGCTCGACGATCCGATGAAGTCGAAGCAGATGCGCAAGGGCCTCGAGGACCTCGCCGAGGAAGGGGTGATCCGGATCTTCAAGCCGGCGATCGGCTCGAACTGGATCGTCGGAGTGGTCGGAGCCCTCCAGCTCGACGTTCTCGCGACCCGGATGGAGGCGGAATACGGGCTCAAGCTCGGCTTCGAGGCGTCTCCCTGGGACATCGCCCGCTGGATCTCGGCCGACGAGCCGGAGGAGCTGAAGCGCGCGCTCTCGGCGCTTCGCCCAAGCGCCGCCGAGGACGCCGACGGCGCCCCCGTCCTCCTCATCCGCAACGACTGGGAGCTCGGCCGATTCCAGCAGGACTGGCCGAAGGTGAAGTTCGCCAGCGTGAGGGAGCGCAGCTAAGGGCCGGTCCTGCTCAGCTTGAGCTGTTTCCCGGCGAAGGCCGGGATCCAGCCTAGCCGCCTGTGCCGCTGGGGCCCCGGCTTTCGCCGGGGAACCGTCCGGACGGCTGTCGGTCGAAGCGGCGCTCAATCCTTTCGAAACGGATTTGTGCAAGAACGCCAGCCTCTTGGCATGAGGTGCTCAGTGTCCGTTCCTACCCTTCGAGCCTGTTCCGGCTGCCGCGACGGCGCTGCGCTCGGCTTCGACTTCTCGATGGCCTTCCAGCCGATCCTCGACCTGGAGACGGGCGAGCCCTTCGCCTTCGAGGCGCTGGTGCGCGGCGCCGCCGGCCAAGGCGCGGCGGAAGTTCTCGCCAAGGTCACACCCGAAAACCGCTATGCGTTCGACCAGCAATGCCGGGTCAAGGCGATCGAGACGGCGGTGCGCGCCGGAATCCTGGAAACTCCGGCGAGGCTGTCGATCAACTTCCTGCCCAACGCCGTCTATTCGCCCAAGGCCTGCATCCAGCTGACCCTGAAGACGGCCGGGGCGGTGGGATTGCCGACCGACCGGCTGATCTTCGAATTCACCGAGCAGGAGGAGATGGCCGATCCCGACCATGTCGCCAACATCGTCCGCACCTATCGCGAGATGGGCTTCGGGACCGCGCTCGACGATTTCGGCGCCGGCCATGCCGGGCTGGGCCTGCTCGCCCGGTTCCAGCCGGACATCCTCAAGCTGGACATGGAGCTGGTGCGGGGGATCGATTCGAGCCTTCCGCGCCGGGTGATCGTCGAAGGGGTGGCACGGATGGCCGCGACGCTCGGCATCACGCTCGTCGCCGAGGGGATCGAGACCGAGGCGGAGCTCGCGGCGCTTCGCGGCCTCGGAATTCGCTACGCGCAGGGCTATCTGATCGCCCGCCCCGCCTTCGAGGCGCTTCCGGCGACGGCCGACTTCGCGCCGATGCCGCTGCGGGCGACGGGCTAGCTTTCGCCGTCGGCACTTCAGCCTCCACGCCCGTCATTCCGGACTTGATCCGGCATCCGCCTTCTCCTTCGGCGACGGAGAAGCAGAAGAAGGTCGGCCCCGGGTCAAGCCTGGGGTGACGATGAGGCTCCGGCTCTACGGCACCTCGAGGACGATCTTGCCGACATGGCCGCCGGACTCCATGCGGCGGTGCGCGTCGCCCGCCCGAGCGAGCGGGAAGGTGCTGTCGATGACCGGCCGTATCTCGCCGAGCCGCGGCCAGACTTCGCGGCGAAGCTCGTCGGCCACCGCCGCCTTGAACGCCCGGTCCCTGGCGCGCAGGGTCGAGCCGGTCAGAACGAGGCGCCTGGCCATGACCTGCCAGAGCGGCACCTCCGCCTTGGCGCCCCGCTGGACGGCGATCGAGACGTGTCGCCCTTCCTCGGCGAGGCAGTCGAGATTGCGGGGGACATAGTCGCCGCCGACCATGTCGAGAACGATCGCGACTCCCCTGCCCCCGGTCAGCTGCTTCACCGCCTCGACGAAATCCCGCGTCTTGTAGTCGATCGCGTGAGCGGCTCCGGCGTCGAGGGCGCGGGCGCATTTGTCGGCGGAGCCGGCGGTGACGATCACCTCGAGCCCGAACAGCTTGCCGAGCAGGATCGCCGTGGTTCCGATGCCGCTGGTGCCGCCGTGGACGAGCACCGTGTCGCCCGCCTTGGCGCCGCCGCGCCGGAAGAGGTTGGTCCAGACGGTGAAGAAGGTTTCGGGAAGCGCCGCCGCTTCGATCATCGAATAATCGTCCGGCACCGGAAGGCACTGGCCTTCGGGAGCGACGCAATATTGGGCGTAGCCGCCGCCCGCGACGAGAGCGCACACCCGCTCGCCGGAGCGAGGGCCGGAGGCGATCGTGCCCGCGACTTCGAGGCCGAGGATGGACGGGGCGCCGGGCGGCGGCGGGTAGAGACCGAGCCGCTGGACGACGTCCGGGCGGTTCACTCCGGCCGCCTCGACGGCGATGAGCAGCTCGCCCGGGCCGGGCTCCGGCACCGGCCGCTCGACGGCTTGGAGGACTTCGGGGCCGCCCGGTCCGGCGGGGTCTATCGCAATCATCGTCCGCATCGGCCGCGACTAGCTTGACAGGAGGGGTCGGGACAGGGGAATCTCCCGCCATGGACCTCGACGAGCTGTTCCCGGGGAAACCCGCCGATCCGCTGACCCAGCTGACGAAGCAGGATCTCGATCCGCTGTCGGTCGAGGAGCTGGAAGAGCGGATCGCCACGCTCGAGGGCGAAATCGAGCGGGTGCGCGGGAGGATCGCCGCCGCGACCAGCCACCGCGCCAGCGCCGAGCAATTGTTCAAAAAATGAGCGGCCGGGGAACTCCCAGGGAGACCCTGCGCGTTTTTCAAGACCTTGATGCCGCGTCCATCCACCCGACATTAAGACCAAGTCCGTGACAGTGCGCGGGCCGTTAGGAGTGAGTCGAAGTGCCGTCTTTTGCCCGCGAACTTGAACAGACCTTGCACACGGCGCTCGCCGAAGCGAGCGGACGCCGCCACGAATATGCGACGCTGGAGCATCTCCTGCTCGCGCTCACCGAGGATGCCCATGCGTCCAAGGTGATGACCGCCTGCGGAGTGGATCTTCGCGAGCTGAAGGAGGCGGTGAAGGCCTATCTCGACAACGAGCTCGAGGCCCTGAAGGTCGACGCCCATACCGATCCGTCGCCGACCAGCGGATTCCAGCGCGTCGTCCAGCGCGCCATCCTCCACGTCCAGTCGTCCGGCCGCGACGAGGTGACCGGCGCCAACGTGCTCGTCGCGCTCTTCTCCGAGCGGGAGAGCTATGCCGTCTATTTCCTGCAGCAGCAGGACATGAGCCGCCTCGACGCCGTCAGCTACATCAGCCACGGGGTCGGCAAGGGCGAGACCGCGTCCGAGCCGCAGGAGGTGAAGGGCACCGAGGAAACCAAGTCGGACGAGGGCAAGAAGAAGAACGAGAGCGCCCTCAAGCAATTCACCGTCAACTTGAACGAGAAGGCGAAAAGCGGCCGGGTCGATCCGCTGATCGGCCGCGGGCCGGAGGTCGACCGCACGGTCCAGATCCTCTGCCGCCGCTCGAAGAACAACCCGCTCTACGTCGGCGATCCCGGAGTCGGGAAGACCGCGATCGCCGAGGGGCTGGCCCGCAAGATCATCGAGGGCGACGTTCCCGAGGTGCTCAAGGAAGCGGTGATCTACGCGCTCGACATGGGCGCCCTGCTCGCCGGAACCCGCTATCGCGGCGACTTCGAGGAGCGGCTGAAGGCGGTGGTGACGGAGCTCGAAAAGCTTCCCCACGCCGTCCTGTTCATCGACGAGATCCACACCGTGATCGGCGCCGGGGCGACGTCGGGCGGGGCGATGGACGCATCGAACCTCCTGAAGCCGGCGCTTTCGGGCGGGACGATCCGCTGCATCGGATCGACCACCTACAAGGAGTTCCGCAACCATTTCGAGAAGGACCGCGCGCTTCTCCGCCGATTCCAGAAGATCGACGTCAACGAGCCGACCATCGAGGACACGGTGAAGATCCTGGCGGGCCTTCGCTCCGCCTTCGAGGAGCATCACCACGTCAAGTACACGCCCGACGCGATCAAGGCGGCGGTCGAGCTTTCGGCGCGCTACATCAACGACCGCAAGCTGCCCGACAAGGCGATCGACGTGATCGACGAGGTCGGGGCGATGCAGATGCTGGTGCCGCCGAACAAGCGGAAGAAGACGATCACCACAAAGGAAATCGAGAGCGTCATCTCGACCATGGCGCGCATCCCGGCGAAGAGCGTGTCGAGCGACGACAAGAAGACGCTGGAGCATCTCGACCGCGACCTGAAAAGGGTCGTGTTCGGGCAGGACGCGGCGATCGCCGTGCTCGCCTCGGCGATCAAGCTGTCGCGCGCCGGGCTTCGCGACCCCGACAAGCCGATCGGCAACTACCTCTTCTCCGGCCCGACCGGAGTCGGCAAGACCGAGGTGGCGCGCCAGCTCGCCAACATCATGGGAATCCCGCTGCAGCGCTTCGACATGTCGGAATATATGGAGCGCCATTCGGTCAGCCGGCTGATCGGCGCGCCTCCGGGCTATGTCGGCTACGACCAGGGCGGGCTTCTGACCGACGCGGTCGACCAGCATCCGCACTCCGTGCTCCTCCTCGACGAGATCGAGAAGGCGCATCCGGACCTGTTCAACATCCTCCTCCAGGTGATGGACAACGGAAAGCTCACCGACCATCACGGCAAGACGGTCGATTTCAGGAACGTCATCCTGATCATGACGACCAATGCCGGCGCGTCCGACATGGCGCGCGAGGGGGTCGGATTCGGCGCCCAGACCCGCGAGGGCGAGGACGAGGAAGCGATCAAGCGAATGTTCACGCCGGAATTCCGCAACCGGCTGGATGCGATCGTCCCCTTCTCCTACCTGCCGACCGAGGTCGTCGCCCGGGTGGTGGACAAGTTCATCCTCCAGCTCGAGCTTCAGCTGGCGGACCGCAACGTCCACATCGACCTGGACGAGGAGGCGCGCAAGTGGCTCACCTCGCGCGGCTACGACAAGCTGTACGGAGCCCGTCCGATGGGCCGGCTGGTCCAGGAGAAGATCAAGCAGCCGCTCGCCGAGGAGCTGCTCTTCGGCAAGCTCATCCACGGCGGCGAGGTCAAGGTCACGATCAAGGACAATGCGCCTTCGTTCGAGATCGTCCCCGCTCCGCCCAAGGTGAGCAAGCGCAAGGCCAAGAAGGCGGAGCCTGAAGGCGAGCAGGGCGGCGCCGAGGAAGGCCAGCCCGAAGCCCAGGCCTAATTCTCGAACCGAGCTGAAGGGGGCCCTCGCCGGGAGGCGGGGGCCCTTTCTTCATGTTCCGCGCTTCGCGAAGTCCGCGACGACGGACCATGTCGGCCCCATCGAATCCGCACGCCGGACGGCTAGTGAGACGCCATGAATCGTGGTCGGCTCAATGCCATCATCCCGACACTCCTGGCCGTTGCAGGTTGCACGGACAACCGCGGCCAGCTCCCGAGGGGCTCGAGGTCGAGGAGGTGCTGGCGTCTCCCCCCCTCCCGGGGGGAGAGGGTGATACTCAACCCCCGTGCATCCAGCAGGGGTCCCAATCCGGCTCGGGGCCGAAGCGGGCGGCGAGGAAGTCGACGAGCGCGCGGACCCGAGCGGTGGTGGCGCGGCTCGGCATGACGGCGTGCAGCGCGCCTTCGTCGAGCGGGTAGTCGCGAAGCAGCGGTTCGAGCTCGCCGGTCGGAAAGGCCGCGGCGGCGATGAAGCTCGGGAGCACGCAGATTCCGAGGCCCGCGACCGCGGCGGCGCGAAGCATCTCGCCATTGTCGGCGCGAAGGCGCGGCTTGCCCTTCACATGCTCCCAGCTCTTGCCGACCCGGAAGCGCCACGTCTCGTTGGCGTAGAGGAGGATATCGTGGTCGGCGAGGTCGCGGGGATGCTCCGGCCGTCCGCGCCGATCGAGATAGGCGGGGCTCGCGACGGGCACCTTTCTAACCGGTGCGATCCGACGGGCGACGAGCGCGGAGTCCTTGAGCTGTCCGATCCGCACCGCGAGGTCGTAGCCTCCCGCGATGAGGTCGACCGGGCGGTCGTCGAAGGAGATGTCGAGCTCGACCCGCGGATTGGCGGCGGCGAACTCCGCGAGGGCGGGAGCGAGGTGCTGGACTCCGAAGGAGAGCGGCGCGGAGAGGCGGATCGGGCCGGCGATCTGGGTCACCGCCTCCGCCACCACCTCCTCCGCCGCCTCGAGCTCGGCGAGCACGTTCGAGGCGCGCTCGAAATAGGCCTGGCCGACGTCGGTCGGCTGCGCGCCCCTGGCGCCGCGGGTGAGGAGGCGGGCGCCGAGCTGCTCCTCAAGCCGCGCCACCCGGCGCGAGAGGATCGACTTGGCCATCCCCATCCGCTCGGCGGCCCGAGAAAAGGCGCCGGTCTCCACCACCCGGACGAAGGCGAGAACGTCGAGCAGATCGACCGAGGAGCGTTCCATAATAAGCAACACCGTGATGCGTCGTGCAAGGCTATCAGGAACACTATCAGCCTCCTATCTCCGCTTCAACACGGTTTCAGGAGGCACGGCATGACCAACGTTCTCATCATCGACAGCGCCGCCACCGGGGCGGCGTCGGTTTCCCGCAAGCTTACCCGCGAGGCGGGCGAGACCCTGCAGCGCCGCGATCCTTCGGTCCGCATCGTCCACCGCGACATCGGCGCCGCGCCGGTCCCACATCTCACCGAGAAGAGCGTCCCGGCGATCCGCGCCGGGATCGTGGAGAATGAAGAGGCGCGTCAGGCGCTCGCCTTGTCCGACGAGCTGGTCGCCGAGCTTCAGGATGCGGACCTGATCATCGTCGGGGCGCCGATGTACAATTTCGGAATGCCCTCGACCCTCAAGGCCTGGTTCGACCACGTCCTTCGCGCGCGGGTGACCTTCCGCTACAGCGAGGCGGGACCGGAAGGCCTGCTCAAGGGCAAGAAGGCGATCGTCGTCGAAACCCGCGCCGGCCTTTACAGCGAAGGCCCGGCGGCGGCGATGGACAATCAGGAGCCGCACATCCGCACCCTGCTCGGCTTCATGGGAATCGAGGACGTGACCTTCGTCCGGGCGGAGAAGCTCGCCTTCGGAGCCGAGATCGCCGACGCCGCGGTCGCCGACGCGGCCGAGCGGATCGGCACCGAGTTGCCGCTGGCGGCCTAAGCATTTAGCCGTCGTTCCGGCGTAGGCCGGGACCGCATTCCGTCCGCCGAGACTTAGCGTGTCGAGATCCCGGCCTTCGCCGGGAAGATGAAGGAGAGGGACATGAAGCTTTACTACGCCCCCGCCGCCTGCTCGCAGGCCCCGCACATCGCCGCCCGCGAGGCGAAGCTTCCGATCGATCTCGCCAAGGTCGAGTTCCCGAGCAAGCGCACGGCCGACGGCGAGGACCTTTACGCGGTCAACCCCAAGGGCGCCGTCCCGACCCTGAAGCTCGACGACGGCAACGTCCTCACAGAGAATGCGGTGATCCTTCAATATCTGGCGGACCAGGCGCCGAATTCGGAGCTCGCCCTCCCGGCGAGCGGGATCGAGCGCTATCGCCTTCTGGAGTGGCTGAACTTCATCGCCACCGAGCTTCACAAGGGCTTCGGGCCGCTGTGGAATCCGGCGACTCCGGATTCGTTCAAGGACTCGACCCGCGAGGCGCTCGGCAAGAAGTTCGACTATCTCCAGGAGAAGATCGGCGACGGTCCCTACATTCTCGGCGACCGGTTCTCGATCCTCGACGCTTATGCCTTCGCGGTGCTCAACTGGACTCGGATCCACAGCATCGACATCGGCCGCTGGCCGGGGCTGGCGGCGTATCTCCAGCGGGTTTCCGAGCGGCCCGCGGTCCAGGAGACGCTGAAGGCCGAAGGCCTGATCTAGGGCGGAGCGGTCGGCTCCGGCCGTCACCACGGACTTGAAGGCGGATGCCGGATCATGTTCGGCATGGCGAGCCGAAGAGTCGAGCGCACGGCGTGCGAGCACCCCGACCCGAAGCCCGCGACCATCAACCTGCAAAGACTCCCGGCGGTCGCCGGGATGACGAGGAATTTGTCATGATCGACATCCGCCCCTTCGCTTCGCTCGGCCACGCCGATCATGGCTGGCTGAACGCGCGGCACCATTTCTCCTTCGCCGACTATCACGATCCCGCCCGGATGGGCTGGGGCGCCATCCGGGTGTGGAACGACGACGAGATCGCCGCCCGCTCCGGCTTCCCGCCCCATCCGCATTCGGACATGGAGATCATCACCTACGTCCGTCAGGGCGCGATCACCCACCAGGATTCGATGGGCAATAAGGGCCGCACCGGCGCCGGCGACGTCCAGGTGATGAGCGCCGGCACGGGAGTGCGCCACGCCGAATATAATCTCGAGGACGAAGCGACGACTTTGTTCCAGATCTGGGTGCAGACCGACAAGCGCGGCGCCGAGCCGAGCTGGGGCGCCAAGGCCTTTCCCAAGCACGACCGCGAGGGCGGCTTCGTCACGCTCGCCAGCGGCTTCGAAGCGGATTCCGACGCTCTTCGGATCAACGCCGCGGCCCGGGTGCTGGGAGCGACTCTGAAGGCGGGCGAAGCGGCCGAGCTTTCGCTCGATCCGTCGCGGCACGCCTATCTGGTCGCGCTTGGCGGAGCCGTCGAGGTCAACGGCCGCCGGGCCGAGCCGCGCGACGGGATCGCCGTCACCGGCGAGCCGACCGTGACGATCCGCGCGATCGGGGACGCCGAGATCGTCCTGGTCGACGCCCGCTGACCACCCTTTCCCGCCCCTCCCTCGGCCCGCCGAGGGAGGGGAGGAGACTATTCGCGGTCTACGCCCGGTTAACCTTCATTGTCGGGCACGATCGCGGCGACCTCGCGTTCCTCCCGCATGCCCCGCTACTATTTCCATCTGCACGCGCCGCGCGATCACCTTATCGATGAAACCGGAGTCGTCCTCCCCGATTGCGAGGCGGCCTGGTATCAGGCGGTGAGGAGCGCGCGCGAGGTGATCCGCGCCGATCTCCATCTCGGCCTCTCCTTCGAGGAGCAGGCGATCGAGATCGTCGACGAGAAGGGAATGCCCGTCGAGCAGATCCCGCTCGCGGACATTGCCAGCTACGCTTTGTAGGGTGTGTTTCGCGCAGGTAGCCTCACCCCGGACCTGATCCGGGGTCCACCTTTCCAGTCGGCCGCGGAAGGTGGATGCCGGATCGAGTCCGGCATGACGATGGCGGATCGAAAGAGCCCCGCGTCAGTCGGCCGCAGCTGCTCAGACCCGGCGGAAGACGCCCTTGGGGATGCGGCGGGGCTTGGGCGCGACGGCGACCTCCAGGTCGCGCGGGTGGAGGGGAGTCTCGAACTCGCAGCCGACCTCGCTGCCGCGCGACCAGACCACCTTGCTTCGCTTCGCCTCGAAATCGGCAAGCTTGAGCCAGACCTCGCTGCCGTCCTCGAACGGCTCGGAGACCTGGGCCTTGAAGCCGCCGACGGAGATGTCGAGGATGACGATGGAGACGTTCTTCGCGCCCTGCTCGCGAAGCGCGGCGGCGAGGTTCACGATTCGGCGTTCCGCCTTGCGCCCCTCGCTGATCGGGAGCTGCGACAATTCGGCATTGATGAACAAAGGCGCTTCCCTCCGGCCGGTCGACGGCCTTCGTCCTACAGGCGCGATGCCTAAATTTTCGTTTAGGAGGGTTGGGGCCGGCTTTCCCTTGAGGAGCGCCGGCCCCCCCTCGATACGCGACTCGAGGGACCGCCGCGAAGCGGGGAACCCGCTCGGGCGATGAAGTGGCTTTGCACCCAAGCCCTTGAGAAAAGGCTGAACGGAACGGTTAGCGGCGGTTAAGCCAAGCCCCTCCGGGCCACGGCGGCAAGAGAAAAGGCGGGAATCGCCCAAGCGATTCCCGCCCCCCCAGTCGCGTACCGTCCTCCGTCTTACCCGCCGCCGGTTACGGAATGCTTTAACCGCTTGACGGGCCGCCGCCATTCGGGCATTTCTGTATTTACAGAAATCGAGGAACGAAGATGGACATCGGGCGCTATCCGGAGGTCGAAGCCTTCATCCTCCATTGGGGCGAGATGGGCACCCATTGGGGCGTCAACCGCTCCGTCGCGCAGATCCACGCCCTGCTCTATCTCTCCGACCGCCCGCTGCACGCCGAAGACATAGCCGACAGCCTGAAGCTGGCGCGTTCCAACGTCTCGACCGCGCTCAAGGAGCTTCAGGCTTATGGGATCGTTCGGCGCACCCACGTCCCCTCCGACCGCCGCGACCATTTCGCGGCGGAAGCGGATTTGTGGGAGATGCTGATGCGCATCTCCGCCGAGCGCAAGCGGCGCGAGATCGACCCCACCATCGCTTTCCTCGCCGAGCTCAAGGAGCGGATCGACCTGCGCGGCGACGTTCCGGACCATATCCGCCAGCGTATCTCGAGGATGCACGAGTTTATCGGCACCCTGTCCGGCTGGTACGACCAGGTCCGGCGGCTGCCCAAGCCGACTCTCGTCGCGCTGATGAAGATGGGCGGCAAGATCGCGCGCTTCGTCGGCGGAAAGGGCGGCGGCTGACTCCCTAGCGACGAGGCCGGGCAGGCACGGGCGCCCATGCCCGATTATTTCGTTTTTTTCTGTAAGGACTGAAAGAGGAGGACAAGACCATGATCGAACTCGCCTATGGACTCTATCTCGCGCTCTCCATCGGGATGACCATCTGGGTGGCGCACACCTTGTCGACCAACGGCGAGGTGTTCCTGGTCCAGTGCTTCGGCCACAACGCCGTGCTCGCCCGCTCGACCAACCACCTGCTCGTCGTCGGCTTCTACCTGATCAACATCGGCTGGATCCTTCTGACCCTCTCCTACGGGACCGAGCCGACCAACTGGGTCGAGGCGATCAAGTTCGTCAGCTCGAAGGTCGGACTGGCCGTCGTGGTGCTGGGCGCGATGCACTTCTTCAACATGCACGCCATCGCCCGCTTCGGCCGCAAGGTCGCCGACTGGCTGAACGAGGGCCACGTCCCCGCGGCCGTGTGACCCTCGGGCAGGGCGAGGGAGCGGGCCGGGCGACCGGTCCGCTTCGTCGGCGTCACCCGAGCCAGAGCAAAGCGGCGAAGGAGAAAGCGAGGGTGCCGAGAAGAAGCGCCCAGAAGAGGAGGATCCAGCGAGTCCCGCTTCGATAGGCCGAGAAGCCGGCCCGGACCTCGCCGGATCGCACGCCCGCGAGCCTACGCGCCAGGTCGGCGGTGACGAAGCCCATCAGGAGGGCGATACCGGTGTTCCGACCCCAGTCGACCGGGTCCCCGCTCCAGCGGTCCAGCGCCCAACCGAACAGGAGGAAGCCCGCCGCGTCGGCGAGGAAGACGGCCAGGAGGTAGGCGCGGGCGCTCAGATCGCCGACTGCCCCGCCCGCCGATAGTGCCAGGCGAAGATGGCCATGGCGCCGCGGTGGGGCCGCCAGGCTTCCGATAGGGCGCGAATGCTTTTCTCGGTCGGCCGCGCCTCGTCCAATCCCATGATCCGGGCCACTTCGAGCTGGACGGCGAGGTCGCCCGCCGGCCAGACGTCCGGCCGGCCCTCGGCGAAAAGAAGGTAGATTTCCGCGGTCCAGCGGCCGATCCCCTTGACCGCGACGAGGTGGGCGATCGCCTCCTCGTCGTCCTCGGGAAGGCGGTCGAAGTCGAGCCGGCCGGAGACGACCTCCTCGGCGAGGCTTCGCGCATAGGAGGCCTTCTGGCGCGACAGGCCGGAGGCGCGAAGGGCCTCGTCGCTGGCGGCGAGCAGCCGCCGCGGGTCGGGCGGATCGCCGACCGCGGCGGTGAGCTTCGCCCACATCGAGGCGGCGGCCTTGATGCTCACCTGCTGCCCGACGATCGCGCGCAGAAGCGTCTGGTAGCCCCGCTCGCTGATGCGCGGCTCGGGATAGCCGGCGCGCTCCAGGGCGGCGGCGATCAGCGGCTCGCGCTCGGCGAGCGAATCGAGCGACCGCCGCAATTCCTCCGCCCCGATCCCCAAGTCCCGCTCCCGCTTGCAATCGCGGTCCCGCCTAGCATAGGACCGTCGCCGGGCACTCCTCTAAATCCATGGCATCCAATCAGATATGGCGCAGCTGACCATCGTCGATCGCGACGGCAACGAGAAGATTGTCGAGGGCCGCACCGGCTGGAGCGTGATGGAGAATATCCGGAACGCCGGTTTCGACGAGCTGCTCGCCATCTGCGGCGGCTGCTGCAGCTGCGCGACCTGCCACGTCCATGTCGAGGAACGCTGGCTCGCCGAGCTCCCCGAAATGGGTCCGGACGAGGACGATCTGCTCGACAGCTGCGACTTCCGCCAGCCCAACAGCCGGCTTTCCTGCCAGATCGAGTTCGCCGATTCGCTGGACGGCCTCAAGGTCCAGATCGCGCCCGACGATTCCTAAGGTGAATGCAGTTCAGTGGGGATCGTCACCCCGGACTTGATCCGGGGTCGATCTTCCTTTGCCACCGACGGAAGAAGGTGGATGCCGGATCAGGTCCGGCATGACGGCGGTGGGTTCGAGCCGATCGGCAGGATTTAGAAGCGGATGACGGCGGTCGGGACAGCCCGGCTGGTCGGGGTCACCTTCCAGACGATCTTGGTCCCCGGCCCGGAAGCGAGGCCGGCCTCGTTGTTCTGCATGACGAGCGCGGCGTCGGTGGTGAGGGTGAAGGTCCCCTCGCGGCCTTCCGCCGGCTGGGCGGGCATCCCCGTCCCAAGCATCTCGCCCGGATCGCCGAAGGCGGGCGCCTTGACCCGGACGGTGCCGTCCTTGCGCACCTCCGCGACGATCCAGGGGATGATCGCGGTGGCGTCGAGGTTGACCGGATAGGCGAAGCCGCGGTCGAGCTTGCCCGACATGGCATAGTCGACGACATATTTGTCGCCGCCTTTATATTCGACCGAACGGTAGCCGGCTTCCTTCGACAGCGCCTCCGCGACCGCCCGGCGCTGAGCCAGGGTCTCGGGCGAAGGCGGCCCCGGCTTGGCCGCGGCCTCCATCGGCTGACCGTCCTTGTCGGTTACCTTGGGATCGTTGACGATCACCTCGCCGACATAGGTGAAGGTGAAGCTGCGGTCCTTGCGGATGTCGAGGGTGGAGGTGAAGCGGCCCGGGCTCAGCAGGCATGAGGCGAGCATGAGCGGCGCGGCCAGAGCGAGCGCCAGACGCATCATCCTCATGACGGCTACCCCCCGTGTGTCCGCACCGCATATAGCGCGATCGCCGCCGCGTTGGAAACGTTGAGGCTCTCGATCCCGGCGCCGATCGGGAGGCGCGCAAGGGCGTCGCAATGCTGGACCGTATTGGGGCGCATCCCCTCCCCTTCGGCGCCGAGCACGAGCGCGACCCGGCGCGGCCCGAGCGCGTCGCCAAGCGTCAGCTCCGCTTCTCCGGCAAGACCGATCCGCCAGAAGCCCGACTCGGCCATCGAGTCGAGCGCCCGGGCGAGGTTCACCACCCGGACCCAGGGAACCGTCTCGAGCGCTCCGCTCGCCGCCTTGGCGAGGGCGCCCGATTCCGGCGGCGCGTGGCGGTCCTGGGTGACGAGGGCGAGCGCGTCGAACGCCGCCGCCGAGCGGAGGATGGCCCCGACATTGTGCGGGTCGGTCACCTGGTCGAGAACCACCAGCGGCCGGCCCTCCGGTGCGCCGTGGAGGACGTCGTCGAGGAGGAGGTCGGGCAGACGCTCAAGCTCCGCGACGATGCCCTGGTGAGGCGCGTCGCGCGGGACGAGGCGCCCGAGATCGGCGACGTCGGCGAAGGTGACGTCGAGGCCGCGCGGAAAGTCGAACTGCTCCGCCGCCTCGCGAGTCGCCCACACCCGGACGAACGACCGCTCCGGATTGGCGAGCGCCGCCGCGACGGCATGGCGCCCCCAGAAGCGGGGCCGGTTTTCGGGCTTCGATGCCTGACGGGCTTTGCGTCGCATCGCCCGCCCATGGCGGCGGGCGGCGGCGTTGGCAAGCGGGAGGCTGGAGCGGGTAGCGGGGATCGAACCCGCATCACAAGCTTGGAAGGCTAGTGCTCTACCATTGAGCTATACCCGCCTGCGCTCACGCCTAGCGGCGCGAGCTTCGGCGGGCAAGCCCGCCGGCGTCTCTCCATCGGCTTGCCGGCCACAGCGCTCGCGAACGAGAGCGGCGGCTGGTGGACAGGGCTGGATTCGAACCAGCGTAGGAGCAACTCCGGCAGATTTACAGTCTGCTGCCTTTAACCACTCGGCCACCTGTCCAGCGGCGCCCCGACGGGGAGGGCGACCCCATGGCGAAAGGGCCTGCGGCTGTCAACGTGGCGGCGGCTCAGGCGCCCGGATTGGGGTTCAGCCACTCCATCAGGTCGTGGAAGGGAATGAGCTGGTTGAAGGCGATTCCGGCAAGCCCCCCATCCGACCAGCGCACCACGCCGTGAAGCGGCCGGAACTTGTCGAGGGTGAGGACCACCGCCGCTCCGAGCTCGAGCGGCTGGTCGGTCTCGATCTTGACTCCGCCCTGGCTGATGTCGCGGGTGTTGACGCCGTAGACGCAGGCGCCGCAGCGAAGCGTCGCCAGGCGGTCCACCTCGACGCGAGGAAGGCGCGGCCGCCAGCCGCTGTCGAGCATCGTCTGGCTCGAAAGCATCTCGGTCACGTCGACCGGCTTGTCGAACTGGATTCCGACGTTGGAGCCGCTGACCCACGCCACTTCGCCGTCGATCCGCTGATTGCTCTTGAGCTCGACCGCGACCCGCTGTCCTTCGACTCGGCGGGAATAGACGTGCGCCATGACTCCGCCGGCGGAAATGTTCCGGATCAGGCAGAGCTCGCGGCCCCCCTCGCAGACGAGGGCGCCGACGCGAAGAATGGTAAGGTGCCGCGGATCGCGCCGGCGGTCCTCCGGCGGAAGCGGCGCCCGTTCCGAGAAGGAGAAGATCGTCTCCTGATGGCAGTCGGTAGAAAGCATGCCCAGAGCCCACCTGTGGTTTGGCGCCCGCGAAGCCCCACTTCCGCGTCACTTCGGGAGATAAGCGCCGCCATCGCTTAAAATCTTGTTACGCTTGATCGGGGCGCCGCGATGCCCGCTTCCGAAATGGCTCCATTTCGGACTCCGGACCGAGGCGGGACTTCGTTCACGGCTTGCTTACCATTCCCGCTTATCCACCCGGTCCATGAACGCTGAGACGAAGATCGCCCCCGAGCTTCTGACGGATCGCAGGCCCCGCTCGGCCGTCAGCACGGGAGTCGGGCTGATCGGGCTCGCAAGTCTCCTCGTCTGGGTCGGAATAGCGCGCGCCTGGCAGTTTTCGGGACCTCGGGCGGCGCTCTGCTCGCTCGTCGCCTGCGCGGTGCCGATGATCCTCTGGTCGCTGTTGATCGACAAGGTCCATCGCAGTCCGGACAACGGCATCGACTGGGAAAGCCCGCCCCGGCCTCTCTCCCAGTCGCTCGATACGAGCCTGGTGAAGATCGCCGGCCTGTGGGCGACCTGGGCTGGGATCGCCTTCCTCTACGCGATGGGCCGCTGGTATTGGCAGGACCCCTATCTCTTCTCGATGAAGGTATTCAGCTGGGCGGTGGTCCCGCTGCTCGCGCTCTCCATCCCCTACGTGCTCTGGATCGACCGCCGCCTCAAGGACCCGCGCGACGGCGCCTGGCATCTCGGCCAGCTGCTGATCGGGAAATCCGCGCTCGTCGACCGGCGGATGGTGCAGGAGCATCTGCGCTGCTGGGCGATCAAGGCCTTCTTCCTGGCCTTCATGGTCGCCGTCATGGCGGGAAATTGGGCGGGCGCGATCGATCCGCCCGCCGAGCGCATCACAAGCAATATCGGCGAGCTGACCCGGTGGCTGATCACCTTCATGTTCATGGTCGACGTGACCTTCGCCACCGTCGGCTACGTTTTGACCCTGAAGCCGCTCGACGCCCACATCCGCTCGGCCAATCCCTATGCGGCCGGCTGGATGGCCGCGCTCATCTGCTACCCACCGTGGATCATGATGAATTCCGGCGGCCCGCTCGATTACCATCCGGGAACGCTGGGCGAGAATGGCTGGGCCTATTGGCTCGAAGGCTATCCGCTGGCGATGACCCTCGTCGCGTTCCTGCTCGTCCTCCTGACCGGAATCTACGCCTGGGCGACCGTCGCCTTCGGGATCCGCTTCTCGAACCTTACCCACCGCGGGATACTGACCCACGGCCCCTATGCGTGGACCAAGCATCCCGCCTACGTATCCAAGAACCTCTTCTGGTGGCTTGCGACCCTGCCCTTCCTCGCCACCACCGGCGACATGACCGACCAGATCCGCAACACGTTCACGCTCGGCCTGGTGACCGGAATCTACTATTGGCGGGCGCGGACCGAGGAGCGGCACCTTGGCGCCGATCCCGCCTATCGCGATTATGCCGACTGGATGAGCCGCCACGGCCCGATCACCCGTCTCTTCGCGAAGCTGACTCGCAGGGGCGCTCCGGCGGCCTTGCCCGCCGAATGACGACCCGGGTCCTCCTTACCGTCGATACCGAGCTCGCTTGGCGCCACGCCGCGGCGGGCCGGCCTTGGGAGGAGAATTACGCCCGCTCGGTCGAGCCGGCGGGAGTCGGCCTCGGCTACCAGCTGGAGGTGCTCGCCCGCCACGGCCTCAAGGCCTGCTTCTTCATCGATCCGATGCCGGCCTGCCGCTACGGGATCGGTCCGGTGCGGCGGATGGTCGAGACCGTGCTCGCCGCGGGACAGGAAGTGCAGCTTCATCTCCATCCTTCCTGGATGGGCGGCCAGGATCGCCAGGCGTTCGAGCTTGCCGGCTTGAGCGCCGACCGCCAGCAGGCGCTGATCGATCAGGGCGCGCACTTTCTCGTCGATTCCGGCGCGCCGGCGCCGATCGCCTTTCGGGCGGGAAGCTTCGGCGCCGACGATTCGACGCTCGACGCGCTTGCCCGGCTCGGCTTTCGCTACGACAGCAGCTTCAACGCCTCGCATGCGCCCTGGCCCTGCGCGATCTCGCTCCCCGCGCACCAGATCGATCCGGTCCGCCATCGCGGGATCGTCGAGCTTCCGGTCGGCCAGATCGCCGGCGCGCGCGGGGGGCTTCGGCATATACAGCTCTGCGCCCTCTCGCAGGTCGAGCTTCGCCACGCGCTCGCCGACGCGGCCAGCGAGAACCAGCAGGTCGTGACCCTCGTCAGCCACAGCTTCGAGCTCGCGGCGCGTGACGGGCTTCGCGCCAACAGCCTCCTCAAGCGCCGGTTCGAGCAGCTATGCCTCTGGCTCGAGGCGCAGGCGGACACGCTGTCCACCGTGCATTTCGCCGACCTGCCGGACCTGCGCCTCGACGTCCGCTCCCCTCCCCCCGCCGGCAACGGCTGGCGGAGCCTGGGTCGGATGGCCGAACAGGCGCTCGGCAATCTGCTCTACGAGGGGCGGCTTTAGGCGCGCAGCCGAAAGCGTGAAGAACCACCCCGGACTTCATCCGGCACGACGAAAGTGCGGGAAGCCTGCCCCGGGCGGCTAAGCGCCGATCAGATTGGCCAGGATTCGCTGGCCCATCGGGGTGAGGATCGATTCGGGGTGGAATTGAAGCCCGGATTGCTTCGCTTCGGGATCGCTGATCGCCATCGCCATCCCGTCGATCTCGGCATGGACCCGGAAGCGGCCCGGCAGGTTGCGGGTGCAAAGCGAGTGGTAGCGCCCCACCTGTACCGGCGCGGCCAGTCCCGCGAACGGGCCCTGCCCGTCGTGCCGCAGAACCGAGGACTTGCCATGGACGGGCGAAGGCGCACGGACCACCTCGCCGCCCGCCTCAAGGACGATCGCCTGGTGGCCGAGGCAGATGCCGGTCAACGGCACCCGCCCCTTGGCGAGCGCGACCAGCTCCATCGAGCAGCCCGCTTCCCGCGGGCTGCCCGGCCCGGGCGAGATCAGGATCGAGGCTCCGCTTTCCTCGGCGGCTTGAAGCGCGTCGCGGGCGCGGACGCCGTTGCGCAGCACCCGCACCTTCGCTCCGAGCCGCTCGATCGACTCGACCAGGTTGAAGGTGAAGGAATCGAGATTGTCGATCAGCAGGACCCGGGCGCTCATGCCTCCTCTCCCGCCGCCGCGATCGCCGACAGGATGGCGGACGCCTTTCGGCGGGTCTCGTCCGCCTCCAGCATCGGATCGGAATCGTGGACCACTCCGGCGCCGGCCCTGACATAGGCGGTGCCGTCGCGGACGAGGGCGGAGCGGATCACCACGCCCGTGTCCATCGACCCCTCGCCGTTGATCCATCCGACCGCGCCGCCATAGGGGCCGCGGCGGGTGCGCTCCTCGCGGCGAAGAAGCTCGGTCGCCTTGAGCTTGGGCGCGCCCGACAGGGTGCCGACGTTGAGGCAGGCCTGGAGCGCGTGGAGCGCGTCGTAGCCGATCGCCAGCGCCCCCTTCACCGAAGAGACGAGGTGCATCACCCGGGCGAACCGCTCGACGCTCATCAGGGCGGCGACCCGCCGGGTTCCGGGAAGGCTCACCCGAGCGACGTCGTTGCGGGCGAGATCGACCAGCATCATGTGCTCGGCGACCTCCTTGGAGTCGAGCCGAAGGTCGGCCTCCATCCGGTCGTCCTCGTCGACGTCGGCGCCGCGCGGGCGGGTGCCGGCGATCGGCTTCACCTCGACCACCGGCCAGCCCGCCTCGCGCGTGACCCGAACGGAGGTTTCCGGGGAGGCGCCGAACAGGACATGATCGGGGCCGGAGACGAAGAACATGTAGGGGCTGGGGTCGAGCTTTCGGGCCGCCGCGAAGGCGCGAAGCGGTCGGGGGCAGGGCGCGGTGAAGGTCCGCGACGGGACGATCTGGTAGACGTCGCCCGCGAGTATGTGGTCCTTCATTCGCCGGACGACGTCCGCATAAGCCGAGTCGTCGAGGTCCGCCTCGGCCGCCACCGGCCGAGCCGCGACGACCGGCGCCGCGACAGGTTCGATCGGCCCTTCGCAGCGGGCGGCGAGCGAGGCGAGCCTCTCGGCGGCGGAATAGCCGGCCCGCCCGGCGGGCTCCGCAGCCTCGTCGAAAGCGGTGCAGACCAGGCGCGGCGCGAGGCCCGGCTCCGCCACGATCAGCGATTCCGCGAGCCAGAAGACGTAGTCGGGAAATCCGTGAGGGTCGCTCGCGCAGGGCGGCAGGGTCTCGAGAAAACCGACATGGTCGAAGGCGACGACGCCCAGGCAGGCGAGCGTGAACGGCTCGTCCGGGCTCTCGCTCCGGATCGCGGAGGTGAGCGCCCGGAGCGCGTCGAACGGAGTCGCCGCCAGGAGGCGGGCCTCGGCATCGTCTCCGCGCGGCTCCGGGAAGCGAAGGACGAGCCGGTCCTCGCCATGCCCGGCGAGCCGGTGCGGCAGGCTCCTGGCGACTCCGCGCAGCACCGTGCGGCCGCCGGCGGTAAGCGCGGAGAGGGTGACGTCGAGGCCGCGGCACTCGATCCGGACGGCGGCCCGCTCCATGATCAGGCTGGGCCCTTCGAGAGTCTCGAGGAGCAGCGTGTCGGGGCGGCGGCCCTCCTCGCAAAGCGCCGCGTAGAGGGCGAGGCGGTCGGGCCTGCCGGCCAGGCGCCGGGTCAGCGCCCGAGCGACGGTCGGGGCGGCGATGGGCGCGCTCATGCGAGCTGCCGTCCCACCGCCGCCGCCACCGGCGCGAGCGCGGCCATCAGGGCTTCGAACCCTTCGGGATAGAGCGACTGGGCGCCGTCGGACCAGGCGACCGCCGGATCCTCGTGCATCTCGACCAGCAAACCGTCCGCGCCGCACGCGGCGGCGGCGAGCGCCATCGGAATGACCAGGTCCCTCACTCCGGTGCCGTGCGACGGATCGACCATCACCGGCAGGTGGGTCTTCTGCTTGATGTAGGGGATGGCGTTGAGGTCGAGGGTGTTGCGCGTCGCCGTCTCGAACGTGCGGATGCCGCGTTCGCACAGGATCACCTGCTCGTTTCCTTCGGCAAGGAGATATTCCGCCGCCAGCAGCAGGTCCTCGACCTTGGCGGCCATGCCGCGCTTCAGGAGCACCGGCTTGCCGCAGCGGCCCACCGCCCGAAGCAGGGCGTAATTCTGCATGTTGCGGGCGCCGATCTGAAGCGCGTCGGCATATTCGGCCACCACCTCGACGTCCGCCGTCTCCATCACTTCGGTGACCACCGGAAGCCCGAACTCGTCGCCCGTCGCCCGCAGGATCTTCAGCCCGTCCACGCCGTGGCCCTGGAAGGCGTAGGGGCTGGTGCGCGGCTTGAAGGCGCCGGCGCGAAGGCCGTGTGCTCCGGCCTTCTTGGCGGCGGCGGCGGTGTTGCGCATCTGGCTCTCGGTCTCGACCGCGCAGGGACCGGCGATGACGCAGAAGCCGCGTCCGCCGATCGCCGCCTTGCCGAGCCGGACGACGGTGTCGTGCGGGTGAAGCTCGCGGCTGACCAGCTTGTAGGGCGCGAGGATCGGCTTGATCGACTCCACCATCGGATGGCTGTCGAGGGCGAGTTCGCGGAGCACCCGCTCGTCGCCGAGCGCTCCGAGCACGACCCTTTCGGCGCCCGGCATGTGAAGCGGCTTCAGGCCCTTGTCGGCGATCCGGTCGAGCAGTTCGCGCGCGGTCTCGGCGGAGGCTTCGGGCTTGAGGACGATGATCATGGTTCTTTTCCGTGCTCGGAGGATAAAAAAAGGCCCGCCGAAGGGCGGGCCTGCTGTCGCTTGGAGAAGACGCTTCTAAGTCTTCATGTCATGCGAGAGGGGCGCGCCGCGGCGACGTCGGACGACCAGCGCCACCAGCGGCCGGACGCGGCGAAAAGCGGCGCTGCCGCGGCACCGGCCGCGCAGTTCTCGGAAAAGAAGGGATTTTCCATCGCCACGGCCGCGAAGCTAAGCGCCGCCGCTCCGGCTTGCAAGGGGGTATGCGACCGCGAGTTGCGTCCGCCCCCGTCGCCGTGACACAAGGCCGTCCCACCTGACGGAGCCCGCCATGCAGCTCGACCGCCGCCGCTTCCTCTCCTCCACGGCGGCGCTCGCCGCGGCCCCCCTCCTCCCCGCCTGCGCGAGCTGGAACGGCCCTGCGAGCGCGCTCGACGATTCCGGGGTGGAGAAGATCCTGGGCGCGGTGGCCGAGGACCTGCTTGCCGAATATCCGGAGAATGCGACGGCGCTGGGCCTCGACAAGGCCGGGCGCGCGCCGCTCAAGGCCAGGCTGACCGACCGGTCGCTCGAAGGCCGGGCGAGGCACGCGGCGGCGGCGGCGGCTCGGCTCGGCCGGCTTCGTGGGCTGGAGCGGACCGGCCTCGGCCCCTCGAGCGTGATCGATCTCGAGGTGGCGACCACCGCCCACCAGCTCGCTTCGGAAGGCTTCCGCTTCCCCTACGGCGACGTGGTGACGCTCAGCCAGAGCTGGTCCTATCGCAACGCGCCCTACGTCGTCGCCCAGAATACCGGCGCCTTCGTGGAGATTCCCGACTTCCTCGACAGCAGCCACGTCGTCCAGACTCGCGACGACGCCGAGGCCTATCTCGCCCGGGTCGAAGGCTATGCGGCGGGGCTGGACGGGGAAACCGAACGGCTTCGCCATGATTCCGGAATGGGCGTGGTCGCTCCCGCCTTCCTGCTCGACAAGACCCTTCGCCAGATGAAATCGGCGCGCGCCCAGCCGGTCGCCGAATGGAGCCTGGTCGCGTCCCTCGACCGGCGCACCGCCGCGCTTGGCGGCGATTATGGCGGCCGCGCGCGGCGTCTGGCCGAGGAACGGGTCGCGCCGGCGCTGGACCGCCAGATCGCCGAGCTGACCCGCCAGCGCGTCCGCGCCGACAGCCGCGCCGGCGTGTGGAAGCTGCCCGACGGCGACCGCTATTACGCCTGGGCGCTGCGCGCCGGAACCACCAGCAACATGAGCCCGGACGAGGTTCATCGGATGGGGCTCGAGCAGCTGCGCTCGCTTCAGGACCGGATGGACCCGATCCTTCGCGCCCAGGGGCTTACCAGGGGCACCGTCGGCGAGCGGATGACGGCGCTCGGCAAGGATCCGAAGTCGCTGTTCCCGAACACCGACGCGGGACGCGCGCAGATCCTCGAATTCCTCAACGGCCGGGTCGCCGATATCCGGACCCGGCTTCCGCGCGCCTTCGCCACGCTGGTTCGCGGAAACCTCGTCATCAAGCGCGTGCCGCCGGAGATCGAAGCCGGCGCTCCGGGCGGCTATGCGGCGGCGGGAACGATCGACGGATCGGTCCCCGGCAATTACTATATCAACCTTCGCGACACCTCGATCTGGCCGCGCCACGCGCTTCCCACCCTCACCTATCACGAGGGGATTCCCGGCCATGTCTGGCAGGGCGAATATACCTACAAGCTGCCGCTCATCCGCTCCCTGCTCGCCTTCAACGCCTATTCGGAAGGCTGGGCGCTCTACGCCGAGCAGCTCGCCGACGAGCTCGGCGTCTATGACGGGGATCCCGTCGGCCGGCTCGGCTATATGCAGTCGATCACCTTCCGCTGCTGCCGGCTGGTCGTGGACACCGGAATCCACGCCAAGAGGTGGACCCGCGAGCAGGCGATCGACTGGTTCGTCACGACCAACGGATCGACCCGCGAGGAGGTGCAGGGCGAGGTCGACCGCTATTGCGCCTGGCCGGGCCAAGCGTGCGGCTACAAGGTCGGTCACAGCGAGATCAACCGGCTTCGCGACAAGGCGCGCGGCGCGCTCGGCGGCCGATTCGACCTCAAGACCTTCGACGACGCGCTGGTGCTCGGCGGCAACGTTCCGATGACCCTGCTCGAGCGCGTGATCGACCGCTACGTGGCCAGCCGCGCCTAAGCTCCGACGGCGTTCAGCAGCCGGTCTACCATTCCGGCATAGCTGCCGCCGAACAGGCGCAGGTGCAGGATCGCGGGAAAGAGCTGGTAGACCGCCTTGCGCCCCGCCCAGCCGGACTCGGGACGGCCATAGGCGTCCCAGAAAGTTTCACCGGGCGCGTCGAACAGGCACAGCATCGCCAGGTCGACCTCGCCATGGCCGAAATAGCAGGCGGGATCGATCAGCGCCGCCAGCCTCCCGTCACGGACCAGGATGTTGCCGCCCCACAGATCGCCGTGGAGCTGCGCGGGCGGCGGACTTGCCGGGAGGAGGTCGGCGAGGCGTGCCGCGAGGCGGTCGATCCGCTCCCGCCAGGGTCGGTCGAGGAGGCTCGCCGCCGACACCAGGCGTTGCACGCCCCAGAAGGTAGGCCAGTCGGAGCCGCGGCGGTTGTCGAGCTCGACCGTTCCGATCCGGAAGTCGAGCGGCCAGCCATAATGCGTGTCGCTCCGGGCATGGAGGCGCCCGACCGCTTCTCCGATGGAGGACCAGGCGGCGGGGCTGAACACGCGGTCGTTCTCGACATATTCGAGAAGCAGGACGCCGTCATGCTCGGCCTCGACGGCCGGCGCGGGAACCGCCGCATCCGCGAAGGAGCGCAGCATCGCCGCCTCGATCGGAACCGCCGCGCCGCCCTTCGCGACGCTGAGGCGCCCATCCGCTCGGCGCACCAGAAGAACCTGCGAGAGATCGCCTCCCGCGAGCCGCTCCAGCCGCCCCTCGCCGACGCCGGTGAGGACGGCGACGCGGCTCTCGAACGCGCTCAATCGGCGGCCCCGGCGGCGATCCTTCGCGCCAGCGCGCGGGCGCCGTCGGTAACGTCCTTCCAGGTCGCGTCGAAATCCGCGTCCTCGCCGTAATAAGGGTCGGCGACCGCCTCGCCCCGCCGTCCGTCGACGTGGTCGAGGAGAAGCGACAGCTCGGCCTTCGAGTCCGGCGGTCGGAGGCGGGAGAGGTCGCGCAGATTCTTCTCGTCGAGCGCGACGATGTGGTCGAAGCGGCGAAAATCCTCCGCCGTCACCTGGCGCGCGCGCAGGTTCGAGATGTCGACCCCGTTGCGCGCCGCCACGGCCGCCGCGCGCGGGTCGGGCGGATAGCCGATATGCCAGTCGCCGGTGCCGGCGGAGTCGATCTCGAGGTCCAGGCCGAGCCGCTCCGCCTCGGCGCGAAGGGCCGCCTCGGCGAGCGGCGAGCGGCAGATGTTGCCGAGGCAGACGAAGAGGATCGATTTTCGCATTCTCGCGACTGCCGTTTTGCCAAAGCCGGCGTCTCTGCTAGCCACAGGCGTGCAACAGCACAATCGAGAGGTCTCATGGCGTCCAACCCGGCTACAGGCCCCTCCGAGACCTCCGTCCCCTTTCGGGCATCCCGCTACGCCTGGTACGCTCTGTTCGTCCTCGTCCTCGTCTACATCATCAATTTCATCGACCGGCAGATCATCTCGATCCTCGCCCAGGACATCAAACACGATCTCGCGGTCGACGACGCCCAGATCGGCTTCCTCTACGGCACCGCCTTCGCCGTCTTTTACGCCCTGTTCGGGATCCCGCTCGGTCGGCTGGCCGACAGCTGGTATCGCGGCCGCCTGATCGCGGTGGGGCTAGGCCTGTGGTCGTCGATGACGATCCTCTCCGGCTTCGCCTCGTCCTTCGGGATGCTCGCCGGAGCGCGCATCGGCGTCGGGATCGGCGAGGCGAGCGCGTCGCCCGCCGCTTACTCGATGATTTCCGACAGCTTCCCCAGGGAGAAGAGGGCCACCGCACTCTCCATCTACTCCAGCGGCCTCTATATCGGCGGAGCGCTCAGCCTGCCGATCGGCGGCTTCGTGCTTAGCCGCTGGAACGCGGCCTGGCCCGCGGGTTCGGGCGCACCGTTCGGGCTGGTCGGCTGGCAGGCCGCCTTCCTCACGGTCGGCTTGCCCGGGCTCCTGCTGGCCTTGTGGGTGCTGACCCTTCGCGAACCCCCGCGCGGCGCCTCCGACGGGCTGCCGCAGCCGATCGTCCGCGCCAATGCGTGGAGGGACTTCGGGACGGAGCTCGCGGCCATCCTGCCGCCCCTCACGCTGCTCACCGCCGCGCGTACCCCGGGCGCCCTTCCGATCAACCTCGCCGCGCTGGTCGCCGCCGCCGCCGCCGTGGCGGGGCTCGGCTGGTTGACCGGGGACTGGCCGCAATGGCTGGCTTACGGCCTCGGCGCCTATGCGATCTTCTCCTGGGTTCAGTCGCTGCGCCGACGCGACCCCGCTACCCACCGCCTGATCTGGGCGTCGCCGACCTTCGTCATGCTCGCCGTCGCGTTCGGCAGCATCTCGTTCGTGACCTACGCCATTTCCTTCTGGGCGCCGCCTTACGCGATCCGCACCTTCTACGCGTCCGCGGCGGCGCCGGCCCAAATCCTTGGCGGGATGACGGCGGCCGAAGAGGTGTCGACGATCGTCGGCTGGTCCGCCGCCTTCGCCGCAGCGGCGGGGGTGATCCTGGGCGGGATCGTCGCCGACCGCTGGCGGCGCCGCGACCCGCGCGGCCGGCTGTTCGTCAACATGCTGGCTGTGGTGCTTCCCGCTCCGGCGGTCTGGTACATGTTCACCACCGACAGCCTCGCCGGCTTCTACGTCGCCAGCCCCATCGCCCAGTTGTTCGGCTCGGCCTGGGTGGGAGCGGCGGTGGCGACGCTGCAGGATCTGGTGCTGCCGCGGATGAGAGCCACCGCCGGCGCCACCTACGTGCTCGGCACGACCATGGTCGGCCTCGCTCTCGGCCCTTATTTCGCCGGCAAGATGTCGGTCGTGACCCACAGCCTAAGCATGGGGATCTTCTGCCTCTATCTGGTCCCCCCGTTCACGCTTCTCGCGCTCTGGCGGGCCTCGCGGCGCATCGGGGAGCTCGAAGCCACCAAGGTCGAGCGGGCGCGGGCGGCGGGGGAGCCGATCTAGCCGGTTCAGCCGATCACCCCGCAGGCGATCCGCGCTCCGCTATTGCCCGAAGGATCGGTCCGGTAGTCGTCGGGCTGGGCGTGGATGACGAGCGCCGCGCCGTCCACATCGAGGAGCGCGTTCGCGCCTCCGGAAAGGCTCGCCCCCGGAACGGTATATTCGAACGTGCCCCGCCGGTCGGTCCCGACCATGAGATTGGGCAGATCGCCCATGTGCGCGCCCTGCGGATTGTCCTGCCCATGCTGGCGCATCGTCGGGTTCCAGTGCGGCCCGGCGCTTGCGAAGGCGGGCGCCTCGCAGCGGCCGGTGGCGTGGAGGTGGGCGCCGTAGGAGCCCGGAGCGAGGCCGGCGGCCTCCACCCGAACGCGAACCGAGTCTCCGGCCTGTTCCAAGGTCGCCCGAGCGACCGTCCGGCCGCCCGGCTCCCGCAACTCCGCCATCCTCGCCGGAGCCGTCGCCGACGCCGTCGCGCCTTGAGGGGGCTGGGTCGCGCTGCAGGCGCCCGTGCCGAGCGCCAGCGCTCCGGCCAGCCCGATCGAAAAGCCTCTCATCGTCGATTCCTCCTGTTTCAGGAGGGAAACGATCCGGCGGCTTGGCGGTTGCCGTCAGTTGCGCGGCGGCCGCCCGACTCCGAACCAGCGCAGGCCCGCCGCCTCCACTTCCTCCGGAGGATAGATGTTGCGCAGGTCGACGAACACCGGTTCGGCCATCGAACCCGCCATACGCTCGAGATCCAAGGCTCGAAGAACGTCCCATTCGGTCACCAGCACGACCGCATGGGCACCGTCGGCGGCCGCGTACGGATCGTCGTGGAACTCGACGTCGGGCATCAGCGGCCGGGCCTGCCCTATCCCTTCAGGGTCGTAGCCGCGAACCTTGGCCCCGGAGTCCTGAAGAGCCTGGACGATGCTGAGCGACGGCGCGTCGCGCATGTCGTCGGTGTTGGGCTTGAAGGTGAGGCCGAGCAGAGCGACGATCCTTCCCCGCGCCTCGCCGCCGAGGGCCTGGATCACCTTCCGGCCCATCGCGCGCTTGCGGGCTTCGTTCACCGCGACCACCGACTCCACGATCCGGAGCGGCATCTGCTGGTCCTCGGCGGTCTTGAGCAACGCCAAGGTGTCCTTGGGAAAGCATGATCCGCCATATCCCGGACCCGCATGGAGGAATTTCTGGCCGATCCGGTTGTCGAGGCCGATTCCGCGGGCGACGTCCTGGACCTCGGCGCCGACCGCCTCGCACAGATCGGCGATCTCGTTGATGAAGGTGATCTTCGTCGCCAGGAACGCATTGGCGGCATATTTGGTGAGCTCGGCGCTTCGCCGGCTGGTGAACAGCAGGGGCGCCCGGTTCAGGTAGAGCGGACGATAAATCTCCCGCATCACCTCGGCCGCCTGTTCGCTCTCGGTGCCGACCACGATCCGATCCGGACGTTTGAAATCCTCGATCGCCGCGCCCTCGCGCAGGAATTCGGGATTGGAGACGACCCACGCCTGGGCGTCGGGCCTCGTTTCGGCCAGGATCCGTTCCACTTCGTCGCCTGTGCCCACCGGCACCGTCGATTTCGTGACCACCACCGCGGGCCCGGTGAGGGCCCTGGCGATCTCCTCCGCCGCTCCGAAGACGTAGCTTAGGTCGGCATGGCCGTCGCCGCGGCGGGACGGGGTGCCGACCGCGATGAACACGGCCTCGGCTCCCGCCACCGCCGCGGCCAGATCGGTCGTGAAGGAAAGCCTGCGGCCCCGGACGTTGCGCTCGACGAGATCCTCGAGGCCCGGCTCGAAGATCGGCATGATTCCTGATTGAAGCGCGGCGATCTTGTCGGCGTCCTTGTCGACGCAGGTCACGTCGTGGCCGAAATCGGAAAAGCAGGCTCCGGAAACCAGGCCGACATAGCCGGTTCCGATCATGGCAATGCGCATTGGGATTCCCGCGGTCGCTCGATTGGAGCGCTTGCGCTTAGTCCGTGCGGCTTGGCGCGAACAAGCGGTTTCGCCTCAGGCCCGGCGGGTGCCGGAGCCAAAAAAAGGAGCCGGCCCGAAGGCCGACTCCCCTTTTTCTGCATCCCTCCCGCCGAAGCGGAAGGCGATCGCCTTACATTCCGGAGCCCGGTCCGTAGGTGATCTCGACGCGCCGGTTCTGCGGCTCGCGGACGCCGTCGGCGGTCTCGACCAGCGGACGGCTCTCGCCGAACGCCTGGGTGGTGACCGAACCGTCGGGGATGCCGTGACCGGCCAGGTAGGCGCGGACGTTGTCGGCACGACGCTGGGACAGGCCCACGTTGTACTGGTCCGAACCCGACCGGTCGGCGTGGCCGGCGATCATCACCTGGGCCTGGCCGCAGGTCTGATACGCCGCCGCGGCGTTGTCGAGGATCGCAGCCGCCTGCGGGGTGATGTCCGACTTATCCCAGTCGAAGAACACCATGAACGGCCCGGCGGTGCACGCCGGCGGCTCCGGCGCCGGCGGGGGCGGCGGGGGCGGCGGCGGGGGCGGCGGAGTCTCGACCACCGGCGGAGGCGCCGGGGGCGGCGGGACCGCGCCACCGAAGTTGAACGTCACGCCGCCGAGAAGGCTGTGCGAACGCCAGCGAAGCTTCGTGTCCTGGCCGTTGAACGCGGTCATGCGGACATCGGGGACGTTGAAGAAGCGATACTTGACCGTGACGTCGATATTGTCGGTGACCGCCTGGCGGACGCCGGCGATGACCTGCCAGGCCAGACGCGAGTCGGAGCCGTCGAGGAACGGCCCGAGGTTGCCGAAGACGCGGGCGTTGTTCACCTTGACCCGCGCCATGCCGACACCGGCACCGACGAAGCCGCTGATGCCGTCGTCGTCGCCGAAGTCCAGCATGCCGTTCAGCATGAAGCTGAGCGAGCTCATGTTGCCGCCGGCGTTGCCGGACGTGGCGAAGGTCGCCGTGTTCTGGCCCAGGAGCGGGATCACCGTCGAGAAGGTGTCGAGATCGGCCTTCTTGTAGGAGACCTCGCCCTCGACCCGGAACGCGCCCAGATCGTAGCCAACGGTAACGTCGCCATCGTAGCCGTAATCGGTGTTCAGCTTGATCGCGTTGTCACGAGTTCCGACACGAACGTTCGTGTCTTCGACGATCATCGCACCAAATTCGCCGCCAACGTACCAGGCGCCATCGCGCGCAAAGGCTGGAGTTGCGAGCAAGGTGGATGAAAGCGCCACTGCGATGGCGAGCTTCCGCATAAATCAATCCCCTTTCAGTCTGCGTCCCAACAGGAACGACCGTTGAACTCAATACGGTAACCGGAGTTTCGGCGCAAGCACGCTTATCCCCAGACCTGTTGCCGAAATGCCTCAGTTTCAGACTACCGAATCCTGAAGCCCCTCACCATACCGCCCCCCGCAACGAGGCAAAGGGGCCTTGGTTTCAGGCTTGGAACAAAAAACTCAATCGATCAGGCCATGTGACTTTAATGTCGCAATGAGCGCGCTGACCGCGGCGCGCGCCTGCTGGTCGATTATCGTTCCGCCAGAAGGACTTGCGACCGCCGGCTGACGCTCGCCGACGACGGATTGGCCGGCGACGGTCAAACCGGCGCAGGCGAGGCGACCCTCGCTCCACCCGTTTCCGCTCCACTGCATCGGCACCCCCGACGACTTGTTCCAGACGGTCATTCCCGCCGCCGGAGGCACGAAGCGCCACCCGCCGGCCGTCCAGCAGGCGAGTTGGTCGGCCTTTCCGCTCCACGCATCCGAAGCGCCTTGGGCGACGATCCAGCTTTCTCCTTCGGCGGGATTCGCGGGAGGATCCGGCCTCGGCGCGCCCTCAGCCGCCGCGCTCAGCGCGGCGTCGATGCGAAGCAGGGCCTCGTTGTGGAACAGTTCCTTCTGGGCTTGGCCGGGAAGGATGAAGGGCAGCTCGAAACGGGGAGTGGAATCGCTCATCGTCGCCTCCGGTTCAATCGAGGATGATGGTCGCCGGCCGCGAGGCGGCGCTGTCGCCGAGCTGGACGACGGTTATGACGAAGGGCGGGGCGGCTTCGTCCGACGCCTGGTCGGCGAAGGTATAGACGAACCCGGGCTCCGCCGTTTCGACGGTGCGGAGCGAGGCCCCGGCGGCGATCGTCAGCCGATAGGATTCCCGGGCCTCGCCCAGCGGCGCGTCCGTCCCGTCGAGCCACACCCATCCGATCCGGCTGCGCCGCACCCAGCCGATCGCCACGTCTCCGTCGGAGCGCCGTTCCGCGCGAAGGTGGACGGGCGCCGGAGGCCGCATCGCCTCGCCGGTGACCGCCGTCGTCGCCGGCTCCGAACCGGAATCGCCCAGGCCGGTCGCGAGCATTCGCGCCTGCGAGCCCAGCGCCGCCAGGGGGGCCTCGACGATGGTCATCGCCGCCGGGTCGAGCAGCGCGAAGGCCTCGCCCGCCGCATGTCCCGCCGCGGCCCATTCCGTGCCCCTTCGCCCCCGGAGCAACCGCGACAGGCGGAAGCGGCGACCGCCGACAGGGGTGGCGGCGCCGAATTGGATGAGCTCGCCTCCGACCGCGGCGAGATTGGCTCCGGCGGCCAGGGCGGCGTCGCTCCGGCTCTCCAGCCACATCCAATCGGACAGCAGCTCGACTTCGAAGCTGCTTCGAAGATCGAGCAGAGCGGATCCGCCCTCCCCCGGCGGATCGACCGTCGTTCCGATCGTCGCCGCCGGCGCCGTTCCTCCCGCCGGATCCCAGCTCGCCCCCCCGTTCCAGCTCGCCAGGAGGTCCGCCCGCCGCCAGCCGGCTTCGGCTCCCGCGGCGAGCAGGACCAGCTGGGGCCGGGCGGGACGGCTGTCGTCGAGGAGCGGGCTGTCGAGCAGCACCAGGGTGGTCGGGCCGTGCGGCGCGTCCGTCTCTCCGATCGGCCGGCCCGGCTCCGCGGAGGGCGCGCCCGCACCGCCCCCCGGCAGCCTTTCGAGGTCGAGGCCGAGCGCCATCCTCTCGAGCGTGGTCGAGGCGATCCGCCACAGCCCGCTGCGCCCGTCGATGCGCACCACGGTTCCCGAGCGAAGTCCCGCTCGGCGCCATGGGAGGCTGAGCTGCACGGTCTCTCGCGCCGCCCAAAGGCGCTCCAGCCGCCCGGCCGCCATCGCCTTGGCGGCAACGGCCGGAAGCGCCGCCGGGATCGCCCTGCGGTCCGCCCGAACGCCGGGCGCGCCGCGCGCCGCGCGCTGGAGGCCGGTCTGGAAATCGCGCTCGGGGTCCAGGTATGAAAGCGTCGCCTCGACCGGCAGGGACGCCGCTCCCTTGCGTGCGGTCCGGGGACGCGCGGAGGAGGAGCCCGGCACGACGGCCATTTCCTTCGGGTCGAGCAGGATGCCGGCGGCGGCCGGCGGGAGGGCGAGGACGAGGCCGTCGGAACCTTCGGTAAGCGAGAGTCCGGCGGTGAGCGCCAGGTCCTCGATCGCGGTTCGGACGCTCTCGCCGGTCGCGGCATAGCCGGCAAGCGCCGGCGAGGGACCGGCCGCGATCGCCCCGTCGCTAAGGCTTTCCGCGACCGCTGCCGCCGGCACTTCGCCGGAATCCGCCTCCACTTCGAACGTCAGCGAAGGGATTCGATTGCCGTAGTCGGCAAGCTCGAAATCCTCGAACACCGCGTAAGCAAGGCCGCGATAGGCCGGCGCCGCTCCGGCGCCCTCGACCGAGGCGATCAGCGGATCGACCTCCTGCGCCTCGCCACCCAGGTAAAGGCGGAATTCGGTTGCGCTCTTGAAGTCTCCCGCCTGGCCGCGAAGCAGCCGTCCATCCGCCCAGATCCGTCCCACTCCAAGGATCGGCCGTCCCGACACGGCGACGGCGAAGCTCGCCGAATAGCTGTAGGCGACGGTCTTCGGCTGGCCCTTTCCGCCGCCGCCGGAGGAGCGCCGCTCTCGAAGGTCGGTGGACCAGATCACCGTTCCCGCGATCCGCATCCGCCCGAACAGCTTGGGTATGTCGGAGCCGTAATGCGAGGTCTGGACCGCGAGGTCGCCGAGCTGCGGACCTCGCCGCGCCTTGGGCGCGAACAGCCGCTGGTCGATCTGCTGGCCGAGAAAGGCGCCGACCGCGCCTCCGATCGGGCCGCCGACCACCCGGCCGGCGGTGCTTAGTACCAGTGTCGCCATCACTCGTCTCCCGCCAGTCGCCACGATCCCACCGTCGGCCACGGCAGCGGCGCCGGCCGTTCGACCACCCGCCTCAACCCCGCATCGGCATGGACGAAGCCATCGCCGGTCGCGACGAGGAGGTGGAAATGCGCCGGGCCGACGGCGCAGACCACGATGTCGCCAGGCTCGGTTGCGGTGCCCGGCACCGGCACGCAGCCGAAGTCGCACAGCGCGTGCTCGATCAGGGCGAGGTTCTGCCCCCTCCAGTCGTAGTCGGCCGGCAGCCGTTCGACCGCCGCCTCGGTCGCCGCCGCGGCAAGTCCGACGCAGTCGAGGCCGAGATCCGGCCGTCTGCCTTGCGGACGGAACCTCACTCCCACCAGGCTTCGCGCGCGGGCCGCGATCGCGGCGCCCCGGCGGTTCACGCCGCCCCCGCGTAGCGCGTGAGGAGATCCATTCCGGGAAGGTGAGGCTCGCCGCGGAAATTTTCGGCGTTGGCGAAGCGTCCGCGGCACGTCGCGAACAGCTTGTCGCAGCCTTGCGTGATTTCCACCCGGTCCCCCGGAGCGGGGACTCGGGGCGGCGGATCGCGCAGCGTCAGCACATTTCCGACGGAGGCGAGTATCCCGCACTCCAGGCCGCTGTTGGCGCCGCTTAGCCAGCGCAGCCGCCCGCAGGCGTAAGCGTTTATTGGCGAATCCGCCTCCGCCACCTCGATCCGCGCTTCGTCCGGGTTCGCTACGACCAGCGTCGTCCGTGTGAGCGGCGCCAGATCGACCCGGCATCGCGCGTCGCCCAGCTCGGCCCGGCATGAGGGCGACGTCTGCTCGACCGCCGCCCGCTCGAGCGCCGAAGCCGGACCGCGCAGCTCCGCCTCGAAGGCGTTGGCCTTTACCGATACGTCGCCGAACTCGCCTCGCGCGAGCGAAAGCCGCTCGGCGCCGGGCTCCCGCCAGTCGGTCAGGAACAGCGCCACGGCCGCTCCATCCCAGCGGCCCTCCTCGAGGTCGCGCTCGGTCAGGGAAGCGCTGGCGAGGGCGCCCGAGACGTCGAGACCGCCTGCCTCGAACCCGTCGGACGAGGTCACCGCGGACGGCAGCATCCCGGGCGAGGCGCGGTAGACCAGGCCATCGATCGCCAGGTCGCGGTCGTGGGTCGTGAAGCCCAGGCAGACCCCGTCGCGCCGCTCCAGCCGCCAGCAGAAGGCCAGCGTCGTCAGCTCCGCATCGAGCATGCCCATCGCTTCAGCCCTCCCGGATCTCGATCAGCGGCACGGATGGTACGTCGCCCGCCGCGAAGGTCGCCCGGCTGAAGCTCAGCCGATCCTCGGCGAACCGCACCGGCACGTCGAAGGCGAAGCTCGCCCGTACCTCCGCGCCCGCCGGCGGAGCGGCATCGAACTGAATATTCCCAAAGGCGCCGAGCGCCCATCCCGACGCCCGATCCACGCCCGCCACAGCGATCCTGACCGTCCCAGCGACGGGGCGCGTGATCCGCCGTTCCTGGGTGCCATAATGCTTGACCAGGGCGAAGGCGGCGCGGGTGCCGTCGCCCACTCCGAGCAGTTGGTCCTCGGCGTCGTGATCGAACGGATCCTCGAACCGGAAGGCGATCGCCGCGCCACGGCGCGCCCGGAAGAAGGCGGCGAGGTCGCGAAGCTCCGCTTCGCTTCGTACGCCGGGTCCGGCGTCGAAGTGCAGCCGGGCGTCCGCCCAGTCGCTGTTGCGCTGCTCCGCACCGCTCGCGGTGGTGACGATCTGGGTCGAGAAGACGGGCTCGACGCTCGCCTCACGTCCGACCGCGATCGGGAATCGGACGTCGTCGAACTGCTGCACTTCTTCCTCCTCCAGATCGAACCAGGTAAAGCCGTCGCGAAGCACTTGCGGGAGCGCCCAGACGAAGACCTGCGACGTGCCCCGCCGCCGCGCGGCCGCGATCGCCGCGGCGATCCGGTGCCATTGCGCCCGGTCCTCCGGACGAAGCACGAAGCCGGCGAAATAATGCTGCTCGCCGGGCGGGTAGCCGAGCCGGGTCCGGGCCTCCGCCACGCCGCGTTCCGTCGCGCCCGGCTTGCCCGCGGTGACCCAATCGTAATCCTCGAGTTGCAGCCGATCGAACGCCGGCGCTCCCCATCCGTAGGGGAGGTTCGCCCGTCTCGCCTCCGCGCCGTCCAGGATCGAGGGTAGATAAGCGAGCAACAGGCTCTCCATGTCCGGGTGGTCCGCCTTCACCGCCGCGACGAGCGACGCCGTCGACTGCGCGAGCAGCGCTCCGGCGGCGTCCAGGGTCGAGCGCTGAGCGTCGTTCAGCGGCGCTCGGACGTCGGCGATCGCGGCCGGTGCGATCGCCGCCACGGCCGCCGCGTCGTATAGGCATATCCCGCCGTCCGGCTTGATCCACCACCACGGCTCCCCGACCTGCAGGCGGACCCTTAGCCCAGCCTGCGCCGCGACATCCGCGAACGCCCGGGCCGCCGCGCGAAGGTAGCTCATCGCTCCGGAATGAGCGGGTGAAAGCAGGGTCGAGGGCGGATCCCAGCCGGTCAGCGCAGGGCTGCCGTCCTGCGCCCTTTGCTTCCAGTCGTTCCAGCAATGCTGGTCGAGCAGCTCGTACGAGAGCGACAGGATCAGCTCGATGCCGAGCGCCTTCGCCCGCTCCGCCAGATCGCGGTGCCAGGCCGCGCACGGCGCGTTCAGGACTCCTCCGGCCAGGCTTATATAATAGCCGCCGTACAGCGCCTCGAGCCGGAAATAATGGCTCATTCCGACATAGTGGTTGATCGCTCCGCGATAGCCGAGGTGGAGCACGTTCCGGAGCAGCCGAGCCGGAGTCAGGTGGTAGTGGTCGTCATAGCCCGTGGCGATCCGAAGCCGGTGCTCGGGCACCAGGGTCTCGCCTATCGCAAGCACCGACCCGGGACCGTCGCACCGGATGTCGCTAAGCTCCGCCCAGCCTTCGGCCGGAGCGGCGAGCGGGGCGGCGGCGCCGGTGAAGCCCGGAGCGACGAGCGAGAGGAACAACCGGTCGATGTCGCCGGCCCAGACCGGATCGTCCGGCGCCCACCCGCCGGCCAGCGAGTCGAAGTCGAGCGAGACGAGGGCGTCCTCGCCGCTTCCCTCGGCGTAGTTCCACAGCCGAACGTACCAGCTTCGCGAAGTGCCCTGCGAATCCCGTCCCTCGAGGGTCAAGGTCGGGCCGTTCACGCCCTCCAGCGGCACGACCCCGCCGCTTCGCCAGCGGAAGGTCAGGCGGCAGCCGCGAAAGTCGCGGCTCGTCCGATAGGCGAGCAGCGGATGGTCGAACCGGTCCTCCGCTTCCCAGATCAGCCCGGCGAGGTCGTCGGCCTTGTAGAAGACCAGGTCGACCCGAAGGGCGTCCGCGGCGGTCGTGACGACGCTCGCCATCATCGGTCGGGGGAAGTTCACCGTCCACAGGCGCGGGTCGAAACGCTTGACGTGGCCGATCTGCCGGGCGCTCCCCGGCGCGGCGAGCCAGTGTGCCATCGCCTCAATCCTCGATCTGCATCAGCGCCCGGCGGACGGCGCGCGCCACCTGCCGGCTCGACCGGTCGAGCGCCTTCGGCGCCTCGGCGCCGGCCGCCGCATTGACCGTGATGCTGATCCGCACGTCGCGCCCGCCGCCGCGCGACGGCTCGATCCGACCGCCGGCGGTGGGGACGAACAATTCCGGTCCGCGCTCGCCGACCACATAGGCGCGCCCGGGCGCGACCGGACCGCCCGTCGCCCGTCCCGAGGCGCCGAGCGCCGAAAGCAGGAACTGGCCGATCAGGCCGAAATCGCCCCCGGCGCCCTGGCTCTGGCCCGAAGCCGGCCCGCCCCCCGCCAGAGCCGAGATCCCGCTCCGGTAAGCCGCGGAGGCTATCTCCGCCATGGCGGAGAGCGCCACCTTCTTCAGATCCTCGAAGCCGAGCTTCCCGGTCCGAAGCGCGCGCACCAGGGCATTCTCGATCGCCCGCCCCGCCTGCTCGACGCCCTGCGCCAGCGGGCCGTCGAGCTGCGCCTTCATCTCGGCCACGTCGCGCGCGAAGGCGCCGGTGTCGGCGCGGACGCTGATCAGCAGCCGCTCTATCTCTTCGTCCATCGTCAAGATCCTCCTCCCCGGAACGGGAAGGGGAACCAGGCGAAGCCTGGTGGAGGGCCCCTCGCCCGAAAGTTCAGATCAGTCCGGAAACCGCTCCATCAGCCCCGCCAGCTCGCCGCGCGAGAGCCCGGCCTCCCCCGGACCCGCCAGCGCCCCCAGCACCGCCGCAAGCTCCGCGGGAGTGGCCCGCCAGAATTCGTGCGGCGGCCAGCCGAGCAGCGCTCCGGCAAGCCCGGCGAGCCTCGCCGCGCACTGCGCGAAGGTCACATCCCCTCTCCTCCGCGGAGCGGAGCGCTTCCCATCAATATCTGCCCAAGCAGCAGCTTCAGCACCGGGGTCGCCGCCGCCAGCCCCTGCTCGGCGATCGCCGCTCCGATCCGCTCGCGGGTCAGCCTCTCCGGCCGATCCCTCACGCAGTGCCAGAACAAAGCGGTCATCTCGCCGAGCTTGAGCCCGCCCGAAGCGGCGCGCTCGACCAGCGCGAAGAGCGGGCCCAACTCCTCCTCCGCCGCCACCAGCGCCTCGAAGCTAGGGCGAAGCACCAGCGCCTCGCCGCCGACGGTCAGCGCCGCCTCGCCGCGCACCGGGTTGGCGGCGTTCACAGCGCCGCCACCGGACCGGCGCTCTCCAGGTTCAGCGCGTAATTGCGCTCGCCATTATAGTCGCCGGAATAATCGAGCCTGCTCACCAGGAAGCGACCGCGAAGTCGCTCTCCGCTTTCGAAGCTAAGCTCGTAATCGTCGGTAAGGCCGGCCAGCGCGTTCGACTTCACGCGGAGCTCCGCGGCCGACCCGGTGAAGATCCCGCTCGCGCCGACCGAGATCGATCGGACGCCCGCTCCGGAAAGCAATTCGCGCCACCCGCCGCTGTCCTTCGACGTGACGTTCACCGACTCGCCGTTCACCGACATCTGGGTCGTCCGCATGCCCGCGACGGTGGCGAAGACCGGCGGCTGGGCGCCGTTTCCGACCTTTAATAAAAAGGCACTTCCCTTTTCCGCGCCCATGGCTCAATCTCCTCTAGGTTCAAATCGTTGCACTGGAATTCGACATGATTTCGCATGTGCTTCTCGCCGCCTTGATCGCCGCGCCCGCCGCGCCCTCGAGCGGCGGAAATCCCACTCAGGCGCGCAAGGCGCTCGCCACCTGCCTCAACGACGCGGTCAAGGCCGATCTCGACGCCAAGACGGCGCCGCCGGCGTTCCAGGCGAAGCTGTCGAGTCTCTGCGCGAATGAAAAAGCCGCCTACAAGGCCGCCTCGGTCTCGGCCGACCTCGCCGGCGGGATCAAGCGCGCGGTGGCCGAGCAGAACGCCTCGATGGACGTCGACGACGTCGTCCAGAGCACCTTCGATCGCTACAAGGACTTCTTCGAAAGCGACACCAAGCCCCGCTGAGCCGCGGGTCCCGCCGCCGTTCAGGCGGGCGGCGCCGCGAGCAGCCGCGCGCGATATTCGATCAGCGCCGTCCACGCCGAATCGCGGCCGCGCCCCTCGCGGATTAGCCGGCTGCGAAGGAACTGGAGGTTGACCAGGGTCCATCCCGCGACGTCCGGAGCCCGTCGAGAGCCGCTTCGACGGCGCCCATCAGGCTCCGGATCCGCTCCGGCCGCTCCCCCTCGTCCCACAGCCCCACCGCGAGCCTCACCTCGCGGCCCTCGCCGCTCTTATGGCCCCAATCCGCCTCGCTCCCGGCTTCCACCGTCGCATAGGGGACCGCCGCCTGAAGCGGCGGGCCGGGATAGGCGCGGTTAAGCCCGGCGACGGTTTCCAGCCGCGCAAGCGCCGCCGTCTGAAGCGCCCCGCCCGCGCCGCTCACCGCAGGGTCTCCAGGAACGCGCGCAGCCCGGCATCGCGCAGTCGGCGCCTCGAAAGGCCGCGGCCGGCGACCACGAGCGACTCGACGCCTTCGCGGACGGTCACTCCCGGCGGGACATCGCCCGCGGCCGCGGCGGCGATCCGGCGCCGGCGCCGCGCCGCGGCCGCCGCGCCGAGCGCCGCCGCCCGCGCCGTCAAGGCTTCGAACATCTTGTCTCTCCTTCAGGTCAGTCGAAGCCGCCGGTAAGGCCGCCACAAGGCGGCGACGGCGGCGGGCGGAGCGAGCCGGCGCTCGTCCAAGCCCGCTTCGCCTCGAACCGCGTAGAGATGGGCGGCGAGGCGGATCACGCCGTGGCGCAGAGCGGCCGGAACGCCCGCCCAGTCGGCCGCAAGCCCCGCCTGGTACGACACCCGCGCCCGCTCGCCCGTTCTTGGTTCCGAAACGCGCACCCAGCCGTCGCCGTCGGCGTCTATGTCGACCGCGAACCCGCTCGGCCCGAGCGGTTCGGCCAGGCCGCCGGGAGGAAGCGCCTCCACCAATGTGATCGCCCGCGCGGGCGTTCGTTCAAGCCGCTGCCAGCCGCCGGTCGGCCGAACCACTTCGGTGAAGCCGCGGGCGATCAGCACCGTTCCCGTGAACCGCTCGCAAAGCTCCGCCGCGGCGCCCGTCAGCGCCGCGATCAGCGCCGCCTCTCCCGCCCCGCCGGCGCGCAGGAATTCCGCCGCCTCCGCCGCGGCCTCGGGCGGCAGGACCAGCGCATCGCTCTCGATCATCCGCTTTCTCCCCCAACTCCCCCTCCCCGCGCTCGGGGAGGGGGAAGCGCTTGCTACACGCTGAACTTCATCAGCTTGATCGCCTCCGAATTGGACACCTGCCCGCCGAGCCGCTTGGTCGCGTAGAAATGGACGAACGGCTTGTGCGTGTAGGGATCGCGAAGGATCTGGGTTTCGGTCCGCTCGGCGATCAGATAGCCGGCCTTGAAGTTGCCGAAGGCGATCGAAAGGCTGTTCGCCGCGATGTCCGGCATGTCCTCCGCCTCGACAACCGGATAGCCGAGCAGGGTGGCCGGCTGCCCCGACACCAGCCCGGGCTGCCAAAGGAACGCGCCGTCGGCGGTCTTGAGCTTGCGAAGCCGCGACACGGTCGCCGAATTCATCGCGAACACCGCGCCCTGCCGGTATGGCGGGCGAAGCGCCTGGATGAGGTCGATCAGCTTGTCCTCCGCGCCGGCGCCGAAGCCGCCGGAGGTGCCGGTGGCGACATATTGGACGGTCCCGAAGGGCCGCGTTCCGTCCACCGCGGCGGAGGTCGGCGCGGAAAGGAACCCCTTGGGCTGGTTGATTCCCGAGCCCGAGACGAACGCCGCCCCTTCGGCGCGCGCGAACTCGGTCGCGATCTCGCTCGCCAGCCACGCCTCGACATCGAACGCGGCATCGTCGAGCATCGCCTGGCTCGCCGCCGGATTGGCGTAGAGCTCGCCGAAGGGGGGAGCGATCTCGGCGAAGGCCGGAGTGTCGGTCTCCGGCCGAGCCGCCACTTCCGAAACCCAGCCGGACGGCGTTCCCCCGCTGGTCACCAGCTTTCGGTAGCCGGCGGAGCCGACCTTGACGACGTTGGCGATCGCCCGAATGGGCGAGACCGAGACGAGCAGCCGGTCGATCTCGGCATCGATCTCCTCGGGCACCGAATAGCCGCCGGCGGAATCGGACGTTCCCGCCACCGCCTTCATCTCGACCCCCGCCTCGAGCCCCTTTCTCAAATAGCCCTCGACGAAGGCGGACTTGCCCGCCGTCGCCCCGGACAGGGCCGGCCGTCCGGCCGCCGCCGACTGGGCTTCGACCCGCGCCTTGAGCTGCGCCATCTCGGCCTTCAGCGCCGCGACATCCTCATCCTCCCGCTCCAGCGCCTCGAACGACGCCTCCAGCGCATCCGTCTTCACTTCCAGCATTTCCCGCTCTCCTCGTTATACCCAGTGCACGTCCCGTCATTCCGGCGGACGCCGGAATCTCCTTTTTCCAAATCGCGCGCCGGCGTACTTGGCCGCATGCAGCTCGACCCCGACGGCGCGCGGAAATTCCCCGCGGTCTTCAACGCCGCCCGGCTTGAAGACCTTCGTGCGTTCTTCTCATCCGGAGGCCGGAGCGCTCGCCTGGAGCCGTTGCCCGGCCTCGCCGATCAGCTTGCCCCCGCGACGCGCCTCGTGCGCCGCCTCCTGCCGAACGCTCGGCCCGTCTTCGCCCGCTGGTTCGACAAGTCCGCCGAGCGGAACTGGTCGCTCGGCTGGCATCAGGATCGCACCGTCGCCCTCGCCGCCCGACTCGAGGCGCCGGGTTTCGCTCAGTGGACCGTGAAGGCCGGCATCGCGCATGCGGTCCCGCCTTTCGAATTCCTGGAGCGGATGCTCACCGTTCGTCTCCACCTCGACCCGGTGGACGAGGAAAATGCGCCCCTGCTTGTCGCGCCTGGATCGCACCGCCTCGGCCGCATCGCCGAGGCGGAGCTGGCCTCCACCGTCGCCCAATGCGGGGTCGAGTCCTGCCTCGCCGACGCGGGAGACCTTTGGGTCTACCGAGCGCCGTTGCTTCACGCGTCCGGCCGCGCCCGCCGGCCGCGGCGGCGGCGGGTCCTCCAGCTCGCCTACAGCGCGGACACCCTTCCCGCCGGGCTCGACTGGCATGGCGTCTGACGGGAGCCGGGCCCGTCGTCATTCCACCGCATGGACTCGCGCCTTGGGCTGCATCGGCACCGTCACCAGGCTGACCTCGACCAGCTCGACCTCCGTCAGCTCGCGCGGCGCTTCTCCCCGCGCCGCCCGGACGCGATAGCCGAAGCTTAGCCCGCTAAGGGATCCCTCCTTGAGCAGCGCCGCCGCCTCGCGCCCGCCGGTCCCGCCGGAAAGGCGCGCGATCACCCGCAACCCGCGTCTGTCCTCCTTGAGATATTCGATCCGCCCGATCGGCCGGGCCGGGTCGTGCTGCCAAAGCAGCGGGACGCTCCGAGCGCCCCGAGTCAGGCTCCGCTCGAACGCCCCCGGCCGAACCACGTCGCCGCCCCGATCCGGCCGGTGGAACACCGCCGCATAGCCCGCGAATCTCATTTGCTCCTCCTTGTCTCCCCCGCGGAGCCGCGCTCCGTTGGGAGGGGGACCGCCCGCGCGGCGGTGGAAGGGATCCCGCGCGAAAGTCCCGCTTTCCCGCGATGCGCGAACCTCATTTCAGGAGGTCCAGCAGGCCGAGCTTCACGCTCATCCCGAGCACCAGCAGGGCGAGCAATATCCGAACCGCCCAGGTCACCACCGCCGCCCAGGCGGATTTCTTCGCGTCCCGCCACGCCTGCAGAAGCTCGCGAAGCTCGTCCATGTCGCGCCGCGCCCGCGCATCGGTCAGCCCCAGCGCTCCGAGCGCCCGCTCCGCGCCGATCCCGCTCGCCTCCTCGATCAGGCCGCGCAACGTGCCGAGGTCGGCGCCCTGCGATTCCGCCTGGGCGAGCAGCAGCGCCAGCATCGACGCGCTCGCCCCTTCCGTCCCGCTCATCGTGCCTCTCCTTCCCGTTCGAACCCCAGCATGTCCCTTTTCTCGTCGCGGCTCAGGAAATCGGCCGCGCTGACCTGCGCCCAGAGCCGCTCGCGGTCCTCCGCCAGCGCCGTCACCTGATCGAGGTCGACCTTGAAGGAGACTCCCGGCCGCCAGGCGCCCAGCGCTCCCGAGACCGCCGCCAGGATCCGCTCGGCGAGAGGAAGCACGGTAAGCCGCCAAAGCGCCCGGTTCGCCTCCCGGTAATTGGCGTAGGTCGAGTCGCCGGGGAGGCCGAGAAGCATCGGCGGCACTCCGAAGGCGAGGGCGATCTCCCGCGCCGCCGCGGCCTTCAGCCCGACGAAGTCCATGTCGGCCGGAGTGAGGCTCATCGCCTGCCATTTGAGCCCGCCTTCCAGAAGCATCGGTCGGCCGGCATTGGCCGATCCGGCGAATTCCATCTCCATCTCCGCCTTGAGCCGAGCGAACTGGTCGGCGGCGAGCGCCGCCCCGTCGCCAGGGTCGTAGACCAGCGCGCCCGAGGGCCGCGCCGCGTTGTCGAGCAGCGCCTTGTTCCATCGCGTCGCCGTATTGTGGATCGCCACCGCCCCCGCCGCGGCGCCGAGGCAGCCCAGCCCGTAATGGTCGTCCAAGGGGTGGGTCGAGCGGACATGGATCAGGCTCGGCCGGCCGAGCCCGTCGCGCGCCGGAAGCCGGGTCTTCGCCTCGCCGGCCTTGTAGACATAGGCCGCGGGCCATCCGCCCGGCCCCGCCTCCACCTTCACCCGCTCGGGCCGAAGCGCGAACAGCTCGGCCGGCGCTCCGTCGGAATCGAGCAATATCTGCAGATAGGCGTTGCCGTGCAGGAGCAGCTGCGACGCCGCCATGTCCAGCAAAGGCGGAGTGAGCAGCCCTGCGGGACCCGGCGAAGCCGCCGCCGCCTCGTCCCCAAGCGCATAGACCGGGCACCAGGCGACGCTCTCCGCCACCAGGCGAACCGCCCGCTGCGCCACGGGGTTGCCGAGATAGGCGTCCCGAACCTGCGCCTCGTAGCTCCGCGGCCACTCCCCCACCGAAGGCGAAGCCGGCCACGCCCCAAACAAGGAAGGCCGCGCGGCATCCCGCGCGGCCTTCCGACCGAACCACCATTTCATCCCGCTTCTCCCGCTTTTAGCGTTGCCCGCCGCCGTCCGGGGCCTGCGCGACCTTCCTTCAGGGTTCACGCGAAGGCGCGAAGGCGCGAAGAAGCCGCGGCGGCGCAGCCGCCCTTGTCTCTCGTCATGGCCGAAAGGGTTTAGGCCGCTGCTCAGCGCGAGCGCGTTCGCGCCCTCGCGCTCTCGCGCCCTCGCGTGAAATGTAGCCGTCGGGCCCGGCGACGGCCGGCCGCCCGATCCCGGGTTCAGGCCCTCGTGTAGCGCGCGACCACGCTGTCGTGCAGCGGCCGGTCGAAGGCGAGCCCCGCCCGTCCATGCTGCGCCCATGCGATCCGCGCCGGCCAGCTTTCCAGCCCCGGAAGCTTCAGCCACACCCGCGCTCCGACCTCGAGGTGGCAGCTCGCCTCGATCCCGCATCCGTGGGTCGACAGGTCGACGACCGCGATCCCGCTCGCCGGCCGGTCGTCGGCGCGAAGCCCCGCGCCGATGCTCACCGTCTGCCGGACGAACTGCCTCCGGTCGTAGTCGCTCTTCCGTTCCAGCGATGCCGCAAGCCGCATCTCGTCTCTCCCCCCGCGAGTCCTTAAGCCACCGCTATCCCCCCATTTGGCTAACCGAAGGTTACCGGTTGGCCTGGGAGAATCACGGAGCCGTTCTTGACCGCGCGCGGGCGCGAGGCGGCGGCCGCGCCGTGACTCGGGACGGCCGCCGTGCCCGGGCAAGGGGTCGGGCCGCCCAGGCAACGAAAAAGCCGCCGCGAACTGGTCGCGACGGCTTATTCCAGTCGATCCCCGCGGTCGCAGCCGCATTCTTCGACGATGACCAATTGGTACCTGATCATCGTGACGATGTCAAGGACATTGTGCCAGATAGGCAAATCCTATTTTTGGCGGACATCTCCCGAAAATAGGATTTGCGGGGTCCGCGGATCGCGTCGCAACTTTATTTTTTCGCGCGCGCGATGATGTTTGGCGGCGCCTCCGCCCGTCCCCGTCTAGCGTTTCTCGCGACTCAGCCGGGTCATGAGGATCGCCGCCCGTTTCGCCTGCCTTGGGATCGAGGCGAGGTCGACGGTTTCGCCGGGGGCATGGTCGCCTTCGCTCGCGGCGCCGAGGCCGACCAGGCCGTCGGTGAACTCGGCGACGAAGCTGATGTCGCCCGCGCCTCGCTTCAGCGGGTCGAGCTCGCCCATCGCCTCGAGCCCGAGGTCGCGGTTGACCGCGTTCAGCCGGTCGAGCAGCGCCCGGTTTCCCGCCGTCGGCGCCATCGGCGGGTAGATATGGTCGCCGAAGCTTATTTCGGCCTTGGCGCCGGGAAGCGGCTTCGAGACGATCTCGCGCATCCTGGCGCGCACCCTCTCGTCCTGCTCGCGGCTAAGCGTCCTTATGTCGCCCCTGGCGACGGCGAGAGCGGGGATGATGTTGGTCTTGCCCGTCGCCTGCCCCCTTATCCCCGCTTCGTCGAGCGACGCCGTCGCACCGCCGACGATCAGCCCGACGTTGAAGGTGAGGTTCGGCTCGGGAAGCCCGACCCGGAACGCCTCCAGGATCCGCGCCAGCTCGTAGATCGCGCCGTTTCCGGAGCCGCGGCTGAAGATCCCCGAGCTGTGCCCAGTCCGCGCCGTCACCCGCACTTCCCACGAGCCGGCGCTTCGCCGGGCGATCGAACCCATGTCCTTGCCGTCCTGCCGCGCCAGCCCCTCGAAATCGAGCGCCACGTCGGCGGCCTTGCCCGCGTCGATCAGGTCGCGCCGGGCGACCGCGATCGGATCGCCGGCATCCTCCTCGTCGCCGGTCAGGACCACCGTCACGTCCGCGCGCCCGAGCGTCCCCGCCGCCTGCATCGCCCGAAGCGCCGCGACGATCACCGCCATCCCGCCCTTGTCGTCGCCCGCGCCCGGCCCTTCCGCTTTGTCGGCGGCCTTGCGGGTGAAATGCTGGAAGGGGCTGTCGGGCTCGAACACCGTGTCGAGATGGCCGATCAGGAGCATCCTCCTGCCGCGGCCGTCGCCTTTGTGCGTCGCGACGATATGCCCCGCCCGCCCGACCTCGCCCATCGGAACCCACTTCACCGAGAAGCCCAGCGGTTCGAGCTCCGCTCTCATCATCCGTCCCACCGCCTCGACTCCGGCGAGGTTCCTCGATCCGCTATTCTGCTCGACCAGCTTCTCGAGCAGCGCCTCGGTGCGCTCCCGCTCCGCCTCGACGGTACCGACCATCTTCTCCTCGGCCGGCGAAAGCTTCGCCTCAAGCGGCGCGGCGGCGAGCGCGGCAAGGGCGGCGAAGGCGATCGAAGCAGGTCGCATGGCGGGGCTCCCGATGAGGTTTCCCGCCGCCCTTCGCCCGTGCTAGGCGTTGGGGCAAGTCCAGCTTTCGGCGGAGCGGCCCGTGCGCGTGATCGTCCTTCTCCTCTCCCTCCTGCTCGCCGCCGCTCCCTCGGCCGCGCAGGACTGGCCCTCGGCGCCCGAGTACGACGTTCTTCTGACCAGCTTCGAGATCCAGCCCGCGATCATCCGGCTCAAGGCCGGCGAGCCGGTGCGGCTTCGATTCGTCAACAATTCGGAGCAACGGCACAGCTTCTCCGCCCCCGGCTTCTTCGCGAATGCACGACTTCGCGGTCGCGACCGGGATCGGCTCAAGCGCGGCGCGCTCGTCGCTGCTCCGCTCTCGGAGACGACGATCATGCTCGTCCCCGCCCCCGGCCGTTACCAGGCCCGGGGCGACAATCTCTTCCGCCGCATGCTCGGCATGCGCGCCGTCATTCTGGTCGATTGAAGGATTTTCGCGATGGGCAAAGGCAAGAAGGACAAGAAGGACAAGAAGGACAAGAAGAAGGGCGCGAAGCTCGCCAAGGAGATCGCCGGAGTGAAAGTGTCCAAGGCGGTTCGCAAGGCCGGCAAGGCGGCCCTCAAGCTTGCCTCTCAGCCCGCGGTCGAGGAGGCCGTCGCCGCCGCGATGCTCGCCGCCGCCGCCGCCCTTCGCAAACCTGTGCGGCCGGCTCGCGCGCCGCACCTCGGCCCCGAGCCTGAGCCGGAGGTGGGCGAATCCCGGGCGGGACAATCGCGGCGCCCGTCCGCACCGCTCGCCGACGCCCTGCGCTCCGCCGCTCTCGACGTCGCCCGACGCGCGGCAGAGGCGATCGAGGAGGGGGCCCGGGCCCGTCGCGGCGCGCCTCGGGACGCCGTTCGCGAACCCTGAGGCGGGGCTCGGTTACCCCCGATATCCTCGTTATCCACAAGCCGATTCCGCTTCCCCGACTCGGCTCCGCATGACAGCTTGGCGATGTGGCCGGATGCAGGGCGGACCGGAGACGGAGCAGCCCCGCGAAGGACACGAAGCCGGGGCCGAAAGGCCGCTCTTCCCTCGGGAAAGGCGGCGGCGGCCAAGGCGGCGGGCGGCCGGAGCGGTCCGCTTCCGCGGGGCGGCGAAAGCCTCTCGCGAGGCGGTTCGAAGAAGCTTCCCGGGCGAGCGGACGGCTTGAACAAGGCCCGACGCGATCCGTGGGGGACCAATCCTTTCGCGGGGGAGCCGAAGGGGGCGGCGGGCTTCGGCCGGTCACCCCGCCCCAGGGTCAGGCGCGGCTTCGGCCTCGCGAAAAACCCCTGGCGACCGAGAGGGCGGCGGCTTCGGCCCCTGCCCGACCCGGTTGGGAACCGTCCGGGTTCGTCCCGGACGAGGCCCTCGGGGCCCGAACGCGGCCGCAAGGCCACGCTCCGGGCTCCGCCCACCCAGCGGGTGATCGCGCCGGCGGCGGCGGTCGTGAGCCTGGGACATGAGGGGGCCGGCCTTTCCGGGCCGGCCCCTTTTCATTGCCTCTCCCTCCAGGAACCGGTCCCGCCGCGGCTTCGTTGGCGCGCCGACCCTTCATCCTCGAGAGGAGCAAGAACGCCATGGCCGAGCGCGAAAACATCACCGACGGCGGCACCGCCGGCACCGGCGAGCCCGAGGCGGCGGTTCCCGAGCGCGGCACCGCCCCGCCCGAGCGGGGCCAGGGCGACGACCTCGCCGACTCGCTCGGCGGCGGCGAGGGACTCGGCGCCGGAACCAGCGGCGCCTCCGGAAGCGGCGACGCCGGCGCCGCCCGAAGCGAAGGCGGCGGCGGCACCGGCCTCGGCGGCACCGATGCCGGTTCGCCCGGCGGAATGGGCGGAGTGGGCGCTCGGGGAGGCACCGGAACCGGTCGCCCGCCCGGAGGTATCAGCCCGGTCGAGTCCGACCGCTCGGACGACTGACCTCTTAACCCAATCCCTCAACCGCCCGTAAACCGCGCGCGGCCGATCCTCGCCGCCTTGGAAGGTCGGCAGGGAGGACGCGGCGATGGCGTCGCGGCTACGAAAGGCGGGACGGGCGGGCGCCTTGGCGCTTCTGGCGCTGGCGGCGCCCGTCCTGACCGGCGCCACCGGCCGGCTCACCGATCTCGACGGCCGGCTCCTCGCCGCCCATAATCGCGAGCGCTCGGCGCTCGGCCTCCCGGCCCTGCGATGGGATCCGGCCCTCGCCGCGGACGCCCGCGCCTGGGCGGCGCATCTCGCGCGCCTCGGCACCCTGATCCATGCCGAGGACGACGATTCGGCGGATCCGCAAGGCGAAAATCTCTGGGCCGGCACGCGCGGCGCCTACACGCCCGAGGCGATGGTCGGCCTGTGGATCGAGGAGAAGAAGGATTATCGCCCCGGCCCGATCCCGGCGGTCAGCCGAACCGGCGATTTCGAGGCGGTCGGCCACTACACCCAGCTGGTCTGGCGCGACACCGGCCGGGTCGGCTGCGCCCTCGCCCCCGGCGGCGAGGACGAGATCCTCGTCTGCCGCTACAGCCAGGCCGGCAATGTCGAGGGCGAGCGCCCCTTCTGAAGCGATCGCCCAGAGGTTCGACTGGTCGGCGGGAACGCCTCCGGCACCCCCGCCGCGCCGCTCATGCCGCCGCCGGACCCGCCGGCCGCCTGGCCAGCAATTCCTCCAGCCGAACCGGCCGCCACGGCCACGAGTCCACTCCGACGTCCACCTGCCGTGGAACCGGCTTCAATCGCCCGTGGCTGTGGCCGTGGAGGTTGACCGCGCCCTTGTGCTGGCCGTTCCAGCTCCGGAAGGGATAGTGGCAGAGCACCAGCCTTGCCCCTTCCACCTCAAGCTCGCGATAATCCTGCACGCTCGCCCAGCCCGGAGCGGCGAGCGTCGCCTCCGGATCGTTGTTTCCGCGAACGAGATGCTTCACCCCATTCAGCCGGGCGAGCAGCGCCGCGACGTCGGCCGGCCTCCGGGCGAAGTCGCCGAGGTGCCAGACCTCGTCATCGGCTCCCACCGCGGCGTTCCACGCGTCGACGAGCACGCCGTCCATCTCGGCCACCGATCCGAACGGGCGCTTCCAGACGTTCAGCACCCGATGGTCGCCGAAATGGCTGTCGCTGGTGAGGAATATCCGCACCCCCCGCCAACGCCCGGACGGCGGAAGGGGTGCCCGGCCCGGTCCGCAGCGCCGGATCGGGTTGAAACCGGACCAGGCCGCCACGCTCAGTCGAGAACCGCCACCACCTCTCCGGCAACGATCCGATCCACGACGATCGCGTTGGGCGGATAACCCAGGTCGCACCGCGACCGGCGTCCGACGAGAGTGACCTGCATAACGCGGGTTCGCCCGTCGTTCGGCAGGTCGATGTCGGCTTCCAGAACGGTGTCGCTGGGCGACAGTCGAGCCGTCCGGGCGCTGGCATGGACGCCTTCGTAGAACGCGTTGTTCTCGAAGCCGTAGACCCAGGCGCCGACGATTGTCTCGGTGCCGGAAAAGGGGAAGCAGCTAAGCAGCAGGTCGCGATCGGCCTTCCCTTGATGGGACTGGAAGCAATGCGGGGCTTGTTCAGCGGCGAGGCGGCAATCCCGGGGTGGTGCGCTGGCGCGGCAAGCGGAAAGCGCTGCGAGGGAGGAGACGAGAAAGGCGCCGCGCACCGCGGGACCTTAGCCGGTCGCCGTCCGCATCGGCAACGGGTCGGCACCCGCGCTCGGAGGACCGCTGTGGCGCGTCGAGGCGGACAGGCCGGCGCCGGTCTTAGAACGGGATCTTGACCGTTACCATCACGCGCTTGCTCACCATCCCGCCGGGAAACTCGACCTCCTCGAGCTTCGGCTCGATCCGGGCATCGCCGACGTCGAGTCCGACCACGCCGCCTTTGCGGTCGACGATCCCCGGCGGCGGCTTGAGCTCGGTCAGGCGGTCGCGGCCGGCGTCGCGTCCGCACACCACGATCTCGTCCGGCCGCCCGCGCTGGCAAGGCGGCGGAACGATCCGTTCGCTTCGCGGCGGGGGCTGCAGCGTGAAACCGGGCGGGACGGCGGGCGGAGCGTCGCTCGGCCCGGCGGCCATCGCGATCATCGCGGTCAGGTACACGCCGCTCTCCCGTCGCCCCGTTCCTTGGACCATCAAAGGGTCCGGCCGCGCAAGGCCTCAGTGCAGCCGGTAATGGTCGGCCAGCCGGTCGAGCGCCATGCATAGGACGAGCTTGCCGGCGCGCGCCGGCCAGCCGAGCGCGCTCTCGGCCTCGCGCATGCCCTCGCCCGCGCAGACGATCCGCCACAATATGTCGCGAAGACCCGGTCCAACCGCCTGCACCGCCGAGTCGAACCGCGCTCGAGCGGCCGATTCCCGGCCGCCGGCGGAGAGCCGCTCGGGCGCGCCCCGGCCATGACGCTCACGCGGCGGCGAGTCCCAGCACATCGTTACCCGGGGCGGATACTGGCCGCGCTCCCAATCCTCGCGAAGCTTCTCGCCCGCGGCGAATTGGCGCTGGCTGACATGCCCGTGCGCGAGCAGCCAGCCGAGCGGCGATTCGAGCGCGTTCACCGTCACCGACCGCGCCGGCGCGGCGCCTCTCCGCTTGCCCGGCGCTACGCCCTCGCCCGGCAAGGCCCGCTCCTCCAGCAGCCGTCCCCTTCGCACCCTCGCGCTCGCTTTCATCGTCCACGTCCTTCTTCCCGAATCAGCCCGGCGCGATCTTGCCATCGAGGCGCAACTGTAGGAAAGTGAAATAACCGTGGCGGTTAGGAGACGTCGGATGATCACCCGCATCAGAGAGGTAAGACGGGCCAAGAAGATGACCCTTCAGGAGGTCGCCGACCGCTGCCAGCCGCCGACGACGCCCCAGACCATCGGCCGGCTCGAGACGGGGACCCGGACCGTCTCGGTCGGCTGGCTGAACCGGATCGCCCGGGCGCTCGGGGTGGAGGCGGGAGACCTCGTCCGGCTGCCCGACCGGGAAGACGTCCCGGTCGCCGCCGTACTCGATCATGACGGGGCCCACGCGCCCCGGCGCGAAGCGGTCGCCGCTCCGCCGCGTCCCGATCCCGGAGCGATCGCCGTCGCCGTGACCGCCAGCCTCGGAGACTATCGCGCCGGCGACGAGATCTGGTGCCTACGGCTCGCGCCCGAGGCGTTCGGCCGGGCGATGAACCGCGACGTGCTGGTTCCCCGGCCGGCGGGCCGCTTCCTCTTCGGCCGGCTGATCGGGCGCGAGGAAGGCAAGCTCCACATCCTCCCGCTCGGCGGCGGCCAGCGCCAGCTGGTCCTCGCCGACCCACCCTGGCTGGCCATGGCGAACCGCCTCATCCGGGCGCTGTGACCCCGCCGAAATCTCCCCTCTCCCGCCTGCGGGAGAGGGGCGAGACTTGGTAAGCGGAGCGAACCTGTCGCAGCGGCGAGGCTCTCGGGCGAAGAAGGGGAAACACCCTCGCCCTGCCCTCTCCCGCCCGTGCGAGAGGAAAGCGGTGGCATCCTCCGCTCGCGGACAGGGGAAATAGGCCTGGTGGGCGCTGACGGGCTCGAACCGCCGACCCTCTCGGTGTAAACGAGATGCTCTACCAACTGAGCTAAGCGCCCGGGCGCGCCCGCACTGCCACCGCGCTCGCCGCTCGGCAAGCTCTAGGCCGTCGGCCCCCTAGACGTTCAGCGGCGCGATGCGCTGGGCGGCGCGAAGATAGGCGTCCAGCGCCGCCGCCGTCGGATCGGCGAGCTCGATGAACACCCGCCGCCCGTCCTCGGGATCGGCCAGGCGGACGAAGATGCCCTGGTCGCACAGCGCCTTGATCCAGCGCAGGGCGGTGGTCGGAGGCACCGCCGCGGCGATGCACAGGCTGGACACCGCCACCTTCTGGCCCTCGATCCGGGCCGCCATCAGGTCGAGCATCATGTCCCAGGCGGGGTCGGCGAACAGGTCGCTCTTGAAGAAATGGTCGCGAAGGCGGCGGGCGCGGATGATCGCACGGACCTGGCCCGCGTCGATCCGCTCGCCGACAGGCTCCTCGCTCTCGCGACCGGCCAAAGCGGTGGCCGCGGCCTCGTCCTCCGAAAGCGCGGCGAGGATCGTCGCGACCCGCCCTACTTCCTCGCTTAGCTGCTGCAGCCGCGCCGTCGCCGAACCCTTCACCACGTCGTGGAGCCGCGGCGGCTGGCGGGTCGTCGAGACGGCCAGCGCCGTTGCCCGCTCGACGTCGCTCGGATCGACGAGATGCTGGATTCCGGGATGGAGGCTCGCCGCGGCGATTCGGTCGATCAGCGCCGCCGGAGCGGCGATCGCGCTTCCGTGGCGCCCGGCCGCGGCCGCCGCCGCGATCCGGTGGAGGATCGGGTCGAGCGACTCGTCGTCCGACGGCTTGGAAAGTCCGACCAGCACCGAATCGACGTGGAGCTGCCGGTCGATCCGGGCCGCGCCCTCGGCGATCGAGGCGCAGCCGCTGATCCGGCATCCGGCCAGCAGCGCCGCCCGCCGCCAGGCTTCCTCGGCCTCGGGCGTATCGGCGACGATCAGCACGCAGGGCGCCGGCCGATAATCTATCCTCGCAAGCGCGCTGACCGGCGCGTCGTCGACTGCTCTCGATGCCATGCCATCCGCTCCCCTTCCTCCAGAATGGCGCGGGACCCGGAGCAAATGCACTGGCTTCTTCCTCCGTTACGGCGGGGTTTGCAGCCCCGCATTGGTCGCTTCCTCGCCGCATTTCCCCTCTGGCTCCGCTTCGGGGCAGGAACCGGGCGGTCGCTCGGCTCGGTGCCCCCGGCGGGACCGAGGATGCGGGTCGAGGTATAGTCCCTAATGGAGCAAAAATCCGTCGCCAATTTGCATCCATTACGGACCAATCGGCGATATTGTCCCGAATGCAAACGGCCCCGCTCCCATGGAAGCGAGGCCGCAAGCAGGTTCGACACCGGCAGCGCCGGCGGATCCGACTCAGGTCAGGTGGCGCGACAGGTGCTTGTTCATCTCGAACATGGTCACCCGGTCCTTGCCGAACACCTTCTTGAGCTGCTCGTCGGCGACGATCTCGCGCTTGTTTTCCGGATTCTGAAGGTTGTTCTTCCGGATGTAATCCCACATCTTGCTGACGACCTCGCTGCGCGGCAGCGGGTCCTTGCCCGTGATCGGGGCCAGATCCTCCGACGGGGTGACCGGACGCGAGAGCCCGCCGCGAGCTCCGCCGCCAGTAGTACCTTTAGCCATAATTCCCTCCCTGTGGTTCGAAAGCTGATAAGCCTCAAACGCGGCCCGAGTGCAAGAGATTAGGCGAGGCAAATCGTGCTGGCTGGCGGCAGGAGCGCTCTGCCGCAAATTTAACGTGGATTAGACCGCGCCCGCCCCGTCCGCCGACCGGGAGGAAACGAGCACCCATAAAGCGAGGAGGAGCAGGCCCGCGCCCGCGGCGCTGAGCGGCGGGACGGTCCCGGCCGAGTCGGCCGCCGGTCCGCTTCGCTCCAGGACGACGAAGACGAGGAGGATGGCGGCCGCGCCCGCCATTTCGAGCCCGAAGCGGCGCCACGCGGCGCGGCGCGCCCGGCTCAGCCTTTCCTCGATCAGGACGAGCCGCTCGACCCGAGCGGCGAATGCATCGTCCGCCGGACGGCTCGGCGCCGCCAGCAGGGCCGCGAGCTTGCGATCGACTTCTTCGTCCATCATCCATGCCCTTCCAACGCCTGGGCCAGAGCGGCCCGCGCCCGCGCCACCAGGCTTTTCAAGGTGCCGAGCGGAACCTCCATTATCGCCGCCGCCTCGCCATGCGAATAGCCTTCTCCCAGGCAGAGCAATGCCGCGGCCCGCTCCCGCTCGGGCAATCGCGACAGCGCCCGCTCCACGTCGATCCGCGAGTCGCGGTTGCCGGCGGCCGGATCGGCGCATTCGGGCAACTCGACCGGCGTCTCGCGCCGGCCGCGACGGCTGCTAAGGAACAGCCGCCAGGCGATGCGAAGCAGCCAGCCCTCGAAGCTCCCCTCGCCGCGAAAGTCGCCGACCACCCGCCACGCCTTGAGGAAGGTCTCCTGCGCGAGGTCGTCGGCGCCGTCGCCGCGGACGAGCCGGCCAAGAAAGGCGCGGACCCGCCGCTCGTGCCGCCGCACCAGCGCGGTATAGGCGGCGACGTCCCCCGCCGCCGCCCGCTTCGCCAGGCTCTCGTCCCCCTCCACCGCGGTCTCACCCGCCCATTCGCGCCCGCCGGATCACCAGATGCCGTCCGAGCAGCGCGGCGCCGACCAGCAGCGGGAAGAGCGAGCTGCCGACCGCGGCGCGCACGTCGTCCGGATCGCCGCCGGCGATGATTCCGAAACCGAACACGGCAAGTCCGAGGGCGATCAGCACCACGCCGATCCGATCGTCGCTGAAGCTTTGGCTCGTTCTCTTCTGGTCGATCCGGTCGATCAGCTCCGGCGCCAGCGGGCTTCCCTCCATGAAGCCGCGCCGGATCGTCCGGTGAAGGATCATCGTGCGCAGCACCCGGCCGATCTGCCCGGCGATGAGCACGACCGCCGCGGCGATCGCGATCGTGATGACGATATCTTCTTCCATGTCCTGCCCTCTCCGTCTCGTGTTGCTGCCCACCAGACGCGGCGGACGAGTCATTTGGATGAGTCCGCGCGAAATTCTTTTGCCGTCTCGCGATTTGAAATGCCGCCGAGACCGCAATAGGGCGGCGCCCATGGCCGACGCGCAATCCTATTTCTTCTGCGGCATCGGGGGGAGCGGAATGCTTCCCCTCGCCACCATCCTTCGCTCGCAGGGCGCGACCGTCGCCGGTTCGGACCGGTCGCTCGACCAGGGCCGCACCGGCGACAAGTTCGATTTCCTCCGCCGGCAGGGAATCGCCCTGTTCCCCCAGGACGGAAGCGGCCTGACCTCTCCCGCCCAGGTGCTCGTCGCCTCCGCCGCGATCGAGGAAACCGTCCCGGACGTCGCCGCCGCCCTCCGGCTCGGCTCGGAGCGGCTGACCCGGGCCGAGCTGCTCGCCCGCCTGTTCAACGCCGCTCCGCTGTCGATCGGAGTCGCCGGAACGTCGGGCAAGTCCACCGTCACCGGGATGATCGCCTGGATCCTCCACCGTGCCGGCCGCGATCCGACCGCGATGAACGGCGCGGTGATGAAGAATTTCGTCACGCCCGAGGCGCCTTTCGCAAGCGCCCTCGTCGGCCGCGGCGGCGCCTTCGTCAGCGAGGTCGATGAAAGCGACGGCTCGATCGCCCTCTACCGCCCGACCGTCGCGGTGCTCAACAACGTCAGCCTCGACCACAAGTCGCTCGAGGAGCTGCGCACGCTGTTCCTCGACTTCGCGCTTCGCGCCGAAAAGGTGGTCATCAACCTCGACGATCCGGAGACGCGTGCCTTGGCCGAGGCGATCCCGGCGGAGCGGAAGGTCACCTTTTCCTTCGAGGACTCCGCCGCCCATCTCTACAGTCCCGGGATCGAAAGCGGCGCCGGTCGCGCCGACTTCATCGTCAGGCAGGACGGCGGCGAGGCCCTTGCGGCGCGGGTCGGCCTGTGGGGCGCTCACAACGCCGTGAACGCAATGGCCGCGCTCGCCGCGGCGACGGCGGCCGGAGTCCCGCTCGATGCGGCGGTCGAGGCGCTTGCCGGGTTCACCGGCCTTCGCCGCCGCTTCGAGATGGTCGGCGAGCGCGGCGGGGTCGCGGTCATCGACGATTTCGGGCACAATCCCGACAAGATCGCCGCCACCTTGCGCGCCGCCCGGATCGGCCTCGACGGCCGGCTTCTCCTTTTCTTCCAGCCGCACGGTTTCGGCCCGTTGCGTCTTATGAAGGACGCGCTGGCACGAACCTTCGTCGAAGCCATGGCGCCCGAAGACCGGCTGATCCTGTGCGACCCGGTCTATTTCGGCGGGACCGTCGACCGGAGCGTCGGCAGCACGGAGCTCGTCGCGGCCGTGAACGCCGCCGGCCGATCCGCCGAGCATATCCCCGCCCGCGCCGACTCCGGCGCCCGCCTCGCCGCCCTCGCCCGTCCCGGCGACCGGATCGTGATCATGGGCGCGCGCGACGACACGTTGAGCCTGTTCGCCCAGGACGTCCTCGAAGCGCTTCCCGAGTAGAACGGCAACTTGCGCCGAACGCGCGACGGCGCGGACACGCGGCGACTCCGCCTAGAACCGGGTCATCGCCTCCACGCCTGCGCCTTCGATCTGCGCGCTGCGCGTGCCGGGGCGATAGCCCATCGCCCGCAGCCGCCGCGCGTCCGGAACCTCGGCGAGGCCGTGGCAGAGGCGCATGTAGAGGCCGGCGGACGTATATTGGTATCCGGCGAGGTCGAACAGGTCGAGGAAGTGGAGGATGAGCTTGCCGTCCTCCCCAGCGAAGGCGAAGGCGGGCCGCCGCGTCGAGCAGAAGGCGTAGCCGATATCGTCCGCCTTGCTCCACGACGTCCGCGCCGGCGGCCGGGCGGGAATGGACCCGTCGCGATGCGCCGAGTTGCCGGTCCGCCCGACGATCCGGCGCAATCGCCCTTCCGGGACGGTCCGCAGGGTCTCGACCCGCCGAACGCGCAGCCAGCTGCATTCGCCTTGGCGGCAGCCGGTTCGAATGGTCCGCCCGTCCAGTCCGTTCGAGCCCGCGGCCGGCGCCAGCAAAAGCGTAAGGAGGAGGCCGAGGAGCGGCATGGCGCCGACGCTATGCTCGTGCCGCCGGCTCTGTCCAGAGCCGCAACGCAAAACGGCGGACCCGAAGGCCCGCCGTCTCACGTGGAAGCTTGAAAGGATTCAGCCGGCGACGGTGACGTCCACCTTGTCGACCCATTCCGGGAAGAAGGCCGGCTCGCGGTTGGACCAGCCCGGCGCCGTCGCGGCGGCTTCGCTGATCGACTGGAGGAGCGCTCGGCGCTTCTCCGGATGGAGGTGCGGAAGCGCGGCGGCGGCGCAGAAGGCGCCGGGGAGCCAGGGCCGCACGGCGGCGCCGATCAGCCGCTCGTAGAGGAATCGGTAGGCGGCGAAATCGGGCAGCCGGTCCTGGCCGAGGTCGAAGGCGGTCATCGTGGTGAGCGGACCCATCAGCGGCTCCATCTCGTCGAGTCCGCTATCGTCCGGAACGTTGGTTCGGACATGGTCGAGCCGGCGGTAGACCCGCTCCTGGGCGCGGATGCTGGCGGCCTCGCCGGCGTCGCGCGACCAGCGGCGCATCGCATCGCGGCGGCCCAGGCCAATGTCGAGGGAGCGGCGGATGTAGCGCTGAGTCGCCGCGGAAAAGCCCGCAAACTCTTTCATTTCAACCAGCGTCAGCGCGCCGTCGGCCGGTTTGGTGTTCGTTGCCATGAACCCACTCCCACTCTCTTTCCCGGCGGAGATCATGCGCTTCAAACGGTTACCGACCGCTTAACCAAAAAATCCCCGCTCCCCATTCGAAATGAATCAGAGTTCAAACCCATGTACAACGGGAAAATAAGGACGGGCGGCGGGTGGCGCCCCACTGTAGCATCCCAGCCACAGCCAATGCCGCAAACCGCCGTGAATCCAGCTACTTCACGGCTCCGGAACGACTTTTCCACAAAAAAGTCGGCTTGGGGCTTGATCGTAACGGTCCCAACCGAACCGAGTCGGATCGTTCCCCTCCCTCTCCCCCTCTCCCGCTCGCGGGAGAGGGGGCCGACGTCGCTCACCCTCCCCGCCATTCGACGAACCGCCTCGCCGCTTCCACCAACGACCCGCCCGTGGCACCACGGACTCGGCAGAACGGCTACAAGGCTCTTCATGGACAACGACCCGCCCGCCCCGTCGCTTCGTTCCGAGCTGCCGCTCGGAGCGGCCTCGGCGGCCGGATTCTGGGCCTTCTACTTCGTCACCATCGCGATCCGAACCGCGCTCATCGACCAGGATTATGAATGGCTGGTCTATCGCGGCCTCGGCTGCCTCGTCGGCCTGGCCCTTACCTTCCTCGTCTGGCTGGTCCTCAACCGCGCCGCGCAGGAGAGCCTTCGAATCCAGGTGATCGCCGCCGCCATCGCCTGCATCCCGGCGGCCGCCATCTTCTCCACCTTCAACCTTGCCTTCGCGGTCCAGCAGCCCCTCGTCGCCCGGACCGTCGTGACGGAGCATAACGGTCAGCGCACGGTCCTGACCGGCCGGGCGGCGGCGGAACGGCCTGTTCCGCCGCCGCCCGCGATGTCCAGCGCGATCGTCGACGAAATCCAGCGCCGCCGCACCATCCGGCTGATCGCCGACGGCCTCGTCACCTGGTATTTCTTCTTCGCCGCCTGGGCGAGCTTCTACATCGCGATGAGCGGCGGCGCCCGGCTGCGGACCGCCGAACGGCGTGCCGCCCGCGCCGAGCGCGACGCCCAGGCGGCCCAGCTTCGCGCGCTTCGCTACCAGGTCAATCCGCACTTCCTGTTCAACACCTTGAACTCGCTCTCCTCGCTGGTCATGGCGCGACGCGAGGAGGAGGCGGAATCGATGATCGTCAACCTGTCGACCTTCTTCCGCTCGAGCCTCGCACTCGATCCGAGCGCCGACGTCACCCTCGCCGACGAGATCGAGTTCCAGAAGCTCTATCTCGACATCGAGAAGGTTCGATTCCCGCGCCGGCTCTCGGCGCGCTTCGACATTCCGGACGATTTGCGCGCCGCGCGCCTTCCGCCGCTCCTCCTTCAGCCGCTGGTCGAGAACGCGATCAAGCACGGCGTCGCCCGAACCACCGAGCCGGTCACCCTCACCCTCTCCGCCCGCGAGGAGGATGCGCGCCTGATCCTCGCCGTCGAGAACGACCGCGGCCCCGCGCCCGGCTCGGACTCGCCCGACGGCACCGGGGTCGGTCTCGCCAACGTCTGCGAGCGGCTCGCCGCCCGGTTCGCCGGAGCCGCCGATTGCGAGGCCGGGCCACTGCCCGGCGGCGGCTACCGGGTCACCCTTTCGATGCCGCTGGAAAGCGATGGCTGAGCCGCTTCGCTTCCTGATCGTCGACGACGAGCCGCTCGCCGTCGAGCGGCTCCAGCTCCTGCTCGCCCGGATGGAGGGAGTCGCGATCGCCGGAACGGCCATGGAGGGCGCCGCGGCGCTTCGCCTGGTCGAGGCGATGCGGCCCGACGCCGTGCTGCTCGACATCGCCATGCCCGGAATGGACGGGATCGACGTCGCCCGCGCCCTCGGCCGCCTGACGAGCCCGCCGGTGGTGATCTTCGTCACCGCCTTCGACACCTTCGCGGTCGCCGCCTTCGACGTCGACGCGGTGGATTACGTGATGAAGCCGGTCTCCGCCGATCGCCTCGCGCGGGCGGTCGACCGCGCTCGCGAGCGAATCGGAATGCGCGACGATTCGCCCTCGGCGCCGGTCGAGCCCGGAGGCGCGCCGCTCGCCGAATTCTGGGTTTCAGAGGCGCGCGGCGGGCTCGTCCGGCTGGCCGCGTCGGATATCGACCGGATCACCGCCGAGCGCGATTACATGCGGCTCCACGTCGGTCCGCGAAGCTGGCTGATCAATCACACGATCGGCCGGCTCGAGTCCGAGCTCGACCCGGAGCGTTTCGTCCGGATCCACCGCTCCGCGATCGTCCGCCGCGATTTCGTCACCGGACTTCGCCGCGACGAGAGCGGCCGCTGGTGGGCCCGCCTCGCCGACGGCGACGAGCAGAAGGTCGGGCGGCTCTACGTCCGCAACGCGAAGAAGCTCGCGGGCCGCTGAAGGGGGTTCAGCGACCCGCGAGCCGGGGTTCGAGGCCGAAGGCTTGAGCCCGGCCTCAATCGGCGAGCAGGGCCACGGTCCCGCTGCCGCCCGTCTTTCCGGCGAGCGCGACCTGCGCCTCGGCCTTGGCGCCCGCGATGGCGCGCGACTGGCATTCGCCGACCGTTTCGTTGAGACGAAGGTCGTTCGAGTAGGTGCCGCAGACCTGGACCGCGGCCTGGCGGATCCGCCGAACGAGGCTCTGCGCCCCGTCGGGGCTGGCGAGGTTCAGATCGGCGTAGCGGACCGAGACCTGGTCGTCCGACTGGGCCATTGCGGGGGTGCTGAGCGCCAGGGTCGCGCCCGTGAGCGCGACCGCGGCCAGCGCGGACAGAGTGCGATTGAACATGGCGAGGTCCTTTTGTCTTCGTTGCGAGGTTGCGGCGCAGGCCCTCGCCTGGGGATGAAACAGGGTCGGTTCCTGCGTCGCCCCACCCTGATACGGACCGCGCCCGCGCCTTTCCTCCCGATGTCGACACGCCGCCGAAACGGCTCTGCGAACGGCTTTTCGCCGCCACGAACCGCCCGCCTGCGGCGACGAACGGCGTGAGATGGAGATGTTCGAAGCGTCACCCCGGACTTGATCCGGGGTCCACCTCATTTGGCGGCGCGGTGAGAGAAGGTGGATGCCGGATCACGTTCGGCATGACGCAGCCGCACGTGCAGGGCGACCGGCGCCTAATACAGCCCCACAACGCCCTTCATCGCTTGGAAGATCGCCTCGGAGCGATATCCTACCCCGGCCTTGAACACGAACGGCATCCGGTCGAGCGCCGCCGGGTCGGCGACGGGATCGCCGTCGATCAGCACCAGGTCGGCGCGCTTGCCGGTCTCGATCGAGCCGACCTCGCGATCCCGGCCAAGATAGCGCGCGCCGTTGAGGGTCGCGATCCTCAGCGCGTCCGGAAAGCTGAACCCGCCTTCGATCAGCAGCTGCACCTGGCGCCGTCCCGACCAGCCCGGCACCACCCCGCCATAGCCGGTGGGGTCGGTCCCCGCGAGCAGGGTCCCGCCCATCGCGACGAACCTCTTCTCCATCCGCATCACCTTGGGCAGGAAGGCGGCCCAGTCGCGCCTTTGGGGATTGGCCCGGATCGCTGTCCAGGTCCGCTCGTACGCCGCCCGCAATTGCGGCGAAAGCAGCTCGCGCGCCGCGAGCGGCGCCTCCGGGCGTCCCGCCGCGAACGTCTCGAACACCGTCAGGGTCGAGGTGAGGGCGACGTGCCGCTCGATCAGCTTGCGCATCAGCCCGCCGATTTCCGGCCCGTCCGGGTCGAGCGCCGCCAGCGACGCCATCGTCTCGGCCGACGAGGGACATTGGCCCGGCTTCTTCGAAGTCACGAAGTCGGTCGCGACGGCGAAGCTGTGCTCCAGATTGTCGATTCCCATCGCCGCGCCCTCGCCGTAGGTGACCGAGCACAGATGCCCGGTCAGCTTCAGCCCGCGCCGGTGCGCCGCGTCGATCGCCGCCTTGAGCTCGTCGCGGGTAACGTAATTATACGCCTTGAACGAGGTCGCTCCCGCCCCCGCCCAGAAATCGACCGTGCGGGCGGCGTCGGCGGCGTCCTTCAGGCCCGCCATCTTCGCGGAAAGTAGCTTGGGCCCTTCGAGATAGGGACCGGTGGCGTCGATGTCCGGCCCCGGCTGCTCGCCCCGAGCCACCGCGCGCGCCGTGTTGATGTCCGCATAAGGGGCCATGCTGCCCGCGGTGCGCAGCGTCGTCGTTCCGCCGGCGAGGTAAAGGCGCGAGAAGCTGTACGGATATTCCTCATATTCCCCGCCGCGCGGCGAAGGGTAGAAGAAGTGCTCGTGCACCATCACGAAGCCGGGAAGCAGGGTCTTGCCCCTCCCGTCGATCACCGCGACTCCCGCCGGCGCCTTGAGCCTGCCCGCCGCTCCGACCGCCGCGATCCGTCCGGCTCGAACCAGAACCGACACGTGATCCCGGGGCGCCGCCCCGGTCCCATCGACGAGCTTCACGTCCTCGAACAGCAGATCCGGATTGGGATAAGCGACGAACGCCTTGTCGGCCGCGGAAAACTTCGCCGTCGGCCCCTCGGGCGCCGTCGCGGGGGCCGCGCCCAGCGCCAGCAATGCTATCAGGACCCGCTTCATCCTCGCCTCCCCTCCCCAAGCGACGCTCGCGGGAAGGCAGGCTAATCCCCGTTTCCTCCGGACGAAAGTCCCACTTTCGTCCGCCTCTTTTACGGCCCGATGTCGCGGACGTGCTTGATCTCGCGGTGGCGAAGCGGACCGCCCAGGCCGAGCGCCTGGGCGAGCTTGTCGTCCCAGCCATAGGGATCGCCGCGGAACACCACCTTGCCGCCGTCGAGATAGGCGGTCTGGTACATCAGCCGCACCGGGATCTTGTTGGGAAGCGGAACTCCGGTTTCCTTCTTGGTCGCCAGCGCCTTTTCGAACGCGTCGAGCTGGCCCTCGTCCTGAGCGATCATCCGGGCGAACCCGAGCGCGTCGAAGACCCGGCTGCAGCCGTGGCTCAAATGCCGCTCCGGCTGCGCGAACGCGGCCTTGGCCGGAGTGTCGTGAAGGTAGATGGCGTGCGGATTGTCCATGTCGAACTTGACCATCCCGAGCGCCGAATCGGGCCCCGAGGCCTGTACCAGCCGGCCGTTCTTGGTCGTGATATGCTCCTTCGCCATATAGGCTGCGCCCTTGGGCATGATCTCTTCCTTGGCGATCGACTCCGGAATGGTCCAGTCGGGGTTGGCGACCAGCCGGAAGATCGGCGAGCCGAGCTCCGGAGTTTCCCAATCCGTCTGGCCGGCGACCACCGGCCTCCTGTTCTTCACCTGGCCGTCCCGCCAGTAGGTCAGGACCGTCGCCGCCGTGTTGACGTCGATCCGGGTGCCCGGAGGGTTGCGGTTCAGCCAGCGCCGCCGCTCGAGGTTCACCGCCAGGATCCTGGCCCGCTCGCCCGCGCCGGTGTTGAGCGCCTCGAGCGTCGAATTGCCGATCACTCCGTCGGGCTTGATCCCATAGTCCTGCTGGACGCGCTTCACCGCCTCGGCCATCTCCTTGGAGTAGGCGGCGGACGCGGAGGCCGCGGCCGCCTTGCCCTTCGGCCGGGCCTCTCCCGCGGGCGCCGCCTGCTGCGCCGCGGGCATGTAGCCGTTGGCCTGGAGCGCCGCCGCGATCGCCGGTATGCGCTTGTCGCTGTCGCCGACGTGGATGGTCTCGCCGGTCGGCACCGGCTCGCGCTTGGGCCCCTTGGCCCCCTGCGCGTAGCGCACATAGGCGTCGGACAGCGCCTTATATTCGGGATCCTGCGGCGCCAGGCTCGCCAGCCACTCGCGCACATTGCCCTTGTCGACCGCCTGGCGAAGCCCGGCGCCGACGTCGACCTGGTTCATCGGCACCGTATAGGGGTCGAAGACCTTGCGCGGGTCGACGATCCCCATCGCCAGCGCCTTGCCATATTCGAGCGCGTTCTTGGTCAGGGCCGCCTCGCGCTGGGCGGGGTCGCTCTCCTGCTTCACGTCGCGGATGAAGGCGGCGCCCTGCAGGGCATGGCGCTCGGCGTCCTGGAAGGCGGCGGTCAGGTCGGCGACTCGCGCCTTGTCCCACACCGGCGCCCAATTCCGCGCCTCGTAGAACCGCTTCACCTCGGGATCGGTGACGGCGGCCTTGAGCGCCTCCGGGGTCACGTCGGTGACCTGGGTCTGCACCGAGCCCTGGCCGCCCCCGCCGTTGTTGTTGTCGCTCGAAACGACATTACACCCGCTCACGGCCAGGGCCGCCAGCGACACGCACACCAAAGCTCTACGCATCGACACTTATTCCTATCGTGGATCAGCGCCTCCAACGTCCCCGCCGCCCGGTCCGATCCGAAAAAGCTCGCCCCGGCGAAATATTAAGCGCTTCGCCGCCTCCGTCCCGATCCGGCACAGTCGAAAACGGGGGGCAGAATGGTGGCAACTTGTTGAGCTATCTGACGCTAGGCGGCCTCTCACCGAACCGCCGAGGACCTGCCCGACGTGCGCAATACGCTGACGATCAAGCTGCTGGAGGAGGCGCTTCACGCCCGCGGGCGCGATCTCGCCTGCCTCGCCCTGCTTCTCGGAAGCGCGTCGTGCGTGCCGTCCGCCGCCACTCATCCTCTCGCCTCGACTGCTCCGCCCACCCGGGCCGCCGAGCGGCTGGCCGCGCTCCCGGCGCCGCCCGAGCCGGAGCCGATGCTCCTCCAGCCGGTGTCGCCGACCGACGCGGCCGCGATCAACGCCTCCATCCCGCTCGCCGGCGACGTTGGTCCGAGCGCCGGCGCCTTCGCCTTCCGCGGCGCAGCTCCAATCGACCGGCTTCGCTCGCTCCAGTGCCTTTCCGAAGCGGTCTATTACGAGGCCCGCTCGGAAAGCGAGGACGGCCAGCGCGCCGTCGCCCAGGTCGTCTTGAACCGGGTCCGCCACCCGGCTTACCCCGGCAGCGTCTGCGGGGTCGTCTACCAGGGCCCGATGCGCGCCGGCGGCGGCTGCCAGTTCACCTTCACCTGCGACGGCTCGCTCGCGCTCCCGCCGGCCGGACCGGCCTGGCTCGCCGCCCGCCGCATCGCCGCCGAGGCGCTCTCCGGAAAGGTGTACGCGCCGGTCGGCCTCGCCACCCACTATCACACCCAGCAGGTCCTTCCGGTCTGGGCCTACCGCCTCGCCAAGGCGGCGGTGATCGGCAACCACATCTTCTACCGCACCCCGGGCGCCTGGGGCGCCCCCGCCGCCTTCAGCCAGCGTTACGCCGGCCGGGAGCCGTCGCCCGCGACGATCGTCGCCAACCGCCTTCCGATCTCGCTCGGCCGAACGGCGTCCGCCGCGACGCTGCCCGAAGCGCCTCTTGCGCTCCCGGGCTATGGTCCTGTCGCCACCGCCCAGGCCGCCGCGATCCCCGCTCCGCCGGTCGACGACCGCCTCCCCGTCTCCACGGTGAAGCCCGAATTCGAGACCTCCGGCCGCTGGCTCGCCCAGCCGGCGAACTGATCTCCCCTCTCCCGCGAGCGGGAGAGGGGCTTATCTAACGCCTCATCTTCGCCGACCGCTCGCGAACCGGCCGAAATTCCGAGCCCGCGCTCCACGCCGGCCACCGCGCGCTGAACGCCAGCTCCCGCCCGATCCCATAAGCCAGCGCCACATCCTGCGCCGCGCCGCGCAAGTCCCAGTCCGGCCGCCATTCGTCGCAGGTCTGATGGTAGCAATTGGCGGTGAACTCGCTCACCCAGCGGTCGCCCGCCGCCCGGCCGCCGCTGACCAGGTCCGGCCCCGCGCCGAGCGCCATCAGCAGAAGCACGGGCACGCCGCGCTTCGCCATCGCGAAATGGTCGGCGCGATAGAACAGCCCGCGTTCGGGATGCGAGTCCGGGGTGACGTAGCGGCCCTGGCCGGCGGCGAGCCGGCGCATCGCGCCCTCGAGCTCGCTCTGCCCCTGTCCGATCAGGATGACGTCGCGCGCCGGCCCGACCGGCTGCAGCGTGTCGAGGGTGATGTTCGCCACCATCTTCTCGGCCGGATAGAGCGGGTTCGAAGCGAAATATTCCGAGCCGAGCAGGCCCCTTTCCTCCGCCGTCCACGCCGCGAACAGCAAGGTCCGATCGGGTCTCGGCCCCGCCTTGAACGCCCTCGCGATCTCGATCACCCCCGCCAGCCCGAGCCCGTCGTCGGCGGCGCCCGGCCGGATCCTCCTGCCCCGCGAATCGGGCGCGCCGAGGCCGTAGGCGTCCCAATGGCCGGAGAACATGATCGTCTCGTCGGGCCGCTTCGCCCCCGGCAGCCGGGCGATGACGTTGCGGCTCTCGACCCGCTTCGTCCCCACCCCGAAATCGGCCGAGAAGCGCGCCCCGAGCTCGACCGGGCGGAAGCCGGGAGTCCGCGCCTGACGCTTGGCGGTCTCGAGATCGAGTCCCGCGCGGCGGAACAGATCCTCGGCGACCGGCCGCTGGATCCAGCCCTGGAGGAGCACCGGCTGCTGCGCTCCGGGCCCAAGCACGATATTGTAATTCTCGCCGCCCGGCGCCTGGACCGTGTTCCAGCCATAGCCCGCGCCCGCACTCTCGTGGACGATCAGGGCCGCCACCGCGCCGCGCCTCGCCGCCTCCTCATATTTGTAGGTCCAGCGGCCGTAATAGGTCATCGCCTGGCCCGAGAACTTGCCCGCCGCCGGTTCCCCCGCCGCCGCCTCGAAATCGGGATCGTTGACCAGGAACAGGGCCACCTTGCCCTTCAGGTCCACGCCCTTGAAGTCGTCCCAGCCGCGCTCCGGCGCGTTCACTCCATAGCCGACGAACACCACCGGAGCGTCGGCGATCCGCGCCCGGTCCGTCTCCCGGACGCTGCTTAGGTAGATGTCCTGCGGGAAGCGAAGCGGGATCTTCTTCCCCGCCATCGTCATGGCGGCCGTGCCGGCCTTGTCGATCTGGGTTCGGATCAGAGGCACCGTCTGGGTCCAGCTTCCGCCGGGACCGCCGGGCTCGAGGCCGAGCTGGCTGAACTGCTCGGTCAGGTAGGCGATCGTCTTGGCCTCCCCCGCCGTCCCCGGCCCCCGCCCCTCGAAATCGTCGGAAGCGAGGCTCCGCGTGATCAGCGAAAGCCGGTTGGGGTCGATCGGCGCGAAGGAGCGCGGATCGTCGGCGGCGACGGTTCGGACGGCTGGCGCGGTCGCGCAGCCGGCGAGCGCGAGGGCGAGGAGAAGGGCGGAAGCTTTCATGGGCATGAGAACCGCTCGCGCAGGCCGGAGTTGCACCCTCTGCCGTCGTCGCAGCGAAGGCTGGGACCCCAGGGGGTGAAGGGTGCCACCGTACGAACGCTCCTGCATCCAGTGCTCTTCACCCGCCGGGGTCCCAGCCTCCGCTGGGACGACGTGCCAGTCCTACCCCAGGCTCTGCCACAGCCACACGAGCGGCGACACCGTCGCGGCATGGAAGGTCGTCACCGCCAGCCACAAGGCCAGCCCGCCAAGCCCGGCGATCCACCCCGGCGCCGCCTGCGCCCACCGCGCCCGGCCCTGCGCCAGGGCCACGAAGGGCACGAACGAGGTCCGAGCCTCCCAAAGCCGCCAGCTCTCCCCGAGCGCAGCCCTCTTCTTGCGGTCCTGCCCCACCGATCCGCCGATCGCGAGCACCAGGATTCCGGCCGCGACGACCAGGTTGCGCGGCGACCACCATAGCGACAGATGGACCAGCGCCCACAGCGCGAACGCCCAGTTCATCGGATGGCGGGTGATCGCGAATACCCCGCTCGCCGGCCGCACCGGCCGCTTGCCCGCGCCGGGATGGGGGAAAGCCGGGTTTCGAACGAACGAGCCGACCAGCAGGATGGACGCCGCCAGCATCACCGCCGAGGCGATCACCCACCACGGACCGGGCGCGATCCACAGCGGCAGCCCGCTCGCCCAGTGCCACGCGACGATCATCCACAGCAGAAGAAGCGCCGAGATCACCGAATAGGCGCCCTGGAACCCCGCCTCGCCGAGCGCCCCGATCATCCGCAGCCGAAGCGGATGCGACATGGCGAAATGCGAGCCGACGAAGGCGATCGTCGCGAGCGTCAGGCTCGCGAGCGCGATCACTTCTGGTAGGCCTTGGGCAATTGCCCCTCGCCCGGCGTCCGGTAGCGGTCGCGAAGCTTGGTCTGCCGGTTCGACAGGGGCTGCTGGACTCCGTCGATCAGGACGATCTCGGCCGCCGAGCCGTTCTCGAGCGGATCGCCGTCCCACACCACCACGTCGGCGCGCCGGCCGGGCCGAAGCGAGCCGAAGTCGCCGCCCATCCCGACCGCCTCGGCCGGCGCGGAGGTGATCGCTTCCAGCGCCTGGCCCCAGCTAAGCCCCGTCGCCCCCGGCAGCCGCGCGACGGCGACCAGATTGCCGGCATATTGCCGCGACAGGCGAACCTGGCGCGCTTCCTCGTCGTCGATCATCCCGATCGCCACCCGAACCCCGGCGGCGCGCATCCGGCCGATATTGGACTGGGTCGAGGCGAGCTGCTCGAAGCTGTTGGGAAGGTCGGTCAGCGCGGACGCGATCACCGGAACTCCGGCCGCCGCTATGTCCTTGGCCACGGTCCAGCCTTCGGCGACCCCGACCAGCACCAGGCGCAGGTTGGGGAATTCCTTGCGAAGCGAAAGCGCCTGGAGGATGTCCGCCGCGCGCTCGACATGGACGAGGAGGAGCTGGCGCCCCTGGAGCACCGGGACCAACGCCGCCGCGTCGAAGCGGGTCAGGAGAACGTCGTCGGGCCGGTTGACGTTGGCGCCGAGCAGGCCGTTGCTTCCCGGCACTTCCTCGAGCGGAAGGTCGCGCTGGTCGTTCGCCCGCGCCTGGCGAGCGGCTCCGCCGCCCGACGCTATTCCGGAATAGCGGCTGATGTCGCGCGCCTCGCGAAGCGCGTTGCGGAACAGGACGTGCATCGCCGCCCGGCTCCCCCCCGCCTCGCGGCTGCCCTGCTCGCCGAACTCGACGAACTGGAAGGCGCGCGCCCGGGTCACCGCGTTCATGTCGGCGCCGAGGTCGATCACCGCGCCCTGGCCGGCGAAGATGCTCCGCGCCGTCGCCGGAGCGACGATCGCCCGGGTCACGCCGCCGGCGCGGTTGATCGCGATCGCCGAGGCGCGCGGATTGACCGCCGGAGCCACGTCGATCGCCGCGCTGAACGGCGAATTGCCCGCCTCGACGTCGTTGGTCGCGTCTACCGCGTCGACCTCGACCAGCCCGATCCTCGAGAAGCCGGCGACGATCCCGGGCGTCACCCACTTGCCGGTCGCGTCCACCACCTGCGCCCCCGCGGGCACCGCGACCCCGCGCCCCGCGGCGACGATCCGGCCGTCGCGGATGACGACGGTGCCGCCCTGGATCGGCTCCGACCCGTCGCCCAGCGCCACCGTGCCGCCGGTGATCGCGACCGTCTGGGCCGCGGCCGGGGCGGCGAGGAAGGCGGAGGCGAGCAACGCCGCGACCAATCCTCCCCGGTACGGGAAGGTGGCGCGCGAAGCGCGACGGAGGGGCCGAACCAGCCCCTCCACCGTGCTCCGCACCGCGGCTGCTTCGCAGCCGGTTCCGCCTTCCGGCATGCCCCCGGCATGCCGCGGCTTCACCCCCCTCCCCTTCCAGGGGAGGATCTTCTCGAACCCGCTCACTTCACATCCCCTTCGCCGGGCTGGCCCAGCTCGAAATCGCTGACCGGCCGGCGGCTCGGGTCGTTGGAATCGTACATCAGGGCGCCGTCGATCCACACCCGCTCGGGCCGCGTGTAGACGCTGAACGGATTGCCGTTCCACAGCACCACGTCGCCCATCTTGCCGGCGCGAAGGCTTCCGGTCCGCTCGCCGATGCCGAGCGCCTTGGCCGGGTTCCAGCTAAGCCATTCCCAGGCCACTTCCTGGGGTATGTCGATCCCGATCCGCCGCCCCGCCGCGAGCGCCTTGGCGGCCTCCTGGTAGAGCCGCTGGATCCCGTTGGGATCGTCGGAATGGACGATGGCGCAGGCTCCGGCATTGTGGACCAGGGCGATATTCTCGTTCACCCCGTCATAGGCTTCCATCTTGAAGCCCCACCAGTCCGCCCACATCGCGGCGCAGACTCCGTTCTGCTTCAAAAGGTCGGCGATCTTGTAGGCCTCGACCGCGTGGTGGAAGGCGGCGACGTGGTAGCCGAACTCCTTGGCCATATCCATGACGATGGCCATCTCGTCGGCGCGGTAGCAATGGTTCTGGACGAGGATTTCGCCGGCGAGGACGCCCCGCAGCGTGTCCATGCCGATGTCCCGGGTCGGCATGTCGCCGCCGTTCTTCTCGTAATTGTCCCATTTGCGCTTATACTCGGCGGCGCGCGCCCAGGTCGCCCGGTCGACGGCGATATTCCCCATCCGGGTGGAGGGAGACTGGTTGCGGCTTCCGTAGACCCGTTTGGGATTTTCGCCGCACGCCATCTTGAGCCCGTAGGGCGCGCCCGGGAACTTCATCTGCTGGACGGTGCGCGCCGGCACGTTCTTCAGCACCACCGAGCGGCCGCCGAACAGATTGGCCGATCCGGGAAGGATCTCCAGGGTGGTCACGCCGCCGTTCGCCAGCGCCCGGGTGAAGCCGGGATCCTGCGGCCAGACGCTGTGCTCGGCCCAGACGTCGGGGTGGACCGGTCCGGTCACCTCGTTGCCGTCCGAATGCGCCTCGACGGCGGGCGAGGGATAATCGCCGAGATGGCTGTGAATGTCGATGACTCCAGGGGTCACCCACTTGCCGCGCGCGTCGATCCGGGTCGCGCCTTCGGGCACCGGCGTGTCCGGCCCGCCGACCGCCTGAACCTTGCCGTCGGCGAGGATCACCGTCCCGTTCTCGAACCGCCCGCCCTCGCCGTCGAACACGGTCCCGCCGGTGATCGCCGTCAGGACGCCCGGATAGGCGCGGTAGGTCGAGGGATAGGGGTCGTGCGAATAGGTCTTGGGCGGAGTGCGCGGCGGCGCCTCGGTGGAGGCGGTCCGCGGCTTGTCCTGGGTGCAGCCGGCCGCGAGACCGGCCGCGGCGGCGGCGAGAGCGAGGCGGCCGAGCTTATTTAACGCCATGCATCCACTTCTTCAGCAGGGGGGAGATGAGCAGGAGAAGCAAGCCGATCCCCATCGAGATGAGGCCGATCTTCCAGAACACGCCCGAATAAGTGTCGAGGCTGACCTTGAGGTTGGTGACCTGCCCGCCCACCGTCTCGACGCTCGCCACCTGGGCGACGACTCCGGCGACATATTGCGCGACCGAGATGGACAGGAACCACACGCCCATCATCAAGCCGACGATCCGGGCGATCGACAGCTTGGTGATCATCGACAGGCCGACCGGAGAGATGCACAGCTCCGCGGCGGAGTGGATGAAGTAGAGGCCGGCCAGCCACCAGATCGCGACCTTGAAGTCGGAGCCGGCGAACTGCGTCCCCCAGACGAGGAACAGGAAGCCGATGCCGACGCCCATCAGCGCGATGCCGAACTTGATGGGAATGGTCGGCTCGACGCCGCGCCGCGCCATGGCGTTCCACATGATGCTGAACAGCGGCGCCAGGGCGACGATGAAGAAGGCGTTGAAGAACTGCGTCTGCCCCGCCGAGATGCTGAACAGGCCGAAGATCGACAGGTCCGTGTTGCGATCGGCGAACAGGGTGAGCGAGGAGCCCGCCTGCTCGAACAGGGTCCAGAAGACGACGTTGAAGACGATGAGGACCATCGCCGCCAGCATCATCTGGAACTCGCGCCGGTCGCCCGCCTTGGCCGACCAGATCAGGATTCCGGGAATCCCCAGCAGGAAGGTGAAGAACAAGACCTTGCCCATGATCGGCAGGTGAAGGAGGTAGCCGACGATCCCGGCGCCGGGCTCCGGCTTCGGCGCGTTCATCAGGTTCCAGAACAGGAAGAGCACGATCGGGATCGCGATCATCGCTCCGGCATAGATGATGAGCGAGCGGTCCGCGCCCTCGCGCACCGGCGGGTCGCCGTAGCCCGAAAGGCGGCCGCCGTCGAACTGGATGAGGCTCCACGAGAACAGCATGCCCAGCGCCGCAAGCCCGAACCCGGCCCACCAGCCGACCGTGTCGGCGAGGAATGGACAGAGCAGCTGCGAGAAGAGGGATCCCAGGTTGATGCCCATGTAGAAGATGGTGAAGCCGGCGTCCCTTCGCCGGTCGCCCTGCGAGTACAGGCTTCCGACGATGGTGGAGATGTTCGGCTTGAAGAAGCCGTTGCCGACGGTGACCATGGTGAGGCCGATCAGCATCAGCAGGGTGAAGAGCATCGACCGGTCGGCGCCGGAGTCGAACTGTCCCTTGGCGAGATTGCGGGCGACGCTGCCGTCCGGCGCCAGCAGCGAGACCGTGCCGTCCTCGTTGCCGCGGATGAGCAGCGGCTTGTTGTCGGCGATGACGAAGCGTTGCTCCTCGCCCGTGCTCGTCGGCCGGTCGATCGCGTTCTTGACCTGCACCTCGTAGCGCTGGCCGTCGATGATCGCGTGCGGCTTGGCGGTCTCGCCGCCGAAGCACAGGACGAAATAGCCGCAGGCCATGACGAGGGCGCCGAACTTCACCGCCTTCTTCGAGCCGAGGAACCGATCCGCCATCAGCCCGCCGATCAGCGGCGTCAGGTAAACCAGCGCGGTGAAGCCGCCGTAGAGGCCGTTGGTGGTCTGGTCGCTGAACAGGAAATGCTTGGTCAGATAGAGCGTCAGGAGCGCCCGCATGCCGTAATAGCCGAACCGCTCCCACATCTCGGTCGTGAACAGCCGCGCCAGCTGGCGGGGATGGCCGAACCAGGTGTCGCCGTCGGTGCGGCTGACGTCCGGATGCTCTCCCTCGGTCGTGGTCTCGGGGGCTACGTTGACCATGCGCCTCTCCTGTCGGACCGGATCTTACACGTCCGGCCTCTTTATGAGCGGCGCACCCTAGCGGCGAAAACCGGCTTGTGAAGCCGGATTGTTGCGCGCTCCCGCGGCTGCTAGCGGGGCCGAACCATGCTGAACGACCGCTCCTCGACACTCGCCTTGCTGCGCACCCGCCGCTCGGGCCGCCCGCGCGACATGGTCGAGCCGGGGCCCGATCCCGAACAGCTCGCCGACATCCTCGCCATCGCCGCCCGAACCCCCGACCATGGCAAGCTCGCTCCCTGGCGCTTCGTTCACATCGGCCGCGAAGCGCGCCCGGCGTTCCGCGATCTCGCCGAGCGGGCCTACCGCGCGAGCCATGCCGAAACACCCAACCGTCTCGAGCTGGAGGCGGTCGACCGCTTCGCCCTTCAGGCGCCCGAGCTCGTCGTCATCCTCTCCAGCCCCGTCGAAGGCACCAAGATCCCGCTCTGGGAGCAGGAGCTAAGCTGCGGCGCCGCCTGCATGAACCTCCTCCTCGCCGCCCACGCTCACGGCTTCGCCGGCGGCTGGATCACCGGCTGGGCGGCTTACTCCCCGCTCCTCCTCGAAGGCTTGGGAGGCCGCCCCCACGAGCGCGTCGCCGGCTTCGTCTACCTGGGCACCCCGGCCCTGCCGCTGGAGGAACGGCCGCGCCCCGCGATGGACCACGTGGTCAGCAAGTGGGAGCCGATCGGCGTCGCGAGCGATTAGGCGCTTGTGGGTCGCGAAGGCCGGGGCTAGCGTCGCTTTCGGAGGTTTCCATGAAAGTGGGTGCGGCGAAGACAGGTCCTCATCGCAAACCGTTGGATAAGGACGTAGCCAATTACCGTGTTAGTATGGAAGCTGATCGGATCGTTTTGGATCCGGTCGCAAGCCAAGGCTTTTCGCTGGGCGAGTTTCTGCTCGCGGCCGGAGACCCCGATAGCTCCTCGACGGGAGGCGTAACGGTTTCGGCGAAGATCGTTGCCGAGGCCGCAGGCCAGAAGATCATTGTTTTCAAGAAGCACCGACGTCACAACCATCGAAGAAAAAAGGGTCACCGGCAGCAGCACACGATCTTGCGCATCTCAGGCTTGGATGAAAGCGGTGGGAAGAAGCGTGCCCCGGCAGAAGCCGTTGCTCCAGAGGGTCCCCCGCAAAAGTTGCACGGCGCCACCGAGCAAAGCGAGGAAGTGGAGCTCAGCGCCGTTGCGGCGGAACTCGAAAAGGCGGCGGGGAGAATGGACGCCTCGCTTGAGCGAGCCATCGAAGCTGTGCGGATCGCTCTGGATACCGATCGAGAGGCAGCGATCCGCAAGCGTTTCGAAGCGGAAATGGCCATTGAAAGCTTCGGGATGGACGCTTTCGCGGTATGAGCGTGCTGGGGGATGTCCTCGCCGGCCTAAGAAAAGTGTTGGTGCTCGAGCACCGACTGCAAACCCTCGCATCCGAAATCGAGCGGCTTTCCCAAGCTCATACCGAGACGCGCGAGCGCCTGATCCGCCTTGAGGTGATCATCGATGAGGCCCGGAGACGGGGCGCCTCTCAGCCCGGAACGGAGAGGCAGATTACCGGCTCGTGACGTTGGAAGGCTGAGCACCCTTGACCGACCCGCTGTATTACTACACTACGTCGCTGTGCCCGAGGATCGTCCCGTCTATCTCCGCCTGCGCGATTCGATCGCGGCCATGATCCTCGACGGCCGGGTCGGCGACGGCGATCCGCTGCCGTCGGTCCGAAGCCTCGCCGCCGAGCACGGCGCCAATCCGCTGACCGTCGCCAAGGCCTATCAGACCTTCCAGGACGAGGGGCTGGTGGTGGTGAAGCGCGGAGTGGGCATGTTCGTCGCCGACGGCGCCGCCGAACGCCTGCGCAACGCCGAGCGCGACGAGTTCCTCAACCATCGCTGGCCCGCCGTCGCCGCCCAGATCCGCCGCCTCGGCCTCGACGTCGAGGACCTGCTGGAGCGGGCGCTGGCCTGATTGATCCTCCCCGGAACGGGGAGGATTCTTCGTCAGCTGCGAAGCTTCGCCAGCACGCCCTGGAGCTGCATGGCGTTCGACATGTCACCCTCGACGCGAAGCTTGCCCTGCATGAAGGCGGTCATCCCGTCGAGCTTGCCCTCGGTCATCGCCTGCCAGTCTTCCCAGCTCACCTTGATCGTCGTGTCGGCGTCGCCGTCCTCCTCGGTGACCTGTCCCGCCGCGCCGTCGAGCATGACCACGCCCTCCGAGCCATAGTCCAGCTTCACCCGCTTGCCGGGGAGCCAGGCGCTCTTCGAATTGAGGGCCGCCGCCATTTCGCTCTTGGTCATCCGTCTTCCTCCGCTTGTTATGCCCCTCCTACTTTACGCGAACGTCAGGTCAAGCGGCCGCGCCTTCCCTTCCCTCCGGCCGCGCGTTACCGGGCGGGCATGACAGACAAGCGCACCGGCGGCCGGATCCTCGTCGACAATCTACTCGCCCAGGGCTGCGACCGCATCTTCACCGTTCCCGGCGAAAGCTTCCTCGCCGTCCTCGACGCGCTCCACGACAGTCCCGAGATCGACCTCGTCGTCTGCCGCCAGGAAGGCGGGGTCGCCTACATGGCCGAGGCCGACGGGAAGCTCACCGGACGCCCGGGAATCGCCTTCGTCACCCGCGGCCCCGGCGCCACCAACGCCTCCGTGGGGGTCCACACCGCCTTCCAGGATTCCACGCCGATGATCCTCTTCGTGGGCGACGTCGCCCGCAAGGACCGCGACCGCGAGGGTTTCCAGGAGGTCGACTTCGCCGCCATGTTCCGGCCGCTCGCCAAATGGGCGGCGCGGATCGACGATGCCGCGCGGATTCCCGAATATGTCGCCCGCGCCTTCGCGACCGCCATCTCCGGCCGTCCCGGTCCGGTCGTCCTGGCGCTTCCCGAGGACATGCTTCGCGAGGAGGCCGAGGCGCTAGACCGGCCGGCGGTCCGCCCGCCGGTCCAGGCCGCCGATCCGATGGCCGCCGCCGCCCTGATGGACCTCTTGAAGCATTCCTGCGCCCCGGTCGCGATCGTCGGCGGCGCGGGCTGGGACGCCGGCGCGAGCCACTATTTCACCGAATTCGCCGAGCGGATCGGGCTTCCCGTCGCCTGCGCCTTCCGCCGCCAGGACGCCTTCCCGAACTCCTCGCCGGTCTACGCCGGCAATCTCGGCTACGGCCCCAACCCCAAGCTGCTCCAGCGGATCCGCGAGGCCGATCTCCTCCTCGTCGTCGGCCCCCGCCTCGGCGAGGCGACCACCGACGGCTACACGCTGGTCACCCCCGACCATCCGGATCAGACGCTGGTCCACGTCCACCCGGACCCCGACGAGCTCAACCGGGTCTACAAGACCTGCCTCCCGATCTGCGCCGACATGCACGATTTCGCCGAATTGGTCTCGGCCTGGGAGGAGGAGGTCATCGCCTTCTCGAGCGGAGCCGAGGCGCATTCCGAATGGCTGGAATGGTCGACTCCGAAGCCGTCGGACGCCCCGCTCGACCTCGGCCTCGCCGTCGCCGCCCTTCGCGAGCGGCTGCCGGCCGACACGATCGTGTGCAACGGCGCCGGCAATTTCTCGGGCTGGTTCCACCGCTTCTGGCGGTTCGGCGCCTTCCCCTGCCAGCTCGCGCCGACCAACGGCTCGATGGGCTACGGCCTCCCCGCCGGAGTGGCCGCAGCCTTGCGGCGCCCGGAGTCGACGGTTCTCGTCCCGGCGGGCGACGGCGACTTCCTGATGAACGGCCAGGAGCTCGCCACCGCGGTGCGCTACGGCTGCGACATGCTCGTCCTGGTCATCGACAATGCCAGCTACGGGACGATCCGAATGCACCAGGAGCGCGAATATCCCGAGCGCCTCTCCGGCACCGAGCTGCTAAATCCGGATTTCGCCGCCCTCGCCCGAGCCTATGGCTGCTGGGCGGAAACGGTGGAGAGCACGGCCGAATTCGCTCCCGCCCTCGACCGAGCGCTGTCCGAAAAAGGCGTCAGGCTCCTCCACCTCAAGACGGACGTCGAGCACATCACCAACGCGACCACGATCTCGCGAATCCGGGAGAGAAAGCGCTAAACCCCCTCTCCCCTCTGGGGAGAGGGCCGGGGAGAGGGGAAGTCTGACTCCCGGTACACGGGGTTCTTCACTCCCCCTCTCCCCTCGCCGCTGCGCGGCTCCTCCCTCTCCCCGGAGGGGAGAGGGAGCTTAGATCAAAGGTCGTTGATGACGCCCTTGACCTTGCCCTTGAGATCCTGGCCTTCGCCCTTCAATTTCTGCGCATCGCCTTCGGCGCGCACGTCCGGGTCGGCGCTTTCCTGCTTGGCATCGCCGATCGCCTGATTGACATTGCCTTTGAGCCTGTCGGTGAATTCGCCCATTTCCCAATCCTTTACCAGGCCTCGGCGCCCCGGGGCGGGGCACCGACTAACCTCGATCAAGAACCTTCGGCAAAGGAGCGAGTTCCCTCACCGCACCCGGTGAGAGACCACCGTGTGGAAGCCGAGCGGCTCCAGCCCCGCCCGCAACGGCGGCCGAGCCTGCGCCGCCACGCCGGCGAGCGCGCCTACCAGTTCAAGGATCATCTCCGTCCCTCCCACTTGGCGACCTGCTCGATTTCGCTCGGTTTCTGCACCGGCTTTCCACCGCGGGCGCCCGATCCGCTGCATGGCGGCGGGCGAGGAGGAAGGCGTGAACCCGCCGCTGGACCCCCTCCGCGCCAAGAACCGCCCGTTCAGGGCGCGTCTGGAATTCGCCCTCGCCGGCATCCGGACCGTCGCCCGGCGCGAGAAGAGCTTCCGCGCTCAGGGCGTGCTGGCGCTGGCCGCGACGGGCGCCCTCGTCCTGCTTCGCCCCGGTGTCCTCTGGACGGCCCTCGTGCTGCTCTCGGCCGGGTTCGTCCTCGCCCTCGAGGCGGTGAACGGCGCTCTCGAATATCTCGCCGACCGGCTCCACCCGGAATGGGCGGAGGAGATCGGCCACGCCAAGGATGCCGCCGCCGGCGCCGTGCTCATCGCCAGCCTCGCCGCCGCCGCGGTCGGCGCTCTGATGGTCGCGTCGGCGTTGCTCCCTCACAGCCCGAACGGGTAGGTTTCCTCCGAGCCCGGCCGCTGCCCGCCCGGCAGCGGGGTCACGGAGCGGGTTTCGTCGAACCACACCCAGGCGTCGAACTGGTTTGGAAGCACCGCCTCGGCATAATGGCTCCACCGCTCGGTCTGCGGCCGGTAGATCACGCCGATGAAGCGCTCCAGCCGGGGCTCGAGAAGCGCCTCTTCCAAGGCGCCGCCGAGCGCGCCCTCGCGCAGGTCGAGGAGGAAGCGCGCGACGCCGCTGTCGTGCGAAGCGCGCTCATAGCTCCCGGGGAGGGAGTCCTTCACCGCCTTCACCTCCATCGGCTCGTCCCAGTCGTTGGCCGCCGCGACGGTGCCCTTATGGGTGCCGAAGCCGATCAGGCGCGCCTCGTCGCCGAACCTCTCCTTGGCGAGTTGGCCGACGTTCAGCTCCTCGCGAAGCTGGCCCATCTCGGTATGGGCGGCATTGCCGATATGGCTGTTATGCGCCCACACGACCGCCTTGGACTTCGGCCCCTTGGCGTCGAGCAACTGGCAAAGCGTCTCGAACATATGCGTGTCGCGCAAATTCCAGCTCTCCGCGGAGCCGCGGTACATGGCCCGGTAATAGGCTTCCCCATTCTTGATCAGGCGGGCGTTGGCGGCGGCGTCCAGCCACTCGTCGCACTCTTCCGAAAGACAGTCCATCCGCCGCTTCATCAGCGTCTTCAGCATCTCGACGGCCCCGGCCTCGCACCGCCCATAGCCTTCGCTGCTCGCCAGCCGGCCATATTCGGCGAGGTCCCGGCTCCACGGCGCCAGGCAGGCGTAGCGCCTTCGCGCCACCTTCGCCGTCTTTGGATCCGCCTCCTCGAGGAAGTCGATCACCGCCCGGATCGAAGCGCCAAGATTGTAGAGGTCGAGGCCGTAGAAGCCGGTCATCGCCTCGTGGGTCCGGCCCTGATTGTACCCGCGCAGCCAGCGGACGAATTCGTCGACCTCGGCGTTTCGCCACATCCAGGTCGGGAAGCGCTCGAACGCCGCCTCCTCGCCCTCGCGGTGGGCGCGGTGGCGGACGAAGCGGTCGACCGCCGCCGCGTCCGGCCAGTCCGCCTCGACCGCGACGATGGTGAAGCCGTGCCGCTCGACCAGGCGGCGGGTGATCGCGGCACGCGCGCGGTAGAATTCGCTCGTCCCGTGGCTGGCTTCGCCGAGCAGAACCAGCCGGGCGTCGGCGAACCGCTCGAACGCGTCGGCGAAGGCGGGATCGTCGATATCGGGCAACGGTTCGGCGGAGGCTTGGATCAGCGCCGGCAGGGGCTCGGCGGCGGAGCCCTCCTCCTTCCAACCCTCGCGCCCGATCAGCGGCACGAAGCGCACCGATCCCAGTTCCTCCTGCTCATATTCGTCCTCATCGCTTCGGATCACCTTGACCAGCCTCTGCACCGCGTCCGGCTCCCCCACCGGCATCACCAGAACGCCGCCGGTTCGAAGCTGCTCCAGCAGGGCCTGCGGAACATGGCTTCCGCTCGCGGCGACGAGGATCGAGTCGAACGGCGCGTCGTCCGGCCAACCCGCGCTCCCGTCGCCCTCGACGATCCGGACGTTGTCGCAGCCCAAGGCGGCGAGCCGTTCCCGCGCCGCCGCGGCGAGTTCGGAGTGCCGCTCGACGGAGATCACCTCGCCCGCCAACCGGCCCAGAACGGCCGCGGCATATCCGGAGCCGGCGCCGACCTCGAGCACCCGGTCCTCCGGACCCGTCTCGGCGGCGGCGATCATTGCCGCGACGATATAGGGCTGCGAGATCGTCTGCCCCGCCGCGATCGGCAGCGGACTGTCTTGATAGGCCGAGGCCATGGCCTCCGCGGGCACGAAGCGCTCGCGCGGAACGGTCCGGAAGGCGTCGAGCAGTCGCGGATCGCTTATGCCCCGCGCCTTTAGCTGCCGCTCGACCATCGCCTCGCGCTCGGCCGCGAAGTCTGTCATCTGCTTATCCTCGCTCCGGCAGGAACGGGGAGGGCGGAGGAAGGATGCAGGAGCGGATCATCGGCCTCTACGAGCAGAATGCCGCCGCCTTCGACCGCCAGCGCGGGCGCGATCTTCATGAGGCAGGCTGGCTCGACCGCTTCGTCGCCCTGCTCCCGGACAAGCCCCGGATCCTCGACATCGGCTGCGGCATGGGCGAGCCGATCGCCGCCTGGCTGATCGGCCGTGGCGCGAACGTCACCGGCTTCGACTCCTCGCGCGCGATGATCGCCCTCGCCCGCGCCCGCTTCCCCGACCACGAATGGATCGTCGGCGACATGCGCGCGCTCGATCTCGGCCACCGCTTCGACGGCCTGATCGCCTGGCACAGCTTCTTCCACCTGTCGCCGGCCGACCAGGAGCCGATGTTCGCCCGCTTCGCCGCCCACGCGGAGCCGGGCGCGGCTTTGATGTTCACCAGCGGCCGGGGGCGCGGCGAGGCGGTCGGCGAATGGCAAGGCGAGCCGCTCTACCACGGCAGCCTCGACCCGTCGGAATATCGCGCCCTCCTCGATTCGAACGGGTTCGCGGTCGTCGACCACCGGGTCTCGGATCCCGAATGCGGTCATTCGACGATCTGGCTGGCATGCGGGGCCGGCGGAGGAAAGGGATAGCGCCCCTCAGCTTTGCGGCTCAAGCTCCGAGATGCCGGCATGGGCGATCCGGGCATAGAGGCAGGCGGCGAAGAAGAAAGGAACTCCGAGAAGACCGAGATAGGACTGGCCGAGCCGCCACTCCTGATCCTCCTCGATGTGGAAATCGCGCGCGAGGAGCAGCCCCGAACGGCTTCGCGAACGGCCGTGAACGGCGGCCGTCGCCCGGCGGCCGAGCCGCTTCAGCACCGACTAGATCAAGCCGGCGAGCGGGCTCGACGGATCGGCGTAGCGGCGCTTGCCCATCCGCCCGGCCCGGTATGCCATTCGGCCGCTCTCGACCGCCAGCTTCATCGCCCGGGCCATCAGCACCGGGTCCTTCGCCTCGGCGATGGCGGTGTTCATCAGCACTCCGGTGCAGCCCAGCTCCATCGCCACCGCCGCGTCCGACGCCGTTCCGACGCCCGCGTCGACCAGCACCGGCACCTTCGACTGCTCGACGATGATCCGGATCATCACCTCGTTCTGGAGCCCGAGGCCGGAGCCGATCGGCGCCCCGAGCGGCATGATCGCCACCGCGCCCGCTTCCTCGAGCCGCTTCGCCGCGATCGGATCGTCGGCGCAATAGACCATCGGCTCGAATCCCTCCCTGGCGAGGATCTCGGTCGCCCGAAGGGTCTCGATCATGTCGGGATAGAGCGTCTTCGCCTCGCCCAGCACTTCAAGCTTGACCAGCGTCCACCCGCCCGCCTCTCGCGCCAGCCGAAGAGTCCGGATCGCTTCCTCGGCGGTGAAGCAGCCCGCGGTGTTGGGGAGGTAGGCGATCTTCTTCGGATCGATGAAGTCCATGAGGACCGGCTGGTTCGGATCGGAAATGTTGACTCGCCGAACCGCCACGGTGACGATCTCCGCGCCCGACGCCTCGACCGCCGCGGCGTTCTGCGCGAAATCCTTATACTTGCCGGTGCCGACGATCAGCCGCGACCGGAAGGTTCGGCCGGCGACCTGCCAGGAATCGTCCCCGGCCGCCGCCGCGGTTCCCCGGCGAAGGCCGGGGTCCAGCCCAGCCGCCGAATCTGAGCCCCGGCCTTCGCCGGGGAACGTAGTCGGCGTCTCCATCACCCTCCCCCCACGAAGGTGACGATCTCGAAATCGTCGCCGTCCTCGACCTTCACCTCCGCGAGGGTCGAGCGCGGCACGATCTCGAGATTGCGCTCCACCGCCACCCGAGTCGGCTCCAACCCAAGCTCGAGCGCGAGGTCGGCGACGCTGATGCCCTTGGCCACGCGGCGATGCTGCCCGTTGACCGTGATCGAAAAGGTGTCGTCGTAAACCACGGGCCGCCCTATAGCGTCTCGCCATGCCGAAGCCACCCATCGTCTACGTCCTGAACGGCCCCAACCTCAACCTGCTCGGCCTTCGCGAGCCCGAAATCTACGGGTCGGACTCGCTCGACGACATCGCCGGCCGCCTCGAGGACCGCGCCCGCGCCCTCGGCCTCGCCGTCGACATCCGCCAGTCGAACCACGAGGGCCACCTGATCGACTGGCTTCACGAGGCTCAGGCACAAGGGGCGAAGGCGGTGATCCTCAATCCCGGCGGCTTCACCCACACCTCCGTGGCGCTTCACGACGCGGTGAAGGCGGTGGACGTGCCGGTGATCGAGGTTCACCTGTCCAACCCCCAGGCCCGCGAGAGCTTCCGGCGGCGAAGCTTCGTCGCGCCGGTCGCCAAGGGGACCATCGCCGGCTTCGGAGCGCTCGGCTACGAGCTGGCTCTGGACGCGGTGGCCCGGCTCTGAGTAAAGCGCGCCCAACAAGGGGAAGAGAATGACCGACGAACCCGGCGCGCCCGCTCCCGGCGGAATGCGCATCGAAGTTGATCTTGTCCGCCAGCTCGCCGAGCTCCTGGACTCCAATGAACTGACCGAGATCGAGGTCGTGGACGGCGAGCGCCGGATCGTGGTGAAGCGTCAGGCGACCCTCGCCGCCGCCGCTCCGGCCACCATGGCCGCCGCCCCGCAAGCGCCCGCCGCGGCTCCGGCTCCGACCGCCGCCGCCCCCGCCGCGGACGTCCCGCCGGCGGCGCATCCGGGCGCGGTCAAGTCGCCGATGGTCGGAACCGCCTATCTTTCGGGGGAGCCCGGCTCCAGGCCGTTCGTCGCCCCCGGCGACACGGTGAAGGTCGGCGACACGTTGCTCATCGTCGAGGCGATGAAGGTGATGAACCCGATCCTCGCCCCGCGCGCCGGAACCGTCCGCCAGGTCCTCGTCGTCGACGCTCAGCCGGTCGAGTTCGACCAGCCGCTCGTCATCGTCGAATGACGGCGATGCACTCCTTTCGTCATCCCGGCGGAGGCCGGGATCCCAGCGCGGAAAAGACTCCGCGCTCCTCACCCACTGGGACCCCGGCCTTCGCCGGGGTGGCGGCATAGGAAATGATCCAGAAGGTCCTGATCGCCAATCGCGGCGAGATCGCCCTGCGGATCCACCGCGCGTGCCACGAAATGGGAATCAAGACGGTCGCGGTCCATTCCACGGCCGATTCGGACGCGATGCACGTCCGCCTCGCCGACGAGGCGATCTGCATCGGCCCGCCCCCGGCGGCCGAATCCTATCTCAACATCCCCAACATCATCTCGGCCGCCGAGATCAGCCACGCCGACGCCATCCACCCCGGCTACGGATTCCTCTCCGAGAACGCCCGATTCGCCGAGATCGTCGAATCCCACGGGATCGTCTGGATCGGCCCCAAGCCCGAGCACATCCGGGTGATGGGCGACAAGATCGAGGCCAAGCGCACCGCCGCGAAGCTCGGCCTTCCCCTCGTCCCCGGCTCCGACGGTCCGGTCGAAGGTTTCGCCGAGGCGCGCGAGATCGCCGCCACGGCCGGCTATCCGATCATCGTCAAGGCGGCCTCGGGCGGCGGCGGGCGCGGAATGAAGGTGGTGCGCTCCGAAGACGAGCTGGAGAGCCAGATCAGCCAGGCCCGCTCCGAGGCCAAGAACGCCTTCGGCGACGACACCGTCTATATCGAGAAATATCTCGGCGATCCGCGCCACATCGAATTCCAGGTGTTCGGCGACGGCGAGGGCAACGCCGTCCATCTCGGCGAGCGCGACTGCTCGCTCCAGCGCCGCCACCAGAAGGTGCTCGAGGAGGCGCCCTCGCCCGTCATCCCTTCCGAAGAGCGCGACCGGATGGGCGGAATCGTCGCCAGGGCCATGGCCGACATGGGCTATCGCGGCGCCGGCACGATCGAGTTCCTCTACGAGAATGGCGAATTCTACTTCATCGAGATGAACACCCGCCTCCAGGTCGAGCATCCGGTGACCGAGTACATCACCGGTATCGACCTCGTCCGCGAGCAGATCCGCGTCGCGTCCGGCGAGGGCCTTTCCTGCCGGCAGGACCAGATCAGTTTCCGCGGCCACGCCATCGAATGCCGGATCAACGCCGAGGATCCGCAGACTTTCGCCCCCTCGCCCGGCCTGGTGAAGAATTACGTCGCTCCGGGCGGAATGCACGTCCGGGTCGATAGCGGCCTCTACGCCGGCTACAAGGTGCCGCCTTATTACGACAGCATGATCGCCAAGCTGATCGTCTACGGCTCCAACCGCGAGCGCTGCATCATGCGCCTCCGGCGCGCCCTCGAGGAATTCGTCGTCGACGGCCTCAAGACCACCATCCCGCTCCACCAGAAGCTGATCGAGGACCCCGAATTCCAGCGGGGCGAATATACGATCAAGTGGCTTGAGGAATGGCTGGGCCGCGAAAGCGGCTAGGGCGGCGGACGGTCGGCGCGGATCGAGTCGGCCCGACGGAAGTGGGCGCCTCACCCGGGCCGCCCTAGCCCCCGATCAGCGCCCTTAGGTCGGCCATCGCCCGCATCGCCGACAGCCCGCCCGGCCCGGCGACGTAGCGCGGCTCCCAGCTCGGGGCGAACTTCTCCTTATAGGCCCGAAGCCCGCGAAAGCCGTAGAACCGCTCGCCGTGCCGGAAGAGGAGCGCCGCTATCTTCGCCCAGGCGGGGGAAAGCGGCCGGGCCTCGATCCCGGAGAGCGGCGCGAGGCCGAGCGAAAAGCGCGCATAGCCCTGGTCCCGCCCCCATTCCATCAGCCGGGCGAACAGGAAGTCCATCGTCCCGTAAGGCGCCGAGTCGCGATGGCGCATCAGGTCGACCGACAATTCCTCGCGGCTGGCCGTCGCCCACAGATTGGCGAAGGCGGCGATCCGCCCGTCGCGGCGGACCAGGGCGAGATCGAAGCGGCTCAGATAGGCCTCGTCGAAGCGGCCAAGGCTGAAGCGCTTCTCGCCATGCCCCTTGGCCGCCAGCCATTCCTCGGACACCGCGCGAAGCTCCGGCAGAAGCGGCGCCGTCTCCGCCGCCGGGACGATCTCGAACCTCGCCCCTTCCCGCGCCGAGCGCCGGACGGCGTGGCGAAGCGGCCGGGCCCTCGGCCCCTCGAGGGTGAAGGAAGGCAGGTCGACGATCGCCTCCTCGCCATATTTGAATATCTGCAGTCCGAGCTCGATCGCGAACGGCAGCGCCACCGGGCTGATCTGGTAGAGCAGAAGCCTTCCCTGGGCGGCGTGGGCGAGCGCCCTTACCCGCCACAAAAGTTCCGGCCAGGCCGAGGCCGGGCCGACCGGATCGCCCATCGCCGCCCAGGTCGAGCCTTTGACCTGGTACATGATGAAGGCATCGCCGCCCCGGGCGGTGAGGAACCTCTTGTCGCCGGTGAAGGCCAGCATCGCATCGGCGCGCGCCGCGGCCGAAAGGGCCCGGTCGATCGCCGCCCGGTCCGGCGGCGGCTCGATGAACGGCCTCGCGCTTCCGCCGAGCAGCCGGGCGAAGGCCGCGCAGGCGAGCAGAACGGCGACCGCGAGGCTCGCTCGAAGGAAGCGCGACGCGTCGCCCCGCAACGTGAATTCCCACCACAGGTCGTTGCGATAGGGCACGTGGCGGTAGGCGAAGAGGCCGAGCCAGAGCGCCAGGGCGGCGATCGTGCAGACGCTGGCCAGCCACTTCAGCGAGAGGGGCTCGGCGGTCAGCGCGGTCCGCCGGTGGAAGGCCGGCCGGGTCCACTGCAGGAACGCCGCGATGACGAGGAGCACGATCGCTTCCTCATAGTCGATGCCCTTGAGCAGCGAGAAGGCCGCTCCGGCGACGAGCAGGGCGCGCGTGGCGACGAAGGCGCCGTCGAGCCGGCGGTAGAGGCCCGGCGCCATCAGCAGCAGGGCCGTTCCGGCGAGGCTCGCGGCGATGTGGGACGCTTCCACGAAGGGCAGCGGAACGACGTCGAGAAGGGCGCGCATCCGCCCATGGAGCGAAGGGAGAGTCCCCGAGATGAGCAGGATGCACCCGCCGGCGAAGGCCGCTCCGGATATCGCCACCGGCGCCGCGGCGGCGGCGAGCGCCTGCATCTCGCCGAGCCGGCGGAGGCCCTTCACCCGCCGGCGCCGCCCCTCGACGGAGGCGAGCAGAGCCACGCCCGCGGCCAGCGGGATGAGGTAGTAGATGACGCGATAGGCGATCAGCGCCGCGAACAGGCCGGCCCGGTCGCCCGGCAGGGCCGCGATCATCACCGCCTCGAACACGCCTACTCCCCCTGGAACGTGGCTCAGCACGGCGAATGCCATCGCGAGCGCGTAGGCGAGCACGAAGGCGGGCAGCGCCGCCGCCTGCGCGTCGGGCACCAGCACGAACAGGGCCGCGCTCGCCGCGGACAGATCGATGGCGGCGACCGCGATCTGGGCCAGCGCCGAGCGGAGGCCGGGAAGCGGAAGCCGCCAGCCGAGCAGGTCGACCGCCCTCGGCCCCTTCGCCGCCAGGGCCAGGAAGCCGGCGACCGCCGCGAGCGCCGCGCCGCCGGCGACATGGCCGAAGGCCGCCGGAAGCCTCAGCGTCGCCGGAAGCAACGGCCCCGCGTGGAAGGCGAGCGCCGCTCCGGCCAGGGTCACGACTCCCAGCCAGAAGGTGAAGCCGGCGATGAGGACGATCCGGGCGACGTCGGCGGCGGGCACGCCCGCGACCGTGTAGATCCGGTAGCGCGCCGATCCTCCGGTCAGCCAGGCCAGGCCGAGATTGTGGCTCAACGTGTAGCTGGTGAACGAGGCGAAGGCGGCGGTGCGCCAGGGGAGCCGCCGCCCCACGACGCGAAGCGCCAGCACGTCGTAGAAGGTGAGCGCCAGGTAGCTCGCCGCGGTCAGGAGCAGAGCCAGGGCCATTTTCCCGGGCGGGATGGCGTGAAGCGCCAGCCGAACGTCCCGGTAGCGTATTTCCCCGGTGAGGCGGTGGAGGGTGTAGAAGCCGAGCGTCACGACGGCCGCGATCGCGGCGAGGACGAGCCACCGACGGTGGCGCTCGGCGATCAGGCCGAGGGTCTCGAGCGCGCCTCTCGGCCTCCTCATTTCAGCGCTCCGGCGACGGCTTCGACCAGGGTCCGGTAGAGGCGGTCGGAGTCGCGGCGAAGCGGATGGCCGCCGGGAAGGCCGACCCGCCGGACGTTGGGCCGAGCAAGCCCGGGACAAAGGCTCGCCGGCTCCTCCACTCCGTAGACGCACAGCACGGGCGCCCAGTCGAGCCGACTCGCGGTCGCGAAGCCGTCCACCTCCGGCCGTTCCAGATCGAACAGGTTCGACGGCGAAGCGCGGTAGACGATCGTCGCTCCGGGAACGACGAGCGCCACCAGCGCGATCCGGCGGCGGAGCGCTTCGGGGAGGCCCGAAAGGCCGGCCTGGAGCATGTCGGCGCCGAACGACTGGCCGACGAGCACCAGCCGCTTCGTCCCCGGCACCGCAAGCGCCCTGCGAGCCGCCGCCTCGACCAGCCGCTCCGCCTCCCGCGGCGTCCGGCGCACCCTGAAATAGGTCAGCGTGTTGACTCCGACGACCGGGACTCCATGGGCCGCCAGCCGGTCCGCCACCGCGCGGCCCATGCCCATCCGGAACCCCATGTCGCCCGACAGAAGCGCGACCGCGGCGCCGCGAAGCGCCGGCGGCGGAACGACCGGCGCCGGAGCGAGGTCGGTGAAGACCGGCCCGCCCAGATAGCCGGTGAATCCGAGCACGCCCACGAACAGGCACGCCGCAACGCCGAGCGCCGCGGCGGCCCGCCGCTTCAGCCTGCGCTCCTTCGCCACGCCGGGTCGCGAGGGTCCCATCATGCGTCTCCTGCCGACGGCCGTCGCACGCTTCGCATGATCCTTCGCGGGACTGCGAATGACAAATAGGACAGGTTCGCGCGCCGGGCTCCGCTCCCCCGCCGCCGGCCGCCATCGACTCGGCCCTTCCTCCGCCGTAAGAAGGCCCGAATTCCGGGGGGAGTTTACGGACATGGGAATATTCGGCTGGGTCGTTCTGGCGGTCGTCGTGATCGCGGCCCTGTGGGCGGTGGCGATCTACAATCGGCTGGTGCGCCTTCGCGCGCTGGTGAAGGAGGGGTTCAGCGGGATCACCGTCCAGCTCCGCCGCCGAGCCGATCTCGTCCCCAATCTCGTCAGCACCGTCCAGGGCTACGCCACCCATGAGCGCGAGGTTCTGACCCAGGTCACCGCCCAGCGCGCCGCCGTCGCCGGAGCGCGGACGGTCGGCGAGACGGCCCAGGCCGACGCCGCGATGACCGGAATGCTCGGCCGCCTGATGGCCGTCGCCGAAGCCTATCCGGACTTGAAGGCGAGCGACAATTTCCGCCAGCTGCAGGGCGAGCTGTCCGAGATCGAGGAGCAGTTGCAGGGCGCCCGGCGCTACTACAACGCCACCGCGCGCGACCTCAACACGTCGATCCAGTCCTTCCCCAACGTCGCCATCGCCCGGCCGATGGGCTTCGCCGAAGCCGAATATTATCAGGATGCCGACGCTTCGATCCAATCGGCGCCGGTGGTGAAGTTCGGAGCCTGATCCGGTGCGGGCGCTCCGGGCGATCGTGGGGCTGCTCATCGCCGCGCTGGGCTTCGCCGCGCCGGCCTCCGGACAGCTCCAGTCCGGCGAGCGTATCCTCCTCTTCCGAAGCGACGTGACGGTCGCGAAGGACGGCCACCTCGACGTCGTCGAGACGATCCGGGTCCGCTCCGAGGGCAACCGCTTCGAGCATGGGCTGCTGCGCGATTTCCCGACCCGCTACCAGCAGGCCGGCCGAACCGTCCGAGTCGGCTTCGAGGTGGAGGACGTCTCCCGCGACGGGCATGACGAGCCGTGGACGACCGAGTCCATCTCGAACGGAGTCCGGGTCAAGATCGGCAGCGCCGACCGAAGGCTCGACCCGGGCGAGCACAGCTACGCCATCCACTATCGCACGACCCGCCAGCTCGGCTTCTTCGCCGACCATGACGAGCTCTACTGGAACGCGACCGGGACCGACTGGAGCTTCCCGATCGACGTCGCCGAGGCGCGCATCCGCCTGCCCCGGCCGGTGCCCTTCGGCCAGCGCTCCGTCTATACCGGGCCGGAGGGCTCCACCGCGCACGACGCGCAGGTGGAGTCCGAGGCGCCGGGCGACATCCTCTTCCGGACCACCGCCCCGCTCGGCTCCAACGAGGGCCTCACCGTCGCGGTCGCCTGGCCCAAGGGGATCGTCGACGCCCCCCGGCCGCCGACGGCGGCTGAGCGCTGGCTCGCGGAGAAGGGGCCGCTCGCCGCGGCGGTCGCGGCCCTCATCGGACTGTGCGGCTTCTATTTCCACGCCTGGCGAAAGGCCGGACGAGGCCCGCTTCCGGGCACCGTCGTCCCCCTCTTCACTCCGCCCGAAGGCCTTTCCGCGGCGGCCCTGCGCTATGTGCGGAGGATGGGCTACGACACCCGCGCCTTCGCCGCAGCGATCGTCCAGAGCGGGGTCGAGGGCAAGCTCCGCCTCGTCGAAGGCGAGGGCGGCTTCTTCTCGCGCGGCAAGACCCGGATCGACAAGGTCGCGGAGCCCGACGGAATGGCCCAGCCCGAGCGCGACATGCTCCGCAAGCTGTTCGCCGGCGGCGACAGCATCGAGATGGAGAATGAGAATCACGCGACCTTCTCGGCCGCCCAGAAGTCCCTTCGGGAGGGACTGGAGAGCGCCTATCTCGACAAGACCTTCCACCTCAACAAGGGCTGGGCGTGGGCCGGCCTGGCCTTGGTCGGAGCGGCGATGCTGTTCGTCGCCCTCGTCGAGTCGCTGACCGATCCTTACGCGGCCGAGGGGGCGTGGGGGCCGCCGGCGCTCGGACTGGCCCTCGTCGCGGGGGCGATCGCGGCCGGCACCCGCTCCCGCCTGGCGGCGCCCGGCAGGTCCTGGCTACTCGCCCTGCTCGCGATCGGCTTGGCGATCGGCGGCGCGCTCATGCTCGCCACCACCTTCAGCGTCGCCGCCGACGCCGGCGAGGGGATGACGGTGCTCACGATGATCGCGCCGCTGCTCGCCTTGCCGCTCGCTTTCTCGGCCTTCCGCTGGATGGCGGCTCCCACCCGCGAGGGGCGGGCGCTGATGGACGAGATTGCCGGCTTCGAGAAATATCTCTCCGTCACCGAGGAGGACCGGCTCGAGACCCTTCACCCGCCGGAGAAGACCCCCGAGCTGTTCGAGCGCTATCTGCCGCACGCCATCGCGCTCGGGGTCGAGAATCGCTGGGCCGCCCGCTTCGCGAACGTCCTCGCCGCGGCTTCCGCCCAGCCCGACCGCCAGGGCGGCATGGGCTGGTATTCCGGAAGCCAGAATGTCTGGTCCAACCCCGGCCGCTTCGCCTCGACGATGGGCTCCTCCCTCACCAGCAGCGTCGCCTCCGCCTCCACCGCGCCGGGCTCGAGCAGCGGCTCGGGCGGCGGCGGCTCCTCCGGCGGGGGCGGCGGCGGAGGCGGCGGCGGCGGCTGGTAAAGCCGCCCGCGCCGACCTAGGGAAAGGGGCATGACCACCCTCTTCCAGATTCCCCTCGCCCCGGAAAAGCTGTGGCAGGCGATCAATCCCTGGTCCTTCTACAACCAGGGCGCCCAGCTCGGCCTCGTCAACATCAACCTGGGCCAGACGCCCCACCCGGAGATCGAGCAGAAGGTGCTGGACGAGGTCGGAAGCTACGGCCGCCAGCTCGGCCGGATCGGCGACGCGCTCGAAGTGCTTGTCGACCGGCTTCCGAAGGCCGGTCTCACCCCGGCCGAGCGGGACTCGCTCGCCATCCTCAAGGGCCAGCTCGCCGAGGTGCGCAAGGTCAAGCAGCGCGAGCGCGGCGGCGGAGCGGAAGCGAAATGAAGGCGACGATCTTCCACAATCCGGATTGCGGCACCTCGCGCAAGACTCTCGAGATCCTGGAGGCGGAAGGCGCCGACGTCACGGTCGTCGAATATCTCAAATACCCCCCGGACCGCGACCGGCTCCGGGCTCTCTACGAACGCGCCGGCCTCACTCCCGCCGAGGGGCTGCGCACCCGCGAGGAGGGCGCCGCCGACCTCGCCGGCTGCGACGACGAGACCGTTCTCGACGCGATGATCGGCAATCCGCGGCTGATCGAGCGGCCGCTGGTCGAGACCGACAAGGGCGTCCGCCTCTGCCGCCCGCGGGACCGGGTGCGCGAGATACTTTAGGGTCCGATGCCGACGATCGATCCGGAGCTTCTGCTGCGCGCTTATTCGATCGGGGTGTTCCCGATGTCGGACAGCCGCGAGGCGGGGGACGTCTTCTGGGTCGAGCCGCGGCGGCGCGCGATCATCCCGCTGGAAGGCTTCCGGCTGTCTCGCTCGCTTCGCAAGACGCTTCGCTCCGGCGCCTTCCGGGTCACCGCCGACGCCGCGTTCGAGGCGGTGATCCGCCGCTGCGCCGAGCGCAGCGAGACCTGGATCAACGGCCCGATCGAGGAAGGCTTCGTCCACCTCCACCGGCTCGGCCGCGCCCATTCGGTCGAATGCTGGCTGGGGGAGGAGCTCGCCGGCGGCCTTTACGGGGTCGAGCTCGGCCGCGCCTTCTTCGGCGAGAGCATGTTCTCGGCCGCGACCGACGCGTCGAAAGTGGCTCTGGCCTGGCTCGTCGCGCGCCTCCGGGTCGGAGGCTACACCTTGCTCGACTGTCAGTTCATGACCGATCACCTGCGCAGCCTCGGCGCGGTCGAGATCAGCCAGGACGACTACCGCGCCTTGTTGGCCGCCGCATTGTCCGGCGCCTGGGAAGGGGCCGCGGGAGTCGCCGGGGCCGAGGGCGCCGCCCTCCCCGGCCGGGGCGGCGAATTCGGGGCGCTCGAGCGGCTGCTCGGCGCCGATCCGGCGCGCACCGTGTCCGCCGCGGCCTCCGGATGCGTCATCGCGCAGCTCTTGGGCCAGACGTCGTAGACCGGATGCTCGACGACGTTGAGCGACGGCGATTCCTTGTAGAGCCAGCCCGAGAAGACGCGGTGGAACTGCCCCTGCGGGTCGCGCACGTCGAGCTGTACGAAGGCGCCGGTCAGCTTCTGCGCCTCCCACGGCGCGGTCGTCTCGCAGGCGCGAAGGTGGACGATGACGTCGCCGATCCGCCGCGCCTCGCCCGGCTTCATCGTCAAGGTCTGGGAGATGCCGTTGCGCTTGTTGAGCAGGCCGAGCGTGGCGACGCGCTGCGCCATCGGGGTCGTCCCCGGTGCCTCGGCGGCGACGTCCTGGGGAACGTCGACGACCCGGGGCTCGGCGCTCGACTGCCCGTTGCCCTGGGCCGGATCCGGAGGCCCGTCCTTGTTGCACCCGGCGAGCGCCGCCAGCGCGGCCGCGGCGAGCAGGGCCGGCCGAGGCGCGGCTCTCATCCCCCGTCCGGAGTCCAGGCCTCGTAGTCGCCGCTCGCGGCGGCGCGCTGGCCGCCCCGCTCGAGCGCGCCCGACGGCCGATAGGCTTGCGGAGTCCCCGTCAGGTTCGGGGTCGGCGGCTTCAGGAATCGCGGCGCCGGCCCAAGCGCCTCGTCGGGAAGCCCGTCGATCTGGTGATGAAGCCAGCTATACCATTCCGGCGGAATCCGGCTGGCGTCGTTCGGGCCGTTGTACAGCACGAACCGGCGATTGCCCTGCTTGGAGGCATAATAGACGTTGCCCAGCGCGTCGGAGCCGACCTGCCGCCCGTGCCGCCTGACATGCCATCCGGTCGTCAGGGTCGCCCCCTCCCACCAGGTGAATATCTTCTTCAAGAAGCCCATGCCGCCGCTTTGCCCCGATGCGCCCGCCCACGCAAGTGCAAGTCCCGCGCCCTCCCCGACGCAAGCGCCCGCCGCCGCCGCCCAACCCCCTCCCGTCATCCCGGCGAAGGGAACCCATCAAAGTAATACTTTGATGGGGCCCGAAGGCCGGGACCTCGTGGGGTGAAGGGCGCCGCCGGCCGAGCGCGGTCGGACTCGGCCCCTCAAGGGCCGCCGTGTTCTTCACCCCACGAGGCCCCGGCCTTCGCCGGGGTGACGCGCTTTAGAGCAGGAAGTCGCTGGCGATGATGGCGTGGCCGGCGACGGGATCGACCTGGATGACGAGGTCGGCATTGCCGTCGCCGTCGACGTCGCCCTCGACGAACCAGCTCGCGCCCGCCTGGTAGGCGCGAAGCTCCCCGGCGGTGTGGCTGAACGCATTGCCGCCGATGAAGTTGAAGGCCTGGTCCCCCGCCGCGTTGCTGTTGGCGTCGACGTTGGTCAGGACGATGTGGTCGGAGACATATTCGAAGTCGACGATATGGTCGGTCTTCGCCGCCGTCGACTCCGCCGCCGACTGGTAGACGAACACGTCGTTGCCGGGTCCGCCGCGCATCGTGTCCGCGCCGAGCCCGCCCTCGAGCCAGTCCATCCCGCCAAGGCCGTACATCGTGTCGTCGCCGGCGCCGCCGACGAAGGCGTCGTTGGCGGGGCCGCCGGCGAAGGTGTCGTTGCCCGCGCCGCCATAGACGGAAAGCGCTCCGTCCGTCTCGGCATAGCCGTTGAAGAACAGGCTCTCGTCGGCGAGCAGCCCACCGGCATAAACGGTGAGCCTGCCGCCGGCCGGCACGTTCGCGTCCACCGTGGTGATCGAATAGGTGACGTGATCGGTGCCGCCGGCCGCCGTACCGCTCAGCAGGCTGAACGTCTCGACGCCCGACAGCGTGTTGGCGCCCAGCGTCAGATCGTAATTGCCGAGCAGCCCGACCGTGTCGGTGCCCGCCCCGCCGACGATCACGTCGTCGGCGGTGAAGGCGGCGCCGAAATAGACATAGTCGTTGCCGTCGTTGCCATAGGCGGTGTCGTTGCCGCCGGAGGAGAGGTCCATCACGTCGTTGCCGGAGCCCATCGTCAGGACGTTGTCGAGCGCGTTGCCCGCCACGGTCTGGCTTCCTAAAGACGTGCCGACGAGATTCTCGACATTGGCCGCGAGGGCGTAGACCGCCGCCTGGGTGCCGAGCGCGGTCCGGATCGTGTCCGTCCCCTCCCCGGCCAACTCGGTGACGACGTCGTGGTCGTTCAGCACCAGGTAGGTGTCGTCGCCGAGGCCGCCCTTCAGCACATCGTCCCCGCCCGAACCGGCGAGCCGGTCGTTGCCATTGGTGCCGTTGAGCGTGTCGCTCGCCTCGGTTCCGTAGACGAAGCCGGGATCGTAGCCGAAATTCGCGGCCGTCAAGGTGCCGGGGTGGAGGTTCTGCAGCGTGATGAGCGGCACGAACATATTCCCGCCGCGAGTCACGTCGATCGCAACGATCGTGTCGGGGCCGTTCTTGACGAGGCGCAGATACCCGATCTCGAACGGATTGCCGGTTCCCGTCCAGCCCGTCACCAGCGCGGGGAGCGAGGTGGAGAGCAGCAGGAAGTCGCCGCCGGCGCCGGCCGCGAAGTCGGTGACGAAAAGGTTTTGCGGCCCGCTGTCGAAGCGGCCGGCGGCGAAGCCGATCGAGTCGCGGCCCGAGCCGAGGGTGAGGTCGACGTTGCCGCGTATGGCCCCGATGTTGAACCGGTCGTCGCCCTCCCCCCCGTTGACGTGGAAGCTCGAAAAATAAGAAGAGCTTATGTCGAACTCGTCGTCGCCCGCCTCGCCGAACGCGAACGCCACCGTCGTGCCGGAAGTGCCGTCGAGGTAGAAATGATCGCCCCCGCCCGCGCCATAGGCGAGATCGCCGCCGGTGCCCACATAGAGGATGTCGGCGCCCGCGCCGCCGTGAAGCACGTCGTCGCCGGAGTCCCCGCTCATGATGTCGCCGCCGTCGCCGGCGTAGAGTATGTCCTTGCCGGTTCCGCCCAGGAGGGTGGAGGGGCTGGCGCCGCCGATGAGCGTGTCGTCGCCGCCCTCGCCGCGAAGCGTGTCGCGCCCGCCGCCGCCCTCGATATGGTCGCTGCCCGACGTGCCGATCAGCATTTCGTCCGCCGAGGTGCCGATCAGGGTCACGCCCGGCGGGGCCGAGCCGTCGGGGGCGAAGCCGTCCAGATTGGCCGCGACGAAGTTCGCCGCGTCGACATTCTTGAAGGTGATCAAGGTTCGGAAGACGGCGGCGTTGCCGGAGCCGTCATGATCCACCTGCAGGAGCACGTCGGCGCCGCTCTGGACGAGGCGCAGCTGCCCGGTTCCGAACGGGTTGGTGAACTGGTCCCAGTTGTCGAGGGCGCCGCTCAGCCAAAATTTGATATCGAGCTTGTCGCCGCCGGCCCCGACCTGGAAGTCGCGCACGATCACCGATCCATAATCGCGAGTCCACTGCTGGTTGGAATTCATGAACGACAGGGTGTCGGAGCCGTCACCCAGGGTCACGTCGGCCGTCCCCCAGAGCGAGCGGATCCGGACGATGTCGTCGCCCGTCCCTCCGTCGAGGACGAAGAGGCAGTTGGAGCCGTAGCCCTCGACGTTCAAAGTGTCCTTGCCGGCGCCGCCATAGGCGGTCACCGTCTGGGCCAGGGCCGGGGACGAGCGGTAGATGTTGATCTGGTCGTCGTCCGCATCGCCATGGAGGGTGGCGTTGCCGAGGCCCTCGCTGTCGATAATGTCCGTCCCGTCGCCGCCATGAACGACGTCGTCGCCGTCGCCGGTGTAGATGTAGTCGAGACCCGAGCCGCCGTCGATCGTGTCGTTGCCCCACTCGCCGTAGAGCCAGTCGTCGCCGTCGCCGCCGCTGATATGGTCGGCGCCGGCGCCGCCCCAGATCGTGTCCGCTCCGCCAAGGCCGCCGATCATGTCGTCGCCGGCCGTGCCGATCAGCTGGTCGGCGAACTCCGTGCCATCGAGGTTCTGGCCGGCCGGTATGGTGCCGTCGGGGGAGAATCCGTCGAGATTGTCGAAGGTGAAGGCGGTCGCGTTCCGGTTGCTGAACGTCACCAGGGTCACATAGCCGTTGCCGCCGCCGTCATAGTCGATCTGGAGGAGAGCGTCGCTGCCGCTCTGGATCAGCCGGAGATGGCCGGTCGCGAAGGGGCTAAGGCCGCTGTTCCAGCCCGTCACCCCGATGAGGAGGGTGCGGCTAAGATCGATCCGGTCGCCGGCCGGTCCGGTCTCGAAATCGGCGATGACGAGGCCGCTCGGGGTGTAGAAGGAACCGCCCCCGAGCCTTAGCATGTCTCGCCCGGCGCCAAGGGTCACGGCATAGTGGCCGAACGACCCGATATTGAGGTCGTCGTCCCCTTCGCCGGCATCGACGGTCATGGTGGCCGTCCCGCTCATCGAAATCTCGAACGTGTCGGCCCCTGCGCCTCCCAGCAGGGTGACCGAATCGGCGGAGCTCGAGCGCAGCACCTGGAAATGATCGTCCCCGCCGCCGCCGTCGATGAAGTCGCTGCCCCCGACCGAGGAGGTGAAGCCGTCATTGCCTTCGCCGCCTTCGACGTGGTCGTTGCCGGCGCCGTCGTCGATATGGTCGTTACCCGCGCCGCCATAGAGGAAGTCGTTGCCGCCTTCGCCGCGCAGGGAGTCCGAGCCGTCTCCGCCATGAATCGTGTCGGACCCGTCGCCGCCCGAGATCGTGTCGTCGCCGCCGAGCCCGTCGATTACGTCGTCGCCGTCGGTGCCGGTCAGATAGTCGCTGAAGTTCGAGCCCGTGATCGTCGCCATATGCTAACCCCCGAGGCCCTTCCAGCCGATCGTCCCCCTCCGTTCGTCGGACGCGGAGCAGGCTTCATCGCATAGCCGTTTGGAAAACGACAGCCCGAACAAGCGGTTGAGAACCGCGCGCCACCCGCCGCCGCCCCGGCGAAGCGCCCCTATCAAGTAATGATTCGACGGGCACCCAAAAAGCCGGGACCCCGCGGGCCGAAGAGCCCCCCCGTCATCCCGGCGAGGGCCCCATCAAAGTAATACTTTGATGGGGCCCGAAGGCCGGGACCTCGTCGGATGAAGAACGCAGCCGGCTGAGCGCGGCCGGACCTTGGCCCCTCAAGGGCCGCCGTGTTCTTCACCCCACGAGGCCCCGGCCTTCGCCGGGGTGACGGGATTTAGAGCAGGAAGTCGCTGGCGATGATGGCGTGACCGGCGACGGGGTCGACCTGGATCACCAGGTCGGCATTGCCGTCTCCGTCGACGTCGCCTTCTACGAACCAGCTCGCTCCGGACTGGTAGGCGCGAAGCTCCCCGGCGGTGTGGCTGAACGCGTTCGATCCGATGAAGCTGAACGCCTGGTCGCCCGCCGCGTTGCTGTTGGCGTCGACGTTGGTCAGGACGATGTGGTCGGAGACATATTCGAAGTCGACGATATGGTCGGTCTTCGCCGCCGTCGATTCCGCCGCCGACTGGTAGACGAAGACGTCGTTGCCCGGCCCGCCGCGCATCGTGTCGGCGCCGAGCCCGCCTTCCAGCCAGTCCATCCCGCCAAGGCCGTACATCGTGTCGTCGCCGGCGCCGCCGACGAAGGCGTCGTTGGCGGGGCCGCCGGCGAAGGTGTCGTTGCCCGCGCCGCCGTAGACCGACAGGGCTCCGTCGGTCTCGGCATAACCGTTGAAGAACAGGCTCTCGTCCGCCAGCAACCCACCGGCGTAGACGGTAAGCCGCCCGCCGGCCGGCACGTTCGCGTCCACCGTCGTGATCGAATAGGTGACGTGCTCCGTCCCGCCCGCGGCGGTGCCGCTCAGCAGGCTGAACGTCTCCACGCCCGAAAGCGTGTTGGCGCCGAGGGTGAGGTTGTAGTTGCCGAGCAGCCCGACCGTGTCGGTGCCCGCACCGCCGACGATCACGTCGTCGGCGGTGAAGGCCGCGCCGAAATAGATATAGTCGTTGCCGCCGCCGCCGCTCGCCATGTCGTTTCCGCCGGCGCTCAAGTCGAGAACGTCGTTGCCGCCGCCCATCGTCAGGACGTTGTCCAGCGCGTTGCCGGCCACCGTCTGGCCCGCGTTCGACATTCCGGTGAGGTTCTCCACATTGGCGGCGAGCGTGTAGATCGCCGCGTTGGTTCCGAGCGCGGTTCGAACGTCGTCGGTTCCTTCGCCGGCGAGCTCCACGACCGTGTCGGCAAGGCTGTCGACGAAATAGCTGTCGTTGCCGCCGCCGCCGCGCAGCGTGTCCGCGCCCCCGCCGCCGTTCAGATAGTCGTTTCCGCCGCCGCCGATCAGTGTGTCGGCAAGCGCACCGCCGTTGAGGATGTCGGCGCCCGCGCCCCCGGTGACGAACAGCGAGGAATCGGTTTCGTCGGTCAGCAGGGTCAGCTTCTCGCTCGCGGCGAGGCCGCTCGCGTCGATGGTCAGGACTCCCCCGGCCGGCGTCGCATTGTCCTGCGCCTGGATCCCGTAGAAGATGGTCTCGCCCAGCGCCCAGCCACGGCTGTTGTCGAAGCCGGAGAGGATCCGGATCGTCTCGATGCCGGATTCCTCGACGAGGTTGCCGAACTGGCCGGGCGTGCCGAGGGTCAGGTTGGAAAAGCTCGAATGACCCTGCACTTGCAGCACGTCGGAGCCTCCGGCGCCCGACACGACGTAGCGGCCGGTCACCGCGCTCGGCAGGGCGATGAAGAAGGTGTCGTTTCCGTCGCCGCCGACGGCCTTGTCGTAGCCGCCATAGCCGAGCAGGAAGGTGTCGTTGCCGCCGCCCCCGTCGAAGCCGTCGTTTCCGGTCCCGCCGGTGAAGGTCTCGTCGACGGCGCTTCCGTGGACCATCTGGAAATTGGTCTCGTAGCCTTCAAAATTGTAGGCGGTGAGCGACCAGGCATCGGTGTTCTTGAAGGTCATCCAGGGAACTTCGTAGGTTCCCTGCTCGCCCCTCTTCACCGTCAGGACGACGTCGGAGCCGCTCTGATACAAGGTGAGGAAGCCCGCCGCGAACGGGCTGAGCGACGTGTCGTAATTGCGAAGGTCGGTCGACAGCCAGCCGTCCAGGTCGATCTGGTCGCCGCCGTCTCCGGCCTCGAAGTCGGTGAGGAGGAGCTGGAGGCCGTAGTGGCTGGAGCCGGACTGCGGGAAGACATAGCTGGTACCGAAGCGGAGCACGTCCTGGCCCGCGCCGAGGCTGACGATCAACTCGCCTTCCGAGCCCAAGACGTCGACGACGTCGGTCCCGTCGCCGCCCGAAACGAGGATCATGGCGATGTGATTGTTCACCTGGATGTAGTCGTCCCCGGCCCCGCCATCGAGCAGCATGCCGCCGGCGCGTATGTAGCCGTCGCGATAGGCGTAGATCGTGTCGTCGCCGTCTCCGCCGAGCAGCGCGTCCTCGCCGCCGCTCGTATCCTCGAGATAGTCCCGGCCGGCGCCGCCGCTGACGATGTCGTCCCCCTCATCCCCGTACAGGACGTCGTCGCCGTCGCCGCCGTCGATCACGTCGTCGCCGAAGCCGCCGTGGATAACGTCGCGGCCGTCGCCGCCGCTTAGGGTGTCGTCTCCGAACAGGCCGTAGATGACGTCGTTCCCGCCAAGGCCGTCGACCGTGTCCGAGCCGCCGTCGCCGGTCAGCCGGTCGTCGAAGCCGCCGCCCGTCACCGTGACCCCGGCGATGTCCGCGCCGGTCAGGTCCATGCCTCCCAGGCTGGCGGTGGTGATGTCCGCGACGAGGCTGTTCCGGAAGGTAACGAGGTTCAGGATCGAATCCGCGCCGGCGCCCGTGCTGACCTGGAGCAGGACGTCCGTGCCGCTTTGAACGAGACGCGCCAATGCGCCGGTGCCGAAGGGATCGTAATTATTCTCCCAGAAAACGCTGTTCCAGTGCAGGAATTCCGCAAGCTCCAGCCGGTCCCCCTCGCCCGGGTCGAAGTCGGCGATGGTGATTGATGCCGAGCCGCCCCGGGTCCAGGTCCACTGGGTCAGGTCGACGAGGTCGGCCCCGGCGCCAAGCGTGACCGCGAGGCTTCCCGTCAGGGTGACCATCGATATCGTATCGTTGCCCGCGCCGCCGTCGATGAAAAGGGGGTCCGCGCTTCGCGTAATGACCGTGAAGCGGTCGTCGCCCTCCCCGCCGAACATGCTCGAGCTTCCACCGCTATGGCTGCCGTCGCGCTGGGCGTAGAAGTAATCGTCGCCCTCGTCGCCGTAGAGGGAGTCCACTCCGCTGTCATTGTCATAGAGGTTATCGTCGCCCGCGCCGCCATGGACGATGTCGTCGCCGAAGCCGCCGCTGAGGCCGTCGACGCCCGCCCCGCCGTTCAGCACGTCGTTGCCCGCGCCGCCGGTAATCGAGTCGTTGCCGTCGCCGCCGGCGAGAGTATCGGCGCCGTATCCGCCGTAGATATGGTCAGGGCCCTTGCCGCCGTCGATGACGTCGTCGCCGGAACCGCCCGCCAGGATATTGCCGTCGTCGTCGCCGGTCAGCGAGCGGGCGGGCGAGACCGATCCGTCGGGCGCGACCCCGCCGAAATTGTCGGCGGTGAAGCTCGCGGCGCCGACGTTCTTGAAGATCAGGATCGTCGCGCCGTTATATTTGAGGAGCGAATCCGAGCCCGACTGGGCGAGGGACAACAGGCCGGCGGCGAACGGGTTGGTGACGCCGTCCCAGCTGGGCGCGTTGTTGCGCAGAGCGGAGGCGAGATCGACGACGTCGCCGCCCGGCCCCGTGGCGAAGTCGGTGATCGTCGGCCGAGTCGCCGGGTTCGCGGCGCTTCCGGCCAGGGTCGCCAGCGTGACCAGGTCGCGGCCGGATCCAAGGGTCAGGGTCGCGGCGGTGGCCACGTTCGACAGGCTGATATAATCGTCCCCGTCCCCGCCGTCGACGGAAACGCTGGCGCCGGTCCCGACTCCGAGGGTGAAATGGTCGTGGCCGGCGCCGCCATAGGCCGCGATCGTTCCGCTGCCCTGGGACCGGATGATTCGGAACGTATCGTCCCCCGAATCGCCGTGGAGCGTATCGGAGCCGGTCCGCTCGCCGCTCCAGATATAATCGTCGCCGGAGCCGCCGTGCACGACGTCGTCGCCCGCGCCGCCGTAGAGCACGTCGTTGCCGCCGCCGCCGTCGATCGAATCGTTGCCCGCCTCGCCGTAGATATAGTCGACGTCGTCGCCGCCGGTGACGCTGTCGCCGCCCCGCCCGGCATAGATCACATCGGCGCCGCCGTTGCCGACGATCGTGTCCGCTCCCGCGGTGCCGAACAAAGTCTCGGCCGCGGCCGTTCCCTGGATCTCGCTCACGCCTCGTTCCCCCTCTGCCCGAAAGCGCGCGTGGCGGCTGCGGGTATCTACATTTCAGCGCCGCGGCCGGGGCGCCCCGCTCAGTCCGGCTCAACCTCGACCGCGAGCGGCCCCTTGCGCCCGCTGGCGATCCGGGCTCGGAGCGGCTGGTCGGGGATGAGGTCGGCGAGCCCGCCTCGGCGCACCGTCTCCATGTGGACGAAGATGTCCTGCGGGTCCCCCTCCTCGCGCACCAGGAAGCCGTAGCCCTTGAGGCGGTTGAACCATTTCACCCGGACCGCCTCGAACGGCCCGGCATCGTCGAGCAGGGCGGAAGGGTCGACCCGCTCGCGATGCGCCCCCGCCGGAGCCCGCGCCGCCTCCGGAACCACGGCGGTCGACAGGTCGATCGAAAGCACCTTGCGCGCCTGCAGGCCGCGCTCCTGACGGGCGACCAGGCATTCGATCACCGCGCCTTCGGGAAGGCTCCGCCGGTCATGCTCCTTGAGGATGCTGAAATGGACGAGCACGTCGCCCTCGATGTCGCCGCTGACCAGGAAGCCGAACCCGCGCGTCGCGTCGAACCATTTCATCGTCCCGGTCACCGGGACCAGCTCTTCCCCCGAATGCCCCTGCCCCGAAACGCCCGCTCCCGAAGCGGACTCGGCGCCGCCTCCGTCGCTCTCGGCGCCGGGCTCCTCGTCAAGCATTTCCCGGCGCGACGTCATCAACGCTTTATCCACCATGGCGATTGAGGGAGGACTATCATGGGTTTCGCGGGCTTGTGAACTGTTTCGGAGCGCTTTTCTACAAGCTGTCCGGATCGGGGACGTCCCCGGCCCCGGCGTCGAGGACGAGGCGGACCACGTCGATCGGATGTCCGGCGCGGAGCATCGCCGCCGCCGCCTTCCGGCGTCCGGCTCGGTCGGGAGGCGAGTCGGCGAACGGGCCGAGGCGGCGGCGCTGGGCGTAGCGCCGGGCCGCCGCCACCGCGCCCTCGCGCGCCGACTCCATCGCCGGCGCGCGATCCTCCTCGCCGATTCCGGCCGACTTCAGGGCCATGCCCACCCGCCGCTCGCCATAGCCGCGGCGGCCGAGCGAGGCGCTCCGGGCCTGCGCGAAGGCGCGATCGTCGACATAGCCCAAAGCCGCGAAGCGCTCGACCAGCCGCTCCACCGGCGGGCTCGCCGAGCCCGCCCAGCCGCGTTCCCTGACTTTCCGGCGGAGATATTCGGAGAGCTTCGCCCGGGTCGTCGCATAGCGCCCGGCATAGAAGAGGCCGAGCCGCTCCAGCCCCTCCTCGTCGAGCGGCGGCCGGGGCCTGGAGGGTCGGGCGGCTCTCACGCGCCATGATTGTGCCACAGTCGGACACGATTATAAACGTCCCCGTTTCCGCGCCGGCACCGGCGCGCCCGCTCCCGGGCGGCCACGAGAGGATCGCAACCCGCAGTGCCCGAAGCCCCGACCCCGACGACGATCCAGCCGACGCCCACCGAGGACGAGCTTCCCCGCCGCTTCGCCGACTTCGCCACTCTCGGCGAAGCGCTGGACTATGCCGCGACCGGATCGCGCGGACTGAACTTCCACGATCCGCGCGGAGTCCTGGTCCGCGCCTATCCCTTCCGAGAGCTGCGCTCCGACGCCCTCGCGACCGCCCACCGGCTGATCGCCGCCGGAGTGAAGCCTCGCGACCGCCTCGCCCTTGTCGCCGAGACCGGGCCGGAATTCGCCGCCTTGTTCTTCGGCGCCGTCTATGCCGGCGCCTGGCCGGTCCCGCTTCCGCTTCCGACCTCGTTCGGAGGGCGCGATTCCTACATCGACCAGCTCGGCGTGCAGCTTAGGAGCGCCGCCGCCGCGCGCCTCTTCTACCCGGCCGAGCTCGCCTCGATGGCCGCCGCCGCCGCCGAGGCCGCGGGGATCGAGGGCCTCGAGTGGGAGAGCTTCGCCGCCCGCGAGGCGCCGCCCGCGCCGCTCCCGCCGGCCGATCCCGACGAGATCGCCTATCTTCAATATTCCAGCGGCTCGACCCGCTTCCCCCACGGAGTCGCCGTCACCCATCGCGGCCTCTTGAACAACCTCGCCGCGCACAGCCACGGAATGGAGGTGGTCGACACCGACCGCTGCGTCTCCTGGCTGCCCTGGTATCACGACATGGGCCTGGTCGGCTGCTTCCTCTCGCCGATCGCCAACCAGGTCTCGACCGATTACTTGAAGACCGAGGATTTCGCCCGCCGCCCGCTCGCCTGGCTCGACCTCATCAGCCGCAACGCCGGCACCACCCTCTCCTACTCGCCGACCTTCGGCTACGACATCTGCGCGCGCCGGATCGGAAGCCAGTCCAAGGTCGCCGAGCGCTTCGACCTGTCGCGCTGGCGGGTCGCCGGCAACGGCGCCGACATGATCCGCCCCGACGTCATGCAGGCCTTCGTCGACGCGTTCCACGAGGCCGGCTTCAAGGCGTCGAGCTTCCTCCCCTCCTACGGCCTCGCCGAAGCGACCCTCGCCGTCTCGATCATGCCCCCGGGCGAGGGCATCGTCGTCGAGCTGGTCGAGGAGACCGCTCTGGCCGGCGACGGCAAGGTCCACCGCGACCGGCCGCAGCGCTACCGCGCCGTGGTCAATTGCGGAAAGCCGGCGCGCGACATGGAGGTCGCCATCCGCGACGAGGACGGCGGCCCCTTGGGCGAGCGCGAGATCGGCAAGGTCCATTGCCGCGGCCCCTCCGTCATGGTCGGCTATTTCCGCGACGAGGAGGCGACCGCCGCCTGCCTGTCCGAGGACGGATGGCTCGACACCGGCGACATGGGCTACCTTTCGGGCGGCTATCTCTACATCGTCGGCCGCGCCAAGGACATGATCATCATCAACGGCAAGAATCACTGGCCCCAGGACATCGAATGGGCGGTGGAGCAGCTTCCCGGCTTCAAGGCCGGCGACATCGCCGCCTTCTCGATCACCACTCCGGGCGGCGAGGAGACCCCCGCCGTCCTCGTCCAGTGCCGGACCTCCGACGCCGAGGAGCGCTCGCGCCTGCGCGACGCGATCCGCGACCGGGTCCGCGCGATCACCGGAATGAACTGCGTCATCGAGCTGGTCCCGCCCCGGACCCTGCCGAGGACCAGCTCGGGCAAGCTGAGCCGGGCCAAGGCGCGCAGCCTCTATCTCACCGGCGAGATCCAGCCCTACGACATCGCGGCCTAGCCCTTCCCCCCTCCCTGCGCGCGGGGAGGGGCGCGCCAGCCTCGCCTGGCCGCTCCACTCCCGCGACCTGCCCGCCCCGCCCTCCCACCAAAACCGTTTCCCGGCGAAGGCCGGGACCCAGTCGCACCGCCTGTCCTGGGCCCCGGCCTTCGCCGGGGAACGCGGTTCGACCCACCCACCCGCTCGCTTCCCCCAAAGGAACGCCCGCCCCGCCCTCCCCACGAAAACCGTTTCCCGGCAAAGGCCGAGATCGGA